>OLOS01001444.1_pt1 | contig 19486 bp, 17 predicted proteins | sample 1672631 | NCBI WGS metagenome assembly OLOS01 (sample SAMEA3136707, study PRJEB25190) | human gut metagenome | biome: human gut; feature: human-associated habitat; material: faeces | place: Austria | collected 2013 | reverse complement strand
TTAGAAGTCCGATTTTTTTCTTTCTAAGCTAAATAAAAATTGCTCCCTCATGAAATAACAAGGGAGCTTTTATTAACGAAATATTCTTTATTAAATGTTTAATCAATATGTACTTCACTGGCCGCATGGTTTGCCTGCCAGACACTTGCCCACTGTTCAAATTCATCAACGGGAAGGGGTTTAGAATATACATATCCCTGTATGAAATCACAGTGAAGCTGCTTCAGATAGTCTGCCTGCTGAATGTCTTCAATGCCTTCCGCAACAATAGCAACATGAAGTTTTTTTGCGAGATCAATCAGACAGCCAATGACATCTTTAGCTTTCTTATTTTCTATATCCAAGAAAAAAATTCGGTCAAGCTTTAAAGCATCAACTTCGAATTCTTTTAATAAACCTAAGGAAGAGTAGCCTGAACCAAAATCATCTAAAGAGCATTTGAACCCAAGCTCATGCATCTTTAAGATACCGTTTTTGACAAGATGTATTTGATCCGGATTCAAAAAGATTGATTCTGTTAATTCAAATTCAAGAAAATTACGGGGTATCTGATATTTTTCGGCTATTGCGTCAAATGTGTACAAGAAATCAGCTTCATAAAAATGCTGCCTGGACAGGTTAACGGAAACGGGAATCAGCTCTTTCCCCTGAAGAATCCATTTCCTCATTATGATACAAACCTGTTCAAACATATATAAATCCAATTGACGAATTTTGCCATTGCGTTCAAACAGCGGCATGAATTCAGCGGGGGAGAGCAGTCCCGCTTGAGGTATTTGCCATCGTATGAGCGCTTCCGCACCGCCAAGCTGCTGCTTTGCCAGATTGATTTTGGGCTGCAGATAAACGAGAAAATCATGGTTCTTGATAGCTTTATCAAAAAGCAGATTCAATTCCTGTTCACAATTCATCTGTTTCAATATCACAGCATCATAAAAGGCACATTCAGCACCTTGATTAAATTTACAGGCGGCATGGGCTCGGGCCTGTATGATCTCAACGGGCAGCGCTGGATCGTCAATTACGCAGACCCCGATTTCAAGTTTAATATAAGATTGGATATAAGCAGGCATCATTGATAAGAGGGTTTTAGTAAGATGATGTAATCTGGCATGAATAAGCGCCTGATTTCCTTCATGAAAGAATAAATAGAATTGATCACCGTTAACACGCGCTGTAAATTCATCATCGCTGATTGTCTGATTCAAACCATGACTGATTTGTTTCAGTATTTCATTACCGGTATTTATGCTGAAATTTTCATTAATCAGTCTGAAATTCTGCATATGAATGAAAATGACTGCACAGCTGTCTGGCTGAATCGCTGCTGCCGCATGCTTATAAGCCATGGCAAAGCCGGTTTCGTTCAGACCGCCGGTCAAAGAATCAGTGATCGTATATTTCTCAAGCTGTTTTTGGTGTGCGTATTTAAACAGGATACTAAAGATCATTTGGTTAATAAGTATACAGCTAACATAAGCAATCAGCAGCATCATGGGTAAGGATTGCCAATTCATAAGATAAATCAACAAAAATAAGGCAGCTGTGAGTAATGTTAAACTGATGATTGAAGTTAATACATATTTTTGAACCGGTGATTTCCAATTATTCATATCAACAACTCCCAATTTATACTATCAGCATTATGACCTTCAAACAAGATTAAATCTGTGTACATAAGCATATAGTAATTGATTTTTAAGCTGATTAACAGTATAATGACAGGCTGAAAGAGGGGATAGCAATGCATGAAAAACAGACACTGCATGATTATGTATATCATCATCTGCGTGAACAAATCATATCCGGACAGCGTCCTTATGGAACGAAGCTGCCTTCAATGAGCCAGTTATGTGAATTTTATCATGTTGGCATCCGTACCGTCCGCGATGTTTTAAGCCGTTTAAAAAATGAAGGGTATATCATCAGTGAGGAACGTAAAGCTGCGGTTGTGATTTATTGTCAAAACGATCCCCTGCATCAGGAAACTGCCGTGCATACCATTTTAGCAAATCAGGATAATATCCGCGAGGTATATCAGACACTGGCTGTTGTGATACCGCGGCTGCTGGCTTTTTCGGTGCAGTTTTATGATGATGAGGATTTAAAAGCACTGGTATACAAATTGACAAGGCTGAAAAATAAATCAATCGAGGCACGGACTCAGATATGTTCATATGAATTCTATCGGCTGCTGGATCGTTCACATAATCTTTTATCACGTGATTTATTTGCCAGCTTGGAAATATTTACTTATATTACTTTTTTTCGAAATCAGCCGCATTTTTTAGATTACATTCTTAAGCATAACGCATTTCATAATATCGGCTGGGTATTAGCGCCGATTGCAAAAAAGGATCAGGCATCGATCATTGAACGCAGTCAAACAATGTTTGATTCAGTGGCGGCCGCTATTAATGACTCGATGATCGATTTAAAGATTGAAAATGATGAACATCAAGGTCAGACTAAGCTCTATCAATGGTCTGCCAACCGCGGCCGTGATCAGTATTATACAAGCATCGTCCGTGATTTGATTGATAAGATCGGTACTGGATATTATAAGGAAAATAACTATCTGCCGCCGGAAGCAGAACTGGCCAAGCTCTACGGCGTTTCAGTCGCCACGATCCGCAGTGCTTTAAAAGTGCTGAATGAATTAGGCTTCGCGAAAACGATGAATGTGAAGGGAACTAAGGTGATTCTTCAAGATACGGCAGATACTTATCGCTGTATGCAGCATCACACGTATCGCCGTGATACTCTGCTTTATCTGAGCGGTCTGCAGCTCATGGCAATCTTGATTAAACCGGCGGCGAGACTCGCATGGGATCAGATTGACGCGAAGATAAAGGCAGCATTGAGTCAGCAAGTGAAGCAAGGCGCCGTAATACCCTTGGCTTTGATCAGCGAATGTGTCATTGCCCATCAGCCGCTGCAGCCTTTAAAAGAAATACTGCAACAGGTGAGTCAGCTGCTGCATTGGGGCTATTATTATTCATTCTTCGCTCAGGGCCCGGCAAGCGAGCAGACACTTGCCTCACGAAGCTGGCTGGCGATTGAGGCACTGCAGGAAAAGGATGCTCAGCAATTTGCTGAAGCATTGGCAGACTGTTACTGCCATGTCCTTGATTATGTGCGTGATGCTCTTGTTAAGTGCGGGTTAGCGGCCGCCGCGGCATTAATTACACCTGATTGCAGCTTTTATTAAGATAGAAAAAACGTTCTGAGTTAGAACGTTTTATTTAACAAACATAATTTTACTGCCGTTTTTAATGCAATCAAGCAAAGCCATATAATCTTCATGAAGCTCACCGATTACATTAACCCGATCATCCTGCGGATAGTCAGCAATAGGGATCATGATTTCACCGGAATAACGCTGATAGCGTTCATTGTCCATGACAATAGACCCGCGCTTGCGGTAAATACAATTATCCGGTTTAATTTTTTCACCGGCAGCGGCATAGCCTCGTGATTCCGCGAGTCTTTTTAATTCCTTTGGACTGTCTGAACGGATGGTGAAGGTCTGATTGTAATATTGTTCATAACCATGATGCAGATGGCAGGGCAATGAAATAATCCCCTCGCTGTTAAATTTGGAAATCCGCTCAAAGCTAATGGAATCAATCAGTGAATCACCGACTAAAATATTTTCAATGCCATGATTTAAACATAGATCAAGGTAATTCACATAAGGATTTTGATGACGGTGCTTTTCAAGTGTCACCAAGCCCTCATACAGTGGCCCGCGCAGTACTTCATTCCCATTGATAAAGGCCATAATCTTGGCATGATGTGCCAGCAGCATCGCGTTCATGGCATCAAAGGTTTCATCATCAAGACCGGTTTCCGGGCGGGGATAGAAATTATGGATAAAAAGAATATCAGGGTTGACTGCCAGCAATTCTTCACATTCTTTTTCACTGATGGTAGAAGCATTCAGACAGATAGCCGTTGTTTGAGCCAGCGCTTTACATTCTTCAAAGCTGAAGCCATAATCAATTCTCAGCGCGTCGATGCCAAAGTCATTCTTAAACTGAAGGATATCGGTATAGTTAAACATTTCTAAAGTTTTTCTGGAAACGTCGCAGACAATCTGAAAGCCCATTTTTTTAAGTGCCTTCAGCATATGTTCAACATCATCAAAATAGGCTGCATTCATTTCCTCCGCGATATGCAAAGAGGTAAAAACAAGAGAACCCTCCTGTGCATAAGAGGGAAGTCTTGTTTCAATTTCCTTAAATGTTGAACAATAAACAGAGAAACCAAGCTTAGACATTTATAACATCTTCATCCTTAATCACAATTTTAGTAATACAGAAGCCTGCGATATAGGAAATTACTAAACCGATAAAGAAATTCATCATGCCGGAAGTACCCTGCATCAGCGGAATAGCAACTAAACCGCTTGGTCCCCATGCGTTAGCCATTACTTGGGTCAGCATTACGTAAGCACCGCCGAAGCCAGCACCTAATCCAGCTGTGATAAACGGTTTGCCCATCGGTAATGTAACACCATAAATCAATGGTTCACCAACGCCTAAGAAGCCAGCCGGCAGCGCACCGGTGATAACGCCTTGTAAACGTCTGTTTTTTACTTTTTTAGCAACTAAGTAAATCGCGATTGCAGCCCCTACCTGACCCGCACCGGCCATTGCCAGAACTGGGAATAAAGAGACACCGCCAAAGGTTTCAAGCTGTACAGCATAAATCGGAATTAAACCATGGTGTAAACCGAGCAATACCATTGGCAGGAATAAAGCGGATAGGACAAAGCCGCTGATTACCCGGATGACTGGATTTGTGGAATTAATGATAATAGTTAATACAGAAACTAAGCCATCACTGATGAAACCGGCAATCGGCATAATGATAAAGATAAATAAAAGACCGCCGATTAATAAACTTGTAAATGGTGTAACGATCAGATCTAAAACATCAGGTACACGTTTACGGATATTCTTTTCAATTTTAGAAAGTACCCAGACACCGAAAATGACACCGATGATACCGCCTTTGCCAGTGGTTAGGATTGATTCAAGAGGTATTGCTTCATTGTATAAACCGATCATTTTTGAGATTTCTACAATATTGCCGCCAATGCTGATAGCACCGATCATACCGCCCAAAGCAGGGGTAGCGCCGAATACTTCAGCTGAACGAATACCAGTATAGATTGCGAAGTAGCTTAAGAAGGCGCCGCCTGTCAGACTGAATAACAATTGAATCATTGTCCATGCCTGTCCGGCAATAACACCATCGCTCATTAATTGACCGATTAAAGAACCAAAGCCATTAAATAAGCCGGCAGCGATAACAGCAGGAATCAATGGAATAAAGATTTCAGCAATCAGCTTCATGCCGTCTTTTAATTTACTTTGTTTCTGCTGACCTTTGATTTCAGCCTTGTTTTCCTGCCAATCGGTCGATACTGCATCTCTTGGCAAGCCTAATTCTTCAACACAGATATCGGTTACTTTTTTAGCCTTGCCCGGCCCTAAGATAATCTGATAATAATCACCCTCATTGACAAGGCCCAAAACACCTTCAAGCGCTTTGATCTGATCCTTATCAACAAGCTCTGTATTTCTGCAAGTCACACGCAGGCGTGTCATGCAGTTAGCCGCCTTTACAACATTTTCTTTACCGCCAAGTAATGATACGATCTGCTTGGCTAATTCAAGATTGGTCATGTTAATCCTCCTTTGTATCCATGATTTCCTGAATACGTCCCTTTGCTTTGCATAAAGCTTTTTCAGCACTGTCCTTATCACAATCAAGCAACACCATGACAATTGCTGTTTTCACTGATCCATCTGCTTTTTCCAGGGTTGCCTGCGCAGTTTCTTGACTGCAGTCAGTTACCGAGCATATGATGTTTATGCCTCTGGTAATCAGCTTCTGGTTTGACATTTTCACATCTACCATATAATTGTTGTAGACCTTGCCGATGCGGATCATGCTGATCGTTGAAATCATATTCAGCACCAGCTTGGTTGCGGTACCGGCCTTTAAACGGGTAGATCCGGTTAAAACTTCAGGCCCTGGTTCAACGACAATCGTATGTTCGCACATCGCTTCAATTTCACTGCTGCGGTTACAAACCAGACCGCAGGTGAAGGCATTGATGCTTGCCGCATATTCAAGACCGCCGATGACATAAGGAGTGCGTCCGCTGGCCGCTACACCGATTACGACATCTTTTTCATTTAAGCCGATCTTTTTTAAGTCATCAACCGCAAACTGCTTTGAATCCTCCGCGCCTTCTACTGCTTTCACAAACGCGTTGTCACCGCCGGCAATCAGACCGACCACCGTGTTATAATCAACCCCAAAGGTAGGCGGGCATTCAACCGCGTCCAAAAGTCCCAAACGGCCGCTTGTACCTGCGCCGATATAAATAATTCGGCCGCCGTTTTCAAGGGCATCACTGGTTATCGTTATCACCTTTTCAATCATGTCAATCTGACTTTCAATACATTTTACAGCATTGTAGTCTTCTTGATTCATTGTTGTGATGGCCTCGCGAATACTCATGGCACTCAGGTGAACGGTGTTGGGATTCACCTGCTCAGTTGTCATTTTACTTAAATCTATCATTGAATTACCTCCATGACTACACAATAAACAAAAGCGCTTTCATTTGCAATAGATTAAAAATAATGTGAAACATTGTTTCATATATTGGCATTTTCTTGTGCCTATGAATGTTAAAATTTCAATCTCAAGCGAAGAAAAACACTGGCGAACCAGTGCTATTCCTCTTCCTTTTTCTCAAGTAATTTATTAGTGGCGATAATCTTATCCATAGATTGTGAGTGTACACTGGCAAGATATGCCTGATAGAGAATATCAACTACGCTCAGCTGTGAAATACGGCTTGATCCGGCACTGATTCTCAGCGGCGCTTCAATCTGAGGTACATATAAATTATAATCACTCAGTGAGATCAGCTTGCTGCTGCCATATTTAGTTACCGCTATGATAATGCCGCCGCGCTGCTTGATATTGCGGGCCATTTCGATAATTTCCTTCGTTAAGCCGGAGTAGGAGAAAATAATGGCAACTTCACCCTGTTCGATGTTGGTCGATGAAACAAGCTGTAAGTGAATATCTTCATATAAGATTGTTTTCTTGTTGATACGCTCAAGCTTTTGCTGTAAATCACGGGCAACTAAAAAGCTGGCGCCGATACCAAACAGATAGACATAACGGCATGCTGACAGCAGATCAACAATGGTATTTAATTCCTGAAAATCAAGCAGACTGAAAGTATTTTGAATGGCATGAATGTTTTCATTCAGCGCGTTGATAATGATTGTCTGCAGATTTTGACCGCTGCTGTTTTGAATATTTGCCTGTTCCAGCTCTCTGGAAAAATCAAGGTCATTCAGCAGGGCAAGCTTCAGTTCCTTAAAGCCCTTGAAGCCATTCTTTTTGCAGATACGGACAATCGTAGCCGGTGAACAATAGCATTTTTTAGCCAAGGTATGAATATCGATCGCCGTAGCTTCGCGTGTTTGATTCAATAAGTAAACCAAAACATCACGCTCACTGGCGGTAGCTTTCTGTTTATAATAGGTTTCTAATCGATAAAGGGCTTTTTTCATACAGCACATCCTCTCACCGCCTATTATACACTAAAAAAGCTCAGCGCTGTCTTGGTGTCACACATTGTCACTTTCCGGATGATAGTATTTGATACAGATGCCGTTAGCTTTCTGCAGTATTCTGCCGGATAATAAAAGCTGCTTGGCATTTTTTTGAAGTGTTGTATTTTCTTCATAATTCACATAATCGCTGGCTTCATTTTCTCTGTCGGGCCATACCCGTTCAATGAATTGATCAGCGTTATCTTCAAGTGAATAGATTAAATAATCCTTTTTAAACTGCATGATACGAGTGCTTTCATCAAGGCATTCATCAAGCTGAGGAGAGAGCAGCCAGCTGGAACAATGAAAAATTGGGACAATGCCATTAAAGTAATGAAGCGCTTGCTGGTATGCGTCAGTTATATCCGCACTTGTCAGACGCGGTCCGGCAGGCACATGGACATTCAGCAAAACGCTGTTTTTAGGAAGATAAATTTCTGGTAACCGTATCTCACAATCAATGGCTTTCGGTTCAAATTCAAGCCTTCCCAGACGCGTGATTTTACCTTCAATCAAGCGGTCAAGAAACATCCACATCATCGGGAGAATGCCGTACACATTAAAATAGTGATGACAAAGAATTGCCCATTCATACAGATCCTTGCAGCCATCAAGACATAGAGCTGCTTCCTGATTTGTTTTGGCTTTTAAATAGCGCTGATAGAATAAATGGGTATAGAATTTTAAATACAGCTGGTATTTTAATAATTCATCGTATTGCTCAAAATGCTGAAATAAAGCATCCTTATGCATATAAAACAGATGAGTTAAATAAGCCTCATCCATTAGCTCAAGCGTGTCCAGCGTCTGCAGCATCTCCTCAGTAAAGCCGGCATTTTTTAAGTATTCATTGAGTGATAATTTCATAGTTTCCTTTCTTTCCATCAAAAAAAAGACCTTCTCAGAAGGTCAGACAAACACACCGATGGAAATCATTGGCAATGATGAGTGTTCGTCATGATTCTGAAGCTTTGTTTTCCATTTTTCATAACGATCACCTCATCTTTCTTGCCTTTATTGTATTTCAAAACACTCTATAATGCAAGGTTTTATTGTTTTTCAGCCGTCAGCTTTTTCAGCATCAGGAAATATAAAATCATACCGATGCCGACTAAAATGTGCCCAATACCCGCAATGCCGGAGATTGCGGCATCAAAACCGCGGCTTAATGCGATACCTTGAACTTGCGTAACACCGCGCACGATCAGCATAATTACCATGATTGCAACACCTAGATTGTAAATCAGATAGAATTTTTTAAAATTTTTATGTCCGAGTAAATTCACATTCATTTGAAATAATGCGGCCAGCAGGAAGAAAACCATACCTAACAGAAACAGGTGAGTGTGTACGACACCTAAGGCTGTTACACCGCTGAAAGCATTGAATTTAGTAAACTCGCGATAGAATACACCGCCAGCCATTGCCAGCAGCGCATAGGTGAAAGCTGTATTAATTAATAAATTTTTAGATTTTTTCATAATGAACCCCTTTCGTTAATATGAACAATGTTCATTATAGAGTATCAAAGGGAATGCGTCAATTTGAATGCTCATATAAATCAGAAAGCTTTCACCCATTGTTCAGCAAATGTTCACAATCAGCATCTATAATGCAGTTATCATTAAAGATAAACATCCGATGCGGATTGAAAGGAGATGATGGTAAACTAATAATTATAATAAAGAATCGATTTCATTTTATCAGGAAGCAAGCCCCCAGCTTACCCTAAGCTTCCTGAAACTATTAACTCCTATCCCTTAATTAAATGATAATTAATAAACATCATGAGGCTTACTCATGATGTTTATTATTAGATGGGAAAGCAGCTATTCGTGTGACGCCGTATCCATTCTTTTAATCTATTTAAACCAATCATCATTAAACTAATGATAATAATTATACCTAATCCAGACATTGGTTCACCTCCAATTAGTTAGCTAAGGCTAATCTTTATTCAATTTTAGTATAACCATTCCTGTCATGTGTGTCAAGCTGGATGCGAAATAATATTTGTGATAAAAAGCTCTGCCTTGACAAAAGGTAGCTGAGAAGCTACTATAAATAATGTTCATTAGTAAACTATTTAAGGAAAGTAAGGATGATAGAGGATGAAAAATGAAGCAAATCTAGGCAGCGAGAGTGTCGGGAAGCTGCTGTTTAAGCTGTCTCTGCCGGCCATTGTCGCGCAGCTGATCAATGTTATGTATAATATGGTTGATAGGATGTATATCGGTCATATTCCTAATGTTGGTGCCAGCGCATTGACCGGAGTCGGGGTAACGATGCCGGTCATCATGGCTATTTCGGCTTTTGCGGCTTTAGTCAGTATGGGCGGTGCGCCGCGCTCATCCATTATGATGGGGAAAAATGATAAGGAACACGCGGAACAGATTCTTGGCAACTGTACAATTCTGCTTTTTGCCTTAGCATTGATTTTAACCATTGTATTTATGCTGTATGGAAAATCGATTCTAATGCTGTTTGGCGCCAGTGATACGACCATCGGCTTTGCTTGGGATTATATGCGCATTTACACATTGGGTACTTTATTTGTACAGATTTCTTTGGGCTTAAACGCGTTTATCACTTCACAGGGTTATGCGAAAACAAGTATGATGACAGTATTGATCGGTGCTTGCTGCAACATTATTTTAGACCCGATTTTCATCTTTGTTTTTGATATGGGAGTTGCCGGTGCTGCATGGGCGACTATTCTCTCACAGGCGGTTTCTTCAATCTGGGTGTTAAAATTCCTGTTCTCAGAAAAGAGCTTTCTAAGAATCAAGCCTAAGTATTTTAAATTATCTGCACGGGTTGTACTGCCATGTCTCGCTCTTGGCTTATCGCCATTTATCATGCAGTTTACTGAGAGTGTTATTTCCGTCTGCTTCAATACGTCTTTATTAAAATATGGCGGTGATATTGCGGTCGGCGCGATGACAATCTTAACCAGTGTCATGCAGTTTTCAATGCTGCCGCTGCAAGGTCTGACTCAGGGGGCGCAGCCGATTATCAGCTTTAACTACGGGGCTGGCAACGCGGATCGTGTGAAAAAGGCATTTAAGCTTTTGCTGATCAGCTGTCTTGTTTATTCTACGGCGCTTTGGGCAATCGCAATCTTCTTGCCGCAGGTATTTATCGGTATCTTTACCAATGACGCGCAGCTGATGGTATTCAGTGAAAAAGCGATGCGGGTTTATATGGCAGTATCGCTAATGTTTAGCGCGCAGATTGCCTGTCAGCAGACATTTATTGCCTTAGGCAATGCCAAGGCTTCGATCTTTTTGGCATTGCTTCGTAAGGTGTTGCTGCTGATTCCATTAATTTTTGTGCTGCCGATGTTTATGAGCGATCAAACCATGGCTGTCTTTATGGCTGAACCAATCGCTGATTTCATTGCTGTTTCCGTCACTGTTACGATGTTTACGATTTCCTTTAGGAAGCTGATCAATAAAATGAATCAGCCCATCAAAGAACAGCTTGACCCAGCCTGTTAATAAATGAGCATTGACCCTATCGTCAATGCTTTTTTGAGTTTTATCATAAATCTGTTATAATAAGAAAAAAAGAGGGATTGAAGTGGCTACTATAAAGGATATTTCGCGTGAATTGAATCTGGGGGTTTCAACCGTGTCAATGGCATTGAATGGGAATCCCCGCATTTCTAAGGCAACTAGAGAATTAGTGCTGAAAAAAGCTAAAGAGTTAAAATATGTGAAGAATACCGCGGCGGTTGATTTGCAGAAGGGTAAAACTAATCTAATTTTATTGGTTGTTAATGATCCGGCGCGTATTTTCTTTGCGGAAACAATTAACCGGATTCAGCGGGAGGTTGCCCGTCACGGTTATGATTTTTTGATTGCTACAACCTTTGAAGGACACGATGAGACAGCAAAGCGATACATCAAGGAACGCCGGGCTGATGCGGTGATTGTTTATACATCGACAATCTCAGAGGAGTTTATTATTGAAAATGCCTCGGAGTCATTTCCGATCTTTATCTTAGGCCGCAAAATCTGCTCAGAGCATGTATACAGCTTTCAAAAGCCCAATGATGTGCAGTCTGAGGGGGTTAACTATTTGATTGAAAAAGGTCATCAGCACATTGCGTTTGTGAAAGGCTCCCCTTATTCATTAGGTACTCAGCGTAAATTTAAAGGCTATTTAGCTGGTTTGCGCGATCATGGTCTGCCGATTGATGAAACGCTGATTTTTGATGCGAATGGCAGTGACCGCATGGATGGTTATCGGATTACTGAGAAGATCATTCCGCATATCAGTGAACTGGATGCAATCATATACAGCAATGATGAAATCGCAATCGGCGGCATGGAATGTCTGAAAAAGCATCAGATTAACATTCCTGAGGATGTTTCAATTCTTGGCAGCAACAATTCACCCTTGGCTGAATATGTATCACCGAAGCTGACCTCCGTAGGTTCTAATTATTCCAGTGATGCCTTTCCAATGATTATCGACGCATTGGTTGCGCTGATTGAAGGGGCGGATGTTCAGAAGCAGATTCAAGCACTTTCAGACATGCCGGTGAATATGCAAATCGCGGAACGGGAAACGGTTATCGACCGACGTAAAAACAAGGCTGATTCTTAATCAGCTTTTTATTTGGTCAATTATTTGTTGAAACGTTTCAAATTGATGGTTGACAACGCTTACATTTATGCTATTATAATATTGTGAAACGTTTCAACTAATCGAGAGGGGGTATTGAATGAAAGCAGTTCTTGTCATGTTTGATACATTATCCAGACGTTATTTGTCTACCTATGGCAATGACTGGGTTTTGACACCTAATTTTAAAAGACTTGAAGAGCATTGTGTGGTTTTTGATCAATTTTATTGTGGTTCACTGCCATGCATGCCGGCTCGCCGTGAGCTGCATACCGGACGATACAATTTTCTGCACCGCGGCTGGGGCCCGATTGAACCCTTTGACGTATCTTCAATTGAAATGATGAAGGCAAAGGGAATCTACACGCATATCGTCACTGACCATTCACATTATTGGGAGGATGGCGGCGCTACTTATCTGACTCGGTACAGTTCCTGGGAGGGCTTTAGAGGTCAGGAAGGGGATCGCTGGATGCCGGCCTTAAATAAGGATGAATTAAAGATTCCAAAGCTTGCGGCTGCATCGAAAGTATCAGATTCACTTTATCACAACTATGCGAATCGCCTTCAGCAAAATGAAGAGGCGGAAATGTCCAGCGTCAAGACGATGCAGGCTGGTCTGTCCTTTCTTGATCATTATCATGATCAGGATAATTGGTTTTTACAGATTGAAAGCTTTGATCCGCATGAGCCGTTTGTCGTACCGCAGCGTTTCCTTGATCAAGTAAAGGATACTTATAAGGGTGATTATTTTGATTGGCCGGCTTATAAGCAGGTCAGTGAGACTGAAGCGGAATGCGATCATCTGGTGAAACGCTATGCCGCGTTAATTGCCATGTGTGATGAATATTTGGGCGAGGTGCTTGATGCCTTTGACCGTTATGATCTCTGGCAGGATACAATGCTGATTGTCAATACCGATCATGGCTTCCTGATGGGTGAGCATAACTGGTGGGGTAAAAACGTTCAGCCTCAGTATTTAGAAATTGCCCATCTGCCATTTTATCTCCATGTGCCAAAGCTTGCGCCTAAACGCACGGATTTATTGGCGCAGACGATTGATATCGCGCCTACGCTGTTAGATTATTTTGGCTGTGAAATCCCAGCAAGCATGCAGGGAAAATCATTGATTAACGCCTTGTCCTCACAATGTGAAATCCGTGAGGCTGGCTTATATGGAACTTATGGCGGTCATGTTAATGTGATAACTAAAGATACCTTGTATATGCGTGCCAGCAATGAAGCGAATCAGCCATTGTATATGTATACGCTGATGCCGACCAGCATGCGCGGCTTTCTGCCGAAGCGGTGTTTATCACAAGCGGAATTGTATAAGGGATTTAAGTTTTTAGATGATCTGCCGGTGCTGAAGCTGCCGGGCGGTACTTTTGTGAATTCTTATGTTTATGGAAATCTGCTGTTTGATATTAAAAATGATTATAATCAATGTCATCCAATTAAAAATGAAGAGCTGGAACAGCATATGATTGAACTGCTGAAAAAAGGGCTGGCAGAATCAGAAGCTGATGAAGCTCAATATATCCGTCTTGGATTAAAGTAAAGGGAGAAATATATGAGTGACTTTCTAAATAATAAGGTTATACCTGCAGTTACAAAATTTGCACAGTTTAAGTTTGTCAGAGCCATGCAGGCAGCCGTAACCGCTGGTTTAGGCGCTACGGTTGTCGGTTCTATTTTCATGATCATGATGAATCCGCCGTTTCCTGCCGATGTCAGCAATGTCTTTATTGACGCTTGGCGGGCTTGGTCAGCGGCCAATGCTTCATGGCTTGGTTTAGGGTATCAGGTAACGCTTGAATTTGTCGGCTTATATGCACTGATCGGTATGGCAGTTGTTGTTTCCAATATGAATGATGTCAGACCGACGAATATGGTGGTAATCAGCTGTGCTTCTTTTCTGATTCTTTCCGCTAATTTAGTTGAAGGCAATATGGCCATTGGCTTCCTTGGCGCTAAGGGCTTGGTTACAGCGCTGCTAGTTGGTTACTTTGTTGTGGAATTGAGCTGCTGGCTGATGAAGCATGGTTTTAAAATCAATCTGCCGGAAGCAGTGCCGCCTTTTGTCGCGGAGCCGTTAAACGCGCTGATCGTAAATATTGTGGTTATTGCGGCTGTAGTTGCGGTGCGGTTAATTGTGGGCGCACTCAGCGGCGGTGCTTTATTGCCGGCGGTTATTAATTCACTGTTTGCGCCGTTGTTTGTTGCCAGTGATTCCTTATTAGCGGTTGTATTATATTCGGTTATCGTGCGTCTGCTTTGGTTCTTCGGTCTGCATGGCGGCAATATTGCCGGCGCGGTGATGACACCGATTTTATCTGTAACCTTAATTGAAAACGCGACAGCTTTTGTGAATAATGAAGCAATGCCGTATATCTTCACGCAGATGTTTGTCCAGACATGGACAGTTATGGGTGTTTTAGCGATTGTCATCGCAATGCTGATTGTCTGCAAATCAAAACAGCTGAAAGCTATTTCTAAAGTAGCCATTGCACCGGCGTTATTTAATATCGGTGAGCCGATTACTTTCGGTCTGCCAATTGTTATGAATTTTAAGATTTTGGTGCCTTATCTGCTTTGTTTCGCCTTAGATGCAGCGGTTCCTTATCTGGCAACTTCAGCAGGTTTAATCAATCGTTCCTTCGTGAATATCCCATACACAGTACCGGCGATTTTCAAAGCCTTCTTAAGTACAATGGATTTTAGGGCTGTCATTCTATATGTTGTATTATTAGTCGTTAATGTATTGATTTTTATTCCATGGCTTAAAAAATATGATCATGAACTGTTGGTGAATGAGGAGCAGTCCGCATAAACTAAAGGTCTGAAAAGGAGGATGCTTATGAGCTGGATGATACTCTTGATACTAAAGGGCGCAATTATTTATCTGCTGTTTCATTTTATCATCAATCTGTCACGCAACCGCAAAAAGGAGCCGACACTGCATTTCAGTGCTGATTTTATCAGCATTATTGAGATTGGCAGCGTGGGAGCGATTACGGCAGCGTGTTTGTTATCTTCACTTAAGGCAGGCGGCATTTTTATCAGCCTGATTGCTTTGCTTGATTTAATCGTGCTTTATTTTGAAAGCAAACGGGTCATTCTGATTGGTGAGCAGGCAATTCAAATCAGAGAAGAATTGGTGCCGATAGCCGATATTGTCCGTGTTGAAACCAGTTTGTGGACGCTGCATGTGCATACGGTGAATAAGACTTTCAAGGTGATGAATCCGCTTGTGACTTCCTGGCAGTTTCAGGAACGTGTTTATAATAAATTAAAGCCGGTGCGGGGGAAATGCTGATGAAAAATATTGTGATGATATACTGCGATGAGCTGCGCTGTGATGCGTTAAGCTGTTACGGCAGCCCTTATGGCATTAAGACGGAAAACATTGATGAATTGGCAGCCCACAGCGTCATGTTTGATGAATGCTACTGTGCCTCTCCGGTCTGTGTGCCTTCCCGTTATTCAACCTTAACCAGCCTGCCGCCAATACAAACCGGTGTTTATCATAATGAGGCGGCAATGCCTTCCTTTAAGCTGGATCATGATTTTATCACATTTCCTCAGGTTTTAAAGGATGCGGGCTATTGCACAGCCAGTTTTGGCAAGACACATATTCCCGCGGTGCAGACACCTGTTTTTGATGTGAATGATGAAATGGGCGGTGAAATGAATCTGGGAATCAATATTAAGGAAGAAGCAAGTCAGATTATGAAGCTGCCCGGTCAGTTTCAGTCTGTGTTAGCGGCTGATTATCCGGCTGATAAAAAATTTTGGCCAGAGCAGGTTACGGATCACGGCATCGAGTGGATGCTTAAACAGCGGCAGCCCTTCTTTATCCGTTTCAGCTACCTGCAGCCGCATACACCTATCGTTGTACCTGAAAAGTATGTCCAACGGCTAAACGACATTGAGTTTGATGATTCACTGACGTATTATTCAACCAGTGAATTTGAAAAGCGTTTTGGTGAAATCTGTGACATTAAACGGATGAGCGCTCAAGATGTCCAACGGATGCGTAAGTATTACTATGCGATGGTGCTGTGGATTGATGAACAGGTCGGCAGAATTATGCAGGCGTTAAAGGATCATCATCTGATGGATGATACAATTCTTGTATTTACCGCCGATCATGGCGCAAACCGCGGTGAAAACGGTGCCTTGGCGAAGCAGACATTCCAGCCTTCCTGTCATCGAATTCCGCTGCTGATCAGCAATAATAATTGTAAAGAACGCCGTCATGATATCTGCAGTAATCTTGATTTGGGACCTACCCTGCTGGCGATGAATGGTATCGCGGTGCCTAAGTCTTTTATGGGTATCAATCTCTTTGAAAAGACACAGGAAGAAGTTTATTCAATGGTTGGCTACGGCAAACGCACCAGCAAAGCATTTCCAAATAAAAATCAGGGAGCATGGTCAATGAATCATGGCTGGCCGCAGCGTGTCTGCATTCGTACAACCCGCTTTCGGCTGGACATGAACAGCATGATGGATGGTGAATTTGTCAGTGAAGCGGATGAGGATATTTGTTTCATAGATCGTCTTAAAGATCCTATGGAACAGGTTAATCGAATCAATGATCCAGAATATCAGCCAATCATTCATGAGTTAGTAAAAAAACTGAGGGCATACAGCCGTTCACAGAAACTTGTTGATGATGCCATGGTTGAGATGGATATGGAAAAAATAAAAGCTTATAAAAAAGCGGGGCAGACAAAATGACAGCAATTAATGTTCAAAGTGAGCTGGGCATGTTGACAATGGAAATGCTTAAGCCTGACGATGGGTCTGTCAGTGATTTGCGGCCTTGTATTATCTTTTACTTTGGCGGCGGCTTTGTAAAGCGCAATTTGAAGCATTTCAAACGCCAGGCTGAATATTTTAGAAATTTGGGTGTCATTTGTATTCTTGCTGATTATCATCTGGCAAACGAAGGTGATGGCTTAGCTGTTTGTTTTGCTGACGCGCAGGCTGTATTGAATGAGGTGGCTGAGAAGGCGGAACAATTAGGCATTGACCGGCATAAAATCGTTGTCTGCGGCGGTTCAGCCGGCGGTACATTAGCATGCTGGTGTTCATTAAATTCATCGATCCCATGTGCTCAGGTATTGTTTAATCCGGTCTTATTTTTTGGTGAGCAAAACATCAAGAAGATTTCCCCTAAGGAAATCATGGTTCAGATCAACGAGGAAGCGGCAGGGTTAAATAAGGTTGAAACCTATATGCAGGCATGGGGTGAAGAATTCAAGCTTTATCCGCAGCATTTTTCAGCTTATCATAAGCTGGATAATGCCGTAATTCCGCCAACGTTGATTCTGCAGGGCAGCAATGATCCAATCGCTTATTCGGGTGTGATTCTGTTTCATCAGAAGGCATTGGAATCAGGCAATGACTGCCATTTGGTGCTGTATCAGGGCGAAGAGCATGGCTTTTTTAATTATGACAAGAATGATAATAAATTCTGTTACGAGGATACATTGAAACAGATGGAAGCATTTTTAAGAGAAAGAAACTTAATTTAGAGGACAATAAAATGAGAAAAATCGTATTATTATGCGCGGCCGGTATGAGTACCAGCATGCTGGTAACAAAGATGAAAAAATATGCGGAAAGTGAAGGGTATGACTGCGAGATCAATGCTCATGCCGTATCGGAAGCAAAGCAATACGGCGCTGAGGCGGATATTGTTTTACTGGGGCCGCAGGTTCGTTTTAATCTGGCGAAGGTAAAGGAACAGTGTCCTAACTGTCCAGTCGAAGCTATTGATATGGCTGCTTATGGCGCGATGGATGGTGCCAAGGTGATCCGCCGGGTCAAAGAAGTGCTGGGTGATTGAAATGGAAGGTATTGAATTAATCAGTTTTCAAATTATCAGCGCAGTCGGCACTGCCCGCTCAATGTATATCGAAGCGATTCAGGCAGCCAAGGCAGAGCGTTTTGATGAGGCGGCAAAGCTGTTGGAGGAAGGACAGGAGCTTTTCGTTCAGGGACATCACGCGCATGCTCAGCTGATTCAAAATGAGGCGAATGGTGAAAAAACTGAATTTGCTTTATTGCTGATGCATGCTGAGGATCAGCTGATGAGCGCGGAAGCTTTTGGTATCTTAGCTCAAGAGTTTATCGATGTATATAAGAAAATGAAAGGGAACATGTAAGATGAGCCGATTACCGGAAAACTTTTTATGGGGCGGCGCGGTAGCCGCCAATCAGCTTGAAGGTGCTTGGAATGTTGATGGCAAGGGAATCAGTACAGCGGACTGCATGAGCGCCGGGGCTGTGGATAAGGAAAGAATCTACACCGACGGCATTCAGGAGGGTGTTTATTATCCCAACCATGAGGGTATTGATTTCTATCATCATTATCAAGAAGATATCGCCATGTTTGCGGAAATGGGATTCAAATGCTTCAGAACTTCGATTGCCTGGACGCGCATTTTTCCGCAAGGCGATGAAAAAGAACCGAATGAGCTGGGACTGCAGTTCTATGACCGGGTTTTTGATGAATGTCTGAAATATGGCATTGAACCAGTAGTCACAATCAGCCATTATGAAACACCCTATGGCTTGGTGAAAAAATACGGCTCTTGGCGCAGCCGTTCAATGATTGATTTCTATACGCGTTTCTGTGAAGTAATTTTTAATCGTTATAAAGATAAAGTAAAATATTGGATGACCTTTAATGAAATTAACTGCATCTCTTTGCATCCTGCAATACCGGCTGGTATTCGTATTGGCACTGATGAAAACTTCCATCAAGTGACACTGCAGGCTGCCCATCATATGTTTGTGGCTTCAGCAAAAGCCGTGAAGCTGGGACATGCAATCAACCCGGATTTTAAAATCGGTATGATGATGCTTTATCCGCAGACTTACGCGGAAACATGCAATCCGCTTGACGCGCTGAAACAGATGCAGGCAATGGATATGCAGTATTATTACAGCGATGTTCAGGTGCGTGGATATTACAGCTCTAAGGCTAAGAAGATGCAGCAGGCATTGGGTGTCAAATTAGCTGCTGAACCTGAAGATGATGCGATTCTTCGTGAGGGTAAGGTCGATTATATTGGCTTCAGTTATTATATGAGCATGGTCGCGTCAGCGGATTTGAATAAACAAGTGAGCGGCGGCAATATGCTGAAAGGAATTAAAAATCCATATCTGAAAGCCAGTGAATG
>OLOS01001431.1_pt1 | contig 19605 bp, 12 predicted proteins | sample 1672631 | NCBI WGS metagenome assembly OLOS01 (sample SAMEA3136707, study PRJEB25190) | human gut metagenome | biome: human gut; feature: human-associated habitat; material: faeces | place: Austria | collected 2013 | reverse complement strand
AAAGGAAAGCCTCGTAGAGGCGATTTTGCGAATGGACTCTGAATAGTTACAAAAATGATAAGGAAACATGGAAATTTTTGATTGACACAAACTTCTGTTATCGCTATCATGATAATAACTGACTGCAGGAATTTTTGCTCCCGCCAGCCGGAAATATAGGTTAAAAACAAAGGAGAAATCATGAAACTACTGAAAAAAATCGCTGCTAAGTACAACAGCATCAGCCTCATCCTGCGGATCGTGACGGGACTTATCCTGGGTGCTGTCCTCGCACTGCTGGTACCCAAAGCCACTGTGATCGAGGAATTTGGTAATCTGTTTGTTGGTGCATTAAAAGCCATTGCACCTGTACTTGTATTTGTGATCGTGTCGAGTGCACTGGCACAGGGAAGCTCCAGACTGGACCGCCGTTTCGGAACGGTCATCTGGCTCTACATGCTCACCACTTTTCTGGCCGCTGCCATTTCCGTTATTACGAGCCGTATCTTCCCGCAGACGATCGTACTTGCAGAAGCCGCAGAGGCAGAAGTGATTCCACAGGGACTCGGTGAAGTCATGCATACCCTTCTGGCAAACATCGTTGCCAATCCTTTTGCTTCTCTGATGCAGGGAAATTATATCGGTATCCTGATGTGGGCCTGCCTGTTTGGATTTGCCATGAAGAACATCGGTTCCGAGAGCACAAAGGTCTTCCTGTCCAACACCGCAGATGCCATTTCCCAGATCGTACGCTGGATCATCAATCTGGCACCGTTTGGTATTATGGGTCTTGTATATACAAATGTAACGAGCAACGGTCTGGCTATTTTCACACAGTACGGAAAACTGCTGCTTCTTCTGGTCGGTACGATGCTGCTCATGGCGCTGGTCGTTTCACCTGCGATCATCTTTTTCTACCTGCGCTGCAATCCGTATCCACTGGTATTCCGATGCCTCAGAGAATCCGGAATCACTGCCTTCTTTACCCGAAGCTCCGCTGCAAATATCCCGGTCAACATGGCTCTGTGTGAGAAACTCGGTCTTGATAAGGATATGTATTCCGTTTCTATCCCGCTTGGTGCAACCATTAACATGGATGGTGCTGCTATTACCATAACCATCATGACACTGGCTGCAGCCAATACACTGGGGATACAGGTTTCACTCCCCGCAGCGATCCTTCTCTCCGCAATGTCCGCACTGGGTGCCTGCGGTGCCTCTGGTGTAGCCGGCGGATCACTGCTGCTGATTCCTATGGCTTGCTCACTGTTCGGTATTTCCAATGATATCGCCATGCAGGTGGTCGGCGTAGGATTTATCATCGGTGTGATCCAGGATTCCGTAGAAACCGCCCTCAACTCCGCCGGCGATGTAGCATTCGCTGCCACAGCAGAATACTATCAGTGGCGCAAACAGGGACGTCCGCTTCCTGATTTTCTGAGAAAACACTGATTCAGCTGTTAAAACCTGTTTACGGATGATTTCGCGCACAGCGCTCCCGAAATCCCGCCGGAAATCAGATTCGAGGAAATCTATCATGGACAAAACAACATTTTTATCAACTTATAACATAACAGAAAAAGACCTGGAAAAGGCAGATATTGAATGGGACGAATTAGATTCCATTTTAAGGGAATACCTGAAGATTGAAGAACATCTTCGGGAGATTGGGAAAGATTTTATCAATGATTATCTTTACGATATTGACAAGGCGGGAATCCACTCCTACCGCTACCGAACGAAAGAACCCGGTCATCTGCTGGAGAAGATCATACGGAAGAAAAAGGAAAATCCGGACAAGTTTGCTGATATTAATCATACAAATTTTCACAAGTATATGACAGATCTGATCGGAATCCGTGTCTTCTTCCTGTATCGGGAAGACTGGATTTATTTCCACCGGTATATTACACAGACATTCGAAAACAACCCGGATATTTATGTGGAAGACAGGATCGAAGATTTTGATGAAGATGTGGATCACTATTATATCGCAGAAAGACCGAAGGTTTATAAACGATCGGGCGACAGCCGTATTTATGATGCTAAGGAAATCGATATCATTGCCGGAGGTATCTACCGCTCTCTCCACTATATTATAAAATTTAAAGGATACTATGTGGAAATCCAGGGCAGGACACTTTTTGAAGAGGGCTGGAGCGAGATCGACCATGATATCGTTTATCCGTATTATAAAGACGATGAAATGTTAAAGGATTTTTCCAAATTGCTGAACCGCCTTTCCGGAATGGCGGACGAAATGAGCTCTTATTTCCGCAGAATGAAACAGGAAATGAAACAGGAAAAGAAACAGGAAAATCAACAGGAGAACTGAGTAAAAGAACCCGCAGCTATTAAGAAGCCGCGGGTTCTCTTTCTATTGTTCTCTAAAAGTTATCTTTCCTGTATTACTGTCCATATCCTCTACGATCGCCAGTGATTCGAGATGGAATCCAAGATTTCTGATCATTCTTCCACCTGCCTGAAATCCTTTCTCGACAGCGATTCCGATGCCCTCCACCGTCGCCCCTGCCGACTGGACGATCTGGATCAGCCCCTGCAGTGCACAGCCATTTGCAAGGAAATCATCAATAATAAGTACATGATCCTCGGGAGACAGAAATTTCTTAGATACGATGACCTGATTCTTACACTTGTGTGTAAACGATTCCACTTCAGCCACATACATCTCGCCTTCCAGATTGATACTCTTTGCTTTCTTTGCAAATACCACCGGCACTCCGAAATGCTGCGCCGCAATGCAGGCGATCCCGATACCTGACGCCTCAATGGTAAGAATCTTACTGATCTTCTTCCCTTCAAACCTTCTCTTCCACTCTTTCCCCATTTCATCGAACAATGCAATGTCCATCTGATGGTTCAGGAAACTGTCAACCTTTAACACATTCCCTTCTCTTACGATTCCGTCTTTAACAATTCTTTCCTCCAGAAAATTCATAGTCGATTCCTCCGTTTTCATCTTCATATGCCGTAAATCTGATTTCCGTTCTGATGCGTTCAAATACAACCGCCACCACACTTTTCAGATAAATATTATGAGTTGCCCGACAAGTGAGCCTTACGTCGATTTTTCCGTGCTTCGCACTCCCAAAATCGACGAAAACATTCGCAATCCGCTCATTTTTCTTCGAAAAATGGCTGCTTGCTCATGTTTTGCGGGACCCATAGACATAAAAATACATGCAAGCATGTATTTTTATGTCCATTTGTCCCTTGGCTCATATTATAATTTGTAATCACGTCTGTGTAAAGGGCTTCCGGTCCATAATCCTGCAAAACACCACCGCCACCACCGTACTTACCGCTGTCGCAACAATGGCAGGTCCCACGATCGCTGTGGGATTCACACTTCCATACTGGCTCCTGTACGCAATAATATTTACCGGAATCAGCTGCAGGGATGAAATATTCAATATCAGAAACGTACACATTTCATTACTGGCTGCCAGTGGGGAACCTCCGTATCTTTGGCATTCTTCCTTATTCAGTTCCCCTAACATCTCCATGGCCTTCAATCCCGCAGGTGTGGCCGCCCACCCCAGCCCCAGAAAGTTAGCGATAAAGTTCGTGCTGATATATTCATTTGCCGGATGATCCACCGGTATTCCAGGAAACAGAAAGCGGATCAGCGGTCGTACCTTTCGTGTCAGACCCTGTATCATTCCCGCCTCCTTTGCGATTTCCATGATACCGACCCACAAAGCCATTACTCCCACCATCGTAATGCACAGCATTACAGCCTCTTTGGAAGATGCCAGCGCCGCATCCGTCACCTCCTGCATTCTCCCCGTAAAAGCTCCATATACGATTCCCACCAGAATCATCCCGCCCCATAAATTATTCATGCTTTTTCTTCCCCCGTTACCCGGAATTCTGCAATTCCATAATTATTTACCATATATATGCCGTTTATTTCCCCATATACCACAAAACAAAGCTGGCAAGCCCACCAATTCCTTTGAATTTCCCATATCACAAAATAAAAGTAACTATTCAGAGTCCATTCGCAAAATCGCCTCTGCGAGGGTTTCCTTTTGCTCATGTAGGGCTCTCGCCCTATAGATTTATAAAATTTGTCTCTGGTGAGCAAGCTCCCCAAGGCAAATATTTATAAATCTGCATGACTCTGAACAGTTACAAATAAAAGGAAACCCAATACTCGCTATGGTATCGGATTTCCTTCCATTATCACTTAGCTGTAACGTCTCAAAACAGCTGCCTTCTCTTTAATACTTTGCCCTGCCCGCCTTACTCATCAGGCTTACGCCATTTCTGGTCTTAACGGCCACCTTATAATAACAGTTCTTACCTTTCTTCACTTTTTTATCAAGATAAGATAATGATTTTTTCGAAACAACAGCCACTCTCACATAACCGGAGTTCTTCTTTTCTGAACGGTAGATGACATATTTGACTGCCTTTTTACTCTTCTTCCAGGAGATACGGATTCCTTTCTCTGTCCGGGCAGGCTTCTGAAGCTTCACAGGAGCCTCCAGGGTGACTGCTTTCTCTGCACCTCTGCCGCTGATTTCCCTTCCATCTGCAGCACATGCCACTGCATAGTAGGATACTTTTCTTCCTGTTACCTTTTGGTCTGTTACTGTGGTTCTTCCGGACTTCGTCTTTCCGACAAGGACACGCTTCGTTCCTGATACCCGATACACCGCATAATGGTCTGCACCTTTTACCGTCTGTACGGTAACCTTTACAGATATTCCTTTTTTACCTGCCGAAGCTTTTACAGATTTTACAGACGGTGCTTCTGTCACTGCTGGATTCCCTTGATTCTCATTTCGCCCCGGATCTGTTGTGAGATCATCCCTGCCATCCTTATCTGTCTTTACAGGTTCCAGATTCTTTCTGGCCTCACGAAGCTTCGCCTCCATCGCCGCCAGTTCTTCCTTACTTTCTGATTCCAATGCCTTCTGCAGATCCTCATAAGCCTCTTTAAATGCCTTCCAGCTCTGATCTGTATAATTTTTCTGTCCTGCCTGATAGTCAGTAGAAACATCGGTAAGAAGACTCTTTGCCTGCTCTTTCGCAGCCTCTAATTCTTTGTCTGTCACTTTCAGATTTTCCTTTGCTTCTGTCAGCTCTCTGGTAAGGCTTTTCAGTTCCGGAACAGACAGATCACCCTGTGCGTCTGCTGCCTTCTCATAGGCCTGCATCAGGACTGACCAGGAAGTCTCTGTATATTCTTCTTTTCCTTTCTCTGCCAATGCCGCAACCATTTCCAGTACAGCCTGGAAACTGGATGCCGCAGCACTCTTTGATACTGCTTCATGAATCTCGAAAGCATAAAGCTTTCCATCAATCTGCAGTCTGACACTCTTTCCGGAAGCTGTACCTGTGACAACGGTCTGTGTAACCGGCTGCTTTCTGAACAGCTTTGTCCTGCTGTTCTTTGCCTGCGTTGTCAGGTTATTCACATTATCCCATGACGCCTGATCCACTGCACCCGGATAAAGGATAATCACATAATTGTCCCTGACGCAGGTAATCAGATAATTTTTACCGGATACAATGCTGTTCGCCCTCTGATATCCCGGAATCAGATCACTGTCAGAAGCCGTATCCTTTTTCTCAAAAAGCACAAAATCATAGGTTCCGCCTGTCCAGCTGTCCAGATAACTGCTTCGGTCAAAGATGGAGCTTGCATAATTGTAGCAAAGATAGCTGTTCTGGCTGTTGCGGATACGGAATACATTTCCCTGTCCTGTGCTCACTGTACTTACTGTCATATCTGCCGGAATCGGATCAAAATAGAAGATATGACTGGTATTTGCCACATAATGATCAATAAATTCATTCTTTATGCGATACTTATCCCCTTCTGTCTGCACAAAGGTCATCTCCGCATTTTCCAGATCCATGACGGGATTGGCTTCCCTGGCAAATGCACTGTCTGTATTATTGGTATCTGATGTATGATCACAGAGGAAATACTTCACCCTCTCCTCTGTCCGGACTGCATCTGTATCCCCGCCGGCATGAGAAGCATTGGCTCCGTCAACCACATAGCTTTGTCCCTGCTCGATCTGGATCTTTTCTGCTCCATCGTTTACTTCGATCCGGTAGGTCACACCATCGATGACAGCCGTCGTCATTCCCATAGTGTTTCCCTTTGTGACCGTTACCTTTGTCCGGCTGCCTGTTCCCTGCTCTATTTCTCCCTTATAAAGCCTGGTCCGCGTATAGCTGTTGTTGTCCGGATACATAATATAGACTTTGTCGCCTTCCACACAGGTGATCAGATATGTATCTCCTGAAGTAATCGACTCCGCCTTCTCATATCCCGGCACCAGATCACTCTCCGATACTGTTCCTTTCTTTTTGAGCAGAGTAAAGTTCCAGTTTGCATCATAAGACGCATTAAAGCTTCCTGCTGCATCAAAGATATTTTTAGTACGGAAGAAAAAGATTCTACGTGTGGATCCATCATTTGGAAGAATCACAAATCCTTCTTCACCCTGTACCTTCTCAATCTTCATTCCCTTTGACTCTGCGCTGAAATAATTAGTTGCCCAGGTATTGTTCAGATACAGGTTCTTTGACGCATTATAAATTGTATATATATTTGTACCTGTCCCACTGGTAATCGTAAATTCGCAATCCTGCAGTGTCAGACTCTTGTCCGGACTGGCAGAAAATACATTATCAGTACCAGTATGAGAATACAGAACAGGCGCTGCCTGTCCATCCTTTTCTGCCGTAACCGATGCGACCACCGGATCCGGCTGCTGTGAGATCACAGGTTCTCCTGCCTTTTCATAGCTTCTCGTATAAACAGCTTTTTCTGCCGACAGCTCCACATCAATGATGGTATCATCAATGACTGCACTCGGAGCCAGTTCAAGAATATGATAGCTCTCATACAGCATCCTGTGCGGCGCTTTTCCGATATGCCCTCCTGTATTCGGCTCATAGAGCAGCCCTACCGTGCCGTCCTGCTGCTCAGTCAGACAGGAATAGGCATATCCGTTATTATATTCCGGATCTTCAATATCAACCGTTCCCAAAAGTGTCATCGTCTTATCTTCGTTTACTTCAAAGGAATATACTTTTCCATAGGAACGCGCTGGATTTCCCTTACTCGGACACGCCACAAGAATCAGATCTCTGCCATTGGACTTCCTGGAGTAACGGATCGCCGTGACATTACAGTCTCCCCATGCCGGTACGCCTGTCTCTACCATGGCTCCCATGGTATAATCTCCGCTGGCATTTCTGACAGCATCCGCATAGCAGATATTGTTGCTATTTCTGCCGCTTCTAAAGAACATACGCAGGGTACCGTCCGAAAGCTCCACCATCTCGCTCTCCGAAGATTTATTGGCACTTCCTGTGGGAAGCACATCGTTTGTACGCTTCCAGTTAATGCCGTCTCTGGAGTAGATAAAGCTGGCTCTCTCACCCTGTCCCGTGCTGTAGAAGGGAACCGTGATCACACCATCACTGGTGGTCAGACCCTTTCCCGGTGATACCAGGATCGCACCGTCTCCTGTTTCTCTCTTTACCTGATCATTCACGATTCTCGGATTTACCCATGTACATCCCCCGTCTCTCGATTCCACGATCCAGACATATCCGATATTAAACACATGAAGCTCTGAGTCCCTGTAAAATACGTTCTGCTGCACATCCCGGTCTGTATTTACCTGTTTCTGTGTCAGAGGCTCAAAAGTGCCGTTAATCTTCTTTTCAATGTTATACCACTCATCCACACGCCAGTCGGTAGCTCCATTGTCCGAGCGCCTCAGCACCGGCGCATATCCGTTTACAAAATCCCCTACATAGTAAGCATAGCTGGTCTCATTCGATGTCGGATCTGTTCCGGCATTTGCATAATTATCTGTCAGAGCGATGCGGTTCACCCCGTTCACCTTGATATATCCTCTTCCATTCGGAACACTTCCATACTGTGTCGTGATTCCTGTAGGATTCACATCTGCCAGACAGTAGATCGTACCATCCGGTCCTTCTACAAGTGCCGGATCAATAACCGTAGTAGCATTTCTGGTTGCATATCCCTCACTGTCGGGAAACCAGATCGGAAAACTGTAATTCCAGGTCTGCCCCATATCCGTAGATACAGAAGCGATCGTATCCAGACCGCCTCCATCTCCGGGTGTCGCATATCTCGCATCTGCTGCCGCGATCAGATTTCCTCTGTGTTCTCCGTTTTCCACAGAGATCAGTACCGGAATACGGAAATTGTAGCTGTCTGCTGTTCCTGTCGGAAATGGCTGTCCCAGAGTAACCGTATCCTCTGTGACCCCCAGGCTTCCTGCCTTTATCAGTTCTGTCTCCTTTGCAGAAGCTGAAAATACCGGAAGCATCGTCACTGCCATCACACAGGACACTGCCAGACTGATCCTTCTTTTCCACTTCTGTAACATCAACCCTTTCTTTTTCATATCTTCCTCCTTTACACGTAACCTTTCAGTTCTCGATTTCTGACCATAAATACTTTCCTTTATACAGAACTTATGCAATCTGCATAGTTTTTTCTGTTTCCCCTTCCCTTTTATGGTTCTTATTACTATCATACTTTACATTTTATAATTTTTCAATAAATTTAATAGGAATTTCTTGTTAAGATAGTGTTTGGATTTAGAAACTCCGGATACCTTTTACGGTATCCGGGGTGATCAATCAATACTTCTTTGTTACTTTTGCAAATGGACCATAGATTTTTTTCCCGGCCCCGTTTTTACGGTATGCCCGTACCTGGAACAGATACTTTTGTCCCTTTTTCATTCCTCCAAGCGTAACACTTGTTTTCCTGGCAGATACCGATTTCATCTTCTTGAGAGGTTTCTTTCCTGCCTTTACCCATACCTCATATCCGTCTGCCTTTGCTGTCTTCTTCCAGGAAACGGTTGCTTTTTTTCCGGATATTCTGATCTTTTTCAGTTTCACCTTCTTTGGCTTCTCCACTTTTTTATCCGGATTGGAGGGCACAGTGATTTCCGTTTCCTGTTGTTTTTGCGTTTCTGTCTGGGAACCATCTGCCGGTTTTTGATCCACTTGCTCTTCTTGCTTTCTCTGCGGAAGCTTCTCCACATGTACCGTACAGCTCAGGCTTCCCGTTTCAAATACAGCCTGTACTTTAGTATTTCCCTCTCCCACAGCTGTGATCATACCGTTCTGATCTACCGTCGCAACAGACGGATCCTGTACAGTCCAGCTGACTTTTCCACGGTCGGCCGGTATCAGCGAAGAGTTTTCCACAATGGCTGCCGTTTCTCCCTGCTTTAATGTGATTTCTGTCTTATCACTGCTGTTCAAAAATTTTGCATTTGCCAGAGATACAGGTACTTTTCCTCCCGTCTCCCTGATTTCCAGCTTTTTCACCTGATGCACATTCAGGTATACGGATTCTGCCGGATCACCTGCATACAGTGCTTCTGACTGATACAGAAGCGTACCGTCACCATAAATTTCTACAGAAGCATATGTTCCTGCTGTTTCTCTGTTATCGGTCCCCGCCCATGCGGAGAATACATCCACATTTTTTCCTGTAAGATCCCATACAGCCACAGTACCTGCCGTAAGACCGATTCCTTTGGAAAATTCTTTCTTTCTTCCGCTCACGCAAAGTTCCAGATTCTGTCCATGACCATTCTTATCCTTATAGACGGTTCCGTTTGAAGCATCCGTATCCATATACAGATCACTCAGCCAGGTATATCCGGGGGATACTTCATATTTTTCGTACAAACTAAATTCTGCCGCCGAGATATGTGTATCTTTCTGCATCCCCGCCGTTGCCAGTGCGCAGATACGGATTCTTCTTGCATTCGGCGCATCAAATTCCACACTTTTGATTCTGGAATCTTCCGTCCAGCCGGGATTTCTTACTGGAATCTCCACAAAGTCATCCTGATCCTCCGTCGTACTGTAAGACAGGCTGTATTTCAGAATGATTCCATTATTTCCCTGTTGTCTTGGTAAATACTCCAGCTTTCCAATATCTGTATTTTCCGGAAGCAGTATGGTGAAGCTGTTGTTCTTTCCTCCTTCTATATCCGGCATGGTACCGCCACTGTAATTTGTATGCCAGAAGGTATTTTCATCTCCATCCACTGCTTTTATTGCTGCTTCGCTGCCCGGCTGCTCGCTGTCTGCAAATACCTGAAAGCTCTGACCGTCCAGCTTTGCATAACGGGCATAGGATTCAGGCTCCACGCCGATCAGCGTTCCGTAAACAGCCTGATACTCTGCTTTTTCCCCTTCATCTAATTTTTCATATGCCATCTGCATGGTCATTTTTTCGTTGTGAAATTTCGCCGGATCCCTGGCATCGCTCTGCGTCATATTCTGCATCTGGAACCTGGAATAATCCATCAGATAATCCATATAGGCATTTTTTCTCTCACTCTCATCCCAGTCGGTCTGCATCAGACCATTCTCCGTCATCACATATGTAATTGTCCTGTCATTCCCTGATACACGGTATGACGAAAGTGTCTCTCCCGTATCCTTGCTGACAAACACGAGCCGGCCTCCTGCTTCCTTATGATAGATTTCAAGCTTTGCGCCTGCCGGAAAATCCATCTCAGTGCTGCCGGACACTGCCTTTTCATTTCCCTTCATGCTGCGGTTGAAAAGCTCTTTTCCATCCTGACTGGTCACACGGATGGAAATATAAACATCCTGAAAGCCTTCATGTGGCTTTATGCCATTAATGGTCCAGGTAAGCTTATGGCTTCCGGTATCCACAGATGCTTCAGCCACGATACTGTCACTAAGCCCCAGAAGTCTTATCTTCACATCGTCTGCAAGCGGATTTCCCTGCTCCTTCTTATAAGTGACAGTCTTTGTTACGTTTCCTTTGGATGCCGTCAGATACTCATTTCCGTAACGGTACCCCATGCCTTTCGGAACCGGAAGCTCCACCTCATAGATTCCCACCGGAAGCTCTGTCTCCAGCGTCTTTCCGGTAACCGGAAGCTTCTTAACGATATCCGACCCATCCTTGATCAGAATATACTTATTCCGGATCTGCTCCAGATCATCCATTTCAATCTGTATGCTCACACGGCTCTTATATCCTGTAGATGCCAGTTCACCTGTGCTCACAAGGCTGTAGATGCCATCCAGTCCCAGTTTTGAACGTACCTGTTCACATTCTGCATCATCCGGGATCAGATCCTTCAGATAATACAGCATTGGCTGATCCATATCATAGATGGTATTTTCCGTCTTAGAGGAGGGATGAATATGCCAGCTTTCCAGATATGGAAGCACATTATATCCACCCGAACGGCTGAAGCTCTCCGCAATTGTATCTGAAGAAGCTGCTTCTTTTCCATTCTCATAATAGGATTTCCGATACAGGGAATGCATTGCAGCCACTGTCTTTTCCGGTCCGAGCTTATCCAGCATATTTGTAAACATAAAAAGACTTACATCATAATGCAACGCACCCTCTACGATTCCTGCAAAAGAAAGAGAAGTCTTTCGCCTGTCTGCCGCTTTTTTTCCCAGTGCGGCATATCTCTGTTCCCTGGTTCCGGAAAATCCGGAAAGCAGCCATCCGAAATCATCCGGACTGCGATAGGATGATTCGAAATAATATCCCATGATATTGTTGGTCGTCTCCACAAGAGGAAGCTCCCTGTATGCAAGATTTCCCTCATATCCATGCCCGAATTCATGAAGTGACAGCCAGTGTCTGTACAGATACTGCTGAAGGCTGTTTCCATTGTAGGCACTGTGATCCACGGTATAATAGGCCTGTCCTATACCATTCTGATTTGCCTTTATAAAGAATTTCGAGCGTACATTCTGGTTATATGGCTCTTCTGCATCATAATCCAGACCTGCAAACTTATCGTACTGATCAACAAAGGCTGCATACCAGTCCAGCATTTCATCAATGGTGTGAAAATAATACTTTCCTGTTGTATCATAATCAGAATCAATGATATGATCCCTGTCGATCACAGGAACAAGGAAGGTTGCCGCACTTCCTTCGATAATTGCAAAAGGATCGTCTGATTCCTTCCACTCTTTAAAAAATCCAGCCTGCGAATCACCATATCGGTAAACAGGTATTTCCCTGAACTGCTCATTCCATTCATACTCGATCACAGGCTGTACATCTGTTCCCTTCGGTGTAACAATAAAGGGAACACTGTCCTTACTCTGTTCGGTCTCATCCTTCGTGAATGTATTTTTCAATGTGACCCATTCACCGTTTGCCGGAATAAATGCTGAAGATTCTGTCCTTGAATCATCATTCATAAACTCCAGCTTCAATCTCTTCCCAAATTCCTGAGCGTTAACCAGACGGATCCTGATTTCTGAATCTGCCGGAATCCAGATGCCCAGATTCTGTCTGTCATGGTAATATCCCCTGTTAAATCCGATGTTTGTCAGATGAGAAGCATCCGGCAGCGTGTGAAGCTTCATCTTAACTTTCTTATCTTCTGCTGAAGCACTGTTTTTATCCAGAACTTTAACCGTCGTATCAAGCTTCACTGTTCTTCCATCCGAATCCTTCACCTGCCGGGTGATCGTACAGGTTCCCGGTTTTGTCGTATCCAGCTTCCCCGTCTGTACGATTTTTCCAGTCAGATCCCCGTCCTCCAGATCATCTGCATACACTCTTGTTCTGCTTCCAGGTTCCTGTCCGGTATAAACCCATGTCTCTACCGCCCCGGACAGTGTGGGCTCACGATACACGTCGTCCATAGCATTCGTTCGTACAGCCGACATCATAAATACAGCTGCTGCCAGAACAGGTATTATTCCAAATCTTTTTTTCTGGTATTCCATCCTTTTTCTCCTTCTTTTTTTTATTTTTCTTTTTCATTTTTCTTTTTCATTTTACGTAACTTTTCATTTTTCTTTTTCATTTTACGTAACTGTTCAGCATCCATTTGCAAAACCGCCTCTTTGATGATTTCCTTTTTCCCTGAACAGTCATCATTTTACTAAACATTCACTTTACCAGATTATAGCACAACAGTGTCGAAATTTTCAATCCTTATCCTCTGTTTTTTTACTCTTTCTCCTGCAGATTCAACAGTTCACGATATACATCTCTTTTTCCGATTCCCCGGTCCTTTGCAACCAGTTTCATCGCTTCCTTCTTTTCTATTCCCTGACTCAGATATCTTTCCATATGCTCGGGAATACTGATCTTTTCCCACGATTCCTGCTCTTCCTTCTTCCGTTCCTGAAGACTCCTCCCTTCAACTACCAGTACACATTCCCCTTTGGGTTCTGTACTTTCATAATACTTAAGCGCTTCGGATATTGTTGTCAAAAATGCCGTTTCATGTCTTTTGGTAAGTTCACGACAGACAGTAATTCTTCTGTCCCCCAGTGCATTCATCAGTTCTCCCAGTGTCTTCACCAGCCGATGAGGCGCCTCATAGATAATAATCGTCCTTGTTTCCTGAACAAGCTCTTCAATAATTTCCTGTCGCTCCTTTTTTTCTGCCGGAAGAAATGCCTCGAAACAGAACCTTCTTGTGGGAAGTCCTGAAATCGTCAGCGCTGTAATACATGCCGCCGCACCCGGCAGAGAGGTCACTTCGATTCCCTCCTCATAGCACAGCCGTACCAGATCCTCTCCCGGATCTGATATTGCAGGCGTGCCTGCATCTGTGATCAGTGCCACATTCATTCCCTGACGCATCTTCTCAATCAGAACATATCCTTTTTCTATCCTGTTATATTCATGATAGCTTGTCATTGGGGTTTTGATATGAAAATGGTTCAAAAGCCTGATACTATTTCTTGTATCCTCTGCCGCGATCAGATCCACTTCTTCCAGTGTCCGAAGAACCCTCATGGTGATATCCTCCAGATTCCCGATCGGTGTCGCACACAAATATAATTTTCCCTGCATAGCTGCCTCCTGACTAATATCCATAAATATCATAGATCTCATCTGTATATACACCTGGCTTCTGATACACGATCAGCGGTTTTTCAACTGTCATCCGGGATCTTCCACCTCGTACTGCCTCAATAAGCACCATATTCGGCTCTTTGTCAACAAAGGGATACACCAGCTTCATTCTCTTTGGCTCCAGCCTGTATTCTACAAGCATATGGATAATCTCTGCCAGTCGGAAGGGTCTGTGAACCAGATAAAATCTGCCTCCCGGACGCAGAAGACGCGCGGTCTGACTGATGATATCCTCCAGGTTACAGCATATTTCATGGCGTGCGATTGCCTTTGCCTCATCCGGATTGACCAGACCATGCTGTCCTGTCATATAGGGCGGATTGCTTGTTATTACATCAAAAGAAGCCGGCCCAAATTGTTTGTCGGCTTCCCTGATGTCCCCTTCTACAATAGAAATTCTGTCCTCCAGATGGTTATATTTCACACTTCTCACAGCCATATCCGCACTGGCGCTCTGTATCTCCAGTCCGGTAAAATGTCTTCCCTTTGTTTTTCCTGCCAGCAGAATCGGAATGATTCCTGTTCCCGTTCCCATATCCAGAACATTTTCTCCATCCTTCACATTTGCAAAACCGGAAAGCAGTACTGCATCCATTCCAAAACAAAATGTACTCTGATTTTGAATAATTTTATATCCATTTCTTTGGAGATCATCCAGGCGTTCTCCCGGACGCAGATTATTTTCCATCTTTTTTCTGTTTTCCTTCCTTTCTCTCCAGAGCCTCCAGTTCCTTCAGTTCCTTATCTGAAATATTGATCTTCTCCTTTTTACGCCTTGGCTTAAACTTAAGTTGTTCTACATGGTAATCCCTGATTTCCTTCTCGCCATCTACATCCACGATCACCTTTACGAGCTGGCGAAGAACATTTACATTCTGTACTTCCCCCTTCAGTCCGTCATCTGTCTGAACAATATCACCCATTCCCGGCAGGCGGCTGTTCAGATATTCATATGTTTCCTCTTCATTTTTCAGACAGCACATAAGTCTTCCGCACACTCCTGATATCTTGGCAGGATTCAGCGAAAGATTCTGCTCCTTCGCCATCTTGATGGAAACCGGTGCAAACTCGGACAAATAGGAATGGCAGCAAAGAGGTCTTCCGCAGATCCCGATTCCTCCGATAATCTTGGTCTCGTCACGGACTCCAATCTGTCTCAGCTCAATTCTTGTCTTAAATACAGCAGCCAGATCCTTTACCAGATCACGAAAATCAATCCTGCCATCTGCCGTAAAATAAAACAGCACTTTATTGTTATCAAACGTATACTCTGCATCGATCAGCTTCATATCCAGTTCATGCTTCCGGATCTTCTCCAGACAGATTTTCATGGCATCCTTCTCTTTTTCACGGTTTCTCTCCACTCTCAGAGCATCCTCCACTGTAGCTATACGGATAACCTCCTTTAGCGGCTGAACCACCTGATCATCGGGCAGGCTCTTCACACCTACAACAACTGTGCCGTATTCTATGCCTCTGGCGGTCTCTACAATGACATGGTCGCCCTTCTGTATATGAAATTTCTTCGGGCTGAAATAATAAATCTTGCCTGCATTTCGAAATCTCACTCCGATTATCTTTATCATTATGCTAAGTTCTCCTTTATTGTCATAAACAGCAGCTCCATTGTCAGTTCAAAGCTTACATTTGCACTTAACCGTTCCTTTGCTTTTACGATCCCCTCAAGAATCTGTTCCAGTCCTTCATAAGAACCTCTCCTGGTCTGTTCTGTGATCGCCTGAATCTGATCCTTAAAAGTCAGACCGTCCACATCCTTTGTTGCCTTAAAATACAGAACATCACAATACCACACGGAAAGCAGATCCAGATAGTCCTGAATATTAATTTTAAATTCTATAACGGATTTCACTGCTGTGATAATGTCCTGCATTTCCATCTTTGGTATATTTTTCAAAAGCTGCAGTGCTGCTGCCTTTATCTCACTGAAATTTTCAGAAGATGCCAGTTCCACCGCTTTTCCAATATTTCCGCGTGCAAAAGCCACACACACATCCGCCTGATAATCAGGAATCTGCAGATGTTCCATCAGATATTTTTTTACCTGCCTGTCAGGAATCGGCTTCATATCCAGCATCACACATCTGGAACGGATAGTCGGAAGAAGAATGGATGCATTCGTTGTAAGAAGCAAAATAATCGCGTACACCGGTGGCTCTTCAATCGACTTTAACAAAGCATTCTGGGCCTGAACGGTCAGCTTCTCCGCTTCCGGCACAATATAGATTTTATATCTGCTGCTGTACGGCTTGATCTGTATATCATTTACAAGCTGCTCTCTGATTTCATCTACACCGATACTGTTTGGCTTTTCGTGTGTGATTCTAATAATATCCGGGTGATTCCCTCCTTCTGCCTGTTTACAGGATCTGCATTCTCCACACGCCTCCGCCTTTCCTGACTCACACTGCACTGTCTGTGCAAATGCAAAGGCCAGAAGTTTTTTCCCGGATCCTTTTTCTCCATTCAATATATAAGCGTGAGAAACCTTATCCAGCTTCATCGCATTCTCCAGGTGTTCAATCACCTGCCTGTGTCCGATAATATCCTTAAATCCCGGCATTTCTGTCACCTCATTATCTTATTCGTCTGTATTCTTCCTTTTTCTGATAAAAACAGTATTCAACCATCATTCTCTTTGCAAGTATATCACACATTCTTACTTTTACCTAGTATAAATTAAAACAATATACTTTACAATTCTTTTTCTTTCTTCAGTACAAACTCCGTAATATCCTGAATACACTCGTCTATCGTCCCATCATTTGAAAATCTGTGGACAATCCCTGCTTCTTTAATTTTCTCTTCAGCAAAATCAGAACAATCTGCAAGAAATCTGCGGCACATCTCCTCATATTGAGGTTTTTCCTGGTTTCTTTCCCGCTTCAATGCTCTATCAAGTCTGATATCATCACTTACCTCTACATAAACAGGTATGATTTTCTCTTCACCATAATATTTTTTCAGTTTTTCAAAGGACTCCAGCGTTCCTATTGAGAGATAACTGTTTTTTTCCAGATTTATATTTTCATCATCAACCGTAAAATATTTCCACAAACCACAGACGGTATGATAAACCCGCATCTCAATGACTCTGCCGTCCTCCTGCAGTTCTGAAAGCTTTTTCTCATCCACAAAGTAATACTGCACTCCGTCCCTTTCATCTGCTCTTGCCGGTCTGGTTGTATATAGTACAATCTTATGCAGACTCAGCTCTTCTTTTTTTAACAATTCTTTAAAAATTGTATCTTTTCCTGAAGAGCTTTTTCCCATAACATAATATATTTTTCCCATAACCTTCCTTTTGTTCTATCCTTTCCTGTCTCTTTTACACTTCTGTTCACATCGTGAGCTGTAACTTTTCCTGCCTCTTTTTCCACTGCTGTTCAAATCATGACCTTTTGACCCTGGCATCATTTTATCTTTCGTCTTCCATGACCCGGATCCTTCTGCATGTATGATCTTCCATACCCTGGATTGAATATTTTTCCTTCCGGTATTCTTCTATTCTGTCCAGCACGCTGCGGCTGATCTTCTCTCCCGGAACCAGCATGGGAATACCCGGAGGATAGAGATAGACAAACTCCCTGCACACATATCCCTCGGATTCTTTCAGAAGAACCTCCCTGCTCCTTCCCTTCATCGCATCACAGATCTTATATACGGTCTGATTTCGGGTTACCATATGATCCAGACAACAACTGCTGTCCGGACATTTTTCTTTTGTCAGTCCGTCATCAATTTCCTTCAGTGCTATGAACAATCTTTCAAATCCTTCTTCCGTATCCATAAAAGAAGTAAGTGCCAGCGCATAATCTCCTGCTGCCATTTCCAGTTCCAGATGATATTTTTCCCTCAAAATCTTCTGCAGGCTTCTTCCATTTATTCCCGTTCCTCTCACAGAAATGATCAGCTTGGATCTGTCAAAATCATAAACACCGCTTTTTCCTGCCACCCTTTTTCCTGCCAGTCTTACCTTCGAAAAATTATCAGCCCTTTCGTAGAATCTTTCAAGCCTTTTACGAAAAACTTCAAAAAGATCCCATGCCTGTTCTTCCAGAACCCGTATACATTCATCGATTCCTGCCATAAAGACATAGGACGGACTGCTGCTCTGATATACTTGCAGATACATACGAAGCCGTTCCCTGTCTACCATTTTTCCGTTTACATGCAGAAGTGCCGTCTGGGTAAGAGAAGGCAGAGTCTTATGCAAACTGTGAATCACAAGATCCGCTCCCAGCTTTACAGAACTTTCAGGAAAAAAAGAATGAAATCCAAAATGTGCTCCGTGTGCTTCATCCACAATCAGGGGAATCCCATGAGTATGTACTGTCTCCGCGATCTTTTTCACATCAGAAACTACTCCATCGTATGTTGGTGAAGTGATAATCACTGCCTGTATATCCCCATCGTTTTTAAGAATCTCCTCCACCCTTTCTACCAGAACTCCACCGTTCATCCCGAAAGTCTCCTCTCTCTCAGGATAAAGATATACGACCTCCAGGCCACAAAGAAATGCCGCATGATAAACAGCCTTATGACAATTTCTTGCCATAAGAATCTTTCCTCCTGCTTCTGTGCATGCAGAAACAGCACTCAGAATCCCGCATGTGCTTCCATTTACAAGAATAAAAGTCTCATCAGAACCATAAAGCAAACCCGCTCTCTCCTGGACTTCCTTTAAAATTTCTTCCGCATGGTGCAAATTATCAAAGCCTTCTATTTCTGTAATATCGATCAAAAACGGATTTATAAAATCTTCTTTCTTTCTCTTATGTCCCGGCATGTGAAAAGGATACATATCCGTTTGCTGGTATTCTTTTAATCTGTCATATAATCTCTTCATTTTATCACATACACTCTCTGGCTTTTTTAGAACTTTTAACTTTTCCTCTGGTACTTTTATTATAACTCATAACCTTTTCCCCCGAAATCAATAAATAGAGATTTAAGAAATTTTGGTTTTTCTTTAGATAAAAGACATATTTTGAACACATCTTACCTGTATACTATAAGCATATTAGCAAACAGCTAATATATTTCATAACTCACTCTTCGCAGCTCCCACAGGCTGCGAAGAACTCCCTCAAATATTTTATTTTTTCTCTTTCCTTGAACAGGAGCCGCAGGGCTCCTGTTCTTATTTATATCTTTTTTGGTAACTGTTCAGAGCCCTGCCTTTCCCATCTATTCCTCTAAAATCCATTGATCACTGCCTGCGTCAATGGGAATTCTGCCTATAACAAAAAACACTCCTTCATGGAGTGCTTCAATTTGAATATTAGTCTTATATAGTGTTACTGTTCACTCTATTCTCTATAAATAAAATAAATGAGACATCGGGGATTCGAACCCCGGACAACTTGATTAAAAGTCAAGTGCTCTACCGACTGAGCTAATATCCCACAAAATGCCTGGTTCCGGAATCGAACCAGAGACACGAGGATTTTCAGTCCTCTGCTCTACCAACTGAGCTAACCAGGCATAAATTGCGGGGGCAGGATTTGAACCTACGACCTTCGGGTTATGAGCCCGACGAGCTTCCAGACTGCTCCACCCCGCGTCAATATAAAATTGTGTAAGAAAGAATTTCTCTTTCTAATGGATGGAGGTGGATTCGAACCACCGAAGCAATTTGCAGCAGATTTACAGTC
>OLOS01001429.1_pt1 | contig 19615 bp, 13 predicted proteins | sample 1672631 | NCBI WGS metagenome assembly OLOS01 (sample SAMEA3136707, study PRJEB25190) | human gut metagenome | biome: human gut; feature: human-associated habitat; material: faeces | place: Austria | collected 2013 | reverse complement strand
TTCTTCCAGGGTCCCGGAGTCTTCGCCCAGGGCCGCTGCAAGGGTGTCCAGGCCCACGGGGCCTCCAGAGAATTTTTCTATTATCATGAGAAGGATGTTCCTGTCGTTCTGGTCCAGGCCCAGCTTGTCTACATCCATGATATCCAGGGCAAAGTCTGTTACTTCCCTGGTGATGACCCCGTCGTATTTGACCTGGGCAAAGTCCCGGACACGCTTTAACAGACGGTTGGCAAGCCTGGGGGTCCCTCTGGAACGTCTTGCCAGTTCCAGCGCGCCCGCCTCCTCAATCTCCACGCCCAGCACGCGGGCCGAGTGGAGGATGATGGTGGTAAGCTCCCTTGGCGTATAAAATTCCAGCCTCTGGACCACGCCGAAACGGTCCCTTAGGGGCGCAGTGAGAAGCCCGGCCCTGGTGGTTGCCCCTACCAGGGTAAAATGCGGCAGGTCCAGACGGATGGACCTGGCGGTGGAATCCTTTCCCAGCATGATGTCTATGGCAAAATCCTCCATGGCCGGGTACAGCACTTCCTCTACCTGGCGGTTCAGACGGTGGATTTCATCTACGAACAGCACATCCCCTTCCTGGAGATTGTTAAGGATGGCAGCCATCTCTCCCGGCTTCTCAATGGCCGGGCCGCTGGTCACCTTCATGCTGCTTCCCATCTCGTTGGCTATGATTCCGGCCAGCGTGGTCTTGCCCAGTCCGGGCGGCCCGTAAAACAGCACGTGATCCAGGGCCTCATTCCGGTTCCTGGCAGCTTCTATATATACTTTCAGGGTGGATTTAAGCTTTTCCTGCCCCACATAGTCCTTAAGGCACTGAGGACGCAGCGTTGTCTCTATACGCTCATCTTCCGCCGTTACATCTGTCGTTATAATCCTGCGTTCCATATACACCTCAACCCATCTTATATCAGTCTTCCGCCCCTGGCTTCAGGGCGTGCTTAAAAATTGCATCCGCCAGCCGTGCATCCCACTTTCCCCCAAGGGATACCTCTGGCAGATTCCTTAGGGGCGTGTTTGAAAATCCATTCCCGCCCAAAACCACATTTACAGGAAGGACAGATGCTTTAGGGACGCCTTAAGCACGTCCTCGGATGTCATGCCCTCCGCCACTTCCACCTGTTTCACGGCCCGGGATGCTTCGGTGTTGGTATATCCCAGTGCCACCAGTGCCTGGACCGCTTCCTTGGCAGCCTCGGCAAGGCCCGCCATGGATGCGGCCGCCGGACCCACGCCGCCGTCCCCGGAGAGGGCCATGTTGCCTAATACATCGTCCATGGATATCTTATCCTTCAGATCCAGAATCAGCCGCTGCGCCGTCTTGTTGCCGATTCCGGGCGCCTTGGCCAACGCCTTCACGTCCTCGCTCACAATGGCCAGCCGCAAATCATCCGGCCTGAGCACGGACAGGATTCCGAGGGCTCCCTTTGGCCCGATTCCATTGACCCCGATTAACTGCCTGAACATGTCCCGGTCCTGGCTGTGAAGGAAGCCGTATAATGTCATGGCGTCCTCCCTTACCTGGAAGTAGGTGTAAATCGTCACTTCCTCCCCCAGCCGGGGCAGCTCCGGCTGCAGGGATGCGGGAACCCGGATTGCCAGCCCCACATTGCCTGCTTCCACTATGATACTATCCTCATCAATGCCCATAAGAGGCCCTTTTACATACGAAATCATAATCTGTTCCCATTCTTTCCGCAAAGCGCTGCCCGCCGGAGACCACTGCGTCATTAACAGTCCGCCGCTTCCTTTTCCTCCGCGGCGCCCGGCCGTGCGCTCCTTAATCATTACCTGCCATTCATCATAACATACAGGTTATCCCAATGCAAGCAGGTCGAACAAATATTCTGTTTCAGACTCTTGCGCCAACGCCCGATATAGGCTAAACTAACAAATGTACAGACTCATACTGCTGCGATAAAAGGAATAGAAGGAGTGACTTTACATGATTACCATCAAACATCCCGTTGACCTTCCCGATACATATCCCCTGGAGCGCATCGGCGCCCTGAAGGAACTTTTGTTTTTCGATATAGAGACTACCGGTTTTTCCGGGGACACATCCCAGCTCTACCTCATCGGCTGTACCTACCATGACGGCTTTGGCTGGAAATTAATCCAGTGGTTTGCGGATACAAGGGAATCGGAGGCCCAGCTCCTGGAAAGCTTCTTTACCTTCATGAAGCGGTTCCGGATCCTTGTACATTTTAACGGGGACGGCTTTGACATCCCTTATCTGCTGAAATGCTGCCGCCGTCTGGGGCTTAATTATAATTTCGATTCCATCATCAGCCTGGATATCTACAAAAAAATAAAGCCCTACCGCAAACTGCTGGGCCTTGAAAACATGAAGCAGAAATCCATTGAACAGTTCCTGGGCGTGTCCAGGGAAGATAAGTGCTCGGGCGGGGAACTGATCCAGGTTTACAGGGACTATCTCATGAGCCATGAATCATTTTTATACGACCTGCTGATCCTGCACAATGAGGACGATTTAAAGGGCATGCCTTCCATCCTTCCCATATTGAATTACGCGGACATGCTGGAGTCCCCCTTCACGCTGACATCCCAGGAGGTCTGCGGTTCCTGGCCCTTCCTTAACCTGACCTGGCAGAACCCCTATTCCATCCCGGTCCCCCTTGAATATGACAGCGCCCCGGTGAGCATGGAGCTGCACCGGGACACCCTGACCTGTAACATTTCCCTGTATCAGGGAGAACTTAAATTTTTCTATCCGAATTATAAGGATTACTATTATCTGCCCATGGAAGATACCGCCATCCACAAAAGCGTGGGCGAATACGTGGACAAGGATGCCCGTAAGAAAGCCACTGCCCGCACCTGTTATACGAAGAAATGCGGCCTGTTCCTGCCTCAGTTCGGCCCGCTTTGGTCCCCTGCCCTGAAAGAGGATTATAAGGGCCTCTTAGATTATGTGGAGTACAGTCCCGACCTGCTGGCCGGGCCTGAGACAGCGGATTCCTATGCACGGCAGATACTGGATTACGTGAGCAGGAAGAGGGATTAGGGCAAGACAAGTACGGCACTGCGCAAATAACAGTGAATAGCGCGTCTGAAGACATGCCTCAGTTCCCATCCCCTCTCCAGCCATCTTCCGCCCGGTACACGCCTATCTGCTGGTTTAGGATTCCTGACATTTCCTCCGCCGGGACCTCCTTCATATCCACGATGGCGTCATTCCCATCCCGCTCCACCAGAAGACCGATGGTATTGTCCAGTCCGGCCATTGCGCCATTTACATAAATGCCGCACCCCGATGTATCACGGATTGCCTCCACCAGCTTCCCGTCAAAGGACAGGTATCCTGTCCGGGTGTCATAGGACAGGCCGTAAGGGCCATACTCCTTAACGTATCCTCTCAGGGAAGCCATGCTGCGCTCCGCCTCCGTGGCCTGTTTCAGGAACCCGGTTGTCTCTGTCTCCCGGAAGCCAGCCAGCTTCCCGCTTTCATCCCGCACCGCTTCAAGACACAGGCTGCCTGCCAGATCATCCATCCTGTTATAGGTGCCGTCCGCATATTCATCCAGGAAATATCCCACTCCCCAGCTGTTATAGAATATGCGGTCCAGTTCCGGACTGTAAATCATTCCCAACGCTTCGTATTCCTTAAACTGCGGTGCCTCAGCCAGTATCCTGGCCGGACTTTTGCCCTCTGCGTCCAAGGCCCCGGAGGAAGCCTCCCCTGTAAGTCCTCCTGTATCCGCAGGTATATTGCCTGTGGAGGCAAACACGGTCATTGACATGGCAAGCACCAATATACTGCACACAATCCCGAATCTGGTCCGTTTATCATTCTTCATAAGTATCATTATCCTTTCTTTAACTGAACTTTTCCCAAAACCGTTGTATAATAATGAAACCTTATGATTCTTCTCCGAATACCGAAGCAGCGTCATGGCATAGGCCGCACGGCCTTTTTTATCCATTCCCAGCACCGCTTCCTGGTCGCACGCCAGTTCCATGTCCCGGTTAAAACAGTGCCACATCACCCAGACAAGCGGGTTAAACCAGTGTATGCATGCAGCCGTCAGCGCCACGATTTTCCACAGATTGTCATACCTTCTGATATGTACATACTCATGGCGCAGGATATGGTCCAGGGACCGGACATCCTCCATGTCCATGCTCTTTGGGAATATAATCCTGGACTTCCATATACCATAGGTGACCGGGCTGGCTATCCTGTCATAAACCATGAACCTCACGCTGCGGCGTTGAGGATGCGCTCCCTTCCACCAGCCCAGGTATCCCTGGTCCGGCAGGGGTAAGGCTTCGTCCAGCTTCCTGGCCTGTCCTATATAAGACCATGTAAAGAAAATCAGAAGCCCAAGGCAGACATCCAGCCAGGCCAGGAATACAATCCGCCTTAATAGCACGGCATCCCCCGTCCCCTGCTGGGCCGGACCGGCGGCTGTCCCGTCATGGGACGGTTCCTGGACAAAGAATATCCGGCCCTCATCCGCCCAGGCAGACTCAATCCCCATGGATGGCAGCTGCACCGGCAGTTCAAACGGCAGCAGCAGCCTGGCCAGGACGACAAACCACATAAGGTACAGGAACCGTGCTGAGAACAGCCTTCTACCCGCCCGGCGCAGGAATGCAATTGCCAGGATCAGGATTCCGGCCGAACCGCTCATCTGTAATAATTTCATGCTTCCTCCTGTCCCGCCTGCTTTAACATCTGCCTAAGTTCCTCCAGCTCCTCCTTTGACAAGGACTGCCCTGACAGAAATGCAGCAAAAAATTTAGATTTGGAGCCGTCGAACATGCGGTCAATCAGCTCCTCTGTCTCCGCTGCCTGTATCTCTTCCCTCCTCACCACGGCCCTGCACAGAAAATTAGGTTCGCAGCGTTCAATGGCGCCTTTCTCAATGCACTTCTTAATGACCGTGTACGTGGTGTTGCGGTTCCAGCCAGTCTCCTCCTTCAAGAGCTTTGCCAGCTGTCCAGCCGTGCAGTCCCCATGGTTCCACAGCATTTCCATTACTTTCAGTTCAGAGTCGAATAGTTTCAGTTTCATATGAACTCCTTTCAGTGACTATTGCAATAGTTATCACACTTTTAGACTATCACAGTAGTCACGATATGTCAATGACTATTTCAATAGTTACAATAATTTAATAGGCATGATAATTTAATAGGCATGATAATTTAATAGACACGATAATTTAATAGACACGATAATTTAACAGGCATGACAATTTAACAGGCACAATAATTTAACAGACAAAAAAGGGACTCCCCTTAAAGGAATCCCTCTAACTTTCCATCAATATCATACATCCCCCGCCATCACTTCCTCGGCAGGGCCGCCCTGTAATTCTCCCTCACCGTATTCCCCGAATAAGCCGCATACATCTGGGCGGTAGTGGAATCCGAATGTCCAAGCATGGCCTGGACCGCATGGACATCAGCTCCCCCGCGGATCAGATGGGCTGCAAAAGAATGGCGGAGCGTATGGGGCGTGATGTCCGCCTGGATACCGGCCTTCTCCCCATAATATTTGATTATCTTCCAGAAGCCCTGCCTGCTCATGGCCTTACCGCTGCAATTGGTGAACAGCCATGGGGATTCCTTGCCCTTTAACAGTTCCCGGCGCCCCCGCTCCAGGTACACGGACATGGCCTGGCTGGCGGTCTTGCCAAAAGGCACCATCCGCTCCTTCAGACCGTCCCGGCAGGTGATATAGCCAATCTGCATATTCAGGTCCGACAGTTCAAGCCCAATCAGCTCGGACACCCGGATACCGGTTGCATACAGAAGCTCCATCATGGCCTTATCCCTGATTTCCTTGGGCGATGATGTCCCTGGCTGGTCAAGCAGCGAATTAACCTCATTGACACTCAAAATAACAGGCGCTTTCTTCTCAATCTTAGGCGCCTTCAGAAGTTCGGACGGGTCCCTGCGGATCATCCCCTCCCTGAACAGATAACTGAAAAATGCCTTGATGGAAGCAAGTTCCCTTGAAATCGTAGTTGTGGCCTTGCCCTCCTTTTCCAAATAAAGGATATAGGAGTTCAAACTGGTCCTGGTCACCTTTTCAACCTCTGTAATCCCCTTCTCCGCCAGGAAAGCAGCCAGCTGGTTCAGGTCCCTCTGATAGGAAATCTCTGTATTTTTTGAAGTTTGCCTCACATCCCTAAGGTAGCTGACAAAACTCTTTATCTCGGACGTCATCTCTTTCTATTACCCCTACCCGTTTCTACCAAAAATCACGGGAAACCCGTGTGCTGACTATCATTATATCCACATTTTCTTATAAAATCAAACACATTTTTCCCACTTTTACCCCCATTTCACGCTACTTAACATAAAACATACAACATGTTGGAAGGGGGCATTTTGGCTTGTCAATATCTTGTAAAAACAGCGGAAAAATTTTTATGTCCCAAAGCCTTAAAATCCTTTATTTTTCAGCTCTTCCACCAGTTTTACGTAAAATTCCACCACATCAAAGCCCCGGTAATCCTCCCGTTTTAAATCAATCATATCCCCATGGGAAATCCCCCGGTGCTTCCTGTTGGTGACAATCCCCCTGAAATCCCCCCACATGGCTGACTCCGGCGTCACCAGACCGTCGTTGGCCCCGTCCACTGCGCGGATCAGCAGGTAAGGAAGCCACAGCAGCGGGTCGCTCAGGCAGTCCTTCATCAGGGAGGTGTAACTCTGATAATAGACTCCGGGCACATCCGGCACGGTTTCATTGAACCGGCGGCTGGAATCCGTACTGAACTGATGGGTAGCAGTATAAAAGTCAGGATGGGAATCCCCAAAACGGCCAAACCCGCGGTCAAAGCATCCGGCAATGAACCGGTACAGTCCTTCCGGCAAGCGGCAGGCGTAATCCACGAACCTGCATCCCCGGTGGGGCGTATTGATGGTTGTGAGGGAGGCCACCATGGGCGCCGCCCCCAGCATGGATATGGCGTAGCGGGAATCCAGCCCGCCCTTGGAGTGGGCGATGATATTCACCTTCCCGCACCCTGTTTCCTCCACGATTCCTTCAATCTTCTTACGGATGTCCCCTGCATTGTAAACCACGGTGGCAAATGCCTCCTGGTTCCCATAGTACACCGATGCCCCGTATCTTGTAAGCTCCCTTGGGATCCTGCCCCAGTAATTAAAATACCTTAAATCCCTGAATCCAACGCCGTGGACCAGAAGAAGGGGGTACCTGGTCCTGCACATGTCCGACTCCGCCCGCACATTGCGGACCGACTGCTTATAGCATTCAAAGTCATACTCCTCATGGACCAGCCTCATGGCATGAAGAAGGACCAGCAGGTTCACCACCGGGATCCACATGGCCAGCACCATGATCACACGGGTCCTGAGCCTCAGGCGTCTGGAAGTAAGGAATATACGCAGGATCCCGTTCCAGAGAAGGAGTAAGAGCATGACGGCGGAATAGATACCGCTGGCCCATAAAATCCTCTTATCAGCCAGACCATTCCCAAACCCGGGATAAAGCTTTAGAAGGATCGGGACCTGTGCAAAGAAGCCGTAGATGGCGGCATAACAGAGGCTCCGGCCGCCCTCCATGATTGTAATCCTCCAGGAGGCATAGGTATCCTTCCTCTTGGGCATGACCTGGAACACCATCCAGATAGCCCAGGTCATGACTAACACCATGACCAGTATAAGGTTTCTGGCAGCCTGCCCCAGGGCTTCAGCCGCCTTTAAATCCGGCCAGATTCCCATATACCAGCCATAGGCTGCCAGCGGGATGTTCACCGCAAACGGAATATAGAACGCCAGAAACAGCCGTTTCAGATATGTATGTCCTGGTTTCCTCTCCTTCATCCGTATTCCCTCCTGCATTTACTCTGAATGTATTTAAAAAAGCCCGGCCAGCAGCGGCGATATCCATATCTCCAGGAACGCCCCTGCCCCGGACATGGCTATCAGCAAAAGCCCCGGCAGGATATGAAGCTTCTTCTGCGCCTGGCCTGACCAGACAGAAAGCACGTACCATATCAGAAGATAGATAATGCCGTGGGGAAGTATGCTGCACAGGAATGCGGCTATCCCCAGGATTCCTTTCCTCATGGTCCACACCGAAAGCACCACGGCCAGGGACATGCCTGCATAGAATGTCAGGAACCCGAACAGCATCTGGCTGCACACGGTCAGCCCGGCCAGCCATCCGGCCCCTGCCTCAAAGGCCCGCTGCTTCCACACGGCCAGGAAATCCTTCACGGCATACCGTCCCCCGGCCCCCACTGTCCCCGCTGTCCCTGCCGCCCCAAGGACGCAGCCCTGTACCACGGGGCCGCCGAACGCCAGTGCCGCCGCCGTCCCCGCCAGCACGCCCAGCACGAAGCAGGTGAGCAGCCAGTCCTGATATGTAAGCGTTGCAAGGCCCAGCCTTAACCGTCTCAATCCCACAGCCGTCATCCTCCCCATGAATATCTCTAAACTACTGTATTCCGGGGAGGCGGCCATTATGCCAAGTCGTCCTTTTTATCCACGCTGCGGTACTTCCTTGCATAGGCCATAATGGCTGCAATTGTCTTACCGTCCGTGATTTTCCCTGTATATACCATCTCTTCCAGGTCTGCAAGTTCACATGGTTCCACATTGATGACCTCATCCTCATCCAGGTTCTGGTGGGAAGGTATCAGGTTGTGGGCAACGAAGATATCAATGGCCTCATCACAGAACGCCACGGTGGTGGTAAGACTCATCAGGTATTCCAGGCTATCCGGGGATTCCACCCTGAATCCGGTCTCCTCCTCCAGTTCCCTGAATGCGCAAAGCACCTTGGGTTCATCCGGCGCATCCAGCTTACCGGCCGGGATTTCCAGCGTAAAACGGTTCAGTGCGTTGCGGTACTGGCGCACCATGAGGATTTTCCCGTCAGCCGCCACCGGCAGGACGGCAGCCGCCCCATCGTGGTGGATAAAGTCCCACTTTGCCTCATGTCCGTTGGCAAGGACCGTGTCCTCATATATCTTCAGGATATTCCCCTCATATTTAAGCTGTCTGTCCAGACGCACTACCGGCATCCCTTCATTCTCAACTTTGTTTCCCATTGTCATTTAATCCTTTCCTGATCCTATCATGATTTTATTCCTTGTTTCAATCCACGCTCGGTATATTGTCGAAGTGCGACTGCATCCTACGTAGATGCGTGGTTGACCTCATGGCAGTGGGGGATACCGATTACTCTCCGCCCACCACTGCCGTTAAGTTTGTTTTTGGCAATTCATCTCACCACCTTAGAGGATGGGAGAATCCTTGCTAATATTTGTTGAAAATCATCTTATTTTCTGACGGTGTTTCCTCCCGGCCCGGTCCTCCCCGCCTACTTCATGCGCTGGGTCTTCTCATAACACGCATCCGCCGCTTTGATGACAGCGTTGCGCAGCCCATGCTCCTCCAGGGCCGACACACCGGCAATGGTGGTGCCGCCCGGCGAACACACCTCATCCTTAAGCTGTCCCGGATGTTTTCCTGTCTCCATCACCATCCTGGCGCTGCCCAGGACGGTCTGTGCAGCCATGGCATAAGCTGTCTTCCTGGGCAGGCCGTACTTCACGCCGCTGTCAGCCAGGGCCTCGATGAACATATACACGAATGCAGGGGAGCTTCCGCTGACACAGCCCACTGCGTCCATCAGCCGCTCCTCCACCAGCTCCATGCGTCCGCAGGATGAGAAGATAAGGCTGATTTCCGCTTTCTCCTCATCTGAATAAATGCCTGCCTCATATGTAACCCCTGTCATGCCTTCCCCCAGAAGCGCCGGTGTATTGGGCATGGCCCTGACCACCCTTACACCGCCGCCCAGCCTGGCGCCGATATCCTGTATGGAAATGCCGGGGGCCAGGGAAATGATTACCTGTTCTTTTGTCAGCACATCCTTTATCTCCTCAAACACCACGTCAAAATACTGCGGCTTCACCGCAAGGATCAGATACTTTACCTGGGCCGCGCATTCCCGGTTGGAGCCGGCGTGGGCCACCTTTGTCTCATATGTGACCTGGTCCATCTTCTCCTGATGGGCCGCAGTGAAAATCATGTCCTGAGGCGCATACACCTTGAGAAGTCCTTTCATGATGGCGCTTCCCATATTCCCCATTCCGATAAAACCAATCTTAGCCATTAATAATCCTCCTAATCATGAACTCCTGATATATCCGTCAGCTCCCGGGGAAGGAAGGTCCAAACAGCCCAGGAACGGCTGGGGCCGCCAATAGCCGCTGCTTCCGGCAAAAACCCCGGCAGACTGCGCGTTGCTGCATGCCGGGGTTTTTCATCAGTCAATATCTTTGAGTATATCACAAAAATCAAATGTAGCAAAGTAGTCCTCAGGAGTTTCCGCCCTCCGGATCATTTCCACGGAACCGTCCTGCTTTAACAGCAGCTCCGCCGACTTTAGCTTGCCGTTGTAGTTATATCCCATGGCAAACCCATGGGCGCCCGTGTCGTGGATGAACAGCAGGTCGCCTTTCCTTATCTCAGGCAGCATGCGGTCAATGGCAAACTTATCATTGTTCTCGCACAGGGAGCCGACCACGTCATACATGTGGCCGCAAGGCTCATCTTCCTTCCCCATTACCGTGATGTGATGGTATGCCCCGTACATGGCCGGGCGCATCAGGTTCACGGCGCAGGCGTCCACTCCCACGTACTCCTTGTGGGTATGCTTTTCATGGATGGCCTTTGTCACCAGGGCACCGTAGGGCCCCATCATGAAGCGGCCAAGTTCGGTGCAGATTGCCACATCATCCATGCCGGCCGGTACCAGGACTTCCTCATAAACCTTGCGCACGCCGTCCCCGATGGCCAGTATGTCGTTGGGTTCCTGGTCCGGGCGGTAGGGAATGCCGATGCCGCCGGACAGATTGATGAATTCCACATGGGCGCCTGTCTCCTCCTGAAGCTTCACAGCCAGTTCAAAAAGGATCTTGGCAAGCATGGGATAATACTCCACGGTCACCGTGTTGCTGGCCAGGAAGGCATGGATGCCGAAATGCTTCGCGCCCTTATCCTTCAGCATCTTAAATGCCTGGAAAATCTGTTCCGTTGTCATCCCATACTTGGAATCCCCCGGGTTGTCCATGATGTCATTGCTTACCTTGAACACGCCGCCCGGATTGTAGCGGCAGCTGATGGTTTCCGGGATGTATCCCAGGGTCTGCTCCAGGCACTCAATATGGGTTATATCATCCAGGTTGATGATGGCGCCCAGCTTTTCTGCGTATACGAACTCCTCAGGCGGTGTGTCATTGGATGAGAACATGATATCATGTCCATTAAACCCGCACGCTTTTGACATCATAAGCTCTGTCATGGAAGAACAGTCCGTGCCGCATCCCATCTCCTTTAACAGGTTCAGAAGAAAAGGATTGGGGGTTGCCTTAACTGCAAAATACTCCTTATATCCCTTATTCCATGCAAATGCCTGCTTCAGCTTCGCCGCATTCTCCCTGATACCCTTTTCATCGTAAAGATAGAAGGGGGTGGGGTATGTTTTCTCAATCTCTTTCAGCTGTTCAAGTGTTACAAATGGTTTCTTCTCCACTTCTCTTACTCCTTTCCCTTTTTGAGCGTATATGCGCCCTCCCTTAGATGCAAAAAGCCTGTCAGGAAGCACAATAATCCTTGCGGAATATTGTACCCCCTGCCAGACTCCTTTGTCCAGTACTATTTTACTCGATATTGATCACACGCATGATATTGGTCTGTGTTGCTGCCTCGTGGCGTCTTGCGTAGGTCACCACGCCTGCGGTGATGACTGCCAGCTCGCCCACTGTCACAAGGCCCCTTTCCTTAAGCTCTTCCACGGAATTCTCAATCAGTTCATCCGTGGATTCAGCGCGGCGTGACCATATTGGCACAACGCCCCACTGCAGCTGCATCTGGCGCACGGTCGCCATGCTTGGGGACATGCCGATGATTCTTGCAGCCGGCCTCCACTTGGAAAGCATCTGGGTGGTAAAGCCTGTGATGCTTGGAGCGATGATGACGTCTGCGCTCAGGTCATGGGAGGTGGAAACGGATGCGAAGCACACTGCGTTGGAAACATTTTTCATGTTCTGCTTGGACACCTTCCTCTGGCGGTATCCTGCATAGTCCAGATAGGACTCTGACTCCTCGGCAATGGAAACCATCATCTTAAGGGCTTCAACGGGATACTTACCCATGGCGGTCTCGCCGGAAAGCATCACTGCATCGGTGCCGTCATAAACCGCATTGGCCACGTCCGTCACCTCTGCCCTGGTAGGCCTTGGGTTGCGGATCATGGAATCCAGCATCTGGGTTGCGGTGATGACAATCTTACATGCCTCGTTACACTTGCGGATGATCTTCTTCTGGATATGGGGAACCTTTTCAGCGGGAATCTCCACGCCCATGTCGCCGCGGGCAACCATGATGCCGTCCGCCTCCTCGATGATGGCGTCCAGGTTCTCGATGCCTTCCGCATTCTCAATCTTGGCAATTACCTTCATGCTGGAACCCTGCTCATCCAGCATTGCCTTGATTTCCCTGATGCAGTCCGCGGTACGCACAAAGGATGCCGCGATGAAATCAAATCCCTGCTTGATGCCGAAACGGATGTCTTCTTTGTCCTTGTCGGTCAGGGCCGGGAGCTTAATCTTCACATTGGGGACATTGACGCCCTTTTTCTCGCCCAGCTCGCCGCCGTTAATCACCTTACATACAATGTCCGTGCCATTGACCTCCGTCACGTCCATCTCAATCAGGCCATCGTCAATCAGGATCTTATTGCCGGGAACCACGTCTTCGTTAAGTCCGCTGTAATTAATGTATCCGATGTTCTCATCCCCAATCAGCTCGCGGGTGGTCAGCGTATAGGTCTGGCTTTCCTTTAATGTTACTTTCTTACCGTCCTTCAGCTGCCCGGTGCGGATTTCAGGGCCTTTTGTATCCAGAAGCGCCGCAACCGGGATATCCAGCTCCTTGCGGACTTCCTTTAACAGTTCCAGGCGTCCCTGGTGCTCCTCATAATCGCCGTGGGAAAAGTTGAAACGCGCCACGTCCATGCCATTCTTTGCAAGCTCCATCATGACGTTCCTGTCATTGGTGTTGGGACCCATGGTACAGATAATCTTGGTCTTTTTCATTATTAAATCCTCCATAAACGTTGTACAGTGTGATATGTGAATGATCTGCCGGTTCTTAGGGCCTGTCTGTGTAAATGCTTTTGCAGTACAGCGCTCATGATGCTATTGGGGGGAATCCGGCTTTTTCACGTGTTGATGTGTATACAAATGATCCATGCAGTATTCATAGCTGCCTTCACATTTTGAACAATAACGGAATTCCATGCCAGGGCTGTCCTTGTCCGTCCGGCCGCACACAGCGCACTTATGGCCGGTCTTGTTGGAAACCATGGGCTTAATCTTTTTCTGGAAATCCTTCTGGCGCTTTTTCTGTTTGTAACCCGTCTCCCCGGCCAGCACCATCCAGCCAAAGAAGATGAACATGTGCAGGATGCACACAAAAATCTGGACCCTGGTGTATATGTCACCCTTGACAAAGTAATAAATGTAAACCGCTGCCTCGGCGTACGCAATCCACTTGGCCTTCAGGGGAAGGACCATCATCAGCAGGACCTGCATATCCGGGAACATGAGTGCAAATACAAAAAAGAAGGAATACACCAGGTAAACAGGCGTAAGCACCATGGGGAAGCCTACCACCAGGTACATGAACAGGGACGCCGCCACATTCAACAGCACGCCCAGTATGATATAACAGTTGAAACGGAACTTTCCCCATACCTGTTCCACAATCATGCCAAAGGAACGGATGCAGTAGATGGCCAGGGCGTTAAACAGGATGTAGCCCATGGGGTTCCCTCCTGTAAATGCAGGCGGATATACAAAAAAGGTCAGGATTCTCCAGACCTGCCCATGCATGATGGCAATGGGGTTTAAAATCAGATAATTCAGGAAGCCCGGCGCCACAAGGTACAGCACCGTGCCCATGGCCAGCATGGCACATACGTAGTTGATGATCCCGCCGATTGCAAACCGGTTCATTTTCTGCTCAAACTTCTTTAGAAAATTCATGAATACTCCTTTTATGTCAGAATAAATCCTTCTTATTAAATATATAAGCTACCAACAGTGACAGGGCCAGGGCAAATCCCAGGACTATGACAAACCCGTAGGGATTGTTCGCAAAGGGCATTCCCCTGGAATTCACATTCATGCCATAGAAGCTGGCCACCATGGTGGGGATTGACATGACAATGGTTACGGTTGCCAGGAACTTCATGACAATGTTCAGGTTGTTGGAGATGACCGAGGCAAAGGCGTCCATGGTCCCGCTGAGGATCCCGCTGTAAATGTTGGCCATCTCGATTGCCTGTTTGTTCTCCACGATGACATCCTCAAGAAGGTCCGTATCCTCGGGATACTTCTTAATCTTCTCGGTCCTTAGGAGCTTCTCCAGCACCACCTCATTGGAACGCAGGGACGTGGTGAAATACACCAGGGACTTCTCCAGTTCCAGAAGCTCAATCAGTTCCTCATTCTTCTGGGACTGATGGAGCTTGCGCTCAATGACCTCGCTCTTCTTGTCAATGATGCGCAGGTACTGCAGGTACTGGGTTGCATTTTTATAAAGGATCTGCAGGATGAACCTGGTCTTCATGAATGTATGGAAGTCCCTTACCCTTCCGTCCATGAAGGACGTGAGCACGGGTGTCTCCTCCAGGCAGACAGTAATCAGCACATCGTTGGCCATGATGATGGCCAGCGGGATGGTGACAAACCAGTCCTTGCCGCTGCGCTCCTCTATGGACGGGATATCCACCAGCACCAGGGTGTATTCGTCCTCCACCTCGATTCGGGAACGTTCCTCCTCATCCAATGGCGCCTTTAAGTGGTCCGGGTCAATCTGGTATGCATCCGCAATGTCAATGATTTCTGAGGCTGTAGGGTTTGTTAACGCAATCCAGCAGCCAGGCTGCATCTCTTCTTTTTCGTGCATAGCACCGTCTTCGGTCTTAAAAATCCGTATCATGCGAACTCTCCCCCATTTTGAAATTATACGTTCTCATTATAGTGACTGCCCTGCGGTTTGTCAAATAAAATAGCCCCTGATTTTTCACAAACAATAAGTTTTTACAGGAATCATGCACAATTTTTCCCATTTCTTCACGATTTTTTAACGCCTGTCCCCAATTGTATTCCTACCTAATTTATGCTAAACTTTACTATGACCATTCGCGGCTTACTGCCGCAAATTGTTGCATAAATCACAGTTTTTTCCATAAAACTGTATTATGATGAACGCAAAACAACTTCTCAGCCCGGCACAGCCCTTGTATGGACATCACATGTGCCGCTGCTGCAAGTCACAAAGGAGGTTAGGGTAAAACCCACGTATATGAGCTTACATACAAATACCCTTACACTGGGAATCGATATCGGTTCCACAACCGTCAAAGTAGCATTGCTTGACCAGAACTACCATATAGTATTCTCCGATTATGAGCGTCATTATGCCAATATACAGGAAACTCTGGCAGAACTTCTGAAAAAGGCCTGCCCCATAACCGGCCCCGCCCAGGTCATCCCCGTCATCACGGGATCCGGAGGCCTTACATTGTCATCCCATCTGAACATTCCATTTGTCCAGGAGGTGGTGGCGGTGGCATCCGCCCTGCAGGACTATGCGCCACAGACAGACGTGGCCATCGAGCTTGGCGGGGAGGATGCAAAAATCATATATTTTACCGGCGGGATTGACCAGAGGATGAACGGAATCTGTGCAGGCGGCACCGGTTCCTTCATCGACCAGATGGCATCCCTGCTTCAGACCGATGCCAGCGGCCTCAATGAATACGCCGCCCACTACAAGGCCATCTATCCCATCGCGGCGCGCTGCGGCGTGTTTGCCAAGTCGGATATCCAGCCGTTGATTAATGAAGGCGCTACCAGGGAAGACCTGGCCGCGTCCATTTTCCAGGCAGTGGTGAACCAGACCATCAGCGGTCTTGCCTGCGGTAAGCCCATACGGGGCAATGTTGCCTTTTTGGGCGGTCCCCTCCACTTCCTGCCCCAGCTGCGTGAAAGCTTCATCCGTACCCTCCACCTTACGCCGGAACAGATCATTGCTCCGGATCATTCCCACCTGTTTGCCGCTGTGGGCGCTGCCATGAACCCTCAGGAGAACCAGTCCGCTGTTTCCCTGGAGGCCATGATTGAACAGCTGTCCTCGGGTATCCAGATGGATTTTGAGGTAAAGCGCATGGAACCGCTGTTCAGGGACCAGGCTGACTACGACGAATTTTCCAGCCGCCATGCCAGCAACCACGTTAAGTCCGGCGACCTTCCCTCCTATGAGGGCAACTGCTATCTGGGCATTGACGCCGGTTCCACCACCACCAAGGCGGCCCTGGTAGGCGAGGACGGCACCCTGCTGTACCGGTTCTATGACAACAACAACGGAAGCCCCCTTGCCACGGCCATCCGCGCCATAACGGAAATCCGCAGCCAGCTTCCGAAGACAGCCCACATTGCCTATTCCTGTTCCACAGGCTACGGCGAGGCCCTTTTAAAGGCAGCGCTGATGCTGGATGAGGGGGAAGTAGAGACCATCTCCCACTACTACGCGGCTGCTTTCTTTGAGCCGGATGTGGACTGTATCCTGGACATCGGGGGACAGGACATGAAGTGCATCAAGATAAAGGACGGCACCGTGGACAGCGTGCAGCTCAATGAGGCGTGCTCCTCGGGCTGCGGTTCTTTCATCGAGACATTTGCCAAGAGCCTGAACTTTTCCGTGGAGGATTTTGCCAAAGAGGCCCTGTTTGCCAGGAACCCAACGGACCTTGGCACCCGCTGCACCGTATTCATGAACTCCAATGTAAAACAGGCCCAGAAGGAAGGGGCCACGGTGGCTGACATTTCCGCCGGCCTGGCTTATTCCGTCATCAAGAATGCCCTGTTCAAGGTCATCAAGATTACCAATGCCTCTGACCTGGGCGCCCATGTGGTGGTCCAGGGCGGCACCTTTTACAATGATGCGGTGCTCAGGAGCTTTGAGAAAATATCAGGATGCCAGGCAGTGCGCCCTGACATCGCAGGCATCATGGGAGCCTTCGGCGCTGCCCTGATTGCAAGGGAACGCTATCACATGAACGGCGAGGCAGAAACATCCATGCTGTCCCTGGATAAGATCATTGCCCTTAAGTATACCACCTCCATGACCCGGTGCAAGGGCTGCAACAACCACTGTGTGCTCACCATCAACCAGTTTGGGAGCGGACGCCGCTTTATCTCGGGCAACCGCTGCGAGCGGGGACTTGGACTTGAGAAGGCCAAGAAGGAGATTCCCAATCTTTTTGACTATAAGTACCACCGCATGTTTGACTACGAACCCCTGCCCCTGGATCAGGCGGACCGGGGCACGGTGGGGATTCCCAGGGTCCTCAACATGTTTGAGAACTTCCCCTTCTGGGCGGTTTTCTTTAAGAAGCTGCGCTACCATGTGGTGCTCTCGCCCCAGTCCACCAGACAGCTCTATGAACTGGGCATTGAATCCATTCCCAGTGAATCGGAGTGCTACCCGGCCAAGCTGGTCCATGGACATATATCATGGCTCATCAAGCAGGGAATCAAATACATTTTCTATCCCTGCATTCCGTATGAGCGCAATGAAAGCCCGGAGGCGGGCAACCATTACAACTGCCCCATGGTCACATCCTACGCGGAGAACATCAAGAACAATGTGGAGGAACTGTCAGAAGAACATGTAAGGTTTGACAACCCCTTCATGGCCTTTACCAATGAGGAGATCCTGACCCAGGCCCTTATAAAGGAATTTGCCGGGAACCATCAGATTCCTGCGGATGAGGTGAAAATGGCTGCCCACGCAGCATGGCAGGAGCTTCTGGCTTCCCGCCATGACATGGAGGCCAAGGGCGAGGAAACCCTGGCATGGATGAAGGAGAACAAAAAACGGGGCATCGTGCTGGCCGGCAGGCCCTACCATGTGGACTCTGAAATCCACCACGGTATCCCGGAACTGATTACCTCCTATGGATTTGCGGTGCTCACAGAGGATTCCATCTCCCACCTTGGAAGGGTGGAACGGCCTTTGGTGGTAACCGACCAGTGGATGTACCACTCCCGCCTCTATGCGGCGGCCAGCTTTGTCAAGAGCCGGGATGACCTGGACTTAATCCAGCTAAACTCCTTTGGCTGCGGCCTGGATGCCGTGACCACGGACCAGGTGGCCGATATCCTGACCCGTTCCGGCAAGATATATACCGTGCTTAAGATTGACGAGGTGAATAATCTGGGCGCTGCCCGCATCCGTATCCGCTCCCTGATAGCGGCCCTCAAGGTCCGGGACCAGAAGCACTACGAGCACAAGGTGGTTTCCAGCGCCTATAACCGGGTGTACTTTACCAAGGAGATGAAGAAGACATATACCCTTCTCTGCCCCCAGATGTCGCCCATCCATTTTGACCTTTTAGAGCCGGCCATCCGCTCCTTCGGATACAAGATTGAAGTATTGCAGAACCACAACCGCAACGCGGTGGACGTGGGACTCCAGTACGTGAACAACGATGCGTGCTATCCCTCCCTGATTGTCATCGGACAGATCATGGACGCCCTTCTTTCCGGCAGGTATGACCTGGACCACACAGCGGTGCTGATGACCCAGACAGGCGGCGGCTGCCGTGCTTCCAACTACATAGGCTTCATCCGGCGCGCCCTGGAAAAGGCAGGCATGCCGCAGGTGCCCGTTGTATCGGTCAATGCCAACGGCATGGAGACCAACCCCGGGTTTACATTTACGGTCCCCCTTATCACAAAGGCCATGCAGGCCATTGTGTACGGCGACATTTTCATGCGCGTGCTCTACGCCACCAGGCCCTATGAGGCAGAACCAGGCAGCGCCAATGCACTCCATGGGAAGTGGAAGGCCCGCTGTATTGCCTCCCTGTCCAAACGCAGCGCCGCCATGATGGAATTCAGCCGCAACATCAAGGGTATCATACGTGATTTTGACAATCTGCCAAGAACCGATATCAGGAAACCAAAGGTGGGGATTGTGGGCGAGATCCTTGTGAAGTTCTCCCCCCTTGCCAACAACCACGTGGTGGAGCTTCTGGAATCCGAGGGGGCCGAGGCAGTGATGCCCGACCTGATGGATTTCCTTCTCTACAGCTTTTACAACAGTAACTTCAAGGCGGAGCACCTGGGCACGAAGAAATCCACGGCGCGCCTGTGCAACGCCGGAATTGCCCTTTTGGAGTACCTGCGCAGGACTGCCAGGAAGGAACTGTCGGCCAGCCGGCACTTCACGCCCCCGTCAGCCATCAATGAACTGGCTGAGATGGCCAAGGGCTTTGTGTCCCTGGGCAATCAGACAGGTGAGGGCTGGTTCCTTACAGGAGAGATGCTGGAGCTGATCCACAGCGGCGTGAACAACATTATCTGCACCCAGCCATTTGGCTGCCTGCCCAATCATATCGTGGGCAAGGGCGTCATCAAGGAGCTGCACCGCCACTATCCGCAGTCCAACATCATCGCGGTGGACTACGATCCGGGCGCCAGCGAGGTAAACCAGTTGAACCGCATCAAGCTGATGCTGTCCA
>OLOS01001420.1_pt1 | contig 19723 bp, 23 predicted proteins | sample 1672631 | NCBI WGS metagenome assembly OLOS01 (sample SAMEA3136707, study PRJEB25190) | human gut metagenome | biome: human gut; feature: human-associated habitat; material: faeces | place: Austria | collected 2013 | reverse complement strand
TTATCACAGAAATAATTTCATTGGAAGCAAAAAACGGACAATTGCGGAAGAACCCAGCTCGCGCGGAATTTACATTAATGTATTCATTACACAAGCTATACACTAATTTTTAACTCTCTATTACTGTTTTTTAATTATTTTCTTAATAAGTAGTATTACTAAAAAATAGATTACACATACTACAATTCCTGCAACACCACTCCATGAAGCTAATACATACCAAAGACTTTTCACCCTCTCTATTTGATAGATAGCTATCTCTCCCCGCTCGAGAACGGTAAGTCCTAATATAGCAATTGGAATGCACGCACCCAAAATAAATGCTATAACTGCGCCCAACCCCATCAGCATTTTTTGATAAAATCTCACCTTTTTCAATGGATTACTTTTTAATTCAATATTAGTGCTTTGAATATCTATTTGCATTTTCATTGCCATCAATTTCTTTCGACAATCTTCACACTCACTTAAATGTTTATCAATATCTTTTTTCGTTTGCTCTGATAATATATCATCTTGATATAAAGGTAATAAATCAGAAATAATGTAACATGGAAGTTCTTTATTCATCTTTTAAAATCTCCTTTACAATTTTTTGTTTTCCTCTAAAAAAAGTTACTCTTGTCCAATTTTCTGTTTTTCCAATTATCTCTCCAATTTCAGAGAAAGATAAGTTGCTAATTAGCCTTAAATACATTACTTCACGAACCGGCTCATTCATCTCATGTATCAACTGTAAGATTTCTTTTTGTTCCCATCGAACATCCACTTCTTGTTTATCCATTGTTTCTAAGATGTGATCATCTATTGATAGACACTCTTGCCGTTTTCGTAAATCTTTCAGCCAAACATTTTTAGCAATGCCACATAACCAAGTCAATATGGAACTATTTCCTTTAAACTGCTCAATGCATTGAACAGCTTGAAAGAAAGTTTCTTGAGTAAGTTCCTCTGCAATATCCTCATTACTTGTCTTGCTCAATAAAAACAAGAATACTTTTCTCGAATACATTTCATATATTTCTTCAAGCACTTGTGTTCACAACCTCCTTTCTACCCGTTAGTACCAAATTAGAGTATTTCGTTACAAAATAACAGAAAAACATTCTAAAAAGTTGAATGCAAAACCAACTTCTGATTTAAGTCCCTCAAGAAAATTTTGTAAGAATAACTTCTAGTAAAAAATAACAGCAAGAAACCTTTCTCTTATTTCTTACTGTTATCACATTTCTAACATTATCTCATTTATAAAATTCAAATTTGTTGCTTACATTATACTTCACCAACAAAAGGAATGGAAGGTTTTTTGTACCAGAGTTTTCTGCTTACACCCTACAACATACATTTTCGCAAAATCTTTTTTACCTTTCCTTGTATCACATTACTTATAGAGCTTTCGCCTAATTCTCGAAAATCTGCCAACGCTATTTTCCCTCTTTGCCTATATAAATCTATTCTCTCTGATTTACAATTCAAAAAAGCAATGTCTAGACTTTACCTTTTTAGCATAGATTTGATTTCTTCGACTTTCTTTATCTACCACCCCTCTCTGTTCGTCTCTTCTTGATTTTTTGTTTTGCATTTGCCTGTTCCAAATGTTTTGCCACTTCTATTGCTTCCTTGACCTTATTTTCTCCCAAAACAGCTACAACCCGATCCATATCATATGTTACATTTAACAAAGCTGCATTCTCTTCCTTTATAACAGATACTTCCTCTCGCAACCGATCTACACGATTTTCAAGATCTATGTTTCGATCTGATAGCTTTTGATTTTTGTTTTTCAGTTCTAAATATTTGCTATACAATGCCTGTATCATGTTCGCAACTTTTTTCACCAAAGGAAATATTCTCTTCCTGTAAGATTTTGCAGACTCTAAAGTTCCGGCTTCTGGCAGCCATTCTTCCGGATAATATCCATACTCACGTGCATGTGAGTCAACAAGTCCAGCTTTTGAATTTAGTGCAGAAAATCGTTTTTCTAACACTTCTGTCTTTTTAATTACCGCATCTCTCTCTTTTTCTGCCTGTTCTTTTTCCTTTTGGATCTCATCCACACATTCACTGATATCATGCAAATCATGTTCCAATAAATTCTTATGTTCCGTTAATTCTTCTACTTCCTGTTCTCGAACCTTTTTCTTGTAATCCAATACAGAAAGATGTTGTTCATGAGTTCCTTTCTGATCCCATTCTATCTCATTTTCTCTCATGACCATGGCTAATTTTTCCTTTTCTGATTGTACCCATTGATTTAACTCCGTCTCACTTCTAGAACCACCTTTAAATCCTAGTGACGATAAGGCTTGTTTTAGAGATACCCTTGTATCAAGTCCTCGCTTACTTCCTGTAACATAGGGAATAAAATCAATATGCAGATGTGGTGTTGCTTCGTCTAAATGTAGATGTGCAGCAAATACTCGCAACGTAGGATTCCGTTCTTGAAATCCTTTCATGTATTCATCTAATATCTTTGCAGCAAGTTGTCCTTCCATCGTTTCTGATCCCATATTGTCTTTATCACCAATCTGAATAATAACCTCATGAAATAATTTTTCTTGTTTTCCGGAACGTATCTTTTCGTAGTAATCATCTATCTTACGATCTTTTCGAGTCTGTTTATCGTTGTAACGCTTCAAGGCGTCGCCAAATAATTCATGATATACGTCTTTGATATCTTCATTACAATATTCAACATTCCAATGAGTTCTGTTCGGATCCGTATTCTTTGCATGAAATTTTCTACTATTATGGTTCAGGGAGCCTTTCCCTGTCATAAAACTAATTGTCCTCTTCAATAAATCTCCTTTCATTCATTTTAAAACGCCAGATATGGCGATTATGTTTTGTTACTTTTGTCAAAAGTAACACAAAAGCACTTTCGACAGCCTAACGTCCATCAAAAGTACCCTTGCGCCCTGCCGGGAGCTTTCAAATCAGCCAGTACTGTATCGGCTACACCCTACAGCAATTCTCCTTGTTTGGTATGATACAGGTGCGTGCCACGCTCCTGTCTTATATTCCCCAAACAAACATCACCACCGATAACTGGCTAACACTCCACGCTTATCTAAATATTCCTGTCGTGCTTTCTCCTGCTCTTCCTCAGAAGGAGCAGTCTTATACTTCGTATAGAGTTCATGTCTGACTAATGCATCCAATTTTTCTTCCAAGCCATTTCGAATCTCTTCTTCATACTGAGCATCTGAACACAGATGATAAAAGATCAATTTTCGAAACAGTTCATAATCAATCTGTACTTTTTTCATTGCTTCACTCCTTTTTATTCAAGGTGGCAAGATTCCCTATTCTTTAAGATATGGTAATCTTGCCATCTTCCTTTACTCGTCTTGTAACATCCAGAACCATTTATTTCCTATCTTCACAGAATCAATCTGTAATTCCTTCTTCGCATTCCAAAGTGTTTTCTTTTTAATTCCTCGTTCTTCTGCTTCTTCCGCTATTTTTGCCTGTTCCATTGATCCATTTGCTAAGATCTCTTTTAAAAATTCTTTCGCACTTCGGATCTTTTGCCCTCGTCCATCACCAGACAATAAGTCCTCTACACTGATGTCATATTTTCCAATCCAATGAAATCCTTTTTCTTTGTCTAATCGAAAGGCGATAGCATCTCCTTCCGGAGCAAGAGAACTCTTTACATGACAGATCACTCGGATTTCCGGTTCATCTTTCACTCTTCCAACAATCAACACGCTTCTTGCTGCCGCTTGAAAGTCAATAGACCCCAATCCACGATAGGATGATTTTCCATTACTATTCTTATTCATATGACCGATCAGAATAATGGCACATTGATATTTCTCTGCTAATACAGAAATTCTTTTCATCAATGGACGAATCTCATTTGCCCTATGCATATCAACACCAACCCCAAGAAAGCCTTGAATTGGATCTAATACTACAAGTCTTGCTTTCGTCTGTATGATTGCTTCTTCCAGCCTTGCATCTACCATTGTTAATGGCTGTTCCTGGTCATCAATCACCAAGACTCTGGAACAATCAGCCCCTGCCGCTAACAATCTTGGTTTGATTGTATCGCCCAATCCATCTTCAGCTGTTTGATAAATCACATTGATTGGCTTTACACCTGTTTCTTCTTCGGTTATCTCATTTAGTATTGGTTCTCCCTTTGTTAATTTTGCAATGATCTGCAACACCACGGTGGTCTTACCCTCTCCAGGATCTCCCTGAATAATGGTGACCTTCCCGTATGGTATGAAGGGATAAAAGAGCCATTCGATTTCTTCCACTTCAACCTGATCCATGTGGATCAATTTCAGGTATGGTTCTGCCTTTTTTACTTCTCTATAATTATCTTCCATTTCCACCTCCTGCCCAACCGGGCAAGTCCCTGGCAAACAGAATTTAACAATTGTTGCAACAACAATTTTGTGATATACTCAAGTTGTTAGGATGGTATATCAGTTATTCTGATGATCAGGGAACTTGCTCAGATTATTTCTGGGCTTTTTCTTTTTTCCTTTTTTCATAGTTTCTTTCTTCTGCAAATGCATTTAATATCTCCAACATTGTTCGAATAGGTGTAAACAACTCTTCATCGGCATCCTCTAATGTAGTTAACCTTTTCAGTTCCTCTTCAATCCCTCGAAGCTGTTTTCTAAACTGTACTAACATCAACGGATTTCCTACTGCTGTGACCTTTTGATGTAAAACGCTTTCAATGATATATTCTTGTCTCGTCTGATATCCACAAAGCTTTACTCTTAAATCTAACTCTGCATTTTCTTCCGGAGACATTCGAAATGCTATGGTTACATTACGCCACCGATTCTTGTTATCCCTATTTTTTTCACTCATCTAGATATTCCTCTCTTTCCTGATTTAGATTTTCCGCCATCTCTGTTTGGATTGTCGGGAACAAATGTGCATATCGATATGTGATTTCCACACTTTCATGCCCTACCCTTTCTCCAATTGCCACCGCTGAATATCCCATATTGATCAACAATGACACGTGAGAATGCCGTAAATCATGGATTCGTATTCGCTTCACTCCTGACAACTTCACACCACGATCCATTTCATGATGAAGATAGCTTTTTGAAATTTGAAATATCCTGTCATTTTCATTCAAACCATACAGCATTCCTATATACGTTTCTAATTCTTCGCTTAAAAATTCCGGCATGGTAATCATACGATTACTCTTCACAGTCTTTGGATCTGTAATAATATCCTTCCCTTCTAATCTTTGATAAGATTTATTGATCCGGATAGTACAAGCCTGAAAATCGAAATCTGCCGGTGTCAGCGCTAACAACTCTCCCATACGCATTCCACACCAATATAGGATTTCAAATGCATAAAAGGAGATTGGCTTATCCGCCACCGCTTCAATGAACTTCATATACTCTTCTTTTGTCCAGAAAAGCATCTCTTTTGTTCTTTCTTTTCCCATAGATCCTGCCTTGCGTGCAGCATTGCTTTTCAAATCATAGAAATTAACTGCATGATTCAAAATTGCACTCAGCTGATTATGGATGGTCTTTAGATAGACCTGCGAATAGCCTTCTCCTTGTTTATTCCGATAGTTCATCATGGTATTCTGCCACTGTCGAATATCGGAAGGTTTTATTTCCTGCAACTTCTTTTTCGAAAAATATGGGAGAATCTTTTTTTCTACAATATGCTTTTTCGTCAGCCATGTATTATATTTGATTCTAGATTTGATATCATTCAGATAAAGATCCACAAAATCTTCAAAATACATATCCAGACTCAAATTCTCCTTTAACTTAAACGCTCTTTCCCATTCCTGGGCATCACATTTACGTTTAAATCCCCTTTTCGTCTTCTGCTTTCTTACGCCGGTCCAATCCTTATAATAGGTTCTTACCTCGTAAGTATTTGTCTTTTGGTTTTTGATTACTGTCAAAACATCACCTCCTACTATTTCATTTCGTTCATACCGTAAACTCGTTCTTCAAAATATTTACGGCTGATTTTTCCTTTGACAACAACGAAACCTTTTTGCTCCAATTCAGCATTTAACTGACGGATCAAACGATACGCATAGGAATCAGATACTTCTAATTCTTTCGCTACTTCTTTTGCTGATATAAATAATTTACTAGCCATCTATATCCCTCCTTTCCTTTTTCAGTTCATTATCGAACGGTGTATATGCATCATAACATTTCATTTTCGTACTGTCAATAGAATAATTTCAAAAATGAACGGTTTATTTTTGTATTTCATTTTTGAACTGTTTATGTTATACTTTTAAGTAACAATCAGCAAAGGAGTGTTTTCCTATGACAGTAGGTGAGAAAATAAGAAAATTCCGGATCGATCAAGGATATACACAGAAAGAATTGGCAATCATGTCCGGATTAAGCGAATCGGCAATTAGAAATTATGAACTTGGGAATCGTTTTCCATCATCAGAACAATTAGAAAAAATAGCAAACTCATTAAAGATCAGTCCATACGCCATGTCTGATCCAAACTTTGATACTTATGCTAGTGTCATGCACGCATTATTTGCTTTAGAGGATCAATATGGTCTGCACGCCTACCGGGATGAATCCGGCGTACCACAGCTCATGTTTAAAGACAAAGGACATGATTCTTCAAATATGCTGGACAACATTGGAACATGGGCTGATATGTACCAGAAATTCAGAAATGAAGAGATTACAGAAAAAGAATATTTAGACTGGAAAGCAAAATATCCTCAAAATCAAAATGATATATAAGGCGGTATGTAATATGAGCACTCAAGATTCAAATACCAAAAAAATAGCATATGGTGAATTACACTTTTATTATCCTTTTAAATTTGATAATAAATATTCCTATACTCAGATTCACAAAAAAATAGAAAAAAGTCCACTATTGTTTACAGATGAATATCAGCAAAAGGTCATAGACTCTTTAGGCTATTCTCTAGTTGAAACCTTTAACGATATAAAAAAAGAATTTGAAGCTTCAAGCTCACTGAACAATCCTTGCATATTAAAAATGAGCGATTATCAAAAATATAAATCCATGAAATGTGCCCCCATGTCCATAAATCCCGATGATATATTGTTAGAAATCGAAAGTGGTGAATCTTCAATAAAGTTCTATATCAAAGATGCTGATCTAGAACTACTAAATCAAAGAATCATACGTTTACAAGAAGAATATGATATTTCTTTAAAATTTTATGGCCACAATTTCACCAACCGGCAAGATCGCTTTCTTCTTCCTCTCAAAATAGAACTAGAAAACGGAAAATTCACTTGGCTATACCCATTAATATATCTTTTTGAAAATAATATGGGAATATTAAAACTGGAACTACCTATATTTGATTCCTACATTGAACCTTTATTAGAAAATGATTATGATAGGTTCCTCACAAAAATTATAAATAAATGGAACATAAAAAATTACAACTCCGAAACGACTCTATCTTCCATCCAGAACTTTTATTTAAGTAATCTTCTTGATGATATTAAAATAGACATGGTTTCATATTCCAATGAGCTAAAAAATATAATATTAATAGATTTTGACGGAAGACCACAACACATAAATTCTATTCCAAACGATGTGAAGGAAGATTTGTTTAGAATAATTTGTGCACCAGTTCCTTCCAGAAACAATACCACCTATACCAAAGATGCTGATGAATATCTAAAGAATCACAGTTGGGGAGGACATGGTGTAAAATATATTGCTAAATCTACTGGTGGTTGTCTTTCTTTTATAGATAAAACAATATCAGATTACGTCTCTGATGATTATAAGACAGAAACAAAAACCTCTGTACTTACCCCATTTAATGACTACTATAATTTATGCAATAAGCTAGCACGAGATTTGTGTGTAAATGTTGAATTTGCTTTAATAATAATTCTCTTAAAAAAGACCAATGAATCAAATGACTACTTCAATAAAATTGCATCTATGAAAAAATTATCTGATACACGAATCGAGTATAATAAAAATATATTGTTTATCTCCGAACTCCAAGAAAATTGCTATGGTTCAGTTAGCGAACAAACAGCCCTTTTAGAAAAAATGATGCCGCATTATTTCAAACACGAAATCACATCTGCCAAAAAAATAGCTATAGATAACATACTACAGCAAAATGAACAAGAAAAAAATGAACGCTTTCAAAATTACATTTCAACTGGTGGTTTGATTCTAACATTGATATTTGGCTTACCATCATTGTATGAAACATTAACTATATTTAGAAAGTTATTTTCGTTTTACCCTTATAACATTCCTTATCTCACATTAGAAAATACTAGTATAATATTGTGGCTTACATTAAATGGAATAATTATTTTAAAACTTTATTTAAGAAAATACTATCCAAAAATAAAAAAGTATTGTCATTTGATTGTCAACGGACATAGAAAGAGCCAAGAAAGCCCGTAAAATAGGCATCTCTTGGCTCATATATTTTATTCAAACTCAATCGTCCCCGGCGGCTTACTGGTAATATCGTACATTACCCTGTTGACATGCGCCACCTCGTTAATGATCCTGCTGGTTACTTTCTGCAGTACCGGCCATGGAATCTCGGCTGATTCGGCTGTCATGAAGTCTATCGTATTGACTGCTCTCAGAGCAATCGCATAGTCATAGGTTCTTTCGTCACCCATGACTCCGACTGACCGCATGTTGGTCAGTGCCGCAAAATACTGACCGATACCTTTATCAAGTCCCGCATTTTCGATTTCTTCTCTGTAGATGGCATCTGCATCCTGCACGATCTTAACCTTTTCTGCTGTGACATCACCGACGATCCGGACTCCAAGTCCCGGTCCCGGGAATGGCTGACGAAATACCAGATGCTCCGGAATCCCGAGCTCCAGGCCCACTTTACGCACTTCATCTTTGAAAAGGTCGCGCAAAGGCTCGATGATTTCTTTAAAGTCTACGCAGTCCGGCAGGCCTCCTACATTATGATGGGATTTGATAACGGCAGATTCACCGCCCAGTCCGCTCTCTACCACATCCGGATAGATCGTTCCCTGCACCAGGAAATCGACTGCACCGATCTTTTTTGCCTCTTCTTCAAATACTCGGATGAATTCTTCACCGATGATCTTTCTCTTTCTCTCCGGTTCCGTCACTCCGGCAAGCTTAACATAAAAACGCTCCTGTACATTGGCACGGATGAAGTTCAGATCGTAGGCTCCGTTCGGACCAAATACCTCTTCTACCTCATCGCCCTCGTTCTTACGCAAAAGTCCATGATCCACAAACACACAGGTAAGCTGGTCGCCCACTGCTTTCGACAACAGGACAGCTGCCACTGAGGAATCCACTCCGCCTGACAGCGCACAGAGTACTTTTCCATTTCCAACCGTTTCTCTGATTTCTTTAATAGAATTTTCCACGAAGGAATCCATCTTCCAGTCTCCGGCACAGCCACAGACATTATAGACAAAATTATGGAGCATTTTCTTTCCTTCTACTGTGTGGAGCACCTCCGGATGGAACTGGATCGCATACAGCTGCTCTGCCGGATTTTCTGCTGCTGCCACAGGGCAGTCCGCAGTATGAGCCGAAATTTCAAATCCCGGAGCCACTCTGGAGATATAGTCAAAATGACTCATCCAGCAGATGGTCTTTGGCGAAACATCTTCAAATACTTTCGACTCCTGATGGTCGATCAGAACTTCTGTCTTTCCATATTCACGCACACTGGCACGCTCCACCTTTCCGCCCAGGACATGCATCATAAGCTGCGCACCGTAGCACAGTCCCAGTACAGGAATGCCCATCTTGAACAGTTCTTCTGAATAAGTCGGGGAATCCGCCTCATAGCAGCTGTTTGGTCCTCCGGTCAAAATAATTCCTTTCGGGTTCATCGCCTTGATCTTTTCCAGATCTGTTTTATAAGAATATATTTCACAGTAGACATTACACTCTCTCACCCGCCTGGCAACCAGCTGATTATACTGCCCGCCAAAGTCCAGTACGATAACAACCTCGTTCTTCAAAGTCTTTCCTCCCTGTCCTTTCTCTGTGTGAACACAATTCAAGTACACCTTGTGTTACGCACCCTTTCGTTTCACTTTCATTCACGAGAAAACCAATTTTTCACTGCTCTTCCCGAAATTCAGAACTTATTATAACGGAATTTCTCTCTATTGACAAGCTACTTTCTTCAGCTGCACACCTTTCACACAATTCACTGTACCTGTTCAGAGTCCATTCGCTAAACTGCCTCTTGCGGGCTTTTCATTTTCTCATGTATGGCTCTCGCCATATAGATTTATAAAACTGTCTTCGGTGAGCAAACTCGCCCACAGCAAATATTAATAAATCTGCATGGCTCTAATCAGTTATGATTCGTTTACCACACTCCACGCACTAATCAGACGCTCCAGCGTCCATGCTGCATTGGCCGGGCTGGTGGACGGGAGGCGGATGATTTCCCGTCCTGTTACCGGTCTGGAATACTTCTGGTAAAGTTCGCAGGCCTTTCCTCCGTTGCCGTAGATGTTCCGGATGGGCGCCTGTTTGAGAATCAGGGACAGATCCGCAGGAGTCACGTTTTTGATGGTACTGTCACTGGAACCGATGATATCACAGCGCTCGATCACATCCCATATGGCAATATGCTGCTCCAGAAGAAATTTCTTCTTTTCTTCTGTCGTTTGCGGAACAGGACATGCCCGGATGGCCGCCAGCACTTTCCAGAAACGATTTTGCGGATGACCATAGTAAAAATTGTTTTCCCTCGATTTCACAGAAGGAAACGTGCCAAGAATAAGAATTTCCGAATTCCGGTCAAATACCGGCGCAAAACTGTGAGTCAGTGTCTGATATTCATTCATTTGAAGTCCCTCCGTGTTATCATTCCTGAGCCGAATGTTTTCTGTTCCTTCCCTATCCGGCAGCATGATGCTGTTCCCGTTTTTACGTAACTTCTGCTTCGCTAGGATCATAACTTCTGCTCCACTTGAATCAAGATTCGGAATATTAGATCAGTTGCAGAAAATTCTGATCGCCCGGTCTGCAAATTCCGCTGTGCCCTCTCCTCCGCCCGGTCGATATTTTCTGTCATGGTTCCGCCGCCGGAATACATGCCCTTAAATACCAGGAACTCTTTCGAGCGCATCATTTCCTCCGCCCTGACACTGTTCAGGTCACGGATATAATCCTGGTAATTCTGGTTCAGCCGGATAAAATCATTATTCAGATCATTCCACCAGGTATAGACCGTCCCCGGATCCTTTTCTCCCATTTCCCGAAAACGACCGACACTGTTTCGGATGCGTTCCAGCAGGGTAGGCTCCAGCGAGGCCCCTTCGATAAACAGATTTTCCAGCCGCAGCACCAGACGTTCAATTTCCACACTGTACTCCGACATCTGATAGCGGAATTTCTTATTTTTAAACCCTTCAATAGAAGCGACCTTTCTCGTATCCTGGATGGTGAGAAGATTCTTCCATTCCGCCAGCGCTGTCAGATCCTGCTGGCACTGCTCCATCCGGTAATCTGCAAAATACGGATCCTGTATCATCTGTGCATAAACCTCTTCCTGATACATCCAGTATTTTAATTTCTCGTAATTTTCAAAAAAAAATGCGCATAATGCTTCGATACCGGTCCACATTATCCGCATTTAAATACTTCGCCTCTGTCAAAGGCCTCGTCAGCTTATCTGTTACCTGCATGATTTCCCGCCCTCCTGTTTCCTGCGATCCAGTATAACATTGCATGAAACCATGCGTCAATGGTCCGTATCCGTTCCCGGGAAAAAACTTTCCTTATCTCTTTCGTCACCGGGTCACTGGTCATGATGCGAACAGCATAGATATTTCTCCCTCGTAGCCATCCCTCCGCGTATATGCCTCTCCTGCTTGTTCACATCCAGCACCGCCCTTGCCTGACCGGCCAGCGCAGGATTGATCTGCCGGAGGCGTTCTGTTACATCTGCTGGTGTAACGTTAGGACCAAAATCTTCACAGACTAACCTCTTTCATCAAAGTAACCGTTCAGATATCTGAACGGTTACTTTGTGCTCCTTATTGTTCATAAATGCTTATCAGTATCCCTTGCACCATACAGAAAACGTCGAACTTCCATCACGTCATCGATTACCACATAATACACAACATAGTTTCTTACATAAATCCGATAGTATGGAGCATCACGCTTTTTTGCGGAATGATACGGTTCAAATGCAAGAGGATTATGAAGCCTTTCCAGTATTGCAGCTTCTACATCATCAATCAGACGCAAGGCAGCATCACGATTTTTCAAAACATTTGTAATGTAACTTGCTGTGCTCATCAAATCCTGTTCAAAAAGCGGCAGGTATCTAAGTCGGTAGGATTTATTTGCCATATACTGCACTCCTTACATTACCGAATACTGTTTCGTGAGAAAGCCTTTCATCGGACATCGAAGCCTGCCTGTCCGCTTCATCAAGTTTCATCTCAACGCTGTCTGTCAGACTTGCATATTCTTCCAGACTTAAAACAACCATGGCACCATAACCATTTTTTGTAAGATAAACAGGTTTGCCTTCGCTTACAATGGTTTCAATCTCTGCAAATTTATTTCTGAGGTCAGAAACAGGTCGAATTTGTATCATATTGAAGCGCTCCTTCCTTATTGTACTGTAACTGTTCAAAGCCCATTCGCAAAACTGCCTCTTCAAGGCTTTCCTTTTGCTCATGTATGACTCCGGGTAGTTATATTTTATCACTATTCTATCAGAATATTATCATAAAAACAATATTTCCTGCGGCATTTTTTAATAATTCCTGACATGCAAATCTACCATCTGAAACACGTCCTCAAACTTCCAGACAATTTTTATTCTGTCCTTTGAATAGACAATCACTTTCTCAATAAAAGCGTCTTGTAATTCCTGGGTCAACTCCGAAGACTCCAAGTATTGATGCACCAGTTCAGACACTCTGGAGAATTCCTGCATCTGCCCATTTTGTTTCTCAATTTCACACTGTCTGATCATACTTTCATATTCTTCGATTTTTATATCCACTTCTTTGCGCTGTGACAGGTATTCTTCCTTTCCCAATACTCCATCTTTATATTTTTCGTATAATCCTGTTTTTGTAGTATACAGTAGTTCAATATTTCTTTCATATAACTCTTTATTATGTTCTACCGGAACCTTTGCCAGCTTGCTCTTTTCATACACCTTTTCTATTTCCAGAAACGTTTTTAAATGCCACTGAAGTTCTTCAAACACACTCTTTCTTAATTCTTCTGCCTCATACTCTGACTTGTAGCACACAGCCAGAGGATTGACCTCTCCATATCTGCACCAGTATTTTTTCTTTGTCTTCGACAGACTGAGCTTTCTGCCGCAATGCCCACATTCATATGGATTAAACTTTCTTCCGGTGTAGGGTTTTTCAAAATCCGTGATCAACTCCTGCACTTTTTGAAAAATCGTATCCGATATAATCGCTTCATGGGTATTTTCCACCTTAACCCACTCTTCTTTCTTCATCCTCATTTCTCTTCCGTATATTCCATGTAATGTCCGTTTCAGCGACACCATATGTCCTGCATATCGCTCATCACGCAGAATATCAAGTACCGTGCTTCCCGTCCAGGCAGTTTTTTCATTTATCTTCCGCCAGTCCCTTCCTGCCTCTGTGTCTAATGCATACTGGGCAGGTGATGGAATCCTTCTCCCATTTAAAGTGACTGCAATTTGTGCTGCTGATAGCCCGGTCAGCTTTAGATCAAAGATTTCCTTTACCACCGGAGCTGTGTCCGGATTCACGGTCAGCCTGTGCTTATCCTCTTTTGATTTTTTATATCCATATGGTGCTGCTGAGCTGGCGAACTGACCTTCTTGTGCCATTTTTTTTCTTATCGCCCGTATTTTTACGGAAGTATCACGGCTGTAATAATCATTAATAAAATTCTTGAATACCACATCCAGACCTGCAGAAGCTTTGGCGTAGTTACTGTCAAAGTGATCGTTGACTGCGATAAATCGGATTCCCAGATCAGGAAAGATCTCTTCAAGATACATCCCAACTTCCAGATAGTCCCTTCCAAATCTTGAGAAATCTTTTACAATGATACATTGAATCCTTCCGGCCTTCGCAAGCTCGATCAACTCCGCAAATCCCGGTCTGTCAAACCTTTTTCCGGAATATCCATCATCACATTTTTCAATTATTTCACACCCGATAAAATCCTGCTGTCGGCTGATAAAATCCATAATCAGATTTCTCTGATTTGTTATACTGTTGCTCTCCAGCTTTTTCGCACCCATGTCCTCATCCTCTTTGGATATCCGGACGTATATTCCAATGACATATTTCCGGGATTGTACCTCCTTACTTTTCGTTTTTTTCTTTTCCATCCATCACTTCTCCTTTTCGCTGTATGATCCTGTGGATGACTTCTTCAAACTCATCACGAAAAGTAAAAATAACCTTTATGCGCTTTTCCTCGTATACCACAACTTTCTCAATAAAGACCTGAACGAGTTCTCTGCTTAGCTTAGAAAAATCCATCTCCTGCTCAATCAGTCTTCGTTTCTCCCGAAATCTGTCCTGTTCCGGAGCATAAGGTTCTTTCTCGTTTTCCAAAGAAGAACACTGTGATTCGAGTCTGTCCCGCTCTTTTGCATAGCTTCTCCGATATCTGATATACTCCTGTTCTGTCAGCAAACCTTCCCGGTAATCCTCATAGATACCTGCGGACAGGATTTGTATCTTATCTATCCGGGCTTTTATTTTCATAATCTTGTCTATATAAGAATCATGAACCTTCTTCACCTGAGGCAGTCGATTCAGGAGCGTCAATGCTTTGTCCATCTCAAGGAATGTTCTCATATGGTATTTTAGATCCTCCATCACGGCATCATCCAGCTCGTGTTTGTGGATAAACACCTTTTTACAATCCTCATTGTGATATTCTGCATAATGATTACAAATATACTTTGCGATCCTGTACTCTTTTCCCCTGCTTTTTTTAATCTCCTTTGTAAGTTTCATAGCACTTCCGCATATTCCGCATTCTATTTTCCCGCGAAATAAATTTTCCGGCTTAAAATCCCCGTAGCATCCATCCATTTCATCATACTTCCTTTTATTATCATCCAGCATTTTCTGAACCTTCCAGAATAACTCTTTCTCAACCAGCGGCTCATGTGTTCCTTCAACGATGAACCACTCCTGCTCCGGCATAGCCTTTTTCTGATATCCATCATAAAAAGAACTTCTTTCTTTTCCGCACACCATATCACCAATATACATCCTTTTCATCAACAGTTTTTTTACGGTCAGCCTTGTCCATAAAGACTCTTTATGCCGCTCTGTCTCCAACAAACCTATGGAATAAAAATATCTGAATGGTGCCAGCACGCCTTCCTCATTCAGAGTCCGCGCAATTTCTCCCAGGCTCTTCCCGTCCGCTTTCCACTGAAATATTTTTTTGACATTTTCGGCTGCCACCGGATCCACAATCAGATGTCCTTTATCTTCCGGATCCTTCTGGTAGCCATACGGTGGATATGTGCCGAGAAATTTCCCCTGTTTCATCTTCATCGTAAAAGTTCCTCTGATTTTTCTTGAAATATCCCTGGCATAGCTTTCATTCATCATATTTCTGAGCGGAATCAGCATTCCCTCATCCACATGATTGTTATCACTGCTGTCATAATGATCAGCAATCGAAATAAAACGCACCCCATATGCCGGAAATACCTGTTCCAGATATTTTCCCGCCTCCAGATAATTCCTGCCAAGTCTGGATAAATCCTTCACAATGATGCATCGAATCGCCCCGTTCTTCATATCCTGTATCATCTGTGTGAATTGCGGACGCTCAAATCCGGTTCCGCTCTCCCCATTATCCACATACAGCTTATATGGCAACAGCTCCGGCTTACCCTCTGCAAAGCTTTTTAAAAGAGAAATCTGGTTCTCCAGACTGTTTCCATCCCTCTTCCCACTATCTTCTACCGATAATCTCACATACAAAGCAGAATGATACTGTGTTGAATCTTCCCCTTTCAGGATACCAATACTCCTTTTATCTGTATTCAACACTGCTTCTGCATCAATTCTTTTCCTTCGCGCCATATTATCTATCCTCTCTCTCAGGGCTGCTGCCAGCAGCAACTTCCCCTGTTTCTGTCAATCGACTTAATATTTCCATAAATTCATCCTGAAACGTATACACGATTTTCATCCGATTTTCCTCATAAATCAATATCCGGTCAATAAATATCACCGCAATTCTTCTGGTCAGCTCTGGAATATTCTTATATTCTGTAAAATATTCCATCCAATCATATCGACTGCTGCAATTATTCTGTATCTCCTTTTGTTTCTCCTGATATTTTTCGATTGCTTCCCTGGCAGAGGCAATCCTTTTTTCAAATTCTGCTTTCAGGATCCTGTACTCGTCCACATCAATCAGCTCATCCTTTAAATCTTCATATACACCGCATTTCAGTCTTTCTGCCCTTTGCAATTCCTCTTCCTTTTTTAAAATATGCTCCTGGATTCTTTTTATTTCCATCTGTCTTGCCGGCGCTTCTCTTATTCGTTCCAATGCATCCTTCATATGCAAAACACTTTTGATATGAATCTGAATTTCCGCAAACACAACAGCAAGCAATTCTTCTTCGCTGATTCGATGGCTGCTGCATTGCTTCGTTTCCCTGTGATTTTTACAGATATAATAAAAATATTTTCTATCCCCGCTACGTTTTATATTGCGTATCATCGGTGAACCACAATCTCCGCAGTATACCAGACCACAGAGAGGATATACATATTTTTCCCCGGGAGATGTTCTAGTATCTCTCTCCAGAATTCTTTGAACAGCTTCGAAATAAAATCTGTCTATGACCGGTTCATGTGAATTCTCTACTCTTGCCCATTCCTTTTCATCTTTTTCTTTACGTACTTTTAATTTATGATTAGGCGTTGTCTTCCTTCCCTGAATCAGAGTTCCCGTATAGATTTCATTTGTAAGTATCCTCAAAACAGCATTGGCACTCCAGGCTGCCTGCGGATGAGCTTTAAAGCTCGTCTCATAATTCAGTCCAATACTTTTCTTGTACTCCATAGGAGATAAGATTTTTAGTTCATTCAGCTTCTCCGCAATGGCATAAGAGCTCATCCCATCCATTTTCATTCGAAAAATATCTCTGACGACCTCTGCTGCAAATGGATCAATTACTAATCTATTTTTATTTTCCTCTGACTTCAGATAACCATAGCATACAAATGCACCTATAAACTCTCCATTTTTTCGCTTGATCTCCAGATGACTTCGTATCTTTATAGACAAATCCCGCAGATACGAATCATTAATAAGGTTCCGAAATGCCATTACAATATCCTGCGAATAATCTCTGTTTGCACTATCATAATTATCATTAATGGCAATAAACCGGATTCCTTTCGCCGGAAAAATACGTTCCAGATATTTTCCAACCTCAATGTAATTTCGTCCGAATCTGGACAGGTCTTTCACAACCACACAATCAATAATTCCTTTTTCTATATCTCTAAACATTTCCTGCACTTCCGGACGGTTGAAATCAACTCCGCTGTAACCGTCATCCGTTCGTACGGAAACAATTTCTATCTCTGGTTTTTCCTGCAGATATTCCATGATTAGATCTTTTTGATTTGAAATACTGTTACTTTCCCGCTTATCACCAATCTCAATGTCACCATCTTCTTTTGACAATCTCAAATAAACGGCAGCATGATATGTTTTTTTCAAATCCCCATACCCCCTGTAAATTTTCTTGCCTGGATCTTATGTAGCAGCAATTAATATTCCAAATACATCATTGATTGTTTTGCCCGGTGTATACTCATTGTAGATCAGTACATCACCTCTTCGATGGAGATACAGGTTTCCAATCTCTTTCTGCAGATGCTGCACTATTTCTGCCGGATCTTCAGAATTACCATAAGTAATATCCCTGATATCCTTTACATCGTTTTTGTCAATTGTCCTTACATCGATTTGTTTCATTTCTTCAAATGTCAAATAAATGCCCCCCTGAAATATCTTCGTCTATTTCTATTTGCCCGCACGAAGATTTATGATGGATAAATTTAAGTATTGAGGTAACTGTTCAGAGCTCATTCGCAAAACCGATTCTTCGGGGCTTTTCTTTTGCTCATATATGGCTCGCCATATAGATTTATAAAGTCTGCCTTGGGCGAGCAAGCTCCCCAAGGCAAATATTTACAAATCTAAATGACTCTGAACAGTTACAAATAAACAATCGAGGGGATATCATGGGAGCAAAATATACTGATGCACAGAAACGTGCTGCTGAAAAATACAACAAAGAACATACTTCTCTGATCAGTATCCGTGTACAGAAAGAAAAAAAAGGAACTATATCAAAAAAAGGCTGATGAACAGTCCAAAAGCTTAAGTTCCTTTATAACCGATATTGTTGATGCTGCAATCAGCAAAAATGAAGAGCAAAGGAAATAAAAAGATGCTGTCCAGGCATGTCATTCGATTTTCAAACATGCCCATTTTAACGTTTTCTGTGCAAGAACACTTTCTATATATCAAAATACTGTTTGTCGATATGATGCGGCCGCATTTTTAAAGAATCATTGCATGTCAAAGAAGAGCGGCCGGGTATTCTATCATATACTGCAATATTTTATTTGATTATTTCAGTCGCTGAAATATTTATCTTTCATATATTGACATAATGATTACTTTCTTATTTCATATAGTGAAATATTGCAACAAAAAAAATATATCACAACATGAAATAATCAATTTCTTCAATACAATAATCTTAATCTGATTCCAATTTTTCTCATAGTAAGGACATCTTTCATTTTATCCCTTTATCAAAAACACAATATCTTGTGGTCAATGACTTTCTGCAATGCTTCAATGTTAGAGATGACTTGCCAGCATCGAATCGCCCATTTTTGAATGAAACCGTCCCATTTTTCAACGAAAAGTTTTCTAATTAACAAGAAATGTTTTTCAGACATGGCATAGAAAAAGTCCCGTTTTCACGAGACAGTCTGGAAAATATTTCTTTTGAACCGAGTCGGCACCCGTCCGCACTCGATGAACTTCCTTATAGAGAAAGTTTTTTTGACCGGATTCTCAACCTGCTCTTCTGGGTGGAGTGAATGTGACTCTTTCTTTATCATAAGACAGGATCCGGCTGTTTGATATCGCAGTACGGTTTGTATAACGAGCGAAGTAGCTTACTGCATTGTCAGTGGTTTCCTTCTCATCCGCTCTACCGCCAGACTTTTTTACAGGCGCAAGCGGTTTGATTTCAACGTTCCATGTCGTGTTGTAACATGTGTTCAGAAGGTCTTTCCATTTATAACTGTTCCGATACTTCTGTGCAGCGTGAAAATACTGTAGCTTTTCATCATCGTGCAGTTTTTTCAATCCTGCCATAAACTTTCCTCTGTAGACCTTTTTTACGGCTTTCAGCGGCAAAAAGAACTGATTGGATAGACAGCGTTTGAAACATGTTTTATCTTTGGTGAGACTTCCTCCGGAAACCAGTACATGGAGATGATAATGGAGCGAAAGGTCAGAACCAAACGAATGCAGTATCATCAGGATACCTGGTGTCATCTTCAGCTTTTTCATGGAAAGTTCCAAGATCGTTTCCTTTGCCGCTGAAAACAGCAGATTCAGCCTGCAAATAAAAAGTCAAGGGAAAATTGAAGAAAATTGAAAATAATATTCT
>OLOS01001416.1_pt1 | contig 19747 bp, 26 predicted proteins | sample 1672631 | NCBI WGS metagenome assembly OLOS01 (sample SAMEA3136707, study PRJEB25190) | human gut metagenome | biome: human gut; feature: human-associated habitat; material: faeces | place: Austria | collected 2013 | reverse complement strand
CTCTACATACTTTCTTGCGATTACAATTTCTATGTATCTGGAGGAATGTCTGGGAATACCCAAGACAAGTATGCTTTCATGGCCCATTCCAGCATAGATTAGATTTATATATACCTTTGCATGTGGACGGAACTGTTTATTCCCATACTTTAATTCGTGGCTTTCCCCAGATATATGCTCCCCAACGATATTGCCGACAAGACACCATTGCCATTCCTGCTCAGCTGGTTTTTCTTCTTTTATCAGTTCCATGGCATATACCTCAAAAAATACCGACTTCTATTCCATTTATTCAAGTCTGCCCCAAAGTGCTAGATACTTTGTTGCGAAGCTGTTTCTATAACAAATATTCTACCATAATACGGTAAATCCGTCTATGTTACCATTCACACTTTTACCTGCCGCAGAGCGGGGATGAAGAAAAACAACAGTCTGCCCTCTGGTTGGTGGGAGAGCAGCCTGTTGTTTTATCTGGGGCCCATGATTCCCGATTTATCAGCCCGATAAATGGGAATTTATTTCTGTTCACTTCCGAGATTTTTCCAGCCATACCTGGCAATAGAAATTCCGATGGAAATTTCGCTTACCGCTTCATCAATTATTCCCGCCCACGTTCCAACAATAATATTATAAATAATCCAAAGTGGTGAATTAATTAGCATAGTCACCAATCGTATTGTTCTCGCATTATAAGTATATGCTCCAATGGTAACTGCTATATTTGCTGCAACAGGTAATATACTAATCCATCCGACCCAGGTAAATATCAAGGCAGCAACCTGCATAAAGCAGAGAATTATGCACATTTTTTGGCTTCTGCCAAAGTCCCACCTGCTGCTTAAGCAAAATGAGCGAATGGCGTTTATAATATAACTTACTCCCCCAGTTATAGCTCCTAAAAGAAGTAAATGAATTGTATATAACAAGTAAGATAGAAATTGAAATCGGAATAATGTTTTATTGTTTCGGCACTGGAACGATACAAAGAACAATATGGCTCCAATGAAGCCTATAATTTGTATAACTATGTATGATTTTGTCAACTTAAACTTCCTCCCACAAATCCCTATTGAACTTTTATGTCTTCACGCCAGACGCCCCTCCATCCTGTTCATGGGAGCGGTTAATAAGAAACCGGAGCCGGAACATCCCGTCTTCCGTCACGCTGTACTGGTATACCGCCTTGTGCTTTGTGAAAAAGACGGCCATGCTGCGGGTGCCCACGCCGTGCTCCGGCTCGGAGGAGGAGGGGAGGCCGTCGCTGTCAAATACCACAGTCCCGTCACAGGTGTTGGCAAAATCGGCACAGAACATAGGGGAAGACACCGCTGAGACCTCATGCGCCGGGGCCTTCCCTACGGCAGCGTTTCACAGGCGTGGATGGCATTTTCCAGTGTAATTCAGCCCCCTTTTCAGGATGAATTCCAAAAACTGCTTCCGCACATCCCTGCGCTTCAAGCAATCTCTGTTGCATTGTTATTTTATCAAAACCCATCCATCGTTGATTTTTGAAAAGGTTAAACTGAAATCAGAGTTGATATAAATGCCAACATATCCAACGGTAATATTGTTAGGAGTAATCTCTACCCATGACGGTTCAAATTGAAAATTTTTAATATCAAGTTGTGTGTGCTTTTCATATTCATGTCTGTTGTCTTGTTGAGCAAGGTTATCAATCATATTAAAATTTTCAAGCAAATCTATCAGTGCCTTTTTTGAAATGGTATCCGCACCATAAAATTCTATTCCTGTTTCACTATCAGTAATTATATTTGGTATCAACACGTCTGTTCTAATCTGTTCAATGAGATTTGAAAAATTGAAACGGTTTAGTGGAAATTTTTTTGTTGTAATCATACTGTCTATCCTTTCAATTCCGGGTTCTCATGCAATTCAGGCTGTTAAAAATGTAACCGATATCCTCAACATAATTTGTATCCTTTGTCATTAATCAAATCCAGGCAGACTTTTGTTATATATTCCTTATGCCTGTGGGCTCATTCCTCAGACACCATGATGGCGGAACCGACACAATCATTTTTATTTCCACTCCATAGCGCCCAGATGTTCAGCAAGTGCTTCCAGCTGGGCCTCATCCATTGCCCCTGCATGGATATCCGCATAAAATCCATTGCTCCGAATCCAGGCGATAAGCCCATTGTCTGAATACATCACGGCAATCCCATACACATGGAACTCTGACAAAAGGTGATAATTCTCATTGCAGAAATTTTCTAATTCCTGTTCAATGTTGAGTGTTGTCACAAATTTACCCTTACATCGTCCCTTTTTGAAAACGGGCTTATTCTCAATGGCGATTGTAAGCATTCTGCCCGCACAGAACTGATAACAGCAGATTCCTCCCCCTTCTATATGCCAATCTTTTTTGTAATACTCTGCAAGGCATCCATTCTCTATATCATAACCTGCAATGGGCGTCCGTTTCTTTTTGAAGAAGACGATGATTCCCTGCTCCACATAAATTTCATCCAGGGGCAGGAAATGTTCCGTGCTTGTAAAATACTCCTCCTGGTTCTGAATGGCCTGATAGACTTGCTTTAGTTCCCTGGGAAAAGAAATATCAAGCCGATTCTCCACAGCAGAAAAATCAACCTCCTGGTCTGTGCTGAGGTTCATGAACGCCCTCATTTTCAAGAACATTTCCTGCAAATCCGCATACTCCGGTTCAAGCAGGCTGTGATTGTCCCATAACCGGACGGCCCAGTCATCTTCGGATATCGGATGATTTGTCCGAATCCGTTCAGATTTGTTCATTGAAATCATTGAAATACGCATCCGTCCTGAAACTTGCTTCTCATCGTACGAACCGTAGTATATATTGTTTCTATAACAATAAAAGCCCTCTTTCATATAATCACTCCATTTTCTATTTAACAAATCCTGATTTCTTCGCTCTGTTCAACCTACTGATACAAACCGGAATTTATTCTATATCAGTTGTAAATATTTCCGGCACGCCTTGTTCGATAAGTGAATTTCTCTGTTCTTCTGTTAGTGGATTTTTATGATATTTACCATCCGGTTTGTATTTCCCATCTACAATTTCAGAATATAGGTTTCCAACAAAGTCCAACCAGTTTGAAGCATATTTTGCCGGATTTATAACCTTAAAGAAGTCGTACCCTCCGGCAATGTAAAATACATCTATCGCTTCGTGCAATTTGTTATTCTCATCAAGTAAAAAGTCTTTAGGTGTTGCAAATCCTTGTTTGTCCCATTCTTCATAACCCATTTTATCAAAAGTTTCTAACACAATGAAGCCTCCGTCAAATTCCGATTGCTTATATTTTCTATTTCATATTGTTAATAAATTCGATGAGATTCCCGCCCACTTTTACTAATGCGTTCTCTGGGTTTTCATCATCAATACACTCGCTTACAAAATAGTAGATACTGCCATAATCACAATCCCTGGTGCTAAAGCAGAAGTGTTCTCCGCCATCATCGTGTCCAAATGGAATCAACCATTTTATCCACCAATCTTCAAAATAGACTTCTTTTAATATGTTTTCAAATTCGCCCTTTACCGTATAGAATTTATGGAAACTTGTGCTGCTTTTCCAATCCTCCTTTTGCAGGCAAACTTCCCTTCGCTTCAGATTACCGCCATTATATTGAAGATAAAATAATTTCATTTCATTAGGGAATTTGAAACCGTATACCTCTTCAAGTTCTGACAAATCGTCTGCGCAAGCTTTTTCGCAGGTAGACAGTATTTCATTTGTAAACATTGTTTTCCCTCCATCAACTTCCGATTCGTGCTGGTGTGTATCCAACATAATGATGTCGATTTCGTTTTGAACCATCAGAAACCGGTTCTTATAGCAATATCATTTTACCATAATACAGATATTTCGTCCATGTCATCCCATCACAGGACAAAGACTTTGACAGTGGCGATGTAAATAACTACAGGCTGCCCTCTGGTCGATAGGAGAGCAGCCTGTAGCTTTATGTTTGTGTATGGTTGGCTATATAGCTGTAGGAGTCGTCCTGGCTGCCCATAGCCTTTGCAGCCGTATCCGTATGGTCCTGGGAGGTCTCATGGCAGCGGAACTCGGAAAAGGATGCTCCTTCCTGCCTGTGGATTTTGCTGTGCAGCTTCCTGCCGGTTTTCCTGGGGCGCTTAGGTTTGGGCTCTTTGCGCGAACGGCGTTTGATGACCCCAGGAGGCTTCCAGCTCTTCGGCCGAGGTGGCGGATTCTGCCCCGGCTGTGATGCCTTCCACGTCTGTGAAGAAGTCCCGCAGGCTCTCAACCTGGGAGGAAAGCTCCATGTCCATATCAAAATCATCCGTTTCCATATCCAGGCTGGTTGGGATGTCCGGCGCCGCATCGCTGATATGCCGGTCAACCGCAGTGTCTGCTTCAAGAACCTCAATGTCCTGGGGTTCCGCCTCAAAGCGGTCAACATCCTGGCCAGCATAGGATTTACCGATTTGGGCAAGGGTGACGTCAAACCCATGGAAGATGTCGCTCAGGGTTTCCGCGATGTCGCAGACACGGTCTATAAAGGAAACATTGGATATCCCCTCCAGGCGTTCACAGATGGACTTCTTGATGGCCTCGGAATCCGCCTGCCATTCAGGGTCGAACCTGTCGTTCAGATAATCCGCCATATGTTCAATAGGGGAGAGCTGGGCTTCGATTTTGTCAAAGTAGCTGTCCATGAGCATGTTCCCCACGGAATCCCAGTCACCCTCGCAGATGGCTTCCGCCAGGTCCACCAGATGTTCCGCATCCTCATGCTGGATAATCTGGACGGCAAAGGCGTGGGACGCGAGCGGCGAGGCAAATATTATTACATTCTGATTTTCATGGAAGCCTTGACTGATGCTGGGGCTTTCTGCTTAACTGGAGAATTTTACTTCATTTTCAAAGGCTTCTTTGCTATACTTTGTTTAGTTGGATTTTTACAGAGGTAAAGTATTCAGGAGGAAGCCTGTATGTGGGGGATATGCCTTGACAGTGACGTCATACAAGAGGGATTATTTCAAAAGGTTATCCAATACGAAACAGATGAAAACGGTAAAGTGGTAATTACGTTGCCTAAAACTGCCTGCTGTCCGGACATTAAACATATCCGGGAATTACCAGAGCCGCCCAAACATATTTATGGGGAACAGGTTTCTCCCAGTAATCATCCCGATATGATAGGCGTTGTTTGTGGCATTGGCTGGCATTTTAAGCGAAATTGCTGTTTTTATGCAATCAAAGTGGATGGAAAAATTAAAAGCAAACGATACTACGATGATGATTTGAACAGGATATCATAGTTTCAAATAGTAATCATGCCATTCTTTAGCGTGTGAAATTTAATATAAGTAATAACATGGCTTCGGTGTGATCCGGGGCCTTTTCAAGTTTCAAACAAGCAGAAGAAGAGACCATCAGCAAGGTAAAGCTGGTTGGCAGCGTAATCCGTAAATTCCGTCCCCGCGACAATGGGATGATCCAGACTACGCGCAGGGAGGGGCCCAACGGGAAGACGCAGCGCTATGAAACGCTGGTAGGCCATGAAATTGGCAAGATAACAGTCCAATAAACTTGAATTGTTGGCATTAACCACATACCCAACCATCTTTTAACAATTCTTCATCATAAGGAGAACTGATTGTATGAATATTTCCTGAATGAATATTATGAATTATACATACCGCCCATTCACCTTCCTTTATTTCGGAGAATAAGCATTTGCCTTTTTCCCACTTTTTTCTATCTCTATACATAGCCGTAATCTTACGTTGTTCAAAAGTATGGTCATTCATTGGGATTGTAATAATGTCTCCACTTCTAATTGTTTCTCCTTTTTCAGCAATAATAGATACTTGAACTTCATTCTCATCATAAGCTGATGTGCTTGCCATTTGAAAAATCATTATATTCACCTCAACTTCCGATTTGCCGGTCCGATAAACTGGTATTTGTTATATTAAAATCCCCTAACTAAAGTATTTGTAATATCGCTATACGCGTAGCTTCCATCAAAAACAGTTCCAAATGTATCAATCCATGTAGGAATATAGCCACATCTGCTTGCCACCATCTGAGAACCAATGTTTGTAACAGAGGCCGAATAAAATGGAACTATATTTTGTGTCAACAATTCTTGCGTCAATCTCTTTACTAAGTATGTCGCAATTCCTGAGTTTCTGTATACTGGAAAAACATCTACCCCTATTTCCCATAGACCATCTACTGATGACAAAGCTGCACCTGAAATTCCGACAATCTGTTTTCGATTTCTTGCAATACAAATGGCTCTTGTTGGCGTAAAACCATTATCATTAAATGCTAAAGAATTTTCAAATCCCTTTAATCCTTTAAGTGTTAAAATGTCCTTATCGAAAAGAAATTGAAATTCGTAGCCTAAAAATGTGGCTTTAATATCCTTATAATCGTTATCTGGCACATAATGGATTGTCTGACCATAAACAAATGGTAATTCAAAAATTTCATCCCTGTTTTTGTTAAATAAAAGTGATTGTATTTTTGCAGATATATCTTTTGATGTACATATGACCACACTATTCCTATATGCCATTATTTTTATATACGGTTTAGTCGCTGTTGTGTTAATGGAATAAACAATATCATCAACGTTCAGTTCTTTTGAACTACAATAATATTCCTTTTCCAGTAATTCTTCAACTCTATTCTTAATAATCTCTTTCATGACCTACACCATCAATCTTTATTTTACTCAATCAATTCCGTTTTTATGTTCTGTTTAACCGTCCAATCAATTATCATTCAAACCACAAATCAATACCTAGCGGCTAACCATCATTTTTGAACTGAACCGTATACACTCTCATATTAAGATAATCATCGGTTTTCCCAGCAGAATCTTGCGCCTGTCCTGGCTTTCCGTATCCAGCAATTGGATTTGTTCCAAGGCATCATGTGTATCCAAAAAATCCCTCACTCTGAAAATTCGCTGATGATTTGTATTTCTCCAACAATATGTTCATTAAATTCCTCTAATTTTTCTGCCGGGACCCATAGTTCCTTATGATGTGCGCCCCCAACCTGATGGACCTCTAACTGTCCACAATAACTATCGTCAACTTTAAATTTTGTGACGTAACCTTTATGGTCATCATTATATTTCACATTCCAGCCGGAAGCAATCTCTGTTGCGTACTGTTCATTCAGGACAGGATAAAAAATAGGCTGTTCCGGTAATCTGGGTGGAAAGCTACGATAATTGCTTTTCTTTATTAATTCCAATTCTTTTGTGCCAACAGGCCTGTATAAAATCATTTTTCCTCCATTTATAAAGCAATGACTGAATTTGAAGAGGCTTTAATCATGTCATTTACTATCGTTTCCTCATCTTTTTCTGACATGATATAACGCATTACATCTGTTAATGGCAAAGATTTATGAAGCAGTTCCATATAATAGTCTGCCTTATTGTCCTCTCCTGACAATAGGCATGTTTTTGTCATTGACACAATTTCTGCAATTTCATCTTTCGTTAAGTCATTGATATAGGGTGGTTCTGCTGTCAGGACTTTTTCTGCTAATGTATCTAAGTCTGTCCATCCCCAATACTCTGCAAACTCTATCGCTTCATGCTGCTTTCCAGTAATACGGTTTAATTCACTTAATGCCCTGCTGCAATTTTCATCAGGTGTTGCTTCTGCAATCCTATTTATCAAAGCCTTAACTGTTTCAAATTCCGTCTTCTCAATAGGTGGATAATTTAAAATCTCTCTCATATACGTTCTCCTTGTCAAATTCCGATTCTTATATTAATTTCATTCTACCATAATGCGGATATTTCGTCCAGGAAACTGCCGTCAGCGCCAATGAAAGCCTGGAACGGGCGGCAAAGGCATCTGCCGTGAGCGGAGAGGCGAAGATTATTACATTCTGATTTTCATGGAAGCCCTGGCTGATGCCAGGGCATTCTGTCTTATACTATATTTATGGTAATGGCCATGCAAACCAATCAGGTACATCCTCTTTGTTCTTTGCAATTTTTTGGGGCCAATGGTGCGGACAGTCTTCATTGTGACAGCTAAATGAATAGCCTTTGTCATATTCATCGTACCCGCAGAATGCATCATCGCCACAATCAAGGCAGGACCCCCATTCCTGCTCCTGATTGTATTCGTCTAAAAGCTGGTCAATTCTTTTCTTTTTGCGATACATTTAACCCCTCCATTTTTTCATATATGGATAAGTATATAAACGCTGGAAATCATAGTCAAGATTAGAAGATACAAAAAGCCACGGCTGATACCAGACTTTTCGCTTACCTGGAGGGTTTTACTTCACTTTCAAAGGCTTCTTTGCTATACTTTGTTTAATTGGAATTGAATGGAGGTGTTTTGCGACGAAGGAAGAAATTAAGCGGATTGTTATTGCACTCATGCTTTTTGCTATTGTATTCTGGGGTTCGCCCTATCTTATGGGTTCCGGGGTTTATGATATCAATGCCCGTGCAACGGAGTTATTGGCTTCTGTATTGGCAGCCGGATGCTATTGGATAGGCAGTAATAGGCATTAATTTTATTTATCAGTCTGCAAAATCGGAATTGATGGAGGAATGGACAATGAACAGGTATGAAGAAGGAATGAAATTAATCGAAGAAAGTTGTGGCAACAAGAAAGATAATGTCATCGCGCTCTCAACTATTGCTACGGAACCGGGTGCTGATGGTTTTCCTCGTCCTAGTGTCCGTGATGTAAGCGCTTATTATGAAGATGGTGTGTTTTATGTTACAACGTCAGCAAAATCAAATAAAATACAGCAGATAACCCAAAATAAAGAAGTTGCATTTTCAGTTAACTTTGAGGGGATATACGGACATGGCATTGGAGAAAACCTGGGCTGGGTTTTAGACCCCAAAAACGCTGCGCTAAGAACAAAACTTCGTGAAGTATTTGCAGACTGGTATGACGATGCAAATAATGAACAGGATGAAAACTGCGTTATTTTGGCAATCCGTATTACAAGTGCAACGATATTTAGAAACCACGGTGCTGTGCAATATAATTTGGATTTTGTAAATAAGGTATAGGTTAAATAAGTTTATCAAATAAATAAGGTGTTAAACGCTATCTAATGAATACTCCATTGGGATAAGGCGCACTTACAACTCCGGTGACCCTATTATGATGAATCATCAGGATGTTATTGTAGCAAAACAAGCAGAAGAAGAGACCATCAACAAGGTAAAGCAGGTTGGCACCGTGATCCATAAATTCCATCCCCGTGACAATGTGATGGTCCTGACTGTGGCAGCCGGCCGTGGCAGCTGGTCATGGCAGCTGGTCGTGCCGGGACAGACTATGCGGATTATCCCAATGCAGAATACTACATTACTTTTTCCGACGATTCCATACATATTCAATTAAACAGGACTGTTTTTTTACTGTTAATTCCGCCGTAGGGCGTGTTGGTGCTATTCTTTTATGAATTTCCTGTCTGTTTCGGGTATCTTGTCCGTGTCTGATAAATATCGTTCAACCTTCATATGCAAATCGTATTTCATTCTAAGTCCGGTGATTGTTTCCATCATGGGAGAGGCGTGGTGTCTGTCGAGTGCCTGTTGGTTTTCCCAGGAATCAATTAACAACACTGTCTCTGCGTCATCCATGGGGAAGAAATATTCATATCGTAGGTTTCCATCTTCCCTGCGGATTTTAGAAACGGTTCCGCTTGTCCGCATTTCTTCAGCAAATTTATGCGCATTTCCATTTACACCTGTATAATATATGTTTACAGTAATGCTCATGTTGTTATCCTCCTTGAAATCCCGATGTCACGCTCGATTCAATACTTGAAAATTAAGCTGGAATCAAATTTCCTTTTATGGCAAATCAATATGGCTCCTGGAAGTTGTTAAGCAAGAGCCTTCTTTAAATCCGTTACAAATTGTGTCTGCGCCTTTTTCAAATACGTTTGTTCAAATACACTTTTACCAACCGGTCTCGTAGAAAGCTGTTTCGCTTCCACGGACGCTGTAAAGTCGATTTGTGTTTCACTGCCTTTGGACGTAAATTCGATACTCCAGTGTCCCTTTGCATGGCTGTTTTCCACATCAAGCTCCCAACGTCTGGGCGGTTCAGCCTTGGTAATTGTAAACATAGTTGAATAGCCATTTTGGGTATATTCTATAAACTGTTTCCCATCTGTCAATTCTGTTTTGCTTACATCACTCCGCCATTCATGATAACGCCCTACTGCCGATATGGTTTCCCAGACTTTATGAATATCACATTGAATCATAGTCTTTACATTGTATGTAGTCATATTCAGATCCTCCTTCTGAGTTAAAATGTCTATGCTGCTCCCTGTCCAATATTTCCGTAAACAGGGAATTACCGTTTCCTGATAATCCAATCGTCTTTAGGATGTTCTCTGGTGGCATGGCATCCCCAGGGCATATCCTTTAATATCCCTATAAACTAAAACCTAATTGGCGGGCACACCACCAGCCATCCTGACAAATCCGTCACACCATTCCAATGCGCCTATTCTGTATTTGTCTAAAGACCATTCCGCCCGTTGATATTTTCCCTTTAAAACCTGGAGTTCAGAACCAGCCTGCTCTTCTGTCAGAAAACATGGACTTTCTATTATATCTATTTCATCGAGATTTTCATTCAGGTTCCATCCTTGCACCATCCATATAAAATCAGGGTTACGATTGTTGAAGCCGCCAACCACCTCCTTTTTTACAATGCGGTATGTACAGGGAAAATCGCAAAAGCCTTTTATGTTTTTAAGATAATACAGGGCCGTATCCTCAGCCTGTCTTTCAGTTTCGAATAAACCGATATGAAAATCTTCTGAGAAATTGTCATAAGATAATTCCAGGTCTGTCAATATGAGCTGATATAGCATGAATCCCCCTTAACCGGTATAGACATTTTCTTTGTTCCAATGTATTATGTGTATCCAAGGGGGCCTCCTTTCGCTTATCTGAATCAACTGATCCACTTATTCAAGTTTAAGAAGATAGCCCCAAAGGGCCAGATACTTTGTCACGAAGCTGTTTCTATCATAAATATTTTACCATAATACGGTAAATCCGTCTATGCCGCCCGCGCTTTTTACCTTCTGCAGGAAAGGAGATTTGTCAGTGGGAGAGGGGAGGAAGGATAAGCTGCATATATGGCAAAGGTAATGCTTCACTTTTAAACCCTTCTTTGTTATACTTTGTTTGAATGGATTTTTCTAAACTATTTTGACTACAGTATATAAGATGAGGATTCCATAAAAGCCATATTTAAATACGGAGAGGTGTCCTGCATGTGTGAAGAGGGAAATGATGATGAATACTAACACAGAAAAATGGAACCTGTTATTTCCTGATTTGGTCATCATCTGTCCAATGCTTTTTTTGGTTCTCTTTATCCCGCCTTTTACCCTGATAATGTTGCCTCTTGCTTGGATTGAGGCATTTTTCCAGATAGCTTTATATGATGATTTGATGGATTTGATTCTTGAGGACATACCTTTCCTGCTTTATAGTATGCTTGTGATGGCAGTGCTTGTAAATCTTGGGAATGCCGTCTCCCTGTCCCTCAAAAAAAGAATTGGGGATTTACAATCCGCATTTTACAGAATCCGTTTCATGTCCCTTCTGCTTTATCCTGCATTATTCTGGGGGTTGATTCTGGGAATATTCTTTTTATTGGGGCCAAGCAGGAATGAGCATATATTTCTTTCAATCTTACTTTCCCTGCCCGCCCTAAATCTATCAGGTGCATTTTATGCAATACCGTTAATCCTTCATTTGAGGAAAATACAGAAACTAGGATTATCGGGGACAATTTTCGGCATGATTTTCTCTGTAGTTATTGGGTTAGACCTTTTAACGGCGCTCTTTATACGGAAAAAACTAAAAGAATAGATGGGATTAGGTATGGGGCAGAATGTCATTATACACCTGATAGACGGTGTCGTAAAACACCCATTCCCCCTGTCCGCCATCCCAATGGGGAGAAGAACGCGTTTCCGCCAGTAAACCGTCCACCGCGAAATCAAGCTTTCTTTACACCGCAGCCCGGTTTCTCATCACAGCCAGCAGCATGGATAAAATTGCAGCGGCGGATACTGTAAGGACGGCATGGCCTTCCAATCAGGTTACTGGGGTTTTGAAAATGATACCCTGGAGGAAAACATTGAATGGAACCAAAGGAAGCTGGAAGGCGATTTTAACCTTGGGTTCACGGAACATCATTCACATGATTATAAACAGGTGATATATGGGTTCGGCGGTTATTCTGAGGTGCGGGGCTTTTGGATGAACAATTACCCGGAGGATGGGGCGTTTACCTATGAAATCATCATACCGGAATCAGATGTGTTGGAAGAAGGGGAATCAGCTGGATTTAACTGTCTGTATGGCCTTGACAGGTAAAAACTGCCATATACACCTGGATTTAAAGAAGATAAGATTGGGAAGCTTCTGGGACTTTCCAGGTGTATATGGCAGTTTTTACCTGTCAAGGCCATACAGACAGGCCTGGAAGGCAATGACGGGGCAGCCAGCCTTACAAAATTAGCTGGAGGCGGATGCCCGCATACCTGCCCCTTTGCCATTGTGGAGGATATGGGAATCAGCCATGAGGATTCCATATATGATATCCGGCATATGGTTAAGGGGAGGAAGGGCCTTTTATTTTTACGGAAATGATATAACAGAAAGTAAAAATGAGTGGGATGGTAATATTGTTGGCCGCATGAGGATTACCCACGCTCAGGCATGCTTATTTGATACGTTCGGCGTATATATCTGCATTTATATGCCATTCTCCATCATCTTTGACAGTAACATTCTGCCAATGGAATTTATCCTCATCAATCTTGACAAAAACCCACTTTCTATTTTGGTCACTGATATATGTAAGGACTATCATTTCTCCCTGTTTTCTTGCTTCAAGCCGTATTATCTTCCCCGTATAACCATAAGCGACATCCCATGCCTGTGTCTCAGGATTGAAGATCCGCAGTGATGTTCCGTATTCATAATCAGGCAGGATGATGACGTCCTGTATGGCCATTCCTTCAAGAACCCATGAAAAATGCCATTCGCCTCTGATTGTGCGGGAACTGTTACTCTCAACATAGTCAATCTGCCAACTGCCAATCAGTTTTCCAAAATAATCAAACGCTTCGGGCAGCGCTGTATTTTTTCCTTCACTCCTCAGGGCTTCAAAAAAATCCTGCATATATGAATTCCTCCTTTAAGATAAAGAATATGGTTATACGTAAATATTGATTTTATGTCCTGTTCAATATCCGTATAAGCTATAAGATGCCTTGATACGATTACAGGTTCCGATATAGCCCGGATAATTCCAGCAATCGGATTGCCAATGGATTTGAACGGTCCCAACTATCTGCAATTCCTATTGGATAATATGGACGGAACAGATGGATGTCTCTGATTCGCGCCATTTTATCTAATTCATCTATCTTGTCACGGTAAGCCTTCCGGTTCTTCCATGGGCATCCTGTTTCTATTTTACCATAATGCGGAAAAACCGTCCATGTTGCCATCCACATTTTCGTTCTATCTTTCTATGTTCTTTTTATCCTTCTGTTACAGGGTGGGGGAGTATGGATAATCAGGCTGCCCATGGTCTCTGCTGATATGGACAAGCGGGATGACAAAGATGTGGAAAATGTCAAACCATGGCATTTACCTTGGCTTCCAGCCTGCAAAAAATGAAATGCTTCACTTTTAATGGCGTATTTGTTATACTTTGCTTAATTAGGGTTGAGACAGGAGAGGCTTGTGTGATTGGCTTGTTTTATACCGCTTTATGATTGGCATAGGGATAAACTGTCTGTACATGACAGGTTAAGAAAGAAAAAATGCAAAGAGTAAGAGAAGTTTTTGCAGTGTCAAGGAAAGTGGTTATAAAGAAGCGGAATTGGGAGGAGTGCAGATGGTTCGATTAAGACCTTATAAAGATGAAGACGCTGATATAATCCTATCCTGGTGCAATAATGAAGAGGATTTTTATAAATGGACAGCCGGGGTGCTTGGAACTTATCCTATTACGAGGAAGGAATTTGATTTTGTTAAATCATTGATACCCTTTACAGCATTTGATGAGTCTGGTATAGTCGGCTTTTTTACTTTGCGGAATCCCGGTAAATCAGTAAATGAACTGCGGTTTGGGTTTGTGATTGTAGACCCGCAAAAGCGCGGCAAGGGATACGGAAAGGCAATGATACGGCAGGGCTTAAAGTTTGCATTTCAGATATATGGTGCCAGAAGGGTTTCATTGGGGGTCTTCGAGAATAATCCGTCAGCCTATCATTGTTACAAAGCGGTAGGCTTCCAGGATATGATTTCCAATCATGTGGAAACATACTGTGTGATGAATGAGGAATGGAAGTGCTTGGAGTTATCAATGGAACCATAGCTTGTCCATTATATGAAAATTTTCAGATCCTGCTGTAAAGCACCATGGAATGCATGGCTGAATTGAGAAAAGACTGGAAAAATCCAGAAATCTCCACTATAATATAAACACAGCGAGTAGCCTGACAGCGTAAGTCCAGTTGTCAGGCTGCCCGTTTTTGTATCTGTCAGTTGAAGCAATGGATAATGGAGGTAAGATATGACCAGGGAAGAAGCATTGGAATTAGTGGAGAGGATGCCGTATATAAGGACAATCATGGTGGCAAATGACAAACTGCGTCTGGAACTGTATCAGGGTGCCTTGGCATCCAATGACCCGGTAGAATGGATTAAAGTGATAAAAACCAACTACATCCGGCAGAACGACAGGGCGGCAAGGCGATATCCGGATGAAGCGGAAATGGAATCGGCGGGCAGGGCCAGGGAACTGCTATATGGTCAACTATCTGAGGCATTGGGGATTCCTGTCAGGGATTTGGATGGGTTCATAGAAAAACATATTAAAGACACTTTTTGAGCAGCCTGCGCGGACAAAAAACACACCAGCCGCAGCGTGTTCCCGGGATTTTCAGTGTGAGACCGGACACCTGCGATACGGGCAGAACCGCACTCCTCCCGGAACTGGTGTGATGGGATTATTTTACCACGCCAATGTATGAAAGGCAATATCTGTTTTGATGAGGCTTAGCGGTCTGGCGGAAAAGCAGTCTGGTGGAAAAGCAGTCTGGCGGAACAGAAGTCCGGCGGAAAGGCAGTCCGGCAGGTTAGCGGATACCATGTACTTGAAAGCCTCCATAAAAAGGGAGGAGCCGGCAGGGATTACTCCCTCCGGCTGTATTATGAAAAAAAGTCTTATAAGCAATGTCATATAAAGCAATGTTCTTTATGTTTTCTAGTATATCCATCAAATATGAGCAGATTATAGATGAAATATGAACAGATTGTAAGAAGTTTGTAAATGAAATATGATGTGGAAATATAATCATTTATGGTATAATTCCCCTTAAAGGGAGGTGTATTGTTTTGAGGAATGCAATTAAAAATGTTATCATGTCATTGCTTGTATGTATCATGCTTCCTTTGACAGGGATGGTTTCCCTGGCAGGGCAGTGGGAGCAGGATAATCTGGGAATCTGGAGTTACAGGTATCATGACGGGGATTTGTTAAAGGACAACTGGTACTGGATTGACGGGAATCTGGATGGGACGGCTGAATGCTATTGTTTTGATGCACAGGGCAGCATGTACCAGAACACGGTTACACCCGATGGATATACAGTGGATTCCTCCGGGGCATGGGTTGAGGATGGCGTCCTGCAGACCCGGACAATCCAGCGGGATGGGACAGGCAGGCCATTTGGCATGGCATCCTTAAATGGCAGCGTCCTTTCCAATGAATGGTCGGATTACCGCATTGTCATCCCTCCGGGCAGTGATATGAAGGATACGGTGGCATACATGGAGGCCACGGAGGCGGACCCGGAGCATTATGACCTCAATATGCTTACAACGGATGAGCAGGGCAGCTTTTCCATGTTCATCTGGTATTATAAGGATAGTGAACCCGGGATACCGGCAGCCAGTCAGATGAGGAAACACAATTATGATTTGATACACCGGTACAATTACCCGGAACCGTTTGTGGAGATGGAACTGACGGTAGGAGGACATGGATTCAGCGCAACCAGGTTTTACGGCTGGGGTTATGGTCATATCCAATTTAAAAGAAAAGTGGATGATATGGTTATGGATATGACATTTTCCTATCCTGACAGACCGGAGTCTGAAGAAAAGGTCATGCATTTTATTGAAAGCATCATGCCGGCAGACGGCGTATAAGAAAGAGCAGGATAACGATATGTTATACCAGATAAAGGACGGAACTGTGTCGGCAGGGGGAAAGGTCATCCTGTCCCACATTGATTTTGAGATACACGGAACAGAGAAGATTGCAGTGGTTGGGAAAAATGGGGCGGGTAAGACTACCTTATTGAATGTGATTGCAGGGGCAATCCCTCTGGACCGTGATGATAAAAGGATGGGGCCGGGGATTTTGTGTTCCAGGAAGGTGATGACCGGAATGCTGTCCCAGCAGGCGTTTGCGGATGAACACCGGACCGTGGAGGAACTGCTTTTGTGGTCCTGCCCCTTTAGGGACAGCTTTGAACGGGAGCGGTTTGAGTATGAACGGGAATATGACAGGCTGTTTACCGGCCTTGGATTTGCAAAAGAGGACAAGAAAAAGCCCATATCCCGGTTTTCAGGAGGGGAACAGACCAAGATTGCCTTAATCCGCCTCCTGCTTGAAAAACCGGATATCCTTCTGCTGGATGAACCTACCAACCATCTGGACACGGAGACCTGTGAATGGCTGGAGGGTTATATGGGACAGTACGGCAGGGCGGTTGTGATGGTTTCCCACGACCGCTTTTTTCTGGACCGCACGGCGGATGTGGTCTATGAACTGTCGGAGGGCAGGCTTACAAGGTATCCGGGAAATTACACGCATTACAGGGAAGAGAAGCTTAAGAAGATACAGATTCAGAAAAAGGCTTATGAGCGGCAGCAGGAGGAACTGGAGCGTCTGGGCGGCCTGGTGGAGCGTTTTAAGCATAAGCCCAATAAGGCATCCTTTGCACGGGCAAAGCGCAAGGCCATGGAGCGTATGGAGCGGGTGGACAGGCCCCAGGAGGATGACAGCCATATCTTCACTGGAGAGATAATACCGGAGGTCCCAGGGAGCAAGTGGGTGTTCACTTCTGAACATCTGAAGGTCGGTTATGACAAGGCGCTGCTGGAAATAACAATGCGCATACGCAAGGGGCAGAAAATAGCAATTCTTGGTTCCAACGGGGCAGGGAAGACAACGTTCTTAAAGACAGTGGCAGGCTTCCTTCCGCCTGTGGATGGGGAATTCTCACTGGGGAACCATACCACTATCGGATATTTTGACCAGCACAGCGCGGGACTTCAGTCAGGGAAAACCGTATTTGAACATTTTACAGGTGTATTTCCCTCCCTTACGCAGAAGGACGCCAGGAGCATTCTGGGCGCCTATCTGTTCGGAGGCCGGGAGGCGGAGAAGAAGGTGTCTTCCCTGTCCGGCGGGGAAAAGGCAAGGCTGGTCCTGGCTGAACTGCTGCAGAGCCGTCCGAATTTCCTGGTCCTGGACGAGCCTACCAACCACATGGATATACGGGCAAAGGAGAACCTGGAATCCGCATTCCGTGCTTATAAAGGAACCATACTTTTTGTGTCCCATGACCGGTACTTCATACGGCAGATAGCGGATGCCGTGCTGATATTTGAAAACCAGGCCGTGATGTATTATCCGTTTGGATACGAACATTATCTGGAACGGAAGAAGAAGCAGGAGGAGGGAGCCTCCATCGGGGCCCAGATTAAGGCCGAGGAGCAGGCCCTGATTGCCGGTATGCGTGCGGTGCCAAAGGCAGAGCGCCACCGTCTCCGGGAAATTTCCACTGAGTCAGCTTATGCGGACTGGAAAATGAACCTGGCCCTGGAACGTCTTGCCGCGGCAGGGGAAAAGGCAGAAGCGGCGCAGATACGGATGCAGGAATTATATGGGCGCTGGCTGGACTCAGAGGCCTTCTGGGCAGGAGGGGACTGGCCTGAGATGGGACTCTACCAGGAACTTGCCGGACAGTATGAGGAAGCATTCAGGGGATGGCATGAAGCATGTATGGAGTGGCTGGACACGGCCGGGGAGACCGGCGTGTACTGTATGGATATCGGTGATGAGATTGATTAGATGTGTATGGGGGTGATGGCTGGTATGGTATCTATGGTATCGGTTCATGTGACACGCGACAGCGTATGCATGGGGGATGACTGCTTTGACAACAGCCGGGATTTCATGTTGGACGGGACGCTGGACTGGGGAGGATTTATGTCGGTCATGCTGAGCGGACATTTTTTACCGAATGTATCCGGCAATGATGTGGTATGGGTTCTCACTGACATCCGGGGAATGGAGCTGTTCACCTATTTTACCAAAGAGGAAATGCTCATAAGCCATACGGCGGACAGGGGACTGGCCGCTTTTCTGGAGCATGGGGCCGGACTGCATTTTAAGTATTATGCATCCAGGGAACAGCGGAGGGGCGCGCTTTATGACAGATTTGGCGGACAGATGTTCCATTTATGGCATGATGGCTGGCTGGATGAATATAAACTGCTCTGCGGGGAAGAGGTTAAGACAGGGCAGATTGTTGTAATTCCCCATCCTGATAAAAGGGGTGGAAAGCTTTGTGGTTTAGCACGGGGATTAATGGGAAAAATTGGATTGAGACAGTGAGGGATGGAAGAATATGGATGCCGGCTTAAAGAAAGCCAGGATTGTCAATTCCCGGTCTTTATGATAGACTGATAGGCGGCAGTCATAAAAGGAAAGGATGTCTGAATGGAAATACTTCTCATTAAGATAGCAGTCATCGGCGGACTTTGGAGCGCCGGCATGTTTGCTATTAACAAAATATTCGGGATTATCCTGAAACGCAAGGAACAGATCCACATCAAATTCTTAAGAAGCATGTCAAAGGTCTTATTGTCCATTGTGGCATGTATCTGTATCAGCGGCCTGTTTACCACCACAAAGGCGCTGAGCGCAACCCTGCTGACCAGTTCTTCCCTCCTGGTCGCCATCGTGGGTTTTGCGGCCCAGCAGGTACTGGCCGATGTGATCAGCGGCATCATGCTCAGCTGGTCCAGGCCCTTTAACCTGGGGGAGAAGGTCAATATCAGCAGTCTGGGGATATCGGGGATTGTGGAGGACATGACGGTGCGCCATACGGTCATCCGCACGTATCACAACAGCCGGATGATCATACCCAACAGCGTGATTAACAAGGCAATCATTGAAAACAGTAATTACAACAATGATTATATCGGTAATTATATGGAAATAGCGGTCAGCTACGAAAGTGACCTGGAACTAGCCATGGAAGTCATGCGTGATACCATTGCATCCCATCCCCTGGTGACGGATATCCGGACGGACCAGACCGAAGGGAATAAGGTGAACGTGGCTGTCAAGGAGCTGGGAGATGATGGAATCATCCTGAAGGCCACGGTATGGACCAGGAATCTTGACGATAATTTCGCGGCCTGCAGCGATATCAGGAGGTTGATTAAGAAGAATTTTGATGCAAAAGGCATTTCCATCCCGTACCGGCATGTACATGTCGTGACGGATACGGAAGATGGGAATTGATGAAGCTGATACAAAACCGAAGACACCGATGCAGAACCGAAGACACAGATGCAAAAACCGAAGATACAGATACAAAACCGAAGACACACGTG
>OLOS01001415.1_pt1 | contig 19762 bp, 13 predicted proteins | sample 1672631 | NCBI WGS metagenome assembly OLOS01 (sample SAMEA3136707, study PRJEB25190) | human gut metagenome | biome: human gut; feature: human-associated habitat; material: faeces | place: Austria | collected 2013 | reverse complement strand
GAGCGCGGGCTTTGCAAGCCTGAGGTCAGGGGTTCGATCCCCCTATTCTCCACCACATTCAATACGCCGTCCTTCGGGGCGGCGTTTTTCGTATTTCACCCTCATTATGCTGCGCTCACGCCGTGCGCAAGGAGCATCTTTCGCACCAGAATCATATGTCCGCTTGCGGCGCTGCTATGCAGGTTCTTTGTAAGCGTTTTGCGCGTTTATCTGCAGCGTTGCTATGCCTGCTATAATTCTCGCCCGTATGTTTCCGCTTTGTCGACGAAAGGGTTTGCGTGAATCGTACCGAAGCGCTCAACATCCTTGGACTCGACGACGATGCGTCGGCGGCCGACATCAAATCGGCCTATCGCGAGTGCGTGCAGATATTGCACCCCGATCGCTTCGCGAACAATAAGAAGCTGCAAGATCGAGCGACTGAGCAATTCAAGCGCCTACAAGACGCCTACGAGTATCTCACGAGCGATCGCGCGGCGTCGAAACAGAGCCGCTCGTCTTCTCGCCCCCGCCAAGCCTACACGGCACGCGAGGCGAAAATCGCGGGTTTGGAAGCCGCGCGCACGCAGCTCATCGCCCAGCACGATGCTCTGTGCGACGAGCGCCGCAATTCCATCATCATGATTGCGGCCGGCGTCATTATCGCGCTGTTCTTGCGCCGCATCGTATGGGCGGCTGGCCTTGCGGGAACGTTGGTAATTTGGGGTATCGTCACGCTCACGGGAGCGTGCAAGAATATCGCGACGCTCAATGAGCACCTCGGCGAAATTGAGATGCAGAAGCGCCAACTGGAAGAGAACTGGGAAGAAGATTAAATGAAGCAAGAAAACCTTCGCAACGTGGCAATCATCGCGCACGTCGACCATGGTAAAACCACGATGGTCGACCGCCTTCTGGGCGCAGCCCACGTGTTCCGCGAGAATCAGCAGGTCGAGGAGCGCGTGCTCGACTCGAATGACCAGGAACGTGAGCGCGGCATCACCATTCTGTCGAAGAACATTTCCATCAACTACAAAGGTGTGAAGATCAACGTCATCGACACCCCGGGCCACGCCGACTTCGGCGGCGAGGTCGAGCGCGTGCTGAACATGGCCGACGGTGCTCTGCTCATCGTTGACGCATACGAAGGCCCCAAGCCCCAGACGCGTTTCGTGCTTTCGCATGCACTCGAAGCCGGCCTGCGCATTGTGGTGGTTGTGAACAAAATCGACCGCCCGAACGCCGACCCCGAAGCCGCCGTCGATAAGGTGTTCGACCTCATGGTCGAACTTGGCGCTTCCGACGAGCAGCTCGATTTCCCGGTTGTTTACGCTTCGGCCGTGAATGGCTACGCCCGCTACGAATACGACGACGGCAACATGGACATGATTCCGCTGCTCGATACCATTTTGAAAGAAATTCCTGCGCCCGACGTTGACGCCGATGGCCCAGTTGCGATGCAGGTGTGCACCGTCGACCACAGCAGCTACGAAGGCCGCATCGGCATTGGTCGCTTGCATAGCGGCACCATTCACGAGAAAGACCTCGTGCTCGTGGTTCCCTCCGAGGGTGAGCCGTACAATGCCCAGATTCGCAAGGTGTACACCTTTGAGAACCTTGGCAAGGTTGAGGTCCCCGAGGCTCATGCGGGCGACATCGTTGCTGTTATCGGCATTGAGGCTGCCGACATCGGAGATGTGATTACCGATCGCGAGAACCCGGTCGAAATGAAGCCCATCGCTGTCGAAGAGCCCACTATGGCCGTTGTGTTCGAAGCTTCCACGAGCCCCATCGTGGGTCGCGAGGGTGACATCGTTGGCGCCCGCCAGCTTAAAGAGCGCCTCATGCGCGAAAAGGAATCCAACATTTCCATGCGCATTGACGAGACGGAAGACAAGAGCGGCGTTCGCGTCGCCGGTCGTGGCGTTCTGCACCTGTCCGTTCTTATGGAAACGATGCGCCGCGAGGGCTTCGAGTTCCAGGTTGGCCGCCCGCAGGTCGTGTACAAGACCGACGAGCACGGCAACAAGCTTGAGCCCATCGAGGAGGCAACGCTCGACGTTCCCAACGATTACTCGGGCAAGGCTATCGAGGTTATGGGCACCGCTGGCGGCATCATGGAAGACATGGCTTCCGACGAGACCATGACGCACCTCGTGTTCCGCATTCCGTCGCGCGGCACCATGGGCCTGAAGACCCGCATCCTCAACGTGACCCACGGCGAGGGCGTGCTGTTCCATCACTTCCGCGAGTACGGCCCGTATACCGGCGAGATGCAGGGTCGCAAGAATGGCGGCATGATCGCCATGAGCACCGACAAGGCCGTTGCGTACGCTCTTGACACGCTGCAGCAGCGCGGCCGCCTGTTCGTGAAGCCGGGCGACGAGTGCTATGAAGGCATGATCGTCGGCGAATCGGCCAAGGAAGGCGATATGGTCGTGAACGTGTCGAAGACCAAGAACCTGGGCAACCAGCGCTCTTCGACCGCCGATAAGGCCATCCAGCTTACCCCGCCGGTGACGTTCACCCTTGAAGAGGCTCTGGAGTACATCGAGGACGACGAGCTCGTCGAGGTCACGCCGCAGTCCATTCGTATGCGCAAGCGCCTGCTTTCCGCAACCGACCGCCGCAAGGCCAACAAGAACTAGCGAATTCCATTTCGCCGCTTTGAGACCCGCCCGCGCATACGGGCGGGTCTTTGTATATACACGCATTTATTTCCATGCGCCGAAATGCCCAATTTGCCGTATATGGCCGTGCATTTTGGGCGTTCGCGTGGTGTGCGTGTGGGTGTATTGTGACGGCGTTAAACCCGTTTTTCGCCTGTGGGAAAATACTGGCCCGTACACAAAGGGCAAAAGCGAATGCGGCATGGGGAGAGTTTAGGTCGCGTCCCGTTTACCCTTGCCCATAAGAGAAGGTAGGGCTTAATGAAGAAGATGAACTTCTTGAAAATCGCCTGCGCTGTGGCGCTTTCCGCCGCATGCTGTTTTGCCGCCGTTGGCTGCAGCCAGACGAAAAGCGATTCCGGCGACGTGTCGGTGAGCGATACGTCCGAAGGCGTTGCTGCCACGGTCAATGGCACGGAAATCGGCGAGAAGGCCGTGACTTCGTACATCGCAAACTTCCGCAGCATGTCGAATCTTGAGTCCGACGCCGACTGGGCACAGTGGCTCGTCGACAACAATTACACTGCGGCCGACATTCGCGAGGAAGTCATCAACTATTACGCGAGCCAGGAACTCATTCGCCAGGCTGCCGAGGAAAACGACATTAAGGTCGAGTCTTCCGAAATCGATTCCCAGGTGCAGCAGATGCGCTCTTACTACGATTCCGATGAAGATTGGGAAAATGCGCTGAAGCAGATCGGCACCACTGAGTCGCAGTATCGCTCGCTGCTCGAGATTTCCATGCTTCAGCAGGCTCTTCAAGAAAAGGTTGCCCAGCCGGAAGATCCCACCGATGAAGAGCTTCTGCAGTACGCCCAGATGTATGCCACTTACTACAACGGCGCAAAGAAATCGAGCCACATCCTGTTCAATTCCGATGACGAAGCTACCGCCCAGGAAGTGCTCGACAAGATTAACTCTGGAGAGCTCGACTTCGCTGAGGCCGCAAAAGAGTATTCTCAGGATGAAGGCAGCAAGGAAGACGGCGGCAATGTTGGTTGGGATAAGCTGACGTCGTTTGTCGATGAGTATCAAACCGCGCTCGATGGCCTTGAGGAAGGCCAGGTTTCCGGCCTGGTAACCTCGAGCTATGGCATCCATATCATCAAGTGCACCCAGGTGTTCAACGCTCCCGAGGAAGTCACGTCGATCGATCAGCTTCCGACTGAGTTCATGGATTCCATCAAGTCCACCCTTGAGTCTTCCGCCAAGCAGCAGGCTTATTCGCAGTGGTATCAGGACTACAAGAGCAATGCCGACATTCAGATCAACGACATGCCGAGCGGTCTTGTCTACGATGTAAGCCTCGATGGCGTCGAGCCTTCGAGCACGTCCGCTTCGACGGAATCTGATGCAAGCACTTCCGCCGACTCTTCGACCGAATCTTCGGCCGAGAACGCCTCGACTGAGTCTTCTCAGCCCGCTGAGACAAAAACCAACTAGGTGCAACAACGCACTCAATCAAGAAACCCGCTTCGGCGGGTTTCTTTGTATTCTCTACCTGTTAAATGCTCGCAGCGTTTAACAGGTATGTGCTTGCCCAGTGTGACGAAATCTCACCCCAAGATAATCATTCGAAACAGAAAAATATGAAGAAATGCTTCGTTCGCACCTAAAGTCAGCGAGCGTGCGCCCGGCGCGGCAGATTGCCCCGCCGCATGGCCAAGCGTACTTTGGTACGCGCCGCGCCATGCACAAGGGGTAAGATGACGTGCCGGGCGCACGCGCAGTGTCGGGTCGGCTCAAAAGAAAAACGCCGTTCGTTAGAACGGCGTAAATAAACAACTGGCGGAGAAGTGGGGATTCGAACCCCAGATACCCTTGTGGGGTATACTCACTTAGCAGGCGAGCACCTTCGGCCTCTCGGTCACTTCTCCGCTCGTGACGCACATCTTTGTGCGTGCAGGGGTGTATGATACCGTGACACCTATCCAAATGCAAGGGAGACTTGATGACTTCATCGCTGAATCACCACAGAGCTTCGCAAAAACGCTTCGCGCGTACCTTCATTTTGCAATTCCTTATTGTCGCGATCGCTGCGGTTGCCATGCTTGCATGCATGCCTTCGCACGCGTACGCCAAATCGTACACATGCCCAAGCGTCACGATAGATGCCCAAGCGAACGCCGACGGCTCGCTTGATGTCACCGAAGCGCGCACATTCGATTTTTCGGGCAATTTTACGGCGGTGTGGTGGACCTTCGACAACATGCCGACCAAGGAAAGCATGCTTTCGGTGAAATCGGTATCGCTTACCAATGAGTCCACAGGTGAGACCCAGACGCTTTCCCCCGTAGAATTCCAGCGAGCGTGGCGCGAGGCCGGCGGCGCGGGATACCCGTCGTATTCCATCGACGAGGACGAGAACACCGTGTATGTGTTCTTCGACGAATCCGATTCTGAAGTCACGATGACGCTCTCGTACTCCATTTCGAATTTCGTTCAGGTTTACGACGACGTCGCCGAGGTGTATTGGCAATATATCGGCCATGGTTGGGCGGTCGACAGCGACCATGTCACCACGACGCTCACGGTTCCGGTTCCTGCAGGCACGCAGGTTCGCGCAGGCGACAATGTGCGCGCATGGGGCCATGGTCCGCTCGACGGAAGCCTGTCCATTGGCGATGATGGCGCGATTTACGCGCAGGTCTCTTCGGTAAGCGCGGGCGGCTATGCCGAAATCCATTCGGTATTCCCTGCGGAATGGATGAACGTTTCGGGCTCGGCGGCCAACAAGCATATGGGCAATCGGCTCGATTCCGTGCTCGAGGATGAAGCCCAGCTTGCGAACAAGGCGAATGCCTCCCGTCTGCAGTCGCTTCTCTTCATTGTGGTGTGCCTGGTTGCCGCCATTGGCATTATCGTGTGGGCGGTCTTCATGTTCTTCCGCCATGGCCGCGAGTATAAGCCCCAATTCCAGGATGAATACTGGCGCGATGTGCCTGCAAAGGGTCTTTCGCCCGCGGTTATCGGGCGACTGTGGCGTTTCGATGCCGAGTCCCCCAATGACCTTACGGCGACGCTCATGCATCTGTCCCATATCGGCGCAATTCGGCTCGATGCCGGCAGCTACGAAGCGCCCAACAAGGGGCTTTTTGGCATGGGCGGCAGCAAAACGGTGAACGATTACTACATCACGCGCCTTCCTGGCTGGGAAGAAAAGGTCGTCGACCCTATCGATAAAAAGACGATGGACCTCGTATTCAAGAAAATTGCCAAGGGTGCCGATTCCTTGTGGTTTGGCACTATTCAGCAGTTCGGAACCGATTACCCTGAGTCGTTCAACGACGCTATGGAAAGCTGGCAGGGCGTGGTTTCGGCTGAAACGAACAAGTGCAACTTCTTCGAGGAAAAAGGTTCGCACTATCGCGTGATTTTCTTCGTGCTCGCAGTGCTGCTGGGCATCGTGGGCGTTTTCTCGCTTTTCGTGACCGACGAATTCACGTTGTTCTTGGCGTTCATTCCGCCCGTGGTGGTGCTCGCGGTGCTTTCGAGGTTCATGCAGCGTCGCAGCCGCGAGGCGGTTGAAATTCATGCCAAGTGCGTCGGCCTGCGCAACTGGCTCAAAGATTTCAGCGCGCTCGACGAACGCCTGCCCACCGATGTGAAAGTGTGGGGCGAAATGATGGTGTACGCCTACGTGTTTGGCGTCGCCGAAGAGGCTATGAAGGCGCTTCAGATGAAACTGCCCCAGGTCATCCAAGACGAGGACTTCGCGACATCGACGGGCTATTGGCTCATGCCCCACTATTACGGCATGCCGGGTGGTGCGGCCGCTCCCGTTGTGAGCCCCGCCGAAATGTTCCAAACCATGCAGGCCAACACCATGCAGACGGTTTCCGAGGCGCTCAGCGCCGCATCGAGCAGTGATGGCTCGGGTGGCGGCTTCTCGGGTGGCGGCGATTTTGGCGGAGGCGGCTTCGGTGGAGGAGGCGGCGGCGCAAGGTAGCCGCTCGGTTTCTCACGTTGCCCCGAAAGCCTTTCGCGCCACGTATCATTTAGTTATCCTGCGCCTCTTTTATTCCGATGCTTTTTACACGTTATACTTTAGTGAGAAAAAGCGTTCGCGAGTGAAAGAGGCGATTTTCATGGCTGAAGAAAAGGCGTTGGTCGGAATCATCATGGGCAGCGAAAGCGACATGCCCAATATGGAGCCGTGCATGAAGCAGCTCGAGGAGTTCGGCATTCCTTACGAAGCGAAGGTTGCCAGCGCGCACCGCAAGCCGGCCGAGGTGCATGAATGGGCATCGGGCGCCGAGGAACGTGGTATGCGCGTTATCGTTGCTGCTGCCGGCAAGGCTGCCCACCTTGGTGGTGTGGTTGCCGCCTATACTCCGCTGCCGGTTATTGCCGTGCCTATGAAAACGAGCGACTTGGGCGGCCTCGATTCGCTTCTCTCTATGGTCCAAATGCCCTCTGGCGTGCCCGTCGCATGCGTCGCCATCAATGGCGCGAAAAACGCTGCGATTCTCGCGGTGCAAATGCTCGGCACGGGTTGCGACGAATGCCGCAAGAAGATTTCTGATTTCAAAGCGAAGATGGCTGAATAATGACGAAGAAATTGCTCATGGGCAACGAAGCCTTCGCGCATGCCGCGCTCGAGGCGGGCGTTGCCGTGGTCGCGGGTTATCCGGGCACGCCCTCGAGCGAGCTTATCGAAACCGTTGCGAAGCGCGTGCAGGCGGGTGCCGCCGAAAACGTGCATGTTGAATGGTCGACCAACGAAAAGGCGGCGCTCGAGTTGCTCGCCGGCGCATCGTATGCCGGCGCGCGCACGCTGTTCACCTGCAAGCAAGTTGGCCTCAACGTCGCGAGCGACCCGCTCATGAGCTTGAATTATGTAGGTGTCGAGGGCGGCTGCGTCATCTATGTGGCCGACGATCCAGGCCCTATTTCGTCGCAGACCGAGCAAGATACGCGTCGTTTTGCGTCGTTCGCCAAGATTCCTGTGTTCGATCCGGCGAGCGTTGAGCAGGGCGTTGAAATGCTCCCGCGCGCCTTCGCGCTTTCTGAACGCTATCGAACGCCGGTTATCGTGCGCCCAACGACGCGCGTGTGTCACTCGTCAACGTTCGTCGATGTGGCGGAAAAAACGCAGGGCGCGCCCGTGAAGGGCTTCGCGAAAGACGATTCTCGATGGGTTATTTTTCCTGCGCGAGCATATCGCGGACATAAAGAAATCAACGGCCGATTGGCGAAGATCGCCGATGAATTCTCGGGCGTATGCGCCTCCGAGACGCCGAGCGGTTTGCCGTCGGAGGACCTTTCTCGCTTCAATCCCATCGAAAATCACGGCGATGCGCCGAAAATCGGCATCGCGTGCGGCGGCGTGTCGACCGCGTATGCGAAAGAGGCGCTTTCGATTCTTGAGCACGCGGCAAAACAGACGACTTCTGCGGCTGGTGTTGCCGGCGGTGAGCGCGGCGAGGCTCTTCCGAGCTATCGTTTCATGCAAATCGGCACGCCGTTCCCGTTCCCCGGGGCCCGTGTGGATGAATTCCTCGATGGCCTCGATGCTGTTATCGTGTTCGAGGAGCTTGACTCGGTTATTGAAGACGGCCTCGTTCATATGGCCGGCTTGCGTGCGGCGCGAGGTAAGAGCGCTCCTCGGGTTCTTGGCCGTGCGTCGGGCGCGTGCCGCGATGCTGGCGAGAACGATGCCGATGATATTGTTGAGCGTTTGAGCAAATTCTTTGATGAAGCCTTGCTGCGTCGCGAGGGTGTTTCGGGCGACGAGCTCATGCGTAAAATTGAAGAACGCGCCAATGCGCGAGCTCGTGCACGCGAAGCCGCGGCGCCCAATCTCGATATCGAGCTTCCCGCACGCCCACCGGTGTTGTGCGCGGGCTGTCCCCATCGTGGTTCGTTCTACGCATGTAAGCAAGCGCTCAAGAAAATGCGCGTTCGCGGTATCTTTTCGGGCGATATCGGCTGTTATACCTTGGGCAATGCCAAGCCACTTGATGCTGTGGATACCTGTTTGTGTATGGGCGCGGGCATCACGATGGCGCAAGGCCTCGGCGTTGTCGATCCTGCGGTGAAACAGCTCGCTTTTGTGGGCGATTCGACGTTTTTCGCGAGCGGCATCACGGGCGTTGCCAATGCCGTATACAACCAGCACGACATCACGGTGTGCGTGCTCGACAATTCCACCACGGCCATGACGGGCGGGCAGCCGCATCCTGGTACAGGCAACACGCTTATGGGGCCGAAAAGCGCGCCGCTTTCTATCGAACGCGTTCTCGAGGCGCTTGGCGTGGAATGCATCGAGTTCGCCAATCCCCATCATCTTGATGAGAGTATCGATGCGGTCATGAAGGCGGTTTCTTTCGAGGGCCCGTCTGCGGTTATCTTCCGCGCGCCGTGCGTGAATCTCGTTAAACCCGAGGCTCCTGTTTCGATCAATGCGGAAACATGCACGGGCTGCAAGAAGTGCATTACGACAATAGGGTGTCCCGCCATCGGATTCAATGGCGAGGTTGCTACGATTGATGAAACGCTGTGCACGGGCTGCGGTTTGTGCACGCAGGTTTGTCCGTTTGGGGCCATCGCGCCAGCACGCCAATCTGCATAGACGCGACCGGCGGGCGGGCGTCCCGCGTACCGTTGTCGCTTTGGCTTTCGTCCGCCTCGAAGCGCACCGCAGTCGCATTCTGATCGAAGGGCGCGAGGCTCACGTTTGCTGGCTTTTGTAAGACCATGATTTGGAGTGTTGTCCAATGAAAAATGTAGTGCTCACCGGTATTGGCGGACAGGGTACCGTGCTTGCCGCGAAGATACTCGCCCAGGCTGCGCAAGCGCGTGGCTGGCACGTGCGCACTGCCGAGACGATCGGCATGGCGCAGCGAGGCGGGAGCGTGACGAGTCATGTTCGCATGGGCAACGAAGGCGAACATGTTGCCTCGCCGCTCGTGGGCGCGGGCGCGGCCGATATGCTTATCGCTTTCGAGCCCGGCGAGGCTGCTCGCATGCTCGGGCTTCTCGATGCGCAGGGCGTGCTTGTCACGGCGTCGAATGTGAAACAGCCCGTCACGGCGTCGCTGTCGAAAACGGTGTATGCCGCCGCGCCGGTGCTTGAGGCGCTCGAAAAGCGCGAGGGCGCAACCGTTGTGGTCGACGAATCGGCGCTCCTTGAGCTCGTCGGCAATTCGAAGGCTCTCAACATCGTTCTGCTGACGGTCGCCATCTCTCAGCGCGATGCTCAAGGAAATCCCCTTTTAGGCATTTCGCTCGACGAATTTAAGGAGGCCATTCGCGTATGCGTGAAGCCGAAATTCGTTGATATGAACCTTGCTGCGGTCGATGCCGTGTGCAAAGAATTGGGATTGCGGTAATCCAGCCCCGGCGAGCGAAGTGCGGCGCGCATCCTTCCTTTCATTTTTCTCAGGCGCATTTCTCTTTCGAACCTTTTGAATCAAAAAATCCCGCAAGCATGGCGTGCTTGCGGGATTTCTGCGTTTATCAGGCAAAATACAAAGATTACCCTGCGGGGGTAATAGGCGCGCGTGGAAATTTCGGCCATTGTGGATAGCGTTGAAGCCGCGAAGCGCGGCAAGGCCGAGAACGAAGAAGGGGGACCAATGACCGAGGAGAACGAAGGCCAGCGCACCGCCGCGCCGGCCGACGCGGATCATGCGTCCAAAAGGAAGAACAAGAAGAAGCCGGCCATCGTGGCTGGCACCGTTGCCGTTGTGCTGGTGCTCGCCGGTGCTGGTTTTTGGGTGTGGCATGAGCAGCCGAGCTTCTGCAACGCTATTTGCCACAGTCCGATGGACAACTACGTCGAGAGCTATTCGGCGGGCGACGCGGGCATGCTTGTGACGCAGCATGCCGAGGCGGGTAAGAATTGCCTCGACTGTCACAATCCGGTTATCACCGAGCAGCTTACCGAGGTGTGCACGTGGGTGGCCGATGATTACCCCATGACCGATGATGGCATGCTGAATACGGGCAAGGAAATCGCTACCGAGGAGTTTTGCACCAACGATGGCTGCCACAACATGAGCGATGTTGTAAACGCCACGTGGGGCTTTGAAGGCAACGATGCCAAATACAACCCGCATTCCAGCCATCAGGATAACCAGCTCGAATGCGGCGATTGCCACAAATCGCACGAGACCAGCACCCTGTACTGTGCTAAATGCCACGACTTGAACCTGCCCGAAGGCTGGGAGGCCGCCAATGAGTAACGTATCTCGCCGCAATTTCTTCAAGGGCGCTGGCGCCGCTGCGCTGGTTGCCGCCGCTGCTGGTTCCCTTTCGGGCTGCGGGAACGGCTATGAAAGCAACGAGCCCGTCAAAAACGATACCACCCAGCGTCCGTCTGGTCCGAGCTGGCTTGGCGAAGCCCCGCAGATCGACGAAACCGAGATCACCGAAACGCTCGATTACGAAGTCGTTGTCGTGGGTTTGCGCACCGGTGGCCTGCCAGCCCTTATGTCCGCCGCCGAAAATGGTGCGCGCGTGCTTGGCATCGAACAAATGAGCAAGATTGCCGAGCCCCGCGAAGACCTTGGTGCTGTTAATTCGCGCTACCAGCTCGAATCGTTCAGTGAATTCCCTCAGTTCGAAATCGATAAGATGGAAATCATGGAAGACATCGTGCGTTATGCGAACGGGTTCGTGAATTACGACCTTATTAAACTGTGGGTCGACGAATCGGGCGACATGATTAACTGGCTGTCCGACATCATCGAGCGCGACGGCAAATTCAAAATGTGGTTCGAAGGCTCCGTTGGCACTGAGGGCCAAGGTGCTCGCGACAAGGCATGGGCTACGGGCCATAGCCCTCAAAAGCTCGTCGACGATAAAGAGATTACGTTTGGTGGCACCATGCGCGACTATGCCATCGAAAATGGCGCCGAGATTCGCTATGACACCATGCTCGTGAAATGCGAGCAGGATGAATCGGGCCGCGTGACTGGTGTTATTTGTCGCGATGGCAACGACCTGCACTATATTCGCGTGAATGCCTCCAAGGGCGTAATCCTGGCAACGGGCGGTTATGTGGCGAACACTGAAATGGTTGAGGCTCGCCAGGCATGGAACAATCGCCTTAAGATTAATATCCCCGTTGGCGGCAGCTGCACGGGAGACGGCATCAAGGCCGCTATGTGGTGTGGTGCGACCATCGACCCCTTGGGTTGCGCTGTCACGTTCAATCGTGCATGTTGCAAGCCTGATGAGGTTGCTGGCAGTGACCTGGTCGGCAAGTGGTTCTGGTTCGGCGAACAGCCGTTCCTCAAGGTGAACCTGCAGGGTAAGCGTTTCTGCAACGAGAGCGGTCCGTACGATTACATGCTGCACTCGGCTTTCATGCAGCCGTACCACACGTATGTCGACATTTGGGATTCCGATTATGTGGCGCAGGTCAAGCAGATTAACGAAGTCGGTTGCTGCCGTTTGTACCCCTTCGACAACGGTGCTCCGTCGAACATGGATATTTCTGCTATGCAGAGCAAGTTCGACCAGCTCGAAGAGGCCGGCTACGTTCAGAAGGCCGACACCATGGAGGAGCTTGCGGCCAAGCTGAATCTTCCTGTCGAAGCAACCGTTGCTACCTGGGAGCGCTATAACAAATTCGCCGAACAGGGCAAAGACGAAGACTACAACAAAGAGCCGTATCGTCTCACCTCGCTCACGCATCCGCCGTATTACGGTGTGCGCACGGGCGCATGGTTCCTGGCCACGATTGATGGCTGCCCCATTAATACTGATATGCATCCAGTAAACGAGGCGGGCGAGCAAATCGATGGTTTATACCTCGTCGGCAACGACTCGGGCGGCTTCTTCAGCGTGAGCTATCCGAATCTTATGACTGGTCTTGCTGCGGGACGCACTATGACCTTTGGTCGTCGCGCTGGCATGCTTGCCGCGACGGGCCAAGCATAGGTGCTCTTGGGGCCCGCGTCTCGTTCGATTGGGTGCGGGTTCTATCTAGGTCATCTTATTTGAATACCCTTTGAGCCTCTCGCGTTTCCCCTTATCCGCGAGCGTGCACTTCCCCTCTGGCGCCATGGGGCGCCCGCCCGATGCCCTTCCTCTTTTGGGCATCGGGCTTTTTGCTACAATGTCACGGTTCATTGGGGAGACCATTTGGAGGGCGGCCATGGGCGAGCGTGTTCACGATGCTGTGTTTTGGCGCGCCACGGCGGCGCTTTGTCTCGTGCTCGCGACTTCGAGCTTCATGAATATTTCGGCGTTTCCTTTGTTCGACCACGTATTCACGTATGCGCGAGACATATCGGTACTCGTGAATGCCGCGTGTTTGGTTGCCGTTGCCTTGGTGGCCTCTTTTCGGTCCTCTTCGCTCGATTCCCGCGTTGTCAATATCGTCGCAATCGCGCTTTTAGCTGTCGGGTCTTCGGGCATTGCCGCATCGTTCGCAATCCAATCTCCTTGGCTGCTTGTGGTGTCGTCGTGCGCTGTGTCGGCCGCGCGTGGGTGGGTGAGCGTTGTTGTTGGCGTATCGCTCTCTCGCTTCTCGATTCCCGTTATTGCTCAAATTGTCACGCTTGCTTTTCTGGGCAACTGCGCGTTTGGCTATGTGGCCTGGCTTTTTCCCACAAGCATCGGGCTGCTTGCGTTCTTCACGGCCCCCATCGCTGCATTATTGCTTGCGCATAGTATTGCGAAGCCCGTGTTTGCTGAGGTTCAGTCTTCCGATTCCCCGGCCGATATCGCCATTACGCAGCCTTCGTCGTTTTTGGCGCTCGGCTCCCAGCTGTTCGTCTGTTTGTTCTTCTTTCGCGTGGCGTTTGGGTTCTCGCTTCGTTTTGGCGAAGTGAATGGCGCTCCTTTGGGTGACTTCTTTTCTATTGTGCCTGTTGGCGTATTGGCCGTTGCAACCATCGCCTCGTCTGGCAAGCTCATGAAAAGCGACCTGCTCGCACAGGTTTCGGTGCTCTTCGTGCTTGCTGGGTTTTTCGCCGCTACGATTTCGGCTCCATGGGCATATGCGGCGAGCGCGTCGCTTCTCTCGTGCGGCAACGCGCTGTTCGATGTGGTTGGTTGGGTGGTGCTCGCCGCGGTTGGCACGCGCAATGTGCGTGCGTCGGTTGCAACCATTGCATGGGGACGTGGCGTGTCAGCCCTTGGCAGCATCGTCGGCGCGGCAATTGGCGTATGGGCGAGCGCGGCGTCATTGACGCACCCTGTCGCCGTGCAGCTGGCAACGGGCGGGCTCGTTCTTGGGTTTGCGGCATATGCGCTTATTGGCCTGAAGAACTTCAGTTTCATCGACACCATCAAGGGCGTGACTAAGGTTGTCGACATTCGGTCGATTAATATCGAAGAGGCATCTCGCGTGACGCTCGAACAAGCATGCTCGGCAATTGCTAATCGAGCCTCGCTTACCCCTCGCGAGAGGGAGGTGTTCGAAATGCTTGCTCGTGGTCGTGACAGCTTCTATATCCAGGAGCAGCTCACAGTTTCACGCAATACGGTGAAAGCGCATGTCAAGCATATCTACGCGAAGCTCGATATTCACACGCATCAGGAATTGCTCGACATTGTTGAACTCGAGATGGCATCGTAAAGTCGCATGACATGCCTGCATCTCTGAATGGGCTTGCCGCGCATGGCTGAATTGGGGATGGTCGAGTTCTCGGTTTACTCAAGTGGCGCGTCCTGGATGCCTGTATTGGAGGGTATATGCACTGGGCGTTGTTGTGCGCAAGGACTGACGCGTACGAGGTCGCCGCGGCCAAAGCCCGCTCGCGGAATCTTTCATTCCATATCTTGCTCATTGGGCGCTTTAGCGTACAATAGTGCCCATGATGAACGCACTCGACATACAATCTCTCAAAGCCGCGCGCGCCGCGTTGGCTGGTCGATGGCTCTAGCTTCAAGTTTGCTCAGCGAGCTTGAGGCGCCTTTTTCGTGCACCCGAATGACGAAACGGCGTAAAGCCCTGATTTTTCGCAGGCTTGAAGCGTCTCCAATTTCCGCAAATTATGTCAGACATGCGCGAAAGGCAGTGCCATGCAGCTCACCGATGAACAGTTCAACCTTATTAAAGAACAATTTAAAACCCTGAAAAATCGTTCTCCCTTCTATGCGAAGAAGTTCGAGGGCATCGATTTGTCCGACGTTCAAACCCAGGCCGACTTCGAGAAGTTGCCCTTTTCGGAAAAGGCCGACTTACGCGAAGCCTATCCGTTGGGAATTCAAGCCGTACCCGACGAGGAAGTTGTGCGCATCCACAGCTCTTCGGGCACGACGGGCACGCCGGTCATTATTCCTTACACCGCGCAGGATGTTGCCGATTGGGCCGAAATGTTCGCGCGTTGCTATCGCACGGCGGGCATTACCAATAGGGATCGCATTCAAATTACCCCTGGCTATGGTCTGTGGACTGCGGGCATTGGGTTCCAGCTTGGCTGCGAGCGCTTGGGCGCTATGGCTATTCCCATGGGTCCTGGCAATACCGAGAAGCAGCTGCAAATGATGCAAGACCTGCACAGCACGGTTATCACGGGCACGAGTAGCTATGCGCTTTTGCTCGCTGAGGAAATCTCGAAGCGAGGCTTGCGCGATAAGCTCGACTTGCGCAAGGGCGTTATTGGCTCGGAGCGTTGGGGCGAAAAGATGCGCCACCGCATCGAAAACGAGCTCGGCGTTGAGATTTTCGACATCTATGGCCTGACCGAGATTTACGGCCCCGGCATCGGCATTTCGTGCAGCGAGCACCACGGCATGCATATTTGGAGCGACTACGTATATTGCGAAATCGTCGACCCGAAAACTGGCGAGCCCGTGCCCGACGGCGAAATGGGCGAGCTCGTGCTTACCACGCTGCGCAAGCAGGGCGCGCCGCTTATTCGCTATCGCACGCACGACCTCACGCGCATCATTCCTGGCGATTGCGCTTGCGGCTTGAAACATCCTCGCATCGACACCCTTACTGGCCGCACTGACGATATGGTAAAGGTGAAGGGCTGCAACATGTTCCCCGCGCAGGTGGAAGAGATCATCGCCATCACCGACGGCGCGAGCTCGGAGTACCAGGTCATGATCGAGAATATCTCGGGTCGCGACGTGCTGACCGTGCTGTTCGAGACGCCGCTTGAAGGCGAGGAGAAAGAGCGCTGCGAGCAGGAGCTGGCCATGATCTTCAAGGCGAAGATTGGCTGCACGCCGGATGCGGTGGGCGTCCCGATGGGCGAGCTGCCGCGCTCCGAGAAGAAGACGAAGCGCATCTTCGACAGCCGCTACTAACGCTACTAACTGCGTATGGTTTCGTCGGGCTGTGGGACGGCGTTGCGCCGCGCATTTTTCGTAAGGCTCGCCGGCCTACCGATAGTGATGCCGTGAGCTGCGGCGTTCATCAACCCTTCATAGGAATTGCGGGATGCTGGTATGATACTACCAGTATCCCGCTTCCATTTTGACGCGCGCGATTCGTCGGGCGCAGAAGCAAGGCCATGCGAATTCTTGCGGCTCGCGCTCGCGCTTTGTTTCGCATGGCGCTCGCTCGCATGAACCGCACCGAAGGAGACGCCCATGGCTGGACGCCCCCATCGCATCAATGAATCCCTCATCGAGCCCGAGGCGCGCCGCGCACAGCGCCGCAAGCATAAATTTCTCGAGTTCACGCACTCGTCCACGCGGGCGACCATGCTCATGGTCGCGGCCGCGCTGCTCGCGTTCGCCATTGAGAACACGCCGGCGCTGCCGTACTTCAACTCGCTGTGGCACGACGTCCATCTGGGCTTTACCATTGGCGCGTTCAGTCCCGAAATCAGCCTCGGGCATTTCATCAACGATTTCCTCATGGCGCTGTTCTTCCTCATGGTGGGCTTGGAAATCAAGTACGAGATGACCGCCGGTGAGCTGACCGAGCCGCGCAAGGCTATCTTGCCTATCGTAGCGGCGGCAGGCGGCGCCCTTATGCCGGCGCTCGTCTACCTGGCGCTCAACTGGGGCGGTGAGTTCCAGGGCGGTTGGGGCGTGCCCATGGCTAACGACATCGCGTTCTGCCTGGGCATTCTGGCGTTGCTTGGCACGCGCGTGCCGCTTGGTCTGCGCGCGTTCCTCTCCACGCTCACCATCGCCGACGACATCATTGCCATCTTGGTAATCGCAGTGTTCTATACGAGCTCGCTTGACGTATGGTGGCTGGCGGCTGCGCTTGCTTGCTTTGCCGTGCTTCTGGTGCTTAATCGCCTGCACGTCTACGATCTGGCGCCGTATATGCTGGTCGGCGTGGTGATGTGGGTGTGCGTGCTGCTTTCAGGCGTGCACGCCACGTTGGCGGGCGTGCTCTTGGCGCTCGCGATTCCCGCGAAGTCAGAAGTGCGTTTGGGTCGCGTTGGCGAATGGTTCGCCGCGAAGGGCTCCACGGTGGAGGAACGCTACGACCCTGGCGAGCCGGACATCGCCCAGAAGGAGTACCTGCGCGAGGTAGAGAAAATCCACCGCGTCTCACGCATGACCATTCCGCCGGTCACGCGGCTTGATAGCATACTGTACGCGCCGGTGTATTTCGCCATTTTGCCGCTGTTCGCGTTCTCGAACGCAGCGGTGGTCATCGTGGGGTCCGATCCGCTTTCGGTCGTGACGAACCCGGTTGCCATCGGCGTGTTCTGCGGCCTTCTGTTTGGCAAGCCGCTCGGTATCTTCCTGGCCACGCTCATCACGGTCAAGATTGGTGCGAGCGACCTGCCCGAAGGCGTGAGCTGGGGGCATATCGTGGGCGTGTCGATCCTGGGCGGCGTCGGCTTCACCATGGCCATCTTCGTGACGAACCTGGCGTTCGTGGACGCGGAGACGATAGCGGTGGCGAAGGCCGCCATCCTGGCAGCATCCATCGTAGCGGGCATTGCCGGTTTCCTTTTCTTGCGGCAGGAGGCCCTGCGCGCGGACGGTGGCGATGGCGGGGACGATGATGCGAGTGCGAACGGCTCTCGGTAAACAGCGCGTTAATTCACGCGTGCACGCCGGTATTGTGCGGGCGTGAACGCAGCGTTGTGGTAGAGTGGCCGCATGCATCATGCAAGCGTCGAACATATCGGTTTCTTCCAGGGTCGCGCTTCGGCCCGCGCCGAGGCGGCACTGACCGCGCGTTTCGTGTCGACGCTCGTCTCCTATTACTATTATTCCTATCGATACCTGTAGCACACGGGGCTTCCGCCGTGCGCTCGCAGGCAGCATCCCGAGCGTTCGGCAGAGAACCGTGCGCGGGATTCCGCCTTCGCGCAGCACCGCGTGCAAGCGTCGTGTGCGCCTCCTGAGGCTGGCGCCGTACGGCCCCGTCTCTCCTGGCGGTCCGCCTTTCGCAAACTCGAGGCTCCGTCAGGCCTGAACAGGGCGCGGTTCGCTGCCACGGCGTCTTTTGTCCCCTGCTTGCACTGCGCGGTGCGCGCAGTGCGCTCGGGGCAATCGACCCGCCAGCACCCGCGCTGCAAGCCCCGGTATCGAAGGGAATCCCATGCTTGTTAAAGTTCTCATCGTCGTCCTGTTCGTGGGCGTCGCTCTTGGCATTGGCATTGCGTGCAAGAAGAGCACAAGCAGCGTCGACGGTTACATTCTTGGCGGCCGAAGCGTCGGCCCGTGGCTTTCCGCGTTCGCATACGGTACGAGCTACTTCTCGGCCGTCATCTTCGTCGGCTATGCCGGCCAGTTCGGCTGGAAGTACGGCGTTGCCGCCACATGGGTGGGCATTGGCAACGCTATCCTTGGCAGCTTGCTTGCGTGGTGGGTGCTCGGTCCGCGCACGCGCGAGATGACGCACCGCCTTGGCGCGTCCACCATGCCGGAGTTCTTCGGCGCCCGCTTTCAGAGCAAAGGCCTGCGCGTGGCGTCCGCGGCCATCATTTTCGTGTTCCTGATTCCGTACACGGCGTCGGTCTACAATGGCCTGTCGCGCCTGTTCGAGATGGCCTTCGGCGTGCCGTACGAGGTCTGCGTGGTGGGCATGGCGGTCGTGACCTGCCTGTACGTGGTGCTCGGCGGCTACATGGCCACGGTGGTGAACGACTTCGTGCAGGGCATCGTCATGCTCGTGGGCATCGTGGCGGTCATTGCGGCGGTGCTCGCGAACAACGGCGGCTTCACCGAGGCGCTCACGTCGCTGTCGCAGATTCCGTCCGAGGGTTCGGCGATGGCGGGTCCGTTCGTCTCGTTCTTCGGTCCCGACCTGCCGAACCTGCTGGGCGTCATCGTTCTGACGAGCCTAGGCACGTGGGGCTTGCCGCAGATGGTGCAGAAGTTCTACGCCATCAAGAGCGGTCCGGCCATCAAGCAGGGCGCGATCATCTCCACGCTGTTCGCCATGGTCGTGGCAGGCGGCAGCTACTTCCTCGGCGGGTTCGGGCGCCTCTACGGCGGCCAGGTGGAGATGGCCGGCGGTAGTCCGGTGTACGACTCCATCATCCCGACCATGCTCTCCAACCTGCCCGATATCCTGATCGGCATCGTGGTGGTGCTCGTGCTCTCCGCGTCCATGTCCACGCTGAGCTCGCTCGTGCTCACCTCGGCGTCCACGCTCACGCTCGACCTGCTGAAGGACAACGTGGTCAAGAACATGACCGAGAAGAAGCAGCTTGGCTTCATCCGCGTGCTCGTGGTGGTGTTCATCGCCATCTCGGCGGGCATTGCCATCGTGCAGTACAACTCGTCGATCACGTTCATCGCGCAGCTCATGTCCATCTCGTGGGGCGCGCTGGCCGGCGCATTCCTGGGCCCGTTCTTCTGGGGTCTGTACAGCGGCCGCATCTCGCGCGCTGCCGTGTGGGCGAGCTTCATCGTGGGCGTCGGCTTGACGACGGGAAACATGATCCTCACGTTCGCGGGCATGCCGCTCATCGCTTCGCCCATCAACTGCGGCGCTCTTGCGATGGTGCTGTCGATGGTCATCGTGCCGTTGGTGAGCTTGGTGAGCCCGCATGTTGGCTTCTCGGTCGAGCCTCCGCACGGCGAGGGCGCTATCGACCGCGAGTACGAGCACGAGCTAGAGGAAGCGCGGTAGTTCTGTGGTTCGATTCTGGTAGTGACTCAGATGCTGCGGGCGGGCGACATGCGTCGACCGCCCGCGCGCTTTTCGGCCTGTGCGCTCCGGTGATTTGCCGCTGCGCGCATCCTGCTACAAATCCTCGTCGGTTTCGCGAGATTGG
>OLOS01001414.1_pt1 | contig 19778 bp, 13 predicted proteins | sample 1672631 | NCBI WGS metagenome assembly OLOS01 (sample SAMEA3136707, study PRJEB25190) | human gut metagenome | biome: human gut; feature: human-associated habitat; material: faeces | place: Austria | collected 2013 | reverse complement strand
GACGTGTCTTATATCCCCATAGCTAAAGCTAGGGGTTTTACGACACATTTGATAAGCATCCTGTCTCTCATTCTGGATATGGAACTGTTCATTATACTCGTAAATTCCCATTTTGATCACCTCCGCCCGGTTTTTGCGCAGGAATTCGGACAGTACGATTCATGTTAATTTTTCTGCATTTTCTCTTCAAGCAGTGCGACCCTTTCCAGAAGATAGTTTACTTTCACTTCATAGGCAAGGTTTTTATCAGCCACCGGGATTGCACGATTCAATTTATCTGTGAGATCGACGAAATTCTCCGCCAGCAACTGAATATTTTTATCTGTGACATTCTCAAGATGAACACTGATACCTGTAACCCTCTTGTCCAGCCTCTGGATATCCTGGTTCATCCCCTGCATGTCCTGTCTCATTCCCTGCATCTCAGATATTATCATTTCAAGTTTTTCGCTATCTGTCATATTTTCGTCCCTCCGTACATTTGTTTGTCTGCAGCTGCTGTCTTATACTTTAAAGTATGAATCAAATATAACATGTAATCTTTGTTTCGTCAATCCATTTATTGTCTTTCGAATGCCTCTTATTATTTTGATGCTATATAATAATTTCTGATACTAGTATGATCCACCCTAAATACCGTACTGTTTCGGTGAGGATGCTTTTTCGAGAGTGCAGTTGTAAAAACTCTTCCAAAACATGCCACTGCACATCCCCCGATGGGCTTTATGTTATAGGAAACTCAGATGAATTTCCTATAACATAAAAGAAGCGTACCGCTTTTGGCGGTACGCTTATAAATTTCAAAGAAACAAGATAAATTATCTGTTGTTGATAGCTGCCTGAGCTGCTGCCAGACGAGCGATCGGTACACGGAACGGTGAGCAGGATACATAATCCAGACCCAGCTTGCAGCAGAACTCTACAGATGTAGGATCTCCGCCGTGCTCTCCACAGATACCGAAGTGCAGCTTCGGATTCACCGGCTTGCCTAACTTGATAGCCATTTCCATCAGCTTGCCGACGCCATCCTGGTCAAGTCTTGCGAACGGATCGTTCTCGAAGATCTTCGCATCATAGTAAGCATCCAGGAACTTACCTGCATCATCACGGGAGAAGCCGTAGGTCATCTGTGTCAGGTCGTTGGTACCGAAGCAGAAGAAATCAGCCTCTTTTGCGATCTCATCTGCTGTCAGAGCTGCTCTCGGGATCTCGATCATAGTACCTACTTTGTACTTCAGATCGCTTCCGTTTGCTTCGATCTCAGCATCTGCTGTCTCAACAACAACATCCTTCACATATTTCAGCTCTTTGATATCTCCAACAAGCGGGATCATGATTTCCGGACGAACCTTCCACTCTTTGTGCTTGTTCTGTACATTGATTGCTGCACGGATGACAGCTCTTGTCTGCATTTTTGCAATTTCCGGATAGGTAACTGCCAGACGGCATCCACGATGTCCCATCATCGGGTTGAACTCATGGAGAGAATCAATGATCGCCTTGATCTGCTCAACAGTCTTGCCCTGAGCGTCAGCCAGTTTCTTGATATCCTCTTCGTCTGTCGGAACGAACTCATGCAGAGGCGGATCCAGGAAACGGATGGTAACAGGATTTCCTTCCAGTGCCTCATACAGAGCCTCAAAGTCAGCCTGCTGCTCCGGAAGAATCTTCTCCAGTGCTTTTTCTCTCTCTTCTACTGTCTCGGAACAGATCATCTCACGGAATGCATCGATTCTGTTGCCCTCGAAGAACATATGCTCTGTACGGCAAAGACCAATACCTTCTGCGCCCAGCTCACGTGCCTTCTTAGCATCTGCCGGAGTATCTGCATTTGTACGAACCTTCATGGTTCTGTATTTGTCAGCCCATCCCATGATTCTTCCGAACTCACCTGCGATCGTAGCGTCAACCGTCGGGATCAGACCGTCATAGATATTACCTGTGGAACCATCCAGAGAGATGTAATCTCCTTCGTGGTACTCTTTTCCAGCCAGTGTAAACTTCTTGTTTGCCTCGTCCATAGCGATCTCGCCGCATCCGGATACACAGCAGGTACCCATACCACGTGCAACTACCGCTGCATGGCTTGTCATACCACCACGAACTGTCAGGATACCCTGAGCACTCTTCATACCCTCGATATCCTCCGGAGATGTCTCCAGACGAACCAGAACAACCTTCTCACCTCTTGCAGCCCATGCCTTTGCATCTTCTGCGGAGAATACGATCTTACCGCATGCAGCTCCCGGTGAAGCACCCAGTGCCTTTGCAACCGGTACAGCAGCCTTCAGTGCAGCAGCGTCAAACTGCGGATGAAGCAGTGTATCCAGATTTCTCGGATCGATCATGGCAACAGCCTTCTCTTCCGGAATCATTCCCTCATCTACCAGATCACAGGCGATCTTCAGAGCTGCCTGAGCAGTTCTCTTACCGTTACGTGTCTGCAGCATGTACAGATGCTTGTCCTCGATGGTGAACTCCATATCCTGCATATCTCTGTAGTGATCCTCCAGAGTATCGCAGATACCAACGAACTGATGATATACCTCCGGCATAACCTCTTTCAGCTGGTCGATCTTCTGAGGTGTACGAACACCTGCAACTACGTCCTCACCCTGAGCGTTCATCAGGAACTCACCCATGAGCTTCTTCTCTCCTGTAGCCGGATCACGTGTGAAAGCAACACCTGTACCGGATGTCTCACCCATGTTACCGAATGCCATCATCTGAACGTTAACAGCTGTTCCCCAGGAGTATGGGATATCGTTGTCACGACGGTAAATATTTGCACGCGGGTTGTCCCAGGAACGGAATACAGCTTTGATAGCCTCCATCAGCTGTACCTTCGGATCTGTCGGGAAGTCCTCACCGATCTTCTCTTTATATTCAGCCTTGAACTGATTTGCCAGCTCTTTTAAGTCATCTGCTGTCAGTTCAACGTCCTGTGTCACGCCTTTTTCTTCTTTCATCTTGTCGATGAGCTCTTCGAAGTATTTCTTACCAACTTCCATAACTACATCAGAGAACATCTGGATGAATCTTCTGTAGCAGTCCCATGCCCAACGCGGATTTCCGGACTTTGCAGCCAGTACATCTACTACTTCTTCATTCAAACCAAGGTTCAGGATCGTGTCCATCATACCCGGCATGGATGCTCTCGCACCGGAACGAACAGAAACAAGAAGAGGATTCTCTTTATCACCGAATTTCTTGCCTGTGATTTCTTCCATCTTTGTGATGGCTTCCATGATCTGCTCCATGATCTCGTCATTGATTCTTCTGCCATCTTCATAATACTGGGTACAAGCCTCTGTTGTGATTGTGAATCCCTGCGGTACCGGAAGACCTAAGTTTGTCATCTCGGCAAGGTTGGCACCTTTTCCACCCAGAAGGTTTCTCATGGTAGCGTTTCCTTCTTTGAATAAGTAAACCCATTTTGCCATTTTACCAATTCCTCCTAAAATGTATTTATTTATGTTAGTATGCGCAGATAATACCTGCCCATAAAACTACCATTCTGTGCAATGGTCGCACACTTTTATTTTAACATAAAAACGTCTCTAGTCAAGAAAAAATACAAATGCAGCCGGGCTTTTTTCTATATTAAAATAAGCAACAGGTTTTACACTTCACATGTACTACCTGTTGCTTATTTTTAAAATACCACAAAAGAACTCTTAATCAGCCAAAGAATTATTACCATTAATCGGGATTCTGATTGTCTCATCATCATCATAACCGCTGGCCAATATGATATCTTCTGTTTTCAGTTCAATAAACTCAACAGCCGGTTCTAAATACTTTTTCATAAAACTTCTCCTTATTGATTGTTTTTCTGGGCAAAATATGTTTTTGCTGCCTGATTATACAGATACAGTGTTTTTGCTACATTTCTGATATTCGTATATCCAGCGGAGTCATACTCTGATCCTAAAACTGTCTTTACATAATTTAAAGGACTGTATGTTACCACCATACTTCCCGAACTGGTAGCTAATGTCAGTGTGTATACTTTGTCCAGATTTTTAGCTGCAATTCCTTCAATCTGTACATATCCCTTATCCGCATTAACAACAGCACTTATACCAGTTATACCATTTCCATCATCTCCGGTAGCACTTACTGTAGCTCCTGTCAGGCTGGTTCCTTCTTTTACATCAAGATAGAAGCGGAGGATAATATTTGATTTAAGAAGCAGACTTGCATCTGTAACACTTACTCCCTCAGCAGTTCCGAAAGAAGGATCAGCAATACTGATACTGCTTTCTGTTACATTTGCAAGTTCTTCATCAGTATATTCGTAACCTGCATTTGCAAGACTATTCTCCATTTTATTAAAGTTGATCTGTGAATACGCGCCATAGTTAAGCATTGCTTTTACAAGAGCCTGTAAAGAATCATCTGAAACTTTCATTGCTTCGACTGCGTAATCTCTTACGGAATATGTCAATGTGACAGAATCATTTCCTCCCCCTAAATTGCTGATTCTCGCTGTAATAGGCTTAGTCATCTCCGCTGCATTCATTTCGTAAGAAACCTTGTAACTGTCGTCATATTCTTTACCCTGATTCAGGCCGCTAATTGTCTTAGATTCTTTCCCTGCTGCACTAAACTCTACCTGCGCATCTGTCTCTAAATCATTCAGAATATTTACATATAAGTTTACATTAATACTGTCTTTGAGGCTAAGAGATGCTTTGGAAAACTTTGCGGGTACTGCAGTTTTTACACCGTTGATTTCAATTTCTTTAATAGAAACATTATTACCACCATAAGCATAGACATTAATTCCTGTAAACTTGAAACGCACATATCTTTTCAGTGTATCTGTTTTTAATATGTAAGAATTAGAACTTTGAACATCAGTGCTCTCCTCAATGCCAGAAGAAAACACGTCGTTAATATTAGTTATATCTTTATTAGTTCTATTGACCTCTCCAACGGGGATCCAATCGCTGTCCTGTACATCAATTCTGCCATCTGTTATACTACATGTATCAGCGGTTTCTACTGTATATGCAGTAGCCCATACTTTCAGGTACCAACTTACAGATATCGTATCAACATTTGTTGTTGTATTCTCTCCGAGGTCAAGCACCAGATAAGCAGTATTGCCTGTTGGCTGCGCAGAAGATGTTTGATTGGTCTTTAATGGTGTACCAGATTCCCATCTTGAAGAATCTCTGCCATCAATCACATTATCTTTTCCATAATTGTTGGCTACACCATCCCACGCCACTACACTGCTTCCTGCCGTACTCAATGCAACATTCGTTGATTCTGCCGCATTTGCAACCAATGTCTGATTACCTACTACCGGAACACCTGTAATAATCAAAAGACCTGCAAGTGCAGCTGCACATAATCTTTTCATTTTCATATTGTTTTCTCCTATTCTCATTTGTTTCTTTATCGTGTTCTTCTAACCCGATATCTTCTTTCATAATTTTTACACTATCCTTATCCTTTGCTTTTTCCTCTGTTTTACTCCTCTCTTCTTTTCCTAATTATACGTACCCTATCTATATATAAATATATATATAACATCATTATCTTAGCACTCATCAAGTGACATTTCAAGCATTAAATACCGATTCAGGTGTCATAACTGGTTTCCGGATTCTTCCGCGCACAATGCTTACACTCTCTTACAGTATTACACATATCCGGAAAAACGTTGTTAATTTGCTCCCATCACACCGTTTGAGATGTTTTTGTGACGGGAGCAAAGTGGACATTAAAATCCTTCGATCCGCCTCTGCTTCCGCAGTTTATACCTCTTTTCCCCGCTTTCCCACTCTGCCTTTTCTGCTTCTGTCTCTATCTTCAGCCCCGGAACCTTGATCGGGTATCCGTTCTCGTCAAGGGCGACCATCACCACATGGGCTCTGTTGATGACTCTGCGGATACCATCAAGTCCTTCCACATAGGTGTCCACCCGAACCTCCATGGAGCTGCTGCCCACATAGGTAAGGCGCCCGATCAGTACGACCATGTCATTCAGAAATGCGGCTGCCTTAAAGTTCAGATTGTCGATCGACGCCGTCGTTGTCTCCACTCCCGCATGACGCTTGCTGACGATTCCTGCTATCTCATCGATCCACTGCAGGAGCTGCCCGCCAAAGAGCCTGCCATACCCGTTGATATGCCTGTGCATGATCAGATAGGTCTGTTCTGTTTTTGAATCTTCTACACGTTTCTGCATATTCCTTCCTGCACCTTCCTTCTGTTTCATCGAAAAACAGGGAGCAGACACTGACATCCGCTCCCTTTTTCCCTTTATTGAACGGATACCGGGAATCCTCTGCCCCATTTCTCCGCTTTCTCTTTCTATCTTCCTTCAGAATGATTCTTATTTTCCGTGGAAGCCTGCCTTATACAGATGTCTCGGGATACCATCCACCATAACCGGTGAAACATCACCCTGGATCAGCGGCCTTACATAGCTGATAAACTCATCTGTTACATAGGTTCCCTCTTTGTTTACCCACTCTCTTGGAACCAGCTTCTCATCATTTGCGATCTTGTGTACATCCTTCACTGCAGTGGTGCACTGATATGGATCATCAGAGATTCTCTCAAGAACTACCATCTTTCCGGTATCTCCCTCATCAGCTGCCTTTACTGCGGCACCGCCTACTTCCGATGCCTCCAGGATATCGATTCGTGATGCACAGTGAGATGCTGCTCTCTGCAGAGTGCTCAGCTCAATGGCGCGTGTCTTACATCCGACTTCTGCTGCCACATAGTTTGCCAGATAGCTGGCTGTTCCCGTAAGCTGCTTATGTCCAAATGCGTCCACGAAATCTACACTGTTCCCCAGCTCGCAGACATACTTTCCGTCAGCTGTGTGGATTCCTTCTGATACAGCTACTACTACAGACATCTTCTTCTCCAGAAGCTTCTTGATCTTCGCAAGGAACTTGTCAATATCAAACGGAATCTCCGGCAGATAGATCATATCCGGTCCGGTGCAGTCCTCACCCTCTGCCAGTGCGGCAGCGCCTGTGAGCCATCCTGCATTTCTTCCCATGATCTCTACGATCGTAACCAGTCCTTTTTCGTACTCCAGGCAGTATCCGTCACGGATGATTTCTTTAACAGATGTACCGATATATTTCGCAGCACTTCCGTATCCCGGTGTATGGTCTGTCAGAGCCAGGTCATTGTCGATCGTCTTCGGGCATCCGATAAAATGGATCGGCTGTCCTGTGATGATCGCATAGTCAGACAGCTTCTTGATCGTATCCATGGAATCATTTCCACCGATATAAATAAATGCCTCAATATCCAGCTTGTTCAGGATCTCAAAAATCGTCTCATAAATGCTTCTGTCCTCATGGATCTCCGGAAGCTTATAACGGCAGGAGCCCAGGTAGGCAGCAGGGGTTCTTTTCAGAAGCTCTGCATCCAGATCATTGGTAATATGCTCAGACAGATCAATATACTGCTCTTTTAAAAGTCCCTGAATACCGTGAAGCATTCCATAAACCTTGTTTGCACCACGTGCCTTTGCTGTACGATATACACCGGCAAGGCTGGAATTGATAGCCGCTGTCGGTCCTCCGGACTGTCCTACGATTACATTGCGTTTCATAAATATACCTCCATCTTTTGTCTTTCATTTGTACTGTTCCACAACAGCAGCCCACAGTTCTGTCTGCCGTTCTCAACAATTACACAATCGCATTTCCCCTATTATACCAAAAAATATAAAGTTATACAAGACTTTTCTTAATTGTATGATTTTAATGTTAAAAATATACAATTCCAAACCCCTGGCATCACTAGTATAACCCACATTAAATACCTTACTGTTTCGATGAGGATGCTTTTTCGAGAGTGCAGGTGTAAAAACGCAGGCGTAGCGGGCTACGCTGAGGCTTTTACACCTGTGCTATCGGGAAAGCAGACCAGCGAAACATAGTGTTATTTAGGGTGAATCATACTAGCATTACATAAAATCAAATTTATCCGCAAAGTATGCCTCTAATTCATCGATCTTCACGCGAACCTGCTCCATGGTGTCACGGTCGCGGATCGTCACTGCGCCATCCGTTTCTGAATCGAAGTCATACGTTACGCAGAACGGTGTACCGATCTCATCCTGTCTTCTGTAACGTTTTCCGATATTTCCTCTGTCATCAAACTCACAGTTATACTTCTTCGACAGCTTCGCGAATACTTTTTCCGCGCCCTCGTTCAGTTTCTTTGACAGCGGAAGCACACCGATCTTCACCGGTGCCAGTGCCGGATGGAAGTGAAGCACGGTACGCATATCCGGTTTTTCCTCTGTTCCGATATTCTCCTCATCATATGCACTGCAAAGGAAGGCGAGAACGACACGGTCTGCGCCAAGCGACGGCTCGATAACATAAGGAATATACTTTTCCTTCTTCTCGTCATCAAAGTAGCTCATATCCTGTCCTGACGTATTCTGATGCTGGGTCAGGTCATAGTCGGTTCTGTCTGCGATTCCCCAGAGCTCGCCCCATCCGAACGGGAAGAGGAACTCCAGGTCAGTCGTTGCCTTGCTGTAGAAGCACAGCTCCTCCGGTGAATGGTCACGGGCACGCATTTCCTCATCCTTCATACCCAGTGCCTTCAGCCAGTCGATGCAGTACTTCTTCCAGTATGCGAACCACTCCAGGTCAGTGCCCGGCTCACAGAAGAACTCCAGCTCCATCTGCTCAAACTCTCTGGTACGGAATGTGAAGTTACCCGGTGTAATCTCATTACGGAAGGATTTACCGATCTGTCCGATACCGAATGGAATCTTCTTTCTGGATGTTCTCTGTACATTTTTGAAGTTTACAAAGATCCCCTGTGCTGTCTCCGGACGGAGATATACGGTATTCTTCGCATCCTCTGTAACACCCTGGAAGGTCTTGAACATCAGGTTAAACTGACGGATATCGGTAAAGTTATGTTTTCCACATGTCGGGCACGGGATCTCATGTTCATCCACAAATGCCTTCATCTCCTGCTGTGTCCATGCATCGACGGAGCCTTCCAGCTCGATGCCTTTCTCCTCGCAGTAATCCTCGATCAGCTTATCCGCGCGGAAACGCTCATGACATTCCTTACAGTCCATCAGAGGATCGGAAAATCCTCCCAGATGTCCGGATGCCACCCAGGTCTGCGGATTCATCAGGATCGCACAGTCCACACCCACATTGTACGGGTTTTCCGTCACGAACTTCTTCCACCATGCCTGTTTTACATTATTCTTCAGCTCTACGCCCAGATTTCCGTAGTCCCAGGTATTTGCCAGTCCCCCGTAAATATCCGATCCGGGATATACGAATCCTCTTGACTTTGCCAGTGCTACGATTTTTTCCATTGTTTTTTCCATCGGTACTCTCCTCACCTTCTATTTTATTCATATATGATGTAAGCCAGTGCTGCTTCACTCTCACCACCTGTCACGGTAATCTCCACAGACGGGGCGATCTCCTGCACCTCATCCTCACTGCCGCTCTCCCGGCTGTCCTCACCTTCTGTTTCTGTTTCCGTTTCCGTCTCCAGACGGCTTCCCGCCATCCTTGCAGACTTCTTTCCGGTCACTTCCACATTACTGCTGACATAGAGGATCTTCCCCGGCACCTCCACAGCCATCGGCTCTGAAAATACCAGCATCGGATGGTTCGAGCCGGCAAAGATCTCCTCTCTGGCGATCTCATCTCCGACTGCCTTACCCTTTTCCACCTGACGGAAGGTCGTCTCAAAACGATACCCGGCATTATTGTATCCGTCTGTGATATCTCCTACATAAAAATCCACGTTATTAAACGCGGCATAGTCTTTTCCGGAAGCATACTCCATGAACAGCTTCACGTCTCCCTCTTCGCGTGTTTCAAATTTCTGTACAGTCACTGTATCCTCCCCTGCACTGCCATTATAATCAGAAACCGCCTGGTCGATATTCTCTTTTAATTCCTCTGCATCGTAATAACTCTGATCCAGTTTGTCGATCACCGCCGCCGTCACTTTCCCGTCCTTCGATACGGAAACTGCCGTCTCCTTCGGTGAAAATCTGCTGCAGCCTGCCAGCAGACAGGATACCGCACAAACCAGTATCAGCCCCTTTGTCTTTCTCATCTATACCCTCCAGAAAACAATATTCAAAATGGTATCATTACCAATGAACCCTATTATATCTCGTAAATTTCATATTTTCAACTAAATTATGGTTTATTTGGTAACAGTTCAGAGTCATGCAAATTTTATAAATCTATATGGCGAGAGCCATACATGAGCAAAAGGAAAGCCTCGCAGAGACGATTTTGCGAATGGACTCTGAACTGTTACTCTATTTGCCTTTCGAGAGCAGCAGTGCCTTACTGGTCACGGAGTGAACAGCAACGCAGGATTTCCAGAGATTTGAACTGCTTATCTATGTATTTTTTTCGCAGCTCTTCTGTAACCCCCTGAAACTGCCCAAGCACCTCCGGTGTTACCGTAAAGGTATAGAGCCTCTCCAGCGGTGTGGAGACGACATATTGCAATGTATACACGGCAGATTCGCACAGGGGATATCCCGTCTGATACTGCCGGGCACAGGAACGGCACACCAGACCGTCCCTCTTTTTTACAAATGCCGCCAGATCTTCTTTCTTTCCACATTCCACGCAGGAAAACACCTCCGGATACTCCCCGCCGATCACCATCGCCTTCAGTTCAAATACAGAGCGTACCAGTTCCTTTTCCAGATGCGGGTTCAATAACGCCCGCAGCGATACATACAGAAGCTTCAGCATCTCTGACTCATCGTTGTTCTCTCTTGTGTAGTAATCCGCAAATTCCATAAAATAAAAACCGTAGTATGCACCCTCGAAGTCCATGGACAGCTCCCGGAAATAGTTTTTGATATCCGCCTGTACCATGGTATACGAATTTCTCCCTTCGTAGAAGGAAAACTGCCCGAAGCAAAAGGGATTGGCTGCGGCCAGAAGGTTTCCGTTCGGCCTTCTGGCACCTCTGGCAAAGGCCGTGATCTTCCCTCTCTCCTTTGTCAGCACAACCACCCGTTTATCAAATTCGCCCATAGGGACTGCGGACAGCACCATTCCGGTGAGTGTCAGTATTTCTCTCATTTAGATATCCTTCTTGTCGTAGCCGAAGTTCTTTATCAGAAAATCACTGTCTCTCCAGTCCTTCTTGACCTTTACCCAGAGCTGGAGGTTGACCTTCATTTCCAACATGTCTTCGATTTCATATCGTGCAGCCGCCCCGATCTTCTTCAGCATGGCGCCGCCTTTTCCGATTATAATTCCCTTGTGGGAATCCCGCTCACATACGATGGTCGCCTCTATATCCATGAGCTTCCCTTTCTTCCTCTCCTTCATGGAGTCTACTGAAACAGCGATTCCATGGGGAATCTCTTCACTGAGACATCGCAGGGCCTTTTCGCGGATCAGTTCAGCCACGATCTGCCTCTGAGGCTGATCCGTCACCGTATCCTCATCATAGAACATCGGACCGTATGGAAGATATTTGAAGATGGTATCGATCACATCCTGCGTATTTGTTCCTTTCAGAGCCGACACCGGAATGATTTCTGCAAAATCATAGATCTTCCGGTACTCATCGATAAATCTCAGGATCTCTTCTTTTTTTACAGTATCGATCTTATTGATGACCAGGATGACAGGCGTTCTGGTTTTCGTGAGCTGCTCGGCAATGTGACGCTCACCTGCGCCGATAAAGGTGGAAGGCTCTACCAGCCAGAGCACCACATCCACCTCGTTTACGGTTCTCTCCGCCACATTTACCATATATTCTCCCAGCTTGTTCTTCGCCTTGTGGATACCCGGAGTATCCACAAACACGATCTGCCCCTGCTCACAGGTATACACTGTCTGGATCCTGTTTCTCGTCGTCTGGGGTTTGTTCGATGTGATCGCGATCTTCTGACCGATCAGATGGTTCATCAGTGTGGATTTTCCCACATTCGGTCTGCCGATCAGAGTAACAAATCCCGATTTTGTGCTTTCTACACTCATCCTGTCCTCCCTCTAGCCTACAAAAGGTACCAGTTTTTCAAACATTTCCGCCTCTTTTTCAAGCTTTTCCTCGTTTCCGATCACGCTGAGATATTCCTGAGCAAGCACAGCTTCCACCAGATCTCCCAGGGCACGGATAGACTCCTGATCTGCATCCAGGATCTCATCACGCTCTCTCTGAAAGTCCTCAAAGCTTCCTTTGCTCATATAGATATTCAGCGAACGTAAGCCCTTTGCCATCGGTGTGAGCGGCGTATCCAGCTCACTGACAGCACCGATGATATACTTTGTCATCTCTCTGGTATCTGCTGTGAAGGTACGTACATAATCCGTGATTCCTTCAAATACCCGGTTCGTCTGCTTCAGATGAGGATCACGATAGGATACGAAATACGTATCTCCCAGAACCCCGAAACCGCTCATGCATCCGTAGGCACCGCCTTTGACACGGATATTTTCCCAGAGATATCCGTAGTTCAGGATCACCTTCAGGATACGCAGCGCACCTGTATAGGAAAATCCGGCCTTCCGGAAGTTTCCTGACCGTGCCACATACTGAATCTTGGCTGATGTCTGGAATCCCTCATTTTTCCGCCCGACGGCACGGAGCTTCTCCTGAACCGGCAGTTCTCCCTGAGGAAGCTTTTCCTTTAACACGCCCGCTTTCTCCCTGGCAGCATCAAAGCCCTCCTGCTTCGACGTACAACTCAGCGTCAGTGTATCCTTTCTGAACAGGCAGACGGTCAGCTCTTTTAATATAGAAATGAGTTCTTCCTTTCTCTCCTCAAAATGCTCCTCGATGTCCTCCACCAGCTTGTAGAAGGCGATGCCTCCCACTGCTTCATTAAAGGCTGCCACATCTGAAAAATAGGACATGGACCGGAGTGCCGCTGTGGAATGTCCCGCCGAGTTCAGGCTCATCTGCACCCTGGACCTGAGCTGTGCGATGATCTCATAAAGCCTTTTTTCATCCCCGAGCTTCGACGTAAAGAGGATCTCTTCGAGCATCTCCTCCACAAATCCGATCTCACCGTAAAGGGTCTTTGCCTTCACCGAGAAGGCCGTCCGGTAGTTCTCCGGCTCTTTCCTGTCAGGAAAGACATCGACGGTGCAGTAGATCCCGCCTGTGCGCATATTGATCTCATGGAACAGCTCACCGTAAGTATAATGCTCTGTATCGATCATGCCCAGTGTCGCCTTCAGAATACCAAGGTAAGGCAGATACTCCTTCCTCACATATCTGGTATCAAAGAGCAGATTCAGATAAGCAATGCCATTGGTCTCAATATCATGGTGAAGCATGAGAGTCTCATCCAGATGATATTCTTTATTGAAGATCGGCTGTGCCTCCCTTCGGATGTCCTCTCTGGAGAGCATCGGGATCGCCTCCAGCTGCTCCGGTGTGGATGGCGTCTCCTGAAAGGCTGCAAGCTTCTTCGTCTTTTCCACCAGCTCTGCGATCTCTTCTTTGCTCAGGGATGCCTTGTACGCTGCCAGCTTTTCTCTGACCGCCTCATCCATCTTCGCGGTCAGTCCCTTCTCCGGTTCTACGATCACCACGGTGACATGGGTGTTCTCCAGGAGGTATTTCCGGATCAGATCCTCAAAGTATCCTGTCCCTACCTGCTCTTTCAGGAAATCAAAGACGGCAAGCGGCTGCAGGTAATCAAATGGATGCGCATCATCATACAGCCAGGAATCCAGCATATCGATGCCGTACATCAGACCCTTGGGGAAGGTACCGTAGTCCGCCTCCCGGAACCGGAATTCCATATAGTTGATTCCTGCCCGCAGTGCCTTTTCGTCCATACCCTCTGAAACGATCCTTGTCAGCTCTTCTCTTATGATCTTTAAAAATGTCCCCTTCTGCTCCGGGTTGGAATTCTTGGCGATCACAGAGAAGACGGGCTGAAAGGTACCGCTGTCATAGGATCCCATGATATCCTTTCCTGCCTTTGCATCCAGCAGTGCCTGCTTCAGCGGTGCTCCGGGTGCCGAAAGCAGCGCATACTCGATCACTGCGAAAGCATTGGAAAGCTTCACATCCAGGCTGGTGCCGATGGATGCATTAAAGGACAGATACGTATTATCCTCCATTGTATCGGTGTTGGAAATCGAATATTTCTTCCGGATCTCTCTCGGCGCTTCAAAAGGAGGCTGCAGCGTAATCTGTGAATCAATCTCCATGGCATCATATTTTGAGAGATACTCCCGATCCAGCCACGCAAGTCTCTCTTCCATATCTATATCTCCATACAGATAGATATAGCTGTTGGACGGATGATAATATTTGCTGTGGAATCCCAGAAAATCAGAATATTTCAGATCCGGGATGTACTCCGGGTCGCCGCCTGAATCATTTCCATAAGCAGTATCCGGATAGAGTGAATTCAGTATTTCTCTGTCCAGCACATCCTCCGGCGAAGAGTATGCGCCTTTCATCTCATTATAAACAACACCATTATACGTCAGCTCATCCTCCGGCTTCTCCAGCTGATAGTTCCATCCCTCCTGGCGGAAAATCTCTTCCTTCTCATAAATATTTGTAAAAAACACGGCATCCATGTACACATGCATGAGATTTTTAAAATCTGCATCATTACAGCTCGCCACCGGATACATGGTCTTGTCCGCATAAGTCATGGCATTTAAAAATGTATTCAGAGAACCCTTCACTAATTCCACAAACGGGTCTTTTGAGGGAAATTTCCTGCTTCCGCAGAGCACACTGTGCTCCAGAATATGCGGTACACCTGTCTTGTCGGAAGGTGGGGTGCGAAAAGCAATGTGAAACACCTTATTCTCGTCATCATTCGGCAGGACGCAGACTCTTGCGCCGCTCTTTTTATGTTTAAACAGATATCCCATGGAGTGGATATCATCAATCTTTTCTTTCTTCAGCAGTTCATAGCCTTTAATCTCCATACAGAACCTCCGCTTTCATTCTTTTTACAACTAAAAATGGTAACTATTCGATGTATTTTCATAACTTTTCAAAGCAGCAGACCACAGATACGTCTGCTGTTCTGAATCGTTACTACCAGAATAGTTACCGAGATTATAGCATTTATTCAGGTAAGATGCAAACACGTTATTCCCCCACCGTCAGCTTTGTCTCTCTGACCACTTCTTGCACTTTTCTGCCAATCTGAGGATATACTGTAATCCTTACCGTATATTCACCTGCCGGAACGCAGGAAGATGTTTTGAGCTTTGCCTGGTTCCCTTTGGAGGGTTTTCCGTCCCAGGTCAGTTTATATGTCTTCGTGCCCGCCTCCATTTGACCACAGATCTGCTTATATACCAGCCTGCCGTTGGCATCAATGATACGAAGGATCGTTTTTGCCGGTACTCCGGCACGGATACCTGTCTTTAGGACAACCCTGCTTTTTTTCCCTGGAGTATACACGCTACCCTTTGTGGGATTTGTGACCTTCAGATATTTGATTTCCGGCTCCGCATATTTCTGTACGGTAAACATCCACGCCCGTTTTTTTCCATCTACTGTATAAGTAAACAGATTCCCCTTCGGCTCTTCCTCCGGCTTGATCTTCGTGGACGCAAACTGAAAGGTTCCGTATCTGGAACTGGTATTTTTCTTCACGGAAAATGTCACGCTCTTTGACTTTGCATTTACATAAACCACTGACTGATTGGCATAGTAGGATGTATAGCCATAGGGCGTCTTTCCATATTTCATCTCAATGATCTGTGTCGTATAGCCATCCTTCACCACAATATTAAACAGACGCTGTGCTGCCTCTGCTTTCCCCTGCGGCACAAGGGCTGTCAGACAGAGACAGACAAATATCAGCAGATATGTCCTTATTTTGTTCATAAGATTCCTCCTCTCCACTGTAACACGGACATATAAAAGGAAATTCAGCGAAATTTCCTTTTTCATAAAAATGGGCACGGACGCTATGCGCCCGCACCCGTTTGATTCTGTTTTATAACAATTATTCCTCGTTACCGTACAGAGTGATCAGCTTGTTCAGATATGCATATCTTTCCTTAGCTTCGCTCTCGTTCTTAGCAAAGAGTCTCTTAGCCTTCTCAGGATTGGAGCGCATCAGAGAGTTGTAGCGAACCTCGCCATTTAAGAACTCCTGATAATCTCCTTCCGGAGCCTTGCTGTCTAAAGTGAATGCCGGTTTTCCTTCTGCCTTCAATGCAGGATTGTAGCGGAAGTTATGCCAGTAACCACACTTAACTGCCAGTTCTTCCTCTGTCTGAGCCTTGCTCATACCTTTCTTGATACCATGGTTGATACATGGAGCATAAGCAATGATCAGTGATGGTCCCGGATATGCCTCAGCCTCTGCGATCGCTTTTACGGTCTGGTTGAAGTCAGCACCCATGGAGATCTGTGCTACATATACATAGCCATAGCTCATTGCGATGCTTGCCATATCTTTCTTCTTCACTTCTTTACCGCCTGCTGCGAACTGTGCAACAGCTCCTGTCGGTGTAGACTTGGAGGACTGTCCGCCTGTATTGGAGTAAACCTCGGTATCGAATACCATGATGTTGATATCCTGTCCGCTGGCAAGTACATGGTCAACACCGCCAAATCCGATGTCGTATGCCCATCCGTCACCACCGAAGATCCACTGGGACTTCTTAGCCAGGAAGTCTTTGTCTTTCAGGATCTCCTGTGCCTTCTCGCATCCGCATGCCTCTAAAGCAGCAACCAGTTTATCGGTAGCCGGTCCGTTTGCCACACCTGAATTGAAGGTATCCAGCCATTCCTGACCTGCAGCCTTCACATCCTCATTGGTTCCGTTTGCTACCACATCCTCAACCTTAGCCTTCAGACCGTTTCTCAGTGCCTTCTGAGCAAGCAGCATTCCGTATCCGAACTCTGCGTTGTCCTCAAACAGTGAGTTGCCCCATGCAGGACCCTGTCCTTTGGCATTTACGGTATATGGTGTAGATGGTGAAGAGTTACCCCAGATGGAAGAACATCCGGTAGCATTTGCGATATACATTCTGTCACCAAACAGCTGGGTGATCAGTTTTGCATAAGGTGTCTCACCACAGCCTGCACATGCTCCTGAGAACTCGAGCAGCGGCTGTTTGAACTGACTTCCCTTAACAGTATTCTCTTTAAATTTAGCAACAACATCCTCTTTTGCAGGTAATTCAACTGCATAGTCGAAGTATTTCTGAAGTCCTGCGTTTGCTTCCATATTCTCCATAGCCAGAGCCTTTGCGCCCTTCTTGCCAGGACATACATTTGCACAGGAACCACATCCGGTACAGTCATATGCAGACATAACGATAGCAAACTTGTAATCTGCCATACCGGTCATCGGAAGTGTCTTCATTCCTTCCGGAGCAGCGGCAGCCTCTGCCTCTGTCATAGCTACCGGACGGATAACAGCGTGCGGACATACATATGCACAACGGTTACACTGGATACAGTTCTCCGGATTCCATACAGGAACGTCTACTGCGATGCCGCGCTTCTCATATGCTGCTGTTCCTGAAGGTGTCGTACCATCTACATAATCCTTAAATGCGGATACAGGCAGTGTATTACCCTCCTGAGCATTTACCTTGCACTGAATGTCATTTACAAAGTCAACGACTTCTTTTCTTCCCTTTTCTGCATGAGCCATGAACAGTCCTTCGTCAGCAGCATCTTTCCAGCTTTCCGGAACCTCTACCTCAACGACCTGTTTTGCTCCTGCATCGATAGCATCGTAGTTCATCTGTACGATGGCATCACCTTTTCTTCCGTATGTAGCCTTTGCAGCGGCCTTCATCAGCTCGATGGCCTGCTCCTCCGGAATGATGTTTGCCAGCTTGAAGAATGCAGACTGAAGAACGGTATTGATACGTCCGCCAAGTCCGATCTCCTTACCGATCTTGATACCGTCGATCACATAGAACTTGATGTTGTGGTTTGCGATAAAGCTCTTAACCTGTCCCGGGAGATGTTTCTCAAGACCTTCCATATCCCACGGGCAGTTCAGCAGGAAAGTACCGCCGTCAACCAGCTCCTGAACCATGTTGTATTTGTTTACATAGGAAGGATTGTGGCATGCCACGAAGTTTGCCTGCTTGATCAGGTAGGTGGATTTGATCGGGCTCTTACCGAAACGCAGGTGGGACATGGTAACACCGCCTGATTTCTTGGAGTCGTAATCAAAGTATGCCTGAGCGTACATATCGGTATTGTCACCGATGATCTTGATGGAGTTCTTGTTTGCACCTACGGTACCGTCTGCTCCCAGACCCCAGAACTTGCAGTTGATGGTTCCTTCCGGAGTGGTAACCAGCGGAGCACCTACTTCCAGTGACAGGTTGGTCACATCATCTACGATACCCAGAGTAAATTTCGCCTTGTCTGTATTGTGGAATACAGCTACGATCTGAGCCGGTGTGGTATCCTTGGAACCTAATCCGTAACGTCCTGTGAATACAGGTACTGCATCAAATTTAGATCCTTTCAGAGCTGCCACAACATCCAGATATAACGGCTCGCCAAGAGCTCCCGGCTCTTTTGTTCTGTCTAATACAGTGATCTGCTTTACAGTCTCAGGGAATGCTGCGATCAGTGCCTCAGCGGAGAACGGTCTGTAAAGACGAACCTTTACAACGCCGACCTTCTCGCCTGCTGCTGTCAGGTAATCAATGGTCTCATCGATCGTATCACATACGGAACCCATAGCAACGATTACATGCTCTGCATCTGCTGCACCGTAGTAGTTGAATAATTTATAATCCGTACCAAGCTTTGCATTTACCTTGTCCATGTACATCTGAACGATGCCCGGCATAGCGTCGTAGTATGGATTGCATGCCTCTCTTGCCTGGAAGAAGATGTCAGGGTTCTGAGCGGAACCTCTCTGGCATGGATGATTTGGATTTAATGCATGCTTTCTGAACGCATCAATCGCATCCATATTTACCATTTCCTTCAGATCCTCGTAATCCCATGTCTCAATCTTCTGGATCTCATGAGAGGTACGGAATCCGTCAAAGAAGTTGATAAAAGGAATGCGTCCTTCGATTGCTGCCATGTGTGCAACCGGTGTCAGGTCCATAACCTCCTGTACGCTGGATTCACAGAGCATCGCACAGCCTGTCTGACGACATGCGTATACGTCAGAGTGATCGCCGAAGATAGACAATGCATGGCTTGCAAGAGCACGTGCGGATACGTTGAATACGCCCGGTAACTGCTCGCCGGCGATCTTGTATAAGTTCGGGATCATCAGCAGAAGACCCTGGGATGCTGTATATGTGGTTGTCAGGGCACCTGCTGCCAGAGATCCATGTACGGTACCTGCTGCACCTGCCTCTGACTGCATCTCTGTTACCTGAACTTCCTGTCCGAAGATGTTCTTTCTTCCCTGGGTTGCCCACTCGTCAGTAGCTTCAGCCATAACAGATGACGGGGTAATCGGGTAAATAGCTGCTACATCCGTAAACGCATAGGATGCATGAGCCGCAGCATGGTTACCATCCATGGTTTTCATTTTTCTAGCCATTTTTGTTTTTCCTCCTTATTTTTTGAACTCCTGGGGAGCTCATTGCTACGTATGATCTATGAATTACTCATATAGATTTATCTTAGCACAAAACAAGAGAAATGTCCATTTCCTGACATGCAGAAATTGGACATTTCTTTGTTTTTTTCATTGTACACGACTATTTGTTACTGTTCACTCTGTGACCAGTAACACGCTTCGCGATGCACAGATATGATGAGTTGCCCGACAAATCGGGTAATTTATAGTAACCTTTTTTAATTTGCACCTT
>OLOS01001412.1_pt1 | contig 19792 bp, 20 predicted proteins | sample 1672631 | NCBI WGS metagenome assembly OLOS01 (sample SAMEA3136707, study PRJEB25190) | human gut metagenome | biome: human gut; feature: human-associated habitat; material: faeces | place: Austria | collected 2013 | reverse complement strand
GACATTTAAGAAGATATAAAAAGATAGTCAAAAAGACATATATAATTTATTTTAAATTTTCTATAATGTCTTAATACAAACACAACAGCTAAATACGATCAAAATCAAGCCAAACAATACATTTAATCTATACAACCATTTCTCCGTCAATTTCTTTTTCATAAAATTAACAAGTACCACAAGCAATAACCACCAACATAAAGTTCCAAGAAATACTCCAGTGACTAATTGTATTCCATCAATGAAACCAGGTGTACCGTTAATACCGAATACAGAAAATGCAAATAGAAAGGAAATGATTGCTGCTGGATTTGTAATTGCCACTGCAAAAGAAGAAAGAAACATTTTCAAATAATCTTTCACATCAGCTTTCTCAGTAGATAGCATCATTTCTTTTTTTGTGATCATTCTTATCGCTATCAAGATCATCAAATATGCGCCAATCAGATGGATTGGCATTTGGTATGTCAAAAGAAAATCAGAAATCACAGTCAATCCAAAAGCTCCAACACAAGCATATAAAACATCTGCTAAGGAAGATGCTGCTCCACTGATGAAACCAGCGACTACGCCATGATTGATCGTTCGTTGTATACTCATAGCTCCTACCGCACCGATTGGCATACCAAAAACCAAGCCAATCAGCACTCCATTTACGAAATATTCAATAATCATGAATTCCTCCTTCATTTCTTTTTTTCTATTTCATAGATCAAATAATCAATATTATCAATAGATTTACAATCCTCATCTATTTCTCCTTGGAGTTCCTGTCGATATTTATCGAATGTCTGTATCATCCCCACTTTATTTTCTTTTTCATCTGTTTTCGTATACACATCAATAATATCTCTTCTACATCCACATTCTTCCATCTTTAAGATGTTTTTATCTGTTTTCTCAACCATATGACCACTTCCCTTTTTCTTATCAATTGTATCGATCTTAAATATAACCGTAAGACATGTTTCCTATGCTTATGTCACTGTATTGTTTCTTACAATTCTTCCAGGAATCCCTACCACAGTACAATTATCGGGTATATCTTCTAAAACAACTGAGCCTGCACCAATTTTACTATTCTCACCAATTGTTACTGCACCAAGAATTTGTGTACCAGCACCAACCATGACATTATCCTTTAAAGAAGGGTGACGTTTTCCTTTGTCCTTTCCTGTTCCTCCAAGTGTTACACCCTGATATAATGTAACATTATCGCCAAGAACTGCTGTTTCTCCAATCACGATGCCATTTCCATGATCAATAAAACAGCCTTTTCCAATAACAGCGCCAGGATGTATCTCAATGCCTGTTTTCTTAGCTCCATGCTGTGATATCCATCTCGCCATAAAATATCTTTCTTTTAGATATAAACGATGTGCCAAGCGATAATGGAGTAATGCCTTGAAGCCAGGATATAATAATACCTCAATTGGAGAGCGAAACGCTGGATCTCGCCCTTCAATCACATGTATTTCTTCTTTCACGTATGAAATCAATCCCATAAATACACCTCCATGAACAACTTAATTTACAGGTCGAATCGAAACAATTTTATTGCTCCACCCTTCTACAACTGGATTGTTTTCCACCGCAGACACAAATTCTTGCGTCGCATCAAAAGTTCCCAGTTTTGTATACTCGCCAGTTACAGTTGCATCTTTATAAAACAGCACGATACGATTTGGTGCAGAGTAATAAACTTCTCCAGCCTTCTCAGAAGTGATTGTTTCAGGATTAGAAGGAATTTCATAGCGATCTGGAATATCATAATATTGCATAACTTCATAGTTTTCATAGTCATCATAATGGTAGATTGGAAGATTCCAATCGCTTGTTCCTACATATCTTGATATTGCACGTGCCGTATCATTATCATATAAGTTCATTGTGAATGGTTCTCCATCACGCCCGAAGCTTACTTCTAGTTCTGGTATAAATTCTGTTGGTACTGATGATGATGCATTGGTTGTTGGTGTATTTGCAGATGATGATGACGATGTATTATTATCATCAAAACTACTGCATCCAGCCATTAAAAATCCTGCTGCTAAGATTATACATAATATTCTTTTTCTATTTTTTTTCATAGATGTGTTCTCCTTTCGCATTTGTATATGCGTGTTTATTTATTCAGAAATTAATTCATTGATATTTAATTTTTTTATTTTTCTTGATGTCAGATATGCAAACAGCATGAACAATTCTGAAACGATCATTCCAGGTAGGATGATAGATATCACATCCGGATGGGAAGCAAAGTTACTGATTCCATATAATTTCATTAAGCTGCCAATAAGTGTATCTGTAAACAGAAAACTCATGAATGTTCCAATCATGGAACCTATTCCTGCAATGATTCCATAACGAATCGCGAATGTGAAACGCAATTGTCCTGTCGTAAATCCTAATGCTTTATAAACCGATAGATTTCGTTTTTCTGATATGAATATCTTGTTTCCCGTAAGAATCGTAACAATCAATATAAATACTGCTGTCACTACATACATGAAAATTAGCAGCATCTGCATCGCAGTGATGATACTGAATAAGCCTGGCCATGTGTTTTCATGAAGATAGACATCTCCACCATAATTTGCTTCCAACGCATCCATCAAACCCTGTTTTTGATTTGCATTCTCCAAAAAATAATGGTGACACCACATATCCGTAGTTATGTTACCAATTCGTTGAAAACCTTCCCTGCTCATTCCAATATTTCCGCCCATTTCATTTGCACACTGATAGATTCCCGCAATGCGATAATCTGCCGTTTGCCCATTATAGGAAACAGTGATTTGATCATCTACATGTAGGTTACGATCTGCCGCTATCATTTCTGTTATTACGATATCATTCGCATTTTGAATCGTAGTACCATTTTGTATATGGAAGCGTTGTGGCTCTGTGATCACATTTGCTGTATAGTCCACACCGTCAACGGCCACACCTGGCATTGCCAGAGCATAACTATCTATGATTGATGTATAATTTTGAATCAAGTTTTCCATTTCATCTTGTTCATGTTGTCCAAGCAACTGTACACCAATATCAAGATCTGAGGGATTAAATGCATCCATCATGCCTTTTCCATCTGGACCAAGCCACGTATTCATTCTGCCAATCATTGAAATGATGAACACCAGCAACACAGTAGTGACTCCGACACTTAAATATCGCCGTTTTCCACTCAGCAACTGACGCATAGAAATGCTCAACATCAACCAACGCCCACGTAATCTATTTGTTTTCTTGCTAGTAGAGTTCCCATTTGTTTCTTCTTGTATCACCTTTACTGGCGGTATTTTATCAATTTTCCTTGTTTTAAAATGGATAAATCCATAGAAGACAAACAATATACCAAGAAGAATGAAGAACCACAAAAGTATGTGAGGTGTTGCTGGTGTCTGTATACCTGCAAAAGATATCATCATCTTACTAATTACTGGAATCATTGGAAGTGACAGTAATATTCCTACTGATAATCCAATAGCGATGACTAGGAGATATTGCATTTTCATATTCTGTCGAAGTACGCCTCCATTGTAACCAATCGTTTTCAATATAGCCATATTTTTTTGATCCTGCTCGATGACTGCACTGATACTATATCCTACAATAATCATTGATATGATAAGTAGGATCAATGCAAAGGAAAAAAACAATCCTGTAAATGCATTCTGCAATATGAGCATGAATCCTAATATTGCTTCTTTGCTGTGGACAAACTCCGTATACTCACTTAACTGTGTTTCACTATTTAAGTATTGATTGAACTGCATATTGTTTAATATACTTTGATCACTTTGCTTAACATGAATCATTTGCCCTGTTCTGGCAAGTGCATCCATATCCGCCTGATTGATTCTTTCAGCAACCTCATCATAATCAATCTGACTAATCAAAAATCCTTTCATACCAATCATAGAACTGCCCATGAAAGGATCTTCATACATTCCTTTCACAGTAAATGTTTTTTCATTTCCTGCTCTTCCTATTACAAAACTTATCTCATCACCAATGGAGATATCAAAGGTAGAACGTAAGGATGGGGATATATAAATTTCACTCGCTTGAATGCTTATAGATTCTTTTTGATATCCATTCATTGTTTCATTGAAGATACGATATGGAAACTCTTGTGGATTGTAGACAATCAACTGTCCTTCACTATCTGATTCTGTGTCATTGATGATGTAATCCGAATAAATCAGCTGTTGTACAGAAACAGATGCAACATCCTGCTGCTGATTGATTTCTTCTAATAATTTATCCTGATCAGGAATGCCTTGTGTCCATACCGTGATATCACCATACTGCAAACGATCCATCTCTGTTGTAACATAGGAATTGGTGTTCAGCCAAAGTGTTAAAACGCTGATCAGCGTAAGGGATACCATCCCCATGATAGCGAATATTCCTATCATCACTGCCTTATGACGTTTACTATTTGCCTTGATCAATATTCTATTTTTCATGCATACACCTCCGCTACCAATTTAAAGATGTAAGCCATTCATGTATCCTTGCTTCTCTTTCTTTCAAATCATCTTTTATCATAGAAGCAAGCTTCATTTCTGCTAAGATTTTTCCATCTTCCATATATAGGATTCTGGTTCCATATGCTGCGGCATGCATATCGTGTGTTACCATCAGAATACTTTGTCCTTGCTCATGCAGTTTCTGCAAAATGGATAATACTTCGTCACTATTTCTCCGATTCAATGCACCAGTTGGCTCATCCGCAAATAACATCTTTGGATCATTGATAATAGCACGAGCAATGGCTGCTCTTTGTGCTTCACCACCAGATACTTTCGATGGTAAGCGATCCATCGCATGTGCTACATCCATCTGTTTCAAAAGTTGTTTTACTTTCTCATCCGTTTCGTTTGTTGTTCTTTTTTTATTTAGATATCCAGCAACCGCAACATTCTCTAACAATGTTAAATTACTGACTAGATTGGTCTGCTGAAACACAAAACCAAATGCATCTGAGCGAAGTTTCGCTTTTTGCTTTTCGCGAAAGGTCGTAATATCATCGTCGTTATACAAGATTTTTCCTTCATCAATCGCATTCATACCACTTAAAGAATAAAGTAGTGTAGATTTTCCAGCACCCGATGCTCCCATAATAACCGTAAAATCACCATCATATAGCTCTATATTTACGTTATTTAAAACAGGAGTATCTGCTTCTTCGAATTTCTTTGTAATTCCACTGCCTTCCAAAATCACAGGTTTCATATAGTTACTCCTTTTTTTTCTAAAATAATCAGTCGTTTTTTCCCAGTACGGTTATCTGGAAGTATCTCATCTACAAAAGATATAGCAAATTCTACATAGTCAAGCCGCTTTTCTTTTAACATGGATGTTATTGATGTCGTCATCTTTTTTTGTATCGTATCCTTATACTCTTCGTTAGACACTTCGATGTCCAATTCAAAAGAGTGTTCATCCTTTTGGATGAATTGATAATCCAGCATATGTTCCATACAAAATCCTTCGATTGCTAGTGGATGAAGAAATTCTCTGGTTCCCTGTTCATTTTGAAACCACATCAGATCTTCGTTTCTCCCTGCCAGATTTTTAATCTTCGAGAATGGATAATGATCATCACATTCATCAAATACGAGGCGATCTGATAATTCATAGCGAATCAATGGCTGTGCATAATTATATAAAGAGGTCAGATACATTTTGCCATTCTCCACTTCGATATAATTCATATCATCAAACAGATACATTCCTTCTTCTCCATGTAGTTCAACACCTAAAGCAAGGGATTCACTAGCACCATAGAAATTTACAATATCACAATGGAAGATTTGTTCCAGATAGGAGCGAAGATTTGCATTCAATGGTTCTCCACAGGATATGATTCTTTTGATTTGAACGCTTACTTTGCCTGTGGATACCTGTTCTGCAAGTATCTTGATAGCGGACGAATATCCTATTACGATACTTGGCTTAAATTTCTGAATCTGATTGATCCATTCATCCAGCGGTTGTTTAATATCCAAAGACAGCTGTAATGCACGTACACCTTCGATACCTGAACCAACTGCCATAGCACCACCATAACGTCCATCGCATGCTGCAATATAAACGATACGTGGTGTTTTCCATAATAACTTCAAAATATCCCACATACTCATATCCCATAATGCTCCGCGAATAATTCCTAGCAGCATATGATTCCATGCCTGTTCATCATAAATAAAATATCCTGGTTTTCCTGTACTTCCTGAGGAATGAACGACATGATAATTATTTTTAAACGTATCTTCCGTATCCTCAAGTTCATCAAAAACCTGCAACTCACTCTGTTTCACATCATCAACTGTAACTAGTTTATCGAAATGTTTGATAAGCTCTTTTTTATTGATAGAAGGAAACTCTGAAATAGGAGTGATATCAATGGTCTGTTTTGTAATACCTGCTTGCATAAATGCAGTCCTATAATAATCGGAGTGATCGTATGCATAATGAAGAATCTTAGATAACTTTTCCTTCTGTAGCTTTTCCATTTGTATTTTTGTTTTCTTTGTATTATTTTTAAGAGATCGAAGCTCCCATAGTAGTTTAAAATAATTCATATCTGATTCCTCCATCTTATTCGCTTATATGAAATACATAGCGCTGATTATAATTTTCTCTATGATAATAGTGAATTTCCTTTTGATTCAGGTTATAGACAATACTCCACTCTGTAGATTCAAATTCACCAAAGTTATCTTTACTCACGCTATCCAAAGCATCTTTTACTTGCTCCATATTCATTGTTTGATTTGTATCAAGGAGATCCATCAGAATATCGTAACGCTCATGTGATTGGGAAGTGCCGATTCCTTGTTTTTCTCCGGGTGATAAATAGAAGTTTGTTACCGCACGTGTTTCTATCACATTAATTTCATCATTGATATACTCCACAACTACACTTTTGCCTTTTGCATCTGCAATCGCAAAATGAATCATCATCCCCATAGAAGAGTGCATATCATACGCTCGTAATAATGTTATCGCTTCGTCTACATCGGCAGCCTGATTTAGAATCAACCGTATTGCTGTTGTCGTTGTTAGATCTTGTGTACTTTTGTTTTGTTCGATTATATCAGAATCCTGAATCATATTAACTGAAATAGCCAGTCCTTTTTCATTCATCCCATCTAAGGGAGCATACATAGCAACTTGCGCAAGAAGATCATCCGGTAAACGATTGATTGAAACAGAGGTACCACTCTGGATAAAATCAAGATTTACAGTAGAAATGGAAGCATATGCATCAATTGGGTGTGATTCCATAATCAGGGCTTCACTGTTTTCCCAATCAAAGTTTCTTCCAAACAGGATATCCTGCTGCTCATTGATTGTCTGTATCGTACTGCAACCAAATAATCCTTGTATGATATCCAAATCAGAAACATCCACAACATGATCCATCAAATAATTCAAAACGCCATCATCTGAAGTTGCACCTCCAGCTTCTAAAAAACCTTGAAAGCCATAATCTCCATCATATCGAATAACAGAAAGTCCTTCTTCCAACTGGGTTAAGGAAGCAGTGGGCTTAACATCTGCCATAGTGCCTTGTCCTGTCGTCTGTTGTGTGCGTTTTATCATTGCCTCATCTCTTCCTTTCTGCGTTATAAACCATATATCAGCTATTACTATAAGAAAAATGAAGTTAATAATCAGGTATCTTTTTTTCATTTTATCAGCTCCTTTCCTTTAATACTTGTATTCTATCATTCAAGTTTCACCCATACAAATACTTATATCAAATATCCACCTATGCTTTACAAGCATAGCAAATCGTGTTATAATTTTGATAGATAGGAGGTTCGTACTATGGAATTAAGAGTGCTTCAATATTTTTTAGCTATCGCACGAGAACAGAGCATATCTGGAGCTGCTGAGTTTCTGCATGTATCACAACCAACATTATCCAGGCAAATCAGAGATATGGAAGATGAACTAGGAAAACAATTGTTTATTCGTGGCAATCGTAAAATCACATTGACAGAAGAGGGGATGATTCTTAGAAAACGTTCTGAAGAAATCATAGGGCTAGTAAAGAAAACAGAAGATGAGATTGCGTTGAGCGATGATATTAGTGAGGGAGATATTTATATCGGGGCAGGAGAAACACATGCGATCCATATCCTTACGGATAGCGCAATACAACTACAAACAAGTTATCCAAATATTCGTTTTCATATTGCTAGTGGTGATACAACTGATGTTTTGGAAGAACTGGACAGAGGACTCATTGACTTTGGCCTGTTATTGGGTTCTATTGATAAAACAAAATATGAGTATCTAGAACTTCCAATGAAAGATATCTATGGTATCCTTATGAGGAAGGATAGTGTACTAGCTGAAAAAGAAGTTATTACACCAGAGGATTTATGGGATAAGCCATTGATTTGTAATCGTAATTCAATCAATCATGAAGATGATATTTATAAATGGCTAAAAAGAGATCAATCAGAAATCAATATCATAGCCACTTATAATCTTTTGTATAATGCATCCATTATGGTGGAATCAGGTATTGGGTATGCAATTGCCTTAGATAATATCATCAATGTTACAGGTGACTCTAAACTTTGTTTTCGCCCACTATATCCAAGTTTGGATGCTCGCATGTCATTAGTTTGGAAAAAATACCAGATATTTTCCAAAGCTGCCGAAAAATATCTGATTCAAATGCAAAAGGATCTAAAAAAATGAAACAGAGATTATCCAATGTCATTAAGTTAGAGAGACAAAAAACAAAAGAAAGAAAAAGATTCTTCCTTTTTTAGGATGGTATATACGAAAATTAGGCATGACAAAAATACTTTCACAAGCATCTTTTTTAAAATAGCGTTATAATAAAGTTGCTTTTATGAAAAGCGATAGTTAAAGCACATAACAGATTGTGCACACACATTTCTACGAAACTTGCGATCGGGGCGAATCGGCAATACTTCATTTGAAATGGGGGTTTCAAGATCAGGCGGAATCCCGCCTTTTCTTTTACACCGTCGTATATAATTACGGCAATGATGAATCGTCTCGTGATATTGATCGCATATTTATATTCTGTTTTTCTGTCTTTGTTATTTATTTTTTCATTCTCGACATGCATGATCAGGATGAATGACATATTATATAAAATCATTCTTGCCCATATCTCCTGTTGAATATTCAGACGTTTTTTGGCGTGGATCGCACATAAGTTCGCTGAATATTTCAGATGCCGGAAGGAGATTTCAATACCCCATTGTTGATGATATAATTCTTTAATATCAGCAGTGCAGAAACGTTCACGATCGAGATTCGTTGCAATAGATTCATATCCCTCACGATTTCCTAATTTGAACCGTACAACACGAAATCTCATTGTAAAGTAAGGATATAATTCATCCAAGAAATCAAATGTGGAAGTCGTAGAGAGAAGACGATATGATTCAGGATGCATCCTTATTTCTTTTGTATGCTTAGTTGTCAGTGAAATGCAGATATCTTCATCAAATTCTTCATCCGGGAAATTGAATTTTTTCAAAATACCCGTATGGGAATGAATATCTTTCGAGCGGATCAAAAAATATCTGTCAGAATTCATGATATAAGCCATATTATTCCAAGTAGCGTAGTTTCTGTCCGCAATAAAAATTGTTTTATTCTCGTGGAAACGGGAAGCCATAGTCCACATTGCTTCCATTTCATTTAAGCTGTAAATACCTTGAATAATCATATCTACATAGCGATGATTGAGAATATCATAACTCGCATTAATATGATAACTGGACAAGTGTTTTCCTTTAGAACCAGAAGTGTATAAAGTATCCATATCATTTTTATCGATAGGGATAAGACGATAGCCTTTATGTGTAAGGGATGAAGGAAAGCTTTTGTAAGGTTCATATAAGAACAGCTCCTATACATCCTTACAAAAGTGCGAAACGCTCGATTTTTATAGATTTGTCAAGTCATTGCATAAAAAAGACACCTATATTTGATTTTTATAGATGCCGTTTTTAGATACCTTTTATTTTTTGTCTCTCTAACTTAATGACATTTCAGAGATTACCTGTTTCATTTTTATTTATACAAAACATAACAGAATATTATCTTTTATAGTGTTTCTCCATTACTATAAATTACATTCTCATACCAGTAAGAAGACTGCTTTCTCTTTCTTTCTAACGTGCCGGTTCCATCATCATATTTATCTACATAAATAAGCCCGTAGCGTTTTGCCATTTCTCCCGTTGAAGCACTTACAAGATCAATACATCCCCATGGTGTATATCCAAGCAGATCAACACCATCTTTCACAGCTTCTTTCATCTGTTCAATATGAGAACGCATATAATCAATACGATAGCTATCGTTGATGCTGCCATCAGCTTCTATCTTATCATAAGCACCAAGACCATTTTCTACAACCATTAAAGGTATTTCATAACGTGCATAGATTTCATTCAATGTATAACGTAATCCCTTTGGATCAATCTGCCAACCCCAGTCACTTGCTTCCAGATAAGGATTCTTCAGTCCGCCTGTTAGATTTCCACCTTTGATTTCCGCATCAGAAGTTTCTGCGACACAATTACTCATATAATAGCTGAATGTGTAATAGTCAACACACCCATCCTTTAACGTTTGCTCATCTTCTGATATCTTCTTAATATGAATGTTATTTTCTTCAAAGAATCGATCTGCATAATATGGATATGCTCCCCGTACCTGTACATCTGAACAGAACCAATTTGCCATCTGCATTTCTCTTTGCGTCTTCATCATATCATCAGGATTACAAGTCAATGGGTACATGGTAAGAAAACAAATCATATTTCCCATTTTAAAAGACGGATAACAATCGTGAGCCAGCTTTATAACCTTTGCACTTGCTACTAATTGATGATGCAATGCTTGATAACGTACTTCAGGATTGTCTGGGAAATCAAGAATTGCACCTGTAAATCCCTTCACAGTTCCTAAAGATAGTACATTCCCCATTGGCATGGTTCCCGCATTGATTTCATTAAAGGTAAGCCAGTATTTTACTTTGTTCTGATAACGTTCAAATAGCACTTCACAATAACGCTGAAAGAAATCGATGCATCTGCGATCTTCCCATCCATTGAACTCTTCTACAAGGGCGTATGGCATTTCATAATGTGAAATGGTGACAAGTGGTTCAATTCTATATTTATTCAGCTCATCAAAGACCTTGTCATAAAAAGCCAGACCTTCCTCTAATGGTTCTTCTTCCATCCCTGTTGGAAAAATTCTTGTCCATGCAATAGATAGACGATATGTTTTAAAACCCATTTCAGCCATCAATTTTATATCTTCCTTATAATGATGATAGAAATCAGAAGCCTCATGACTTGGATAAAAAGTACCTTCTTCTATTGTATTTGTGATTCTCTTTGGTACCTCATAGGACCCGTTGGTGCACATATCAGATACGGAAGGTCCTTTTCCATCCACATTCCATGCTCCTTCAAATTGATTGGCGGCTGTAGCACCACCCCATAAAAAATCTTTTCTAAACGTTTTATTCATCTTCTTTTCTCCTATCTAACTGTAATCAGTTTATCGCCTACATGAATGGATTCACCAGAAACATCTGGCAATACTTCATGATAACTATTAGAATTTGTAATCACGATTGGTGTCACTACTGAATAGCCAGCTTTTTGAATTTCTTCTATATCAAATTCGAGTAGTAAATCTCCATGAACGACATGATCTCCTGGATTTACCTTAGCATTGAATCCTTTTCCATTTAATTCAACGGTATTCATACCTACATGCATAAGAATCTCAAGACCATCTATCGTTTTGATTCCAATGGCATGACCAGTTGGAAATACCATAGCGATTGTTCCATCGATTGGTGCATATAGTTTCCCTTCTGTAGGAATGATTGCTGCGCCTTGTCCTAGACTTCCACCCCTGAACACTTCATCTTCCACTTCTTTTAAGGCGATAGCTTTGCCATGCATTGGCGAAACAATCGCTGCAGAAACAGCATCTTTCAATTGAGTGGTAAGCTTCTTAACTTCTTTTTCTTTATATGTCAGATAAACCGCTGCAAAGCCACCAACCAAAGCTAAGATAGATGCACCAATTGCCCAGATCATGCCTGTAATATTTTGTGTCTGTGTATTCATAAAGGCTGTATAACCAAACACGCCCATTCCTGGTACGATATAATATTTTGCGCCTGAGGCCGCAATGATAGCTCCTGTGATTGCTGATACGATACAGGTAATGATAAATGGTTTCTTCTTAGGTAGTGTAATACCATAGATGGCTGGTTCAGTCACACCTGCTAAACCAGATACAATTGCCGGAATACATAATGACTTTGTTTTCTTATTCCTGCTTCTTAAATAGATTGCAATAACTGCCCCTGTCTGTGCAAAGGATGCACCAAACATTCCGATCATAATCGTGTCGAACCCTAATGTCTGTATGTTATTGATCATCAATGGTGTGATTGCCCAATGTAGACCAAACATAACCAATACCTGCCATAATCCACCTACTATAAATCCCATTAAGATTGGGCTGAACTCATAGATTGCTGTAAATACCATACCTAGCCCATCAGAAATTGTGGATGCCACTGGACCAATGATCCAGAATGTCATACATACTGTCACAAGGCAAGTGATAAAAGGAATCGTAAACAATTTGATCGTATCTGGAATAAAGCGTTTATAACGTTTTTCAAACCACGCTGCGAATGCAATCGCACAAATAATTGGAATCACACTACTGGTATAATCGCCAGCAGCCGGCATAGTTACTGGAATACCGAAGATATTTGATATATCCAATTGTCCACCACTCAATAGATTAGGATATACCATTGTGGCACCGATAACCAGACCCTCCAATTCCGAAATACCAAAACGCTTTGCCGCTGTATACCCTAAGATAATTGGCAAGAAATAAAATAGTGAATCTGATAAAGAGTAAAGAAAGTTATATGTTCCACTTGTAGTAGATAAAACTCCAAATGCCACAAACATTGCCAACAAACCTTTTAAGATACCACAGGCACTTAACACACCTAGTATAGGAGTGAAGACACTGGTTACAATACCTACAAAAACGTCCAAAGGCTTTTGTTTTCCTTTACCGTTCTCTTCATTATGTGACATTCCATCATCTACAATATCCTCTAAATGGCCACGCTTTACAACCGCTTCATATACATCTGGAACGTGATTACCAATCACTACCATATATTGCTCACTATTCTGAATCACTGTAACGATACCTTCTGTTTCTTTTAATACATCTGTATTAGCTTTCTTTTCATCTTTTAACTGAAAACGAAGTCGCGTAACACAATGAGTTAATGCTTTTACATTTTCTGTACCACCCACGTTCTGCATAATAATTCTAGCTAATCCGTCGTACTTACTTGCCATGAAATAATTCCTCCTCTCTATTATAAATCTCATGAACAAAATTACACTTTCACACTTGTTCTCTTTGAAACCATCTACCTTCTTCCCTTTTTTGTATCATCGTGAGGCTTCACAAACTCTTTAAAGAAATCATGATAGCTTTTCTTTACAACTTTATTGTAAGCATAACCGTGTACAACATCAAATACTCATATCAAATACATTCATATAACTATTAAGCATATCAATAGCATGAATAACGAAGATAAAAAAACTGCCTAATCAAAGTTAGACAGCATTTTATATAATAATCATTCAATTAAACGAAACTGAATTTGAATACTTCCATTTCCTAATGCTTCTGAAAGTCCTTGTGGGTTTTCAATCTGTCCCAATGAAGTATAAGAAAAGGAAGTTGGGAAATCCTTATAGAATAACACAAGACAATCATTACCGAAGAGCTTCAAATCGCCAGTATAAATCTGAGATACACTTTGTGCTGAGGATGATAGACCCTCTGAAAAATAATAATATTTTTCATTACCATGTAATTCATCCATTTGCAAAGACATAGGAAAACGTCTTAACAGTTCCCTTACTGTATCATTATCATAAAGTGAAGCTGTAAAAGTCTTTGAACCTATAGCGATTTGGATATGATGCATACCATCACTCTGTTCTATTGAAAAAGTCTCATCTTTTTTTACTGTTGGTTGTGTGTCTTCATTTTGCTTAGCCATATCATCATCCTGTTTTGTGTTTTCTGAATATTTTGTGATTTCAATTAAACCACTCAATTGGCTAATTTGATCAATGCCAGAGATTGCTTCTCCGAGTGCATATAGACCACTAGCTCCACCGCAATCATCATAATACATAACAACATCTCCCCATGGTTCATAATAGGCGAGTGTACCAATTGGACCTTTTGCCATCGGTGTCTTGCTGGTATCAAGTTTTTTATCAGGATAAAATATTTTTTCATCATCACTATAATCTTCCACATCGATCGTCATTGGAAGCTGATCGTATAAGGAGCTAGCTGCAGTAGAATCATTTAATTGAAAAATAACGGTTTCATCATTTTCTCCTTGTATCTGAATTTGCATATCACTTTCTTCTTTCTTGGTTTCCATAGTATTGGTACTACTCTTTTCATCTGCTTGTTGACGATTACTCTCACACCCTGTTGTGATCGTTAGTAGAAAGCACACCGCTAACATTATTGATAAGAATTTTTTCATGCACTGTCCTCCTCACATTTTTATTGCTCTAGAAATTCTTTAACCAGTTGCCCTTCTGTTGACGATATAGTAGAAGCAATCCACGTATACATAGTTCACTGGACATAGCAAACCATACACCATGTAATCCCCATCCTTTTACAAGTATAAGGGATAGTGTCAAACGATCTCACCATATGCTGACCAAGTTCATGATACTTGGTATGAAGGTATCTCCTGCACCCCTAAGAGCTCCTGATGCTACGATTGATACAGCATAAAGTGGTTCGGCAAATGACTCTATCCTTAACACTTCCGTTACTAGTTTCTGTACTCGTAGATCATAGGTTAACATCTGAAAAAGAAAAGGACAGTCAACGTACATCAATAAACCGATACCTGTCATAAGTAGCGCTCCAAACAATATAGCAATATTAGAATAGCTTTTTGCAAGTTCTTTTTCATTTGCTCCTATACTTTGAAGTCGTAGCTGCTGTTGCTATACCATATCCAGGCATATAACACAGGCTTTCTGTTGTAACCGCAAAAGAATTCGCTGCAATAGCGATGGTACCTAATGGAGCAATGATACGTGTTACGCAAATCATGGCGCCACAAACAGCAGTATGCTCTAAAGCCATAGGAAAAGCTATGTAAATGGCATTTTTTACGATAGATCTATCTATAGAAAATTTCCCAGAGATATTGATTTTTAGAACTTTAGAATGAACAGACAAACCAAAACATCCAACTGCCAATAATGATCTGTGATAAAGCTGTTCCAATAGCCGCCCCTAGTACACCATAGAATCGTATTAGAATTAGATTAAATAACAATCCAAGACACACATGATAGCATTTAGTATACTAGTAACTTTCATGTTGCCACTGCATTGTAACATGGAACTTGATAATACATTTAATTGTTGAGCAGGTAAGGCTACATAAACTAAAAAATAAAGGAATGCATTTTTATAAATATCATTCGATGCTCCCAACTATCTAGGTAGGAAAGTACTAACGCTGATTCCAAATATCGTTAGAAAAAATAGAAAAGCTTATAGTTATCAATAATCTGTGTTTTAAAATCAAACGTGCTTTTTTGTTGTCACCTGCGCCTATCTGTTGTGCTCCTTGTACAGAAAAGCCAGATGCCGCCGCAATACATAGTCCACCCAATAGTCATGTACTGGTGGATACGATACCAATCGAAGCGGAAGCATCAGCACCCAATCCGCCTACCATTGCAGTATCAATATACTGCATAATGATGGAAGTAAGCTGTGCTGGAATAGCTGGAATGCTCAATTTCCAAACAGCTTTTAGCTTACCTTTGAGAGTGATTTTTCTCTTACTCTGAAATAATGTTGTCATATGTTTCCTAATTTCTTTATTCATAAACATTACATCCATTATAGATGTACTTACATGCTTTCTTTGAATATTCTCAAAATTTCATCATGAGAAAGAACCTTATATCCACCTTCCATAATGATTGTACTATCTGCAAGTCCATTCAACATATTCTCATTAACGCCTAGTTCTTTGATATTCATAACCAATCCAAGTTCTTTCATCCATGTTTCCATTGCAGAAAGTCCTTCTTCAGCGATTTGTTCCTGTGTTTTACCATCTGGTGTAATATTCCATACATTTATTGCGAAACGCACAAACTTTTCTAGACCGTATGGACAGATATGACGGTAGTAAGCCATAGAAACAGCGGATAGTGTCATGCCATGAGTCGCATCGGTGTATGCCCCAACAGCTTGTCCCAACATATGAACCATCCAATCTGTTGTTTTTCCTTTTGCAATTAACGTATTTAAAGCCCAAGTTGCTGTCCACATGATATTGCTGCGAGCTTCATAATTCTTAGAATCTTTCAATGCAATATATGAAGAGTGAACAACAGAACGCATCAGTCCTTCACTGATATAATCACTTGCGTTGTCGTCTTCTCCAGAGAAATATTGTTCACAGATATGATTGAATATATCATAAATACCGGAAATCATCTGGTATTTGGGCAAAGTATACGTATATGTCGGATCTAAAATTGAAAACTTAGGAAATACATTTTCACCAAACACATGACCAATTTTTAATTTCTGCTCATGATTTGTAATGACTGCACCACCATTCATTTCTGATCCAGTACCTACCATAGTAAGCACACAGCCTACAGGGATGATATCACAATCAACATCTTCCATATTTAAATAATATTTCTTCCATGGATCTTCATCACAATTAGCGGATACCGATACTGCTTTCGCATAATCACAGACAGACCCGCCTCCAACTGCTAGAATGAAATCAATCTTATTTTCTTTTGCAACATTACAGCCTTCATAAAGTTTCTCAATTGTAGGATTTGGCATTACTCCAGCATCTTCAAACACTTCTTTTCCTTGAGTTGTCAATATTTTTATGATTTCATCATAAATTCCGTTCTTTTTGATAGAGCCACCACCATAAATAAGCATAACCCTTTTACCATATTTGGGTAATTCTTCCTTTAATCTTGCAAGGGATCCTTCTCCAAAGTATAGCTTGGTTGGATTTACATAACTAAAATTTCCTAACATTCTGTTACCTCCTCTTTTATATTTATAATTGACTTTCCAAAGTCTCTCATTTTATTTAGTATTTCTTCTGACTTATTCTGTTTATCAAATGCTGTAAAAATACCCATATCTTCTAGTTTTAGATATTCTAAAAATGACTTTTGATATTCATAGATGGCGCCATCGTATACCTCATCACTGCCTGAACTTAAAATTAATGCCGCTTTTCTTAGGTTTTGCGGTTTATCTAAAGCATAGATACGATTGATCGCACATTGAAGTTGTCCCGTAAAACTGTGATAGTATACAGGAGATGCCAAAATTATCATTTCAGCTTCTTTCAAAAGAGGGTAGATTTCTTGCATATCATCTTTTTGAATACAGTTTCCTTTGCCTGCCTTATGACAATATTCACAGGCTAGACAGCCGGCTATGTTTTTTTGACAGACATTAACTACGTCAATTTTATGTCCATTTTCTTTTGCACCTGCAACAAATGCTGTAACCATTGCATTTGTATTTCCATTAGGATGAGGGCTACCATTGAATATAATGATATTCATATTCCACCTTTATAGAGACCTTTCAAAAAAATCTGTTATCTTATCGAAAGGTATTTTATCAACTCTATCATACAGATCTATGTGATCAGCATCTTCCACAACATAAAATTCTTTAGGTTCTACAGCCTTTTCATAAGCAAATTTGCTATAGTATTTAGAATGTGCTTGATCTCCTACGATAAATAAAACTGGTCTTGGCGATATCTCATCTATAAAATTCAACAACCTTGTATTCAAAAATGGCATAGAACTCGTGGTAGTGAATCCACCTCTAGCATGAGGATGATGTCCACGTTCCATTCCGTAAAATTTAAACCAGATTTCATCTGTAGCATCCAATCCTTCTGGAATCGATTGTGCTGGTTCTAATGGAAAACCTTGTATATATTCAGGATATCCATTTTCTGCGTCAGTCCATCTCTGCTGAGAAAGTTTATCTTTCAGAGTATACAAATCTTCTTTACTCATCAGGTCTTTTCCACGTGTAGAAAAGCTAATATCATACATACTGGTGGTTGCGACAGCTTTGATTCTAGTATCCACCTGTGCTGCTGATAAAGCAAATCCACCTGAACCACAAATACCAATGACACCTATTTTATTTCTATCCACATTCTTCAGTAAACCTAGATAATCAACGGCAGCATTAAAATTTTCAGTAAAAATCTCAGGTGATGATACATGTCTTGGTTCGCCATTTGAATCTCCCATGAACGTTTGATCAAAGGTCAATACAATAAATCCTCTCTGTGCTAATTCATTCGCATAAACACCAGGGCCTTGTTCCTTTACACCTCCATAGGGCGCGCCTACAATCAACGCAGGGTACTTCTTTGATTGATTCATATCTTTTTGTGTATATAATTCTCCAGATACAACGAATCCATATCTGTTTTTATAGGTAACACTTTCCCTTTGTACTGTTTCAGCCAATTTAAAAATATAATTATCTTTCATGTTTTCTACCTTCTTTCTTTATCTACTAATAACATACTACTTTGCAAGCATTATATCAAATACTTATTATGAATTGTTTGATATGCTTAAAAGTTATATCAAACTTTATTTTATCAAATTTTCTGGATGAGTGCTTTTTCGATTTTTAAGTCTGCTTACTCGTTACAGCCCAAATTCATTCAGTTTTATGGGAAAAAGATGAAGAGCACCGGTAGAAAGTTTCTAAGCCGGCCTCCTCATCTTATTTTCCTGCAGCAGTATTGTTTATTTCATAGCTGCTACTTTCTAATTCAGCTTTATAATCGAATTTGCCATATCCTTCATTAGAATCGCATTCATCAAATGATCCTGTGCATGTAACATAATGAGTGCCAAGGTGGAATTTTATATATAGTTGAATAGTTTTTTGAAAACGGTTTCTTTATATGAACCTCTTTTTAGTGCATCTTTTTGTATCATCTCTTTACGATTTCCTCTGTTTAATTTCAATTTTCCTCTTGACATATTACCAGAAGGATTTACAGCTTCTAATTTACTTTCTCTTCTTTGTGCCAGAATATATTGCAATACCTGCACATAAAATTGCTATTCCAATCAAAATCCATAATATTGTGTTCATCTGATACCCCTCGGTTTAGTAACGTAATATGAAATATATGACATAAACCGTATAACTAATAACCATAGCTAAAGCACTTCCAAATGTTACTCCAGATTTTACTCTTTTCGACAATCGTTGTTTTATTTACTTCCATTTTGTCAACTCCATAAATTCTAATTTGTCTTTCGCTTACTGCTTCGTGTATTTGTTTGATTGTGTGTCAATATCTCGACCACCATACATTACACGAATTATGGTAACGACAGCATTCCCTGCATCTGGAATGTAAAACACACAGTAATTATTTACAGGCATGATGCGCAGGCCTCGGCTGTGCCACGGCTCCTTTTCGTATCCAAGAAAACGCTCCGGCATCTGGTTAAGTCCCATGATGCTCTCCTCCAGTCGGTTAAGCTGACCTGCCGCATTTTCTGGGGACTGAAGTTCAAAA
>OLOS01001402.1_pt1 | contig 19884 bp, 16 predicted proteins | sample 1672631 | NCBI WGS metagenome assembly OLOS01 (sample SAMEA3136707, study PRJEB25190) | human gut metagenome | biome: human gut; feature: human-associated habitat; material: faeces | place: Austria | collected 2013 | reverse complement strand
AATCTTTGAATATAACAAAGAAGAAGAAATGAAGAAAATCCGGGCCGATGAATTCCGTATTGGAAAAGCGGAAGGAAAAGCAGAAGATGTGCTTGCTCTGCTGAAGGAACTGGGGGAAATTCCGGTTGAGCTGCGAGAAAGAATTCTTTCAGAAACCGACCTTGAACTTTTGAACCGGTGGCTTAAGCAAGCGGCAAAAGCAGGAACTATACAGGAATTCATAGAAAAGGCCGGACTGCCGGACATCTTCTGAATCTTTGTGTAAATTCATGCTTCTATCATATAACCTGTCCTCCGGCTTGCCCTGTATACATGAGTAGTAAGAAAAACTGTAAAAAAACAGATTTTATTGTTGACAAAACAGATTTTGTTATGCTATACTAGCTTTCGGTGACAGCGAGAGTCACCAGAAAACGCTGCTGTGGCTCAGTCGGTAGAGCGTCGCATTGGTAGTGCGGAGGTCATGGGTCCGATTCCCATCAGCAGCTTGTAAGAAGCCCGTATTTTACGGGCTTTTTTCATGTCTGAAAATAAGCAAGATTCTATTTATCTTATTTAGAATAGCATTTGCTAGTGAGAGTTTGAAAATTGCTTTCTGCAAGATGTGCGTCACAATTTGTGGGGAATTTGTCCCAGATTTATGAGGCGCAGAGGGCTACGTTGATTGAATTTGGGATAAATTCCACGCAAAGTGGGGATCCTGCTAAAGCAGGCGTGCAGATTGCGGAATGAATTTTCAAACACACTTTAAGGTTATTGTATTGGGATATTATGTTTTTAATCGTAAGCCTCTCGATATTCTTGTATATATTTCTGTCTTTTTATTTCTATATAAGGATCATTTTCCGGATTGTAATAATAAATATAGTTGAAAAAATCATTTAATGACATATTTGAAATATAGTTATTTTTTCGCACATGTTTAATTATTCCTGATAGCTCTAATTCTTCAATTGCTTCTTGCCTTCCATCGATAAAAAATAAATTTGTGTACTGTTGAAGTACAGCCAATAATCCAAAATACGCATACCTGTAATCATAACTGCTTTCTGTTAGATATGAATTTAATGTTTCAACAGTCAACATAAAAGAATTACTTTTTATTATTGAATCCAAACCATCTTTACTATTATATCTATAATCAATGTTATAGTTAGGTGCTGGAAAGTAAGTAACATTTTTGGTTATATGCAGAACTGTAATTTTTTTTTGCCTAAATTGTTTTGATGAGGTGCTATTTCCATAAATTATAGAAATCTTGGAATATAGAAATCTTGGTTCTGGTCGATATATGGTATGTTGGTTGCCCATTTTAAGGAAGTCCATTAGACCGGTAATTAATACATTTATTACTTTAAAGAAACAAGTATGAAATTGATTATTATTTTTAAGTCGGATACGAGAATTTGTTCTCTTGACGGAATAAACTCGTGTAGAATAAGGTTCCCTTTTGGTTAATGGAGATTCCATGATACCTGCCGTATCTATGTTTCTTAATAAATTTTTATTACTATTCTTTTGTAATCGCTTTCGCATAAAATCCCCCTTCTTGTTATATATTTTGCAGAATATTTAATGTCAATTTTTAGCTGTCTATTTTTACGAGATAAAGCAATCATATCAAAAATAAAGTTATAAGAAATCTCATACGGGTCTTTACAATAGAACATATGTTCTGTATAATATATGCCAGGGGGGCGATGTTTATGGAGACTAATAGAGTGTATTATATTATTGAAAACCACAGTATGATTAAAAAGGTGAGCATTATTAAATTCATTGGTGGGCTTTATACTATAAGTATCGAAGGAACATCCAAATTTCTCCGTGTGCATCCAAGCAGGATTTATACCTCCTATACGGATGCTTCCGATTCCGTTGAAGCAGACAATAAAAATACGGACCTGCATCGGAAAAAGAATGGACAATTACTGTGAACTTTATTATAACACAATCAAAGGAATACTAAAGTTTTGTAAACATTTAAGTTCCAATTCTGATTAAAAAGTAAAAGTGCCTTCCCATACTACGCCTCACGGCATAGGGAAGGCGCTTTTTTTAGTTATAAATCCGGCCTGCAAAGTAACTGCCCATACTTACTGATGGAACAGCATACGCTTGGAAAACGCATTCCGGTATTCGCTTGGTGTCAGCCCCGTGAGTTTTTTGTAGAATTTCATGAAGTTATGGCTGTCGGCAAAACCCAGGGCGTTGCTGATTTCCAGGATAGTCATATTGGTGTCCGTCAGCATGAAATTGGCCTCGTCAATTTTGGCCTTCATTATGTATCGTTTCAGAGACACGCCCGCTATGGAACTGAACATATGGGAGAGATATTTTTCGTTGTAGCCGAAGGAACGGGCGATGTCCGATACCCGTATGTTTTCCTGGATATGGCATTTGATATAGTCCAGGATATCCTGAAACATCTGCCGTTGGGTTTTGGTCGGTGCTCCCAGATTGAATTGTTTGAGATGCTGGTTATGGATTTCGCACATGACCAGAGTGGTCATATAATCGATGGTCAGCCGGTCATAGCGGGAGCGGACGGCATCCTGGAGCTGTTTCATAAGGACAATGATTTTTTCCGTGTTCAACGTCTGGCAATATTGGGGAATCAGCAGCCGGATATTGTTTTCCGCCAGATAACCCAGGGTTTCCGGCGAACCGTCATCGGGAATTACAAGGGAGACGGGATGCCGGGAGGTGAAATGCATCCAGTAAAAACTGCAGTCGGAGGGTTTGAAGCCGCGGCGGAGATTAAAGGGGGGCTGGCCGGGAGGCAGAAGAAGGGTTTCGCCGGTGTTGACGGTAAAATCCTGGTTTTGGTAAGAGATATAAAGCGGCCCTTTGGATATGACAAAAAGTTCATAATCAAGCAAATCGGCTGTCTCATGGACCCAATTGGGAGAGAGCGCTTCAAATTTGCCGGTATAAACATATTCAAGAGGTTTATCGATTGTAAATTCATAAGCCTTCAAGAACCGCGCCCTCCTTTCTAAATGGCAGCCTGAAATGTAACTGTGAAGGTACTGAACAGGCAGTCTGAAATTTAACACCCCAGGTGTATCTTTATCCTGTCTTAAAATAAAAAGAATGGTCCGTATATCTGTTATACAGATTTCGGACGGACGTAATTAAAACGTAAAATAGCTAAAAGAGCAGGAAAGAAAAGAAATTTCTTATTGGTAAGAAATGGAAATTAGTAAATAATGCATAAAAATAGTATATAAAAGGCTGTTAAAATGTACAAGGTGTATAAAGGTTAGGTTGGGTGTAAAAAGGTTGTGGATTTCCGGGTGTGAAAAGGAAGCTATAACCTTTTTACACTTAATGTATCTTTATGACATTTACGAAAAGGGAAGGGGATTATAAGATATACCCATAAAAACCGGTGCAGTTACAAAGGATATATTCAAAATGCACGATAAAATAAATCAGTACCGGCAGATACATAATAAAATAAGACCAATAAAATGCCGCTGAAAAGCGGAGCATACAGCTCTTTTTCGGGGATGGGAGTTCGGCTTCCCCGTCAGGGCACGGGAAAACCACGGGGAACGGATCCGGATAAAAGGATGCTTACCGGTGAAAAAAGGAAATAACACGGCTACCGTGAGATTTCAAAATAAAGAATGGAGGAAAAAGGATGAAAAAGAAAGTATTGGCACTGGTGCTTTCCGCAGCAATGCTTGCAGGTCTGCTGGCAGGCTGCGGCAGCAGTTCAAGTACGGGCGGTACGGCAGGTACGGGCACGGGCGGCACGGAAACGGCAGCTCCTGCGGCGGAAGGGAACGGCAGTGATGCGTCCGCATCCACCGGGGAAGTGGTAAAGCTGAAAGCGCTGATTATTTCCCACTCTTTGACTAAGGATATCACGGAAATGAAATGGGTTTCCGAAATCGAGGAAAAAGCAGGTGTGGAAATCGAATGGGAACAGATCCGGGCCGATTGGGAAACGGTAAAATCCACCCGGTTCGCCGCGGGGGATATTCCGGATCTTTTATTTAATGCAACGGCGGATTCCGATTATACCAAATATGCCGGCCTGTTTACGGACCTGACCCCTTACATAAGTGCGGAAACCACGCCCAACATCACGGCTATGTTTGAAGAAGAGCCGGATACCAAGACCCTGGCGACCACAATGGAAGGAAAAATATTCGGGCTTCCCAAATTCCAGGGGAAATGGCCTTCCACCAATACGGTTATGTTCATTAATCAGGAATGGCTTACGAATGTGGGAAAAGAAGTACCCACTACCTTTACGGAACTGAAGGATGTGCTGAAGGCCTTTAAGGAACAGGACGCCAACGGAAACGGGGATCCTGACGATGAAATCCCCATGGACTTCAATGCAGGGGCCAACAACGGCTGGTTCAACAGCGCCTATTCCATGACAAATCTCGTCGGCTCCCTTGGCATTCAGCTCACGAACTGGGGCACAGATGCCTATTTTGCGGAAGACGGACAGATCAAATGCTATGCGGTGGACGAGCGTTACAAGCTTTTCATTAAATATGTGGCAGACCTTTACGCGAACGGCCTGATCAATACCAACGCGATTTCCAACGATTATTCCGCTTTCCAGTCCTTATCCCGCGGTAATGAAAACGGGGAGGCGCTGGTGGGATGTGTTTTCGGCTGGGAGGAAACAGATAAATTCGGGCCGAACCTTTACAGCCAGTATGTGCCGGTTCCTGCTTTGGACTATGATATTGACTGCGAACCCGGAACCTATGATACACGCTGGAGAGATGACTACACAGGACTGAACATGTCCGGAAACCGGGTATGCGTCAGCGCTAACTGCAAGGATGTGGAAGCCGCAGTACGGTTTATCGACTGCTTCTACGACCCGGCGGTATCCGTACAGGGCCTCTTCGGCGGCATCTCTGACGGCTGTGTGGAGCAGACTGGTGACAACAGCTTCAAGGTGCTGGATCCCCTGGATCCCGATACGGATCCCGGTACCTGGAAATGGACCAGCACCATGGCGGACAATGCGCCGATGTATATCCGCAGAAGTACGGAAATCGAAATGGCACAGGATATGACCTTTGCGCTGGAGGAAAGAAAAGTATACGACGACGTGATTGCCAAAGCAAGCGAATCGGATACGTATCCTCAGATGTTTATGAAATACTCGGAAGAAGATCAGAATACGATGGCTCTTACCCAGGCAAATATCAATAATATTATTGATAACTACTGGTCCCTGTGGATGACAGGGGAATCGGACATCGATGCCGACTGGGACAGCTACGTGAAGAGCGTGAACGACGCGGGCCTTCCTCAGATACTGGAAATCAGGCAGAAAGCCTTTGATACATATCTGGGAAAATAAACCCGGACGGACCTGAATAAAAGAACAGATAATGTAACAGTTCAGACAGGTGGGATGTGTTTTTTGCATCCCACATTCTGTATGAAGGAAGGGTGATCGTATGAGCGCTACGTCTAAGGGAATGACAGTTCCTAAAAAGAATGCTCCGGCCGGAATGAAACAGGGATTCCAAAAATATCTCCAGCATAACTGGCAGCTGTGGATTATGCTGTTTCCCGCTATGCTGTATATTCTGATTTTCTGTTATGTTCCCATGTATGGAATCCAGCTTGCATTCCGTGAATACAGCTTTACAGCAGGAATTACGGGCGGTAAATTCGTCGGCATGAAATACTTCAGGCAATATTTTGAGAGTCCTATGTTCTGGACCACTTTAAAAAACACATTCGTCATATCTGCGACCAGTATTCTCGTAGGCTTTCCGGCCCCGATTATCCTGGCTATGGTAATCAATCAAATCCGCAGTCCGAAGTGGAAACGTACGGTGCAGACAACCGTTTATATTCCCTATTTTATATCCGTTGTAGTCCTGGTATCCATGCTTAACATTATGTTTGCCAATGACAGCGGGGTGATAGCTAATTTTTTAAAGAGTCTTCTTATTGTTTCCCGGGATACCAACATATTGGGAAAAGAATCCTGCTTTGTGCCTCTGTATGTGCTTTCCGGCGTCTGGCAGACCATGGGCTGGAACAGTATTATCTTTATCGCCGCCCTGTCCTCCGTGGATACCCAGCTGTACGATGCCTGCAGGATTGACGGGGCCAACCGGTGGCAGACGATGATACATATTGATTTTCCGGCTATCCTGCCCACAATCATGATTCTGCTTATTATGAATATGGGCAATATCCTGAATGTCGGGTTTGACAAGGTCTTTCTGATGCAGAACAGCCTGAATCTGGGAGCCAGCCAGGTTATTTCCACCTATGTCTATACCGTGGGCATCAAATCCTCACAGTTCAGCTTCGGTGCGGCTGTGGGCCTGTTTAATACGGTGATTAATTTTGTATTCCTGCTGGTAACCAACTTTATTTCCAAACGCACCACCGGCACCGGATTGATGTAGGAGGGAGAGATTATGGCAGATAATAAAAAAAGCCCTGAAAGGGCGGGGAAAAAGTCCTTTAACTGGCCGGACAGAATATTCGGTGCGATGGTTCTTATCCTGAGCATCCTGGTATTTATCGTTATTGCTTATCCGCTGTGGTTTATTATCATTGCGTCCATCAGCAATTCCAATCTGGTGAACCTGGGAAAGGTTACCTTCCTGCCAAGGGACATCCGTTTTTACGGATACCAGCAGATAGCAGACGACAGCCGTATCTGGATGGGGTATGCCAATACCATATTCTATGTGGTTGCGGGAACGCTTCTGAATATGGCGGTTACCATGCCGGCGGCCTATGCCTTATCCAGAAGAGATTTCAAGGCAAGGAACAAGGTGATGTTTTACTTTGTTTTCACCATGTTCTTCAGCGGCGGGCTGGTCCCCCTCTATATGACCGTAAGCTCCCTGGGGCTGATTTCCACCAAGACCATTCTCATTGTGTTTGTGGCGGTCAATACCTATAACCTGATCATTGCAAGGACGTTTATTGAAAATTCCATTCCGGAGGATTTGTATGAGGCGGCGGTACTGGACGGCTGTTCCCATTTCAATTATTTTATCAAGGTGGTCCTGCCCTTGTCCAAGGCGGTGATTTCCGTGCTGATCCTGTATTATGCGGTATTCCACTGGAATGATTTCTTTAATGCGCTGCTGTTTAACAGCAATGCCAAAAATGCCCCGCTCCAGATTATCCTGCGGGAAATCCTTCTGCTCAACCAGGCGTTCTCCAGCGGTGTGGGAAGCGTACAGGGCGGCTATGCCCAGGGGGCCGCGGATCAGGTAAAATATGCGGTTATCATAGTATCCACCCTGCCGATTCTGTGCGTATATCCTTTTATCCAGAAATATTTTGAAAAAGGGGTGATGATCGGAGCGGTCAAGGGGTGAAAAGAATGCGCGTTTTTCGGCGCGTTGGGGGAAATAGTTGAGACAATAGCGGTTTCGGACCGCTGATTCATATAGTATCGCAGGCATGCCCGCGATAGGCAGGGGGATAAAAATGGACAGATTGAAGGATTTCCAATACCGGAAGGTAGAACTTAAAAACAGCTTGTGGGAACGGCAGCGCAGGGATACGGCAGAAACCTACCTGTCGATACCCAATGATTCTTTTCTTTACTATTTCAGGAAACTGGCAGGGCTGGAGGCTCCCGGAGAGGGGCTGACCGGCTGGTACGGAAACGGAGCGTCCACCTTCGGACAGAAGCTGGGGGCCTTTGCCAAGCTCTATGCGGTGACAGGGGACTACCGGCTGAAAGAAAAGGCGGTTTATCTGGCGGATGAATGGGGGAAATGTGCCGAAGCGGCTCAAAAGGTGATCGACTGCAACGGCACCTATGTATATGAAAAGCTGCTGGGCGGCTTCCTGGATATGTATGAATATCTGGGGTATGAAAAAGGGCTTGTCTGGTGTTCCCTTCTTACAGACAGCGCGGCAGCGCGGTTTAAAAGGGACATTCCCAGAGACGGGCTGCAGGGACCGGAATTATGTGACAATGACATGATCGAGTGGTATACACTTCCGGAAAACCTCTACCGTGCCTACCGGCTGACCGGGGATCAGAAATACCTGGATTTTGCCAGGGAATGGGACTATACGTATCTGTGGGATAAGCTGTGCCGCAGAGACACTTCCATAGGCCCCAGACATGCCTACAGTCAGGTTAACAGCCTCTCCAGCGCGGCTATGGCCTATGAGGTGGCCGGAGAAAAAACCTATCTTGAGGCCATCGAGAACGGGTATGAAGAAATTACGGAAAAACATACGTATGCTACAGGAGGCTATGGTCCCGCAGAATGCCTGTTCGCTGAGGAAGAGGGCTTCCTGGGAGAAATGCTGAAGGATTCCTGGGACCCCACCAAAAGAAATGCTGTCTACCGCAATTTCGGAGGCGGATATGTGACCCGCAACGATAACTGGGGCAGCTGCGAGGTTTCCTGCTGTGCCTGGGCTGTGTTCAAAATCTGTAATTATCTGCTCCGGATAACCGGAAAAGCAAAATACGGCGCATGGGCCGAGCAGATGCTGATTAACGGCGTGGCGGGCCAGCCGCCTATTGATTCCCAGGGGCATGTCATGTATTATGCGGGATATTTTGTGGACGGTGCGGTAAAGAGCGTCCATGACAGAAGGCTGCAGGGCAACGGGGCCAATTTTGAATGGCAGTGCTGTACCGGGACCTTTCCCCAGGATGTGGCGGAATATGCAAATATGCTTTATTATACGGACGAAGATGGGATTTATGTATCCCAGTATATGCAGTCCAGGGCGGCATTTACCGTCAGCGGGGAAGAGGCGGTTCTGGAGAACTGTTCGGATGAGGATATCGCCCCTGTGCGCAGGTTCCGTATACAGGAAGCAGGCAGCAGCCCCTTCCGGATTTGCTTCCGGGTGCCTCATTGGGCCGGAGGGGAAAACCGGATTCTGGTAAACGGCGAGGATTCGGGGCTGAAGCCGTCTCCGGATACCTGGGCCGTACTAAAACGGGTGTGGAAGGAGGACGATGTGATTACCGTAATCTATCCTTTCCGCCTGGAGTTTAAGCCGGTTGATGATAAAAATAAGGATATCGCGGCACTCTGTTTCGGGCCGGCAGTGCTGGCTGCGGACAAAATGACCCTGTTTGACGGGGATATGGAAAAACCGGAAACCTGGATTACCTGTGTGGAGGAAAAGGAAATGATTTTCCGTACCCTTCCCGGGCATGTATGTCCTTATCCCCAGGAAGTGAGGACCTTCCGTCCCTATTACAGGCTGCCTGTCATGGAGTGGTATTTTATGTATGTGCGGTTTCGCACACAAACGGGGGAAAGGGGATAAGGGTGGTTCCAGACTGTCAGGGCGGTGTCGGCCGCCCTGCGGACTGCGGGCATAAACAGGGAAAATATTCTTTTGGAAGATTTGCTTTCCTGTGTTATGCAATGGCATGCCTGCCTTTTATTTTCTTTCTTATATTACTTATTACTGTCTAATCCATTTTCTGCCCGCTTACTCTACATGAATTTCTTTAGAAATAATAGCCTTGTCTGCAACACTGCTGTCCATTCCTTCCTGTTCCATTTGAAGACAATCATCATAATTATCAAAAATAAAGATGTACAAAGTTTTTATCTCTTTCCCCTGAACGGCAAATCCGGATCTGCCCGCCATTTCCGTATCCAAGTAAAGCATTTCCCCATTCTGGTTAAAACAAATAGTCTGGCAGGGTTCATAAGACCACCCAAGAAGTTCTAACATCTCTGCATCTGTCAAATCAGGATCTTTTGAAAGCAGCTTTTCCCTCCTGTCGTCTGTCAGTTCTCTCTGTTCTCCCGGTGTTGTCGTATGGACAATTACCTGATACGGAGATATCACTATATCATCAAGCGTAATATTTCCTTTTTTCTCACCTACTTCAATCGTCTTTACATCTGTTCCATTTACCTCAAATGGAAGGACAACATTCCAGACGCCATCCGTCCAGTGAGATGCCGAAATTTCCTCGCCATCAAGCATCCTGTCATCATCATAACCAAGACCGTTTACATTTAGGTCAAGTTCGCCGCTGCCTACAAATTTCTCCGCTAGATTTATCTTCAGAATACCTGCAAATGTATGGCTGTCGATTACCTCTCCCTCAAACGTATTTTCGAGCCATTCAGGTGAACTTCCATCCACACTCCATGTTCCGCCTATATAAAATCCTGCGGCTGTCCGATTATCTGCGGCATTCATGCCTGTATAATGTTCCGGAATATGAGTAAAATCTGCCTCTTCTGCTTCGATATTTACCGTAAGGAATATGGAATATCCATCACAGTAGATTTCTGATACCGTCAATGTAATTCCTTGATCAGATACAGAATAATCCGATGTATCCAAATTACCAGCATGATCCTCATTCGTTAAAACCGTTTCCTTATCCGAATAATCACCTGAATATGTGACATTATCCTGAACCTTCTCAAAGATTTTTCCAATCAAGGGAATCTTAGCTGCAAGCGCCGGATTATAATAACCCAGACCGCCAATTCCAATAATCGCAGCAGCCGCAGCAGCAGCTGCAAATTTCCCTATTTTGCTAAATTTCTTCATTTTATACTTCCTCCTTCTATGTATCCGGATTTCTCTGGTACTTATTTCAGGAGCAAGGGCTTGCTTTAAGATTTGATCCAATTTTTCATCTGTCATATCCTATCGCCTCCAATTTTTCCTTTAACTGCTTTTTTGCTTTCCGCATCCGGCTTTTAACAGTTCCCTCCGGCAGGCCGAGAATTTCAGACACTTCATTGATCTGCATATCCGCTGAATAATACAAATAGATCGGTATTCGGTATTTCTCAGGAAGGGATGCAACGACTCCCTGAATCAAGTCTATCTCATTTTGCTTCAATACAATATGTTCTGGAGAAGCCTCATTGTCATGCTCGGAAACTTCATATCCCTCATCAGACATCTCATCTATACTGTCGATCGGAACCAGCCGCATCCTGTTTGCATATTTTTTCTTCTTATTTTTCCAAAGATAAATTGAGGTGGATAAGGCATAACTCTTTGTATTCTGTGTAGAGTCCAGCTTTTTCTTTTTCTCCAGCAGATTGAGCATAGTGTCCTGATACAGTTCATCCCCGTTTTCCACATCTCCGGCTGTTATCCGACAAAACCGCAGAATATCCTTTCCAAACTTCAGGACAAACCGATCGAATTCATCATTATTCATAGCCGCCCTCCTCCTTCTTCTTTCAAGTCGACTTGCAAAGATTTGCCCTTGCATATATATATTGTCATGACACCGGAAAAAGTTTTCACATTCTTGAAGAATTTTATCATTTGGTCAAATAACAGAAGGAAAAAGATTGACAAATATACATGCCAATGATAGGATAAAACTAAAATGAAACGATTCATACAATACCCGGATCGATTGAAGCAGGCAGTGCTTTCTGTCTGCTTTCTTTGAAACAACGGATGGCTGGCGGACCTTGCCATCCGTTGTTTGGACATAAGGATGGTCCGCGGAACGCAGCGGCTGTTCTTCAGACAGGTTATACAAAAAGGAGGATACGTATATGTTTATGGGAAGTCTGGATTCCCTGCCCCTTTTACGAAGGGGGAAGAGCAGGGCAATTAACTGGGAGAACCGGACCGGGGAAAAAGGAAAAGGGGGAATGGCAGCCAGCGACCTTGGCCCTTCCAGGAAAGGGTCACCCTGTATTCCCTGCCTGGAGCCGGGAGAAACGGTGACCCTGGCGGAAATGGACGGTCCCGGCGTGGTTACGCATATCTGGATCACGGTAACGGACCGTACCAGCGACAGGAACCGGTATATTCTCCGGGATCTGGTACTGCGTATGTATTGGGATGGCGAGGAAACCCCCTCCGTGGAAAGCCCGCTGGGCGATTTTTTCTGCTGCGGTTTCGGGGTATCCTATCCGGTGAATTCCCTGCCTGTGGCTGTTAATCCCACCCGCGGCTTTAATTCCTATTTTCCTATGCCCTTCGGGAAAAAAGCGAAAATCACCATTGAAAACCAGTGTGACGAAGCGGTGAATGCTTTCTTTTACCAGGTGGACTACTGCCTGCTTGAGGAGCTGCCTGCTGAAACGGGATATTTCCATGCCAGCTGGAGACGGCAGCGCCTCACGGAAAAGGGAGAGGATTATGTCATCCTGGACGGAGTGAAAGGCCGCGGCCAGTATGTGGGAACCTATCTGGCGCTTACAACCCTGGAGAGGTACTGGTACGGGGAAGGGGAAGTGAAGTTCTACATAGACGGAGATGAAGAATACCCGACCATCTGCGGGACAGGGACGGAGGATTATTTTGGGGGAGCCTGGAGCTTTGCTACCCAGGAAAACGGGCGGACGGTGGAAAATACCTTTTGTACCCCGTTTCTCGGGTATCCGTATTATTCCCACCATGATACGTTCCTGCACAACGACTACCATAACGACGATCAGATGCCCCAGCGCAGCTTTTACCGCTGGCATATCGCGGATCCGGTATTGTTCGAGGAGGATTTGAAGGTGACCATCCAGCAGATTGGAGTATACCATGGGGGCCTTTTTGAACGCCAGGACGATGTGGCGACGGTGGCCTACTGGTATCAGACAGAGCCGCATCAACCTTTCGGAAAGCTGATGGAGCGGAAGGAACGCTGGCCCAGGTGAAGGTAAGCAGCCGGCAGGACAGCCGGATAAAAGATAATCTACTATAGAAAAAGGAGCGGCTGAATGAGCGAGAAATTAGACAGGGCAAGAGCCTATGAGGAGGAGAAGCGGACACAGACACCGGAGGGGTCAAAATGTGTGTTCCATCTGACGCCGGCAGTGGGCTGGATCAATGATCCCAACGGTTTTTCCCGGTATCAGGGAGAATACCATCTGTTTTATCAATACCATCCCTACAGTACCGTATGGGGGCCTATGCACTGGGGACACCAGAAAACAAGGGATTTTATCAAATGGGAGCATCTGCCCTGCGCATTGGCGCCGGATACGGGATACGACGGGCAGGGCTGTTTTTCCGGCAGTGCGGTGGAGCATGAAGGAAAGCACATCCTCATGTATACAGGGGTGCTTGACCGGATGGAAGATGACGGAAGGCATACCCTCCGTCAAACCCAGTGTATCGCCGTGGGGGACGGGATCAATTATGAAAAGCTTCCTGAAAATCCGGTGATAACCGCACAGGCGCTGCCGGAGGGAAGCTCAAAAGAGGACTTCCGGGATCCCCGGATCTGGAAAGAAGGGGATACGTTTTACGCCGTGGCAGGCAGCCTGGGAGCGGACGGAAGCGGGCAGATTGCCCTGTTTTCCTCCGCGGATGCCGGAAAGTGGCGGTTTGAATCCATTCTGGATGCCAATGGGGGCCGGTACGGAAAAATGTGGGAGTGTCCGGATTTCTTCCCTCTGGAGGACAGCCAGATACTGATCGTCTCTCCCCAGTTCATGCATGCGGAGGGACTGGAATTCCATAACGGTAACAACGCCATCTATTTTGTGGGAAGCTATGACCGTGAGAAAAAGAAATTCCTACGGAAAGAGGCACGCAGTGTGGATTATGGTCTGGATTTCTACGCGCCCCAGACGGTGGAAACCGCAGACGGACGAAGGGTGATGACGGGCTGGCTGCAAAGCTGGGACAACTACCTGACGCCGGAGGAATTCCCGTGGTCGGGGATCATGAGCATTCCCCGGGAGCTGGAATTACGGGATGACAGGCTGATCCAGAATCCGGTGAGGGAGCTGGAGCGTTACCGTCAAAACGAGGTATCCCATAAGGGGGTAACATTGTCGGAAAAGGCGGGAAAGACAGAGCTGGAAGGCGTCCGGGGAAGAGTGCTGGACATGACGGTGGAGGCGGATGTGAGCCGGAGTGATGCCCTGACCCTTCATCTGGCGGCAGGAGAAGGTTTTGAAACCACCCTGTCTTATGAAAAGGGAAAGGGGACGCTTACCACGGACCGGACCTACAGCGGCCTGAAGAAGGATCTTCTTTGCACCAGATCCATGTATGTGGATGCCAAAGAAGGAAAGCTGAAGCTGCGGCTGTTGATGGATAAATACACGCTGGAGGTATTTGTCAATGACGGGGAACAGGCGATGAGTTCTGTGATTTTTACGCCGCCGGAAGCGGAAGGCATAGCTTTTTCCTGTAAAGGGGAGAGTTCCTTAGATCTTGTTATGTATGAAATTATGGTGTAACCGATTCGGCAGAGGAAAGCGAGTTACGACAGAAGGCGGTATGGCCCCGGAAAAGGGCTGTACCGTTTTTTTGTCCGGTGAGTTTACTGTAGCCTAATAAAACGGGCATACCGCCATAAAAGCGATATGCCCGTTTCTAACTCTCTGTTTTTCCATTGCTATAGGCAGAGCACTTACTGTGCCGCTCCGCCCTGTTCCGCCGCCTGTTGCTGCTGTAATGCATAGGCATTCTGCAGCGCCGCGATCTGGGCGTTCAGGCTGTCAATTTCCTGCTGCGCCTGGTTGACGGAATTCTGTGCCGCCGCCTGGGATTCCGGATCGGCGGCCGCCGCAAACTGCTGCTGGGCGCTTGCCAATACTGTCTGGGCATTCTGAAGGGCGGCCTGCAGGTTGGCCATCTGGATATCATAATTAGCCAGCATATTCCTGGCATCCAGCTCCAGCCGCTGCTGGGCAATGACTGCCGCCGCATTGGGATCTGCCATAAAGGCGGCATCATGAGGACACTGGGTGGAAGAGCCTTCCGCAGGAGTGGCATTGCCGCTTAAGGCGGCGTCCAGAGCGGGTGTCATAGTTACCGTACCGGGTACCTGGAACGGGCAAAGCTCTGTGGCAGGCAGGCCGGAATATTCACATACGCTGCCCTGGTAATGCACATCACAGGTTTCCGTAGGAACGGTGCCTTTGGCGAAATATTCCGTTTTCAGCGTTTCGTCACACATACCGGCGATAGGAAGCTTGCCGGACTGGGAGCAAACGGTTGCGGTTACGATATCGGCAGGGACATTGAAGGCCTTGTTTTCCAGGTTTTCATGGATTTTGCTCATGGCCGCTTTCCAAAGGGTTTTGGCCAGGTTACGTTCCCCGGTTTTCCCGGAAAGCTTGGCATTGTTGTCATAGCCTGTCCATGTGGTACAGGTGTAATAAGGCGTATAGCCGGCAAACCATACATCGTTATAATCCGAAGTGGTACCGGTTTTCCCGGCGATGGACATGCCGCCGAAATTCACGCTTGTCCCGGTACCGGAGGTAACGACATCCACCATGGCGTCTGTGAGAAGGAAGGCTGTGCTTTCCTTGATTACCTGACGGGTTTCCCCTACGGTATTGTCAATAACCACATTTCCGTCATGATCCACTATTTTGGTATAAAGCTTGGGTTTGATATACGTTCCGCCGTTGGCAATCGTGGCATAGGAGGCATTCAGCTCCATATTGGTAACACCATAGGTAATACCTCCCAGAGCCAGGGACTGGGTAATATCGGAAAAAATCTGTCCGTTTTTTTCTTCGCTTCTTACCAGCGTGGTAAAACCGAAATTCTCCAGATAATCAAACCCTTTATCGGGGGTAATGGTTGTCAGGGTCTTTACCGCGATGATATTCAGTGAATCCCGGATACCATCCCGCAGGGAACAGATGCCCCGGTAACCGGAACTGTACCAGTTGGATACCGGCCTGCCGTTGGCATAGTTGAAAGGCGCATCTACAAACACATCTGCCAGAGTAAGTCCCGCGCTGTCTAAAGCGGGCGCATAGGTGGAGACGATTTTGAAGGTGGAACCGGGCTGTCTGGTAGTGGAGGTTGCACGGTTTAAGGTACGGTTGGCCTCCTTGGCGCCGCGGCCGCCCACGATAGCTACCACATTTCCGGTGGACTGATCCTCAATGGTCATGGAAATCTGAGGCTGGGGTGTCATGGAAATACTCTCCGCCAGTACCTCATCCCCATCCTGGAGAAGGGAAGCCTTATAGGTTTCTATCGCCGCATATGCGTCTTCCTGGGAGGAAAAAAGCAGGGGATATTTTTTATCGTTTCCGTTTTCCTTCAGGTATTCCTCCAGCATTTCCTTGCTGTAGTTATCGCTTTCCCCATTGGAATGCTGGATGGACAGCTGGTAGTTCAGATACCAGCTGGTACCCTGGGGATAATTTTCCTCATTGGAGCATACTTCATCACAAATAGACTGGATCGTGGGATCCTGGGTGCTGTAAATCTTGAGGCCGCCTGTATAAAGCATGGAAAAGGCCTGTGCCTCGGAATAGCCGGCGGCTTCCAGATCATCCATGACAGCTTCGGTCAGGGCGTCCACAAAATAAGAATTAACAGCGGTTTCCCCTGTCTCTTCGTTAACGGTCTGAATGCGGGAATAGACATCGTCCGCCAGCGCTTCGTCGAATTCGGACTGGCTGATATATCCCTGCTCCAGCATGTCGTTGAGCACCTTTTCCCGACGTTCCGCATTTTTTTCCGGATGGGTAATCGGGTTATAACGGGAGGGGTTCTGGGTGATAGCGGCAATGACGGCGCATTCGGAAAGGTTCAGTTCATATACATTTTTCCCGAAATACCGTTTGGAAGCAGCCTGTACACCCAGGGTGTTCTGCCCTAAATTGATGGTATTCATGTAATTTTCCAGGATTTTATCCTTGTCCATCTGGTTTTCCAGCAGAATGGCCAGATACTGCTCCTGGATTTTACGTTTGACTTTGACGGCAAAAGCTTTTTCACTTTCGCTTGTCCAGCTGGTAAGAACGTTATTTTTGATGAGCTGCTGGGTGATGGTGCTGGCGCCTTCGGAAAAATGTCCGGACGTAAGCCCGATAAAGCCGGCACGGATAATACCTTTGATATCAATGCCGTTATGCTCATAAAAACGTGAATCTTCGATTGCCACAAAGGCGTGGGCAAGATTTTCAGGGATTTTGTCCATGCTTACGGGCACCCGGTTGGAGCCTTCCGCATCCAGCTTGGCAATCTGGTTCCCCTCCGCGTCGTATACAAAGGTGGAAAAACCGGTGGGGGATACGTCGATGTTGGAGATATCCGGCGCAGAAGCCAGGATACCCTTGACAACGCCCAGTCCGCCGCAGATCCCGATAATACCTGCAGCGAGTATCACAAGCAGAATGGCTTTAAAAAAGGTAAGAGCAAAACGTTTGCCCCATTTTTTTGATTTGGAACGCAGTGCCTTTTTTTTCTTGGCGGCACCTCTTTTGCCATAATTCATGAATTATGCCTCCTTAAGATAAACAGGAAGTTTCATGGAAAAGGTTCCATAAAAAACAACCTGTAATGTCCCATTTTGGGGCCATTTCAGGCAGGTCCAAAATGGCATTACCTATCTGATTATAGCAAATATGGGCAGGTAAATAAAGGTTTTTCTTCCATATTAAGAATTGTTCACAATATTACACACTTTTAAACATGGGCCGGAGGCTTGCCGCCGCTGCGTTTTTCACGGCCCGTGCAGTAAATGCACAGTACTCCGTGACCAGTAGCCAACTGTTACACCTGTTGCCTTCTGCCAGAAAAACTACATGTACATCGCAGGGGATGGTGTGATAAGATAAGACTGACAGGAATTATGAGGTAACCGTTCAGACGGATAGGAACGGTTGCATTCCGGGAGGTTCTTTATGGAAAAGAAAGAAAACAGGGAGAGATATCTGCCATATCGGTGTGTGCTGGAAGGCGGAACCGGTGAGATTGTGGAGAAGAAATCGCGCTTTCTGGCTACGGTACGGAAGGTGGAAACGGAAGAAGAAGCGGCGGCGTTTATTGAGGAAATGAAGAAAAAGTATTGGGACGCCTCTCATAACTGTTCCGCCTTTGTGCTTGGGAGGAAGGCGGAGCTGACGCGCTGCAGTGACGACGGGGAACCTTCGGGGACAGCGGGGCGGCCTATGCTGGAGGTGCTGCTGGGAGAAGGGATCTGCAATACGGCCGTGGTGGTGACACGGTATTTCGGCGGCACGCTTCTGGGGACCGGCGGACTGGTCAGGGCCTATGGGGCGGCGGTAAAAGCCGGGCTTGAAGGAAGCCGGGTGGTTACCATGCGCTATGGGACCCGGCTGCGGATTGGGTCGGACTATTCGGATATCGGCCGGATCCAGTATCTGTTAGGGCAGCAGGGGCTTCCCCAGGAAAACGCGCAGTATACGCAGCGGGTGGTCCTGGAAACCGTTGTCGCCGCGGAAGGGGAGGAACGGCTGATAAAAGAACTGACGGAGGCGACCGGCGGAAGAGCCGTGCTGGAAGCGGTTGGCAGATACTATTTTATTGACAAAGAGTAATGGTAACGTTATAGTGAATGAGTATTAATTTCCGAAAGGTGGTGGTTTTTTATGAAGAGCAAAACGGCAGGCAGTAGTGATGTTCCCGTCCCCGGGCGAAGTTGCAGTCAAAATAGGATTACAGGTAAGGCGGGTATGGGGCTTTGCGGGAAAGCTGCCGGACGTGCCCGGATGGGGGCAGGTCCATGCCTGAAAGCTGTCATGACACCGCCGGAAGGAGATTGTCATGGAAGAAAGCAAGGTAATAAGAGAACTGCTTGACAGCAAGCAGTATACGAGACTCCGCCAGATGCTGTCGGAGCTTAACGATGCGGATATCGCAGTGCTGCTGGAGGAACTGGAAGAACAGGATATGCTGAAGGTATTCCGTATTCTTCCCAAGGATCTGGCGGCGGATGTTTTTTCTTATATGGATGTGGATAACCAGCAGTTTATCATTACGTCCCTGTCCGACAGGGACGCGGCGAATATCGTGGATAACCTGATGGCTGATGATGCGGCGGATCTTATGGAAGAGATGCCGGCTAACGTGGTAAAAAAAATCCTGGCAAATGCCAGCCCGGATACGAGAAGGGATATCAATCATCTGCTCCGTTATCCGGAGGATTCCGCCGGAAGCATTATGACGGTGGAATATGTGGATCTGAAGGAAAACCTGACGGTGGATGAGGCGATAGCCAGAATCCGCAAAATCGGGGTGGACAGTGAAACGATCAATATCTGCTATGTCCTGGACGGCCGGAGGAAGCTGGTGGGAACGGTGGCCCTGCGTTATCTGCTCCTGAGCCAGCCGGATGAGGTGATTGCTGACATCATGCATGAAAACGTAATCTCCATCAATACCCTGATGGATCAGGAGGAGGTTGCCAGACAGTTCCAGAAATATGACTTTACGGCCATGCCGGTTGTGGATAACGAAAACAGGCTGGTGGGTATTATTACCGTAGATGATATCGTGGATATTCTCCAGGAAGAGGCTACGGAGGATATGGAAAAGATGGCGGCTATCGTGCCCAGCGATAAGCCTTATATGAAAACAGGGGTGCTGGAAACCTGGAAAAAGAGAATTCCGTGGCTGTTGCTGCTGATGGTTTCCGCGACCTTTACCGGACGGATAATCGCCAGCTATGAATCGGCGCTCAGCGCCTGTATGGTCTTGTCCACCTTTATCCCCATGCTCATGGACACGGGCGGAAATGCGGGAAGCCAGGCCAGTGTCTCCATCATCCGCGGTATTTCCCTGGATGAAATCCGGTTCCGGGATATGCCGGGCGTGATCTGGAAGGAAGCCAGGGTGGCCCTGCTTTGCGGCATTACCCTGTCGGCGGCTAATTTTATCAAGCTGATGCTGTTTGACCGGGTACAGGCGGCGGTGGCGTTTGTTATCTGCCTGACCCTGGTGGTAACGGTGTTTGTGGCAAAGATTGTGGGCTGCAGCCTTCCTATGTTTGCCAAGAAAATCGGCTTTGACCCGGCGGTTATGGCCAGTCCTTTCATAACCACCATTGTGGATGCGCTGTCTTTGGTGATTTATTTCCAGATAGCCACCGTACTGCTGCATTTTTAACAAAAGACGGGGTGTAGATAAAAAAGTCCGGCGTCACCTGCCCCTGCTTCCCTGTGCGGCCTGCTGCCCTGCAAGGATTCCTGGAAGGGGCGTTAT
>OLOS01001395.1_pt1 | contig 19937 bp, 18 predicted proteins | sample 1672631 | NCBI WGS metagenome assembly OLOS01 (sample SAMEA3136707, study PRJEB25190) | human gut metagenome | biome: human gut; feature: human-associated habitat; material: faeces | place: Austria | collected 2013 | reverse complement strand
ACACGATCAGGGGCAGCATGGCCTTGCGGGTCAGCAGACCCACGAAGTCGCTGGCAGTGAAGAAGTTCACGATCATATCGGAGATAGAGGCGTACTCGCCGATCTCCTCAGAAGGGATGTCGTTCCAAGGAACCAGCACGGGCGGGAAGATCTTCATCAGCGCGAACATGATGACGGCGGCGATGGCACCGGTGATGACGAAGGTCGCCACGGTGGTGCCCATGATCTTGCCGGCGCGCTTCATGCTCTTCATGTTGGCGATGGAGCCCGCGATGGACACAAACACCAGAGGCACTACCACGCAGAACATCATGTTGATGAACACGGTGCCGAAGGGCTTGAAGAATGCGACTGCTTTCGCAGGGGCCAGCCAGCCGAAAAGGGCACCCAGCACCATCGCGCCCAGCATTATGCCAAGGAAGATATAGTTCCTTGCAACTGCTTTCTTTTCCATTTGTTTTACTCCTCCTAACAGATTTTGGTTGATGTGGTTTGCTCTCTATGTAAAGCATATTGCTTACATACTTGTCCGAATCCCGGTTTTTGCGTCCCCCCGCCCCCTGCGGGGCGGGGAGCGCAAAGAAAAGGGGGGATAAGGGAAATCAGATCGTCAGTGCCTCGTCGGTGATCTCGCCCTTGCAGACGATATTGGTGGGACCGGTGAGGTACAGGTCGGTGACGTGTCCCGCGCTGTCGCGCTCCACGTCGATGATCAGCGTGCCGCCGGTCATGTCCACCCGGACGCCCTTGCCGGAGACCTTGCCCAGCAGCGTCAGCACCGTCACCACAGAGCCGGTGCCCGTGCCGCAGGCGTAGGTGAAGTCCTCCACGCCGCGCTCATAGGTGCGCTCGTACACGTGGTCGGGGCCGATCAGCTCGTAGAAGTTCACATTGGCTCCCTTGGGGAAGTCCTTGTAGTGGCGGAGCTTCCGTCCCAGCTGGAATAGGGTCAGGGTGTCGTAGTCCTTCAAATTCTCGATGGGCACCGCCGCATGGGGGATGCCGGGGTCGCCCAGCTCCACGTAGGCGCAGTCATAGGTGACGCCGTCCACCTCCGCCTTGCTGTCCAGACGCATATTGCAGGGGTCGTTGAGCCGGACGCGGTAGAGACGCTTGTCCACACGCCAGCCGGTGACAAGACCGGCGGTGGTCTCCACCTTCTGCACCTCCCCCGCCAGACCGTTCTCATAGCCGAAGCGGCAGATGCACCGTGCGCCGTTGCCGCACATCTCACCCATGGAGCCGTCGGAGTTAAAGAACAGCATCTTGTAGTCGCCGCCGTAGGTGGGATTCTTCACCACCATGAAGCCGTCCGCGCCGATGGACATATGACGTTCGCACAGGGTACGGACGATCTCCGGCCATTTTTCGTCGGGGACAACGTTCTGCCGGTCGTCCACCACGATGAAGTCGTTGCCGGCACCGTTCATTTTCCAAAACTGCATGATGCGGTGTCCTCCTTTGTGTTAGTGTTTGTATTGTACCCCACCGAAGAGGGTATGTCAATTTTTTGTCACAGTCCTGATATTCGGACTATGCGTCCGGATTTTCGGACTTTTCCGGGGAAATGCCACACCTCTCCCCTGCTCTCGCGGTAAAAAGCGCGAGTTTTAACGTTAAAACAAAACCTCCGGCTCAGCCGGAGGTTTTGTTTTTCTCCATACAGTTGTCGCAGCCTCCGGCGCAGCCGGAGCAGCCCGCGCACTTGCCCTGCTTTTTGGCTTTGCGGGTGCTGCGGATGGCAAGCAGTCCGCACAGCACCACCAGCGCAAGGAGCAGCCAGTCCATCCACGTCATACCAGCAGCCCTCCTATCGCATAGGCAACAAACGCTGCCAGCCATGCCACACCGCATTGGAGCAGCACCACGCCCACGGTCTTGACCACGGAGCCAAGCTCACGCCGGATGGTGGCGACTGCCGCCACGCAGGGGGTATACAGCAGCGTGAACACAAGGAAGCTGATGGCACTGCGGGCGGTGAACAGCGAGGAGACGGCGGCACTGCCCAGCAGGACTTGCAGCGTACTGACCACGGATTCCTTGGCGATGAAGCCGGAGATCAGGGACGTGGCGCACCGCCAGTCGCCGAAGCCCAGCGGCGCAAAGAGCACTGCCAGCCACTGACCGATCAGTGCCAGCAGACTGTCCGCGCTGTCCGCGACCACGTTGAGGCGGGTGTCGAAGCTCTGGAGGAACCAGATGACCACCGTTGCCAGAAAGATCACGGTGAAGGCGCGCTGGAGGAAGTCCTTCGCCTTCTCCCACAGGAGAAGCCCCACGCTTTTCAGGGAGGGCAGGCGGTAGTTGGGCAGCTCCATGACAAAGGGCACGGGCTTGCCGCGAAAGACGGAGTTCTTCATCAGAAGTGCCGCCAGAACCCCCACGAGGATGCCCAGCACGTAGAGGGAGATCATCACCAGAGCCTTGTGGTCGGTGAAGAAGGCGGCGGTGAAGAAGCCGTAAATGGGGATCTTGGCGGAGCAGCTCATATAGGGCGTCAGGAGGATGGTCATTTTCCGGTCACGGTCAGAGGAAACGGTGCGGGTCGCCATGATGGCGGGCACCGAGCAGCCGAAGCCGATAAGCAGCGGGACGATGCTGCGTCCGGAAAGCCCGATCTTGCGGAGGAGCTTGTCCATGACGAACGCCACCCGCGCCATGTAGCCGGTGTCCTCCAGAATGGACAGGAAGAAGAACAGTGTGACGATGATGGGCAGGAACGACAGCACGCTGCCCACACCGGCGAAGATGCCGTCGATGATCAGGCTGTGCACCACCGGGTTGATGCCGTAGGCGGTGAGCGCGCCGTCCACACCGGCGGACACGTAGTCGATGCCGGACGCCAGCAGGTCGCTGAGACGCTGCCCGATGACGCTGAACGTCAGCCAGAAGATGAGCAGCATAACGCCGAAGAACACGGGGAGGGCGGTGTATTTGCCGGTGAGGATCCTGTCCAGTGCCACGCTGCGCTTATGCTCCCGGCTTTCGTGGCACTTGACCACCGCGTCGGCGGTGACCTTCTCGATGAAGGTATAGCGCATATCCGCAAGGGACGCGTTGCGATCCAGGTCGTTCTCCGTCTCCAGCTGGACGATGATGTGCTCCAGCAGCTCCCGCTCGTTCTGATCCAGCACGAGGCGATCCGCCATGGTCCGGTCGCCCTCGATGAGCTTTGTGGCGCAGAAGCGGGGCGGCAGCCCGAGACGCTCGGCGTGATCTTCGATGAGGTGGACGACGGCGTGGACGCAGCGGTGCACCGGGGAGTCCGCCGCGCAGAAATCGTAGACCTTGGGCATAGTGCGGTTCCGCGCCGTCTGGATCGCCTGATCCATCAGCTCGGACACGCCCTCGCCCTTGGCGGCGGAGATGGGTACCACGGGGATGCCCAGATCCTCGGACAGCTTGTGGACGTCGATGGTGCCGCCGTTGGCGCGCACCTCGTCCATCATGTTCAGTGCCAGCACCATGGGGACGCGCAGCTCCAGCAGCTGAAGGGTCAAATAGAGGTTGCGCTCAATGTTGGTGGCGTCCACGATGTTGATGATGCCGTCGGGCTTCTGGTTCAGAATGTAGTCGCGGGTGACGATCTCCTCCTGGGTGTACGTGCGGAGGGAGTAGATACCGGGGAGATCCACCACGGAGCAGTCCTTATGACCGCGCACCTCGCCGGACTTCTGATCCACGGTGACGCCGGGGAAGTTGCCCACGTGCTGGTTGGAGCCGGTGAGGGCGTTGAACAGCGTGGTCTTGCCGCAGTTCTGGTTGCCCGCCAATGCGAAGATCATGCGTCATCCCTCTTTTCCACGGTGATCTCGCGGGCGTCCTCCACCCGCAGCGTCAGCTCATAGCCCCGGACGCGTATCTCGATGGGGTCGCCCATGGGCGCGACCTTGCGGAGCGTGACAAGGGTGCGGGGCGTCAGCCCCATATCCAGCAGGCGGCAGCGGAGCGCGCCCTCGCCGCCCACGGCGGTGATGGCGGCGGTGTCGCCGATATGCAGTTCATTCAGTGTCATTTCGCTTACCTCTGATGTACTTGGTTTGCTATTTCCTATTTGGCTGGTACGATGGTAGCACGGTGCCCCTTTCCTGTCAAGAAGCGGAGGGCTTTTCTGTGGATTTTTGTAAAAAAACAGGGTCGCGGTGCGACCCTGTTTTTCCGTTATTTCAGTTCTCGGCGTTGTAAAGTCCCACTGTGTCGTCCAAGGGGAGGGAGATGGTGACGGTCTGCGCCTCCGTGTGGGCACCCGCCTTCTCCATAATGGACTGCATGATGGCGGTGCGCTTGTCGGTGGGGGTGACGAGGAAGATCATCTCACGCTCCTCGGAGATGGCGACGCCGAAGAATTTGTTGGCGTTCTCCGCGTCGGTGGCACGGGCGTGGATCACGGTGCCGCCGCGGGCACCGGCGGCGGACGCCGCCTCCATGACGGTGTCGGTATAGCCGCTGTTGGTGATCGCCAGAATCAGCTGGTACGGGCTGTCGTTCATCAAGTCTTCCTCCTTTACAGACATATCCGGCTGGCCGTCGCTCTTGCCGGAGATCAGATAGTTCAGTGCCGTGCGTCCGCCCACACTGCTCAGGTGCAGGCACACGGCGATACCGCTGCCGGGGCGGTCGATACGCATGGTGTCCACCAGCTCACGCATGAGCACCTCCTTCACGGCGGGGGTGACGACGGAGAACATGACGGATTTCTCCGTTGCCTCCAGTCCCAGCGTGTTCAGAATGTCGTTGCTGGCGGTGCCGCGTCCCAGCGCGGTGAATACCACCGGTGCGCCGAAGGCGCGGTAGAAGTCGATGAAGTGGGTGGCACCCTTGACGCGGTTGGTAATGGTGATCATCAGATACAGGCGGTTATTGGTTTTTTCAGACATAGGGGCACCTCCTCAGCACAGCTCGATAAGCTCCTCCACCGCCACAGGCGCGGCAGGAGCAGGGGCATGGCGCAGCTTGCGCTGGTAGCTGAGACCCAGCAGCTGGATGGTCACCAGCGGGGTCATCGCCACCATCGCCACCACGCCGAAGGCGTCGGTGACGAGATTGCCGCCCACGGCGTCACAGGCTCCCAGCGCGAAGGGCAGCAGGAACGTGGCGGTCATGGGGCCGGACGCCACACCGCCGGAGTCGAACGCCACCGAGGTGAAGATGTCGGGCACCACGAAGCTCAGAGCCAGACTGATGACGTAGCCGGGGATCAGGAACCACATGATGGAGATACCCGTCAGGACGCGGATCATGGCAAGCCCCAGAGAGATGGCAACACCGACGGAAAGCGCGGTGTTCATGGCGTGGGCGGGGATAGCACCGGCGGTGATCTCCTCCACCTGCTTGTTCAGCACGTGGACGGCAGGCTCCGCCTGCACGATGAAGTAGCCGATGACCATGGCGATGGGCACAAGGATCCAGTTGTACTGGTGGCTGGCGATGCTGCCGCCCAAGAAGCTGCCCACGGGCATGAAGCCCACGTTGACGCCCATCAGGAATACGGTCAGCCCTATGTAGACGTAGATAAGACCGATCGCCATGTGGATCAGCTCTCTGCGCTTGAGGCGTTTCGTGACCAGCTGGAACAGGATGAGGAACGCGGCGATGGGCAGCAGAGCCGACGCCGTCTCCCGCAGATAGTGGGGGAAGTTGCTGAGGTAGAGGTCGAACATCTCCACCGTGTCCTTGGCGTCGGGCATGACGGCGGCGGTGTAGGCACTGCCGTCGGGCTTATAGAGCAGCCCGAGGATCAGCACGGTGACGATGGGGCCGATGGAGCAGAGGGCCACAAGACCGAAGCTGTCTCCCCCCGCCTTCTTGTCGCTTCGCACGGCGCAGACGCCCACGCCCAGTGCCATGATGAACGGCACGGTCATGGGGCCGGTGGTCACGCCGCCGGAGTCGAACGCCACCGCCCAGAAATCCGGGGAGACGAACGTCGCCAGCACGAACACCACCGCGTAAAAGCCGATCAGCAGCCAGCGGAGCTGGATACCCAGCACGATACGCAGCAGAGCGATCACAAGGAACACGCCCACGCCCACCGCCACCGACCAGATGATGACGTTGTTGCTGATGGCGGGCACCTGATTGGCGAGCACCTGCAGATCCGGCTCCGCCACGGTGATGATCATGCCGATGAGAAAGCCCACCACGGCGATGATCCACACACGGCGGCGGCGGGTGATCTCGGAGCCCACCGCCTGCCCCAGCGGGATCATGGACATCTCCGACCCGAGGGTGAAAAGTCCCATACCGCCGATCAGCATAACGCCGCCCAGCAGAAACGCCACCATGGCGTTATTGGGCACCGGTGCGATGGTGAAGCAAAGCAGCAACACGATCAGCATCACTGGAAGCACCGAGGTGAGGGATTCGTGCATGGGCTTTTTGAAGATGGCGAAAAAGCTCCCTGCCTTTTGCCGTTTCTTACGCAGTCTCGCCTGCTCGTCCTGAATAGTCCTGTGAGTCAATGCTACCTTCCTTTCTGTTTTCCCGACTTACAAAAGCGGCGCATCTGTCCGTGGTGGGCAGATACGCCATCGTATCTCTGACACACATATTATATCATAATCCGGCGGATGGCACAAGGGCGCACGTGTTAAGAATTTGTGAAAATCAGCCAAATCTCACCGACACTTTTCGATAAGTGCCACAGCGTGGGACGCCATGCCCTCCTCCCTGCCGGTGAAGCCCAGAGCTTCCTCCGTGGTCGCCTTGACGGAGACGCAGGACACGTCCAAGCCCATCGCCTGCGCCAGATTCCGGCGCATCTCCGGGACGTAGGGTGCCAGCTTGGGACGCTGCGCCAGCACGGTGGCGTCCACGTTGACGGGGACGAAGCCGCACTCGCGGAGCACCGCCGTCACGCGGCGGAGGAGCGCGACGCTGTCGGCACCGGCGTAGGCGTCGTCGCTGTCGGGGAACAGGTGCCCGATGTCGCCCAGAGCCGCCGCGCCCAGCAGCGCGTCCATCACGGCGTGGGTCAGCACGTCGGCGTCGGAATGTCCCAGCAGCCCCCGGTCAAAGGGGACGGTCACGCCGCCCAAAATCAGGGGGCGGTTCTCGGTCAGCCGGTGGACATCGTAGCCGTGTCCGATACGCAGAGCAGTCATGTACGGTTCTCCCTCTCCCGCAGGAAGGTTTCCGCCAGCATCAGATCCTCCTGCGTGGTGATCTTGATGTTCTCCCGCCAGCCCGGTGCCAGATAGACCGTCTTGCCCAGCCGCTCCACGGCGGAGCAATCGTCGGTGATCTCCACGCCTGCCTCCACGGCGGACTGGAGGGCGGCCTTCAAGAGATTCGCCTGAAAGACCTGGGGCGTCTGGACGGCGTAGAGGGATCTCCTGTCCGGGGTGGACTGGACGACGCCGGCGGCGTCCGCCACCTTCACCGTGTCCGTCACCGGCAGAGCCGGCGCGGCGGCGTAGGTCTTTTGCCCCAGACGCACCATGTCGTCCACCTGCTCGCCCCGGATCAGGGGGCGGGCACCGTCGTGGACAGCCAGCAGCTCGCACCGGTCGCTGGCGGCAAGCGCAGCCATCAGCACGGACTGGGCGCGGCTGTCGCCGCCCTCCACCACGCGGAGGGGCTTCTTCACGCCGGCGCGGACGCAGAGCGCGGCGATCTCCTCCAGCCGGTCGGGGCTTGCCGCCACCACGATCTCGTCCACGAGACGGGCATTGTCCAGTGCCCACAGGGTACGGTGGAGCACCGGCTCGCCTCCCAGCAGAGTCGTCAGCTTGTCCGTGCCGCCCATGCGCCGGGATCGCCCGGCGGCGGGCACCAGTGCCGCGCAGTAGGGATGGCTCCCCCGGCGGCGCAGCAGTTTATCGAATAGCGTTCCCATGGTCATCCTGCGCTCCTATTCCCCGGTATTGTACCGCAAGTATACCGTATTTTCCCCCTGTTTACAAGGAAAATGTGCAGGAAGCTCCCCCGGATGGGGGAGCTTCCTCTGTCAGCGCGCCTCGTAGATCGCCTTGCAGGCGCGGTACATCTCGTAGCAGTCCAGCTTTGCCACCACCTCGAAGGGGGCGTGCATACTCAGCACCGGCACGCCGGCGTCCAGCGTGGCGATGTTGCGGTTTGCCATATACTGCGCCACGGTGCCGCCGCCGCCGGCGTCCACCTTGCCCAGCTCGCAGATCTGCCAGCGGACGCCTGCGCCGTCCAGCAGACTGCGGACGTAAGCCACCGTCTCGGCTCCGGCGTCGGAGGAGCCGGACTTGCCCCGGGCTCCGGTGTACTTGCACAGACCCACGCCGTGGTTCAAAAAGGCGGCGTTCTTCTTGTCGAACACGTCGGCGAAGTTGGGGTCGTATGCCGCCGTCACGTCGGCGGACAGGCAGAAGGAGTTCTCGAAGCAGACCTTCAGGGGTACGTTCTGGCTGTCGCACAGGTCGGAGAGGAACGTCTCGAACACGGCGGACTGCATACCGGTAACGCCCATGGAGCCGATCTCCTCCTTGTCCGCCAGCACGCACACGGCGGTCTTGGCAGGGGCGTCCAGCTCCAGCAGGGCGCGGAGCGCGGCGTAGCCGCAGACGCGGTCGTCGTGACCGTAGGAGCCGATCATGCTGCCGTCGATGCCGATGTCCACCGCGTCGGCGGCGGGCACCGCCTCCAGCTCGGCAGAGGCAAAGTCCGCCTCGGTAATGCCGTACTTGTCGTAAAGACGCTTCATCACGTGGAGCTTCACACGGTCGCTGTCGTCCTCGCCGCCTATGGGGCGGCTGCCCAGCAGGATGTTCAGTGTCTCGGCGGGGATCGCCTCGCTGAGAGGCTTCTTCCCCTGCTCGCCCCCCAGATGGGGCAGCAGGTCGGTGATGACCAGCTGCGGCTCGCCCTTTTCGCCGATGCAGACCTCCACGGCGGTGCCGTCCTTCTTCACCACCACGCCCTGTAATTGCAGGGGGATCGTGACCCACTGGTACTTGCGGATCCCGCCGTAATAGTGGGTCTTGAAGTACGCCAGCTCGCTGTCCTCGTACAGAGGGTTGGGCTTCAGGTCAAGGCGCGGGGAGTCGATATGGGCGGCGGCGATCTGCACGCCCTCCGCCATGCTCTCCCGTCCCATGACCGCCAGCATCAGACCCTTGCCGCGGTTGCAGGTGTAGACCTTGTCCCCCGCCCCCAGAGCCATGCCGCGCCTGTACTCCACGAAGCCGTGCGCCTCCGCCGCGGCGATGGCGGCGCGGGCACTGAGACGCTCGGTCTTATTGCCCAGAAATGCCTTGTAATCGGCGCAGTAGTCCTCCATCCGGCGCAGCTGCGCCTCCTCCAGCACGTCGTAGCCGCTGCGGCTGTCCCGCAGGAGCTGCTTACGCAGCGTCTTCATTTCCTCGCTCATGCTCGTTCCTCCTTCAATATCCGGTGCAGTGCCGCGTAAGCCGCGTCCTCAAAGGCGGCGGCGTCGGCACAGTCGTTGAACAGTGTATCGGTGCAGTGGGTGCGGTAAAACTCGTCGTCCTTCTGCGCCTGCACCCGCAGCCGGGCGTACTCCTCCAGGATGCCGTCCCGCGCCATAATGCGCCGGACGCGCTGCTCCGACGGTGCCAGCACCGCCACGGTGCGGCGGCAGAGGCGGCACAGCCTGCTCTCCACAAGGTTGATGGCGTCGATACCCACCACCGGCGCGCTGCTTTCGTCCATGCGGCGCAGCAGCTCACGGGGCAATCGGGCGTAGATGATGCGGTTCAGCGTATCCAGTGCCGCCGGGTCGGAGAACACCACCGTGCCCAGCCTCTGCCGGTCAAGGGTGCCGTCCGGGGCGAACACCTGCCCGAAGGCACCGGTGATGGCGTCCCGGAGGGTGCTGTCCGTCCGCAGCAGGTCGTGATACACGGCGTCGCAGTCCAGCACAAGCCCGCCCAGCCTCTCCAATGCCCGGAGTGCGCTGGTCTTTCCCGCACCGGTGGGGCCGGTGAAGCCGATGACCAACGGCGACACGTCCACCGTGTGGAAGCCCGCCGCCTTTTTCAGACGGTTCCCCACCGCAAGCCCCAGCCCGGACTCGTCAGGGCACTGGGCGAGGATGGCGGTCACGTCCGTGTCGTCGAAGGTACGCAGCGCGTCGAAAACGTGCTGCGCCTGCGCCAGCTTGTCCTCCTGGGAGCCGAGGCGGTGGACGATATGACCGGCGAACAGGGGCGCGTACTCGTCGAAGCAGATCACGCCCGCCCCCGCCGGGAGGTGCTCCCGGATATAGGCGGCACTGCGGCGGGGTGTGCCCGTGACCACGGTGACGGCGGCGCGGGGCGCGTAGTGGCGGTACTTCATGCCGGGTGCCTTGGCTTTTTCGCCGTCCCCCAGCCTCTGCCGCACCGCCTTGTCCACCGCCACCTCGCCCAGCACCGCCTCCAGCTCCTCCAGCGGCAGTCCGCCGGGGCGCAGCAGGCGGGGCGGCTGCACCGTCAGGTCGATGATGGTGCTCTCCACCCCCACGGCGCAGTCGCCGCCGTCCACGATGCCGTCGATCTTGCCCATCATGTCCTCCATCATGTGGCGGGCACAGGTGGGACTGGGACGACCCGATGTATTGCCGCTGGGTGCCGCCACCGGCGTGTCCGCTGCGGCGATAATGGCGCGTGTCACAGGGTGATCCGGGCAGCGGACACCCACGGTGTCCAGACCGCCGGTGGTGCGGAGGGGCACACAGTCCCGCCGGGGCAGGATCATGGTCAGCGGCCCCGGCCAGAACCGCTCCGCCAGCGCGTAGGCGGCGGGCGGTATGTCCGTGCAGCAACGCTCCAGCCAGCCTGCGTCCGGCACGTGGAGGATCAGCGGGTTGTCCTGCGGGCGGCCCTTCGCCAGAAAGATGCGGCGCACGGCGTCCTCGTTAAGACCGTCCGCGCCGAGACCGTACACCGTCTCGGTGGGGATCCCCAGCAGACCGCCCCGGCGGAGGATCGCCGCCGCCTCCTCAATGGCGTTTTTGTCTGTTTCCGGGTGGAAGATAATGGTTTCCACGGAGCTTTCCTCTTTTCGGCAGATTACTTACAGACCCAGATCCTCGCCCACCAGGACGACCTTGATGCGGCGTTCCGGCATACAGAACCGGGTGATGACCAGCTTGGAGCAGATGCAGTCGGGGCTGGTGCAGTCGCCGCACTGTCCCGTAAGACCGCAGGGCGTCTTGATCCCGAACCGCTGGGCGTTGGCGGGAGCCGCCACGTTGCGGGCGCGGGCAACGGCGTCGTCCAGCGTGCCCAGCACCTTGTTCATGCCCGCCACGACCACCACCTGACGGGGGCCGAAGCACATGGCCGCCACGCGGTTGCCGTTGCCGTCGATGTTCACAAGCTGGCCGTCCTTGGAGATGGCGTTGCTGCTCATCAAAAACGTGCCGCAGGTGAGAGCCTGACGCATGATAGCCTGCTTCTCCTCCGGCGACTGGGCGGTGTCGCGGTCAAGGAGGGTGTAGCCCTCCTGCGCCATGCGCTGCTTGATGCCCAGCTCGTCCACGGTCATGGCACCGCCCCAGGACACCACGTCCGTCTTGGGGGTCAGCTCCAGCACCTTCTCCACCGCCTCGGCGGCGGTGGAACAGTAGTACGCCTCGAAGCGGCGTTTGTTCAGAGCCTCCACGGTCTTGGGACCGGCGAGGTCATACATTTTTTTCTTGTACTGGTTCATTGTCAGTTCTCCTTTCCCTCCCGCAAGCGTTGGGCCTGATCGTTCAGCGTCAGGGCGTCGATCAGATCGTCCAGATCGCCGTTGATAACGGAGGCAATATTGAAATTTTTACTGTCACCGGTAAGCCGGTGGTCGGTCACGCGGTTCTGGGGGAAATTGTAGGTGCGGATCTTGCCGCTGCGGTCGCCGGTGCCCACCTGACTTTTGCGTGTGGCGGCGATGGCGGCGTTCTGCTTCTCCCGCTCCGCCTCGTACAGCTTGGAGCGCAGGATCTTCATGGCGCGATCCTTGTTCTTGTACTGGCTGCGCTCGTCCTGACACTCCACCACCGTGCCGGTGGGCAGGTGGGTGATGCGGATGGCGGATTCCGTCTTGTTGACGTGCTGTCCCCCGGCACCGGAGGAGCGGAACGTGTCGATCTGCAAGTCCTTGGGGTCGATGGTGAACTCCACTTCCTCCGCCTCCGGCATGACCGCCACGGTGGCGGCGGAGGTCTGGATGCGCCCGGAGGACTCCGTCTCCGGCACGCGCTGCACCCGGTGGGTGCCCGCCTCGAACTTCAGGCGCGACCACGCGCCCGCGCCCTCGATCTCGGCACTGACCTCCTTGACGCCGCCCAGCTCCGTCAGATTCTCGTTGACGATGGACAGCGTCCAGCCCCGCCGCTCGGCGTACATGGTGTACATCCGCAGCAGGTCGGCGGCGAACAGCGCGCCCTCCTCCCCGCCGATGCCGGCGCGTATCTCCAATATCACGTTCTTGTCGTCGTTGGGGTCGCGGGGCAGCAGCAGACGCTTCAGCTGCTCCTGCAAACGCTCCATGTCCGCCCTCGCCTCGGTCAGCTCCTCCTGCGCCAGAGCGCGAAGCTCCGGGTCGGAGAGCATCTCCTCCGCAGCCCGGGCGGACGAGTGCGCCCGGAGGTAGTCGCGATAGCACCCCACCACGGGGGTCAGCTCCTTCTGCTCACGGCTGAGGGCGGTGAGCCGCTCCCGGTCGGTATACACCGCCGGGTCGGACAGCTGACGCTCCACCTCCGTCAGACGTTCCTCAATGGTTTTCAGCTTTTCCAGCATGGTGAAGCCCTCAGTGCTGCTCGTCCAGCCAGCGGCGGACGTTCTGGATGAAATCGTTGCGCCAGAACTCATAGCCCTCGCTGCCGGGACGCAGGGACACCGCCAGCTTGTGGGCGGAGCCGGTGTACATGTCCATCTGGTCGTAGACCTCCTCGCTGCGCTGGGCGGTGCTGCGGGTGACCACATACGCCACGCTGCCCATCTCCAGCCCTCTGCGCTTCAGCAGAGCGCGGACGGGGCTGGCGCACCGTCCCGCCCACACGGGGCTGCCCACGATGACCAGCTTGTACTCCTCCAGCGGCTTCTCCGTCCGGAAGGGCTGCAGGGGCTTCGTGGACGTTTTCATGGCGTCCATGCCGCAGCGGATATAGCCGCGCCAGCCGCTGCGGTCAGTGTCGTCGGTGATGGCGGTGACCTCCGCGTCCAACGCCTCGGCGATCTCCTTGATGGCGCGCCGGGTGTGACCGGTACGGGAATAGTAAATACACAAAATATCGCTCATATTAGTTCTCCTGTTCTTCGGCTTGCAGACTCAGCTCCTCCCAGCGGAGCATCTCCTGCTCCAGCCGTTCGTTCAGTGTCTGCTGCTCCTGATAGAGAGCGTTCAGCTTCTCCGCGTCGGTGGCGCACTGCGCCATGTCCGCCTCCAGCCGCCCTATGTCCGCTTCCAGTTTGGAAATCGCCGTCTCGCAGATGGTCAGCTGCTTTTTCGCCGCCTGCTGGGCGCGGTTGCCTCGGCTGCCGTTCTTCTTCGGCACGGCGGATTGCGCCGCCGCTGCCGCTGCCGCGGCGGCGGCGTGCTCCTCGTCCTTGGCGCGGCGGTACTGGGCAAAGCCCATGGGATAGTCGGTGATAACGCCGTCCGCCAGCTCCCAGACGCGGGTGGCAAAGCGGTTGATGAAGTACCGGTCATGGCTGACGAACAGCAGCGTGCCGTCGAACGCCTCCACCGCCTGCTCCAGCCACTCCCGGGAGTCGATGTCCAAGTGGTTCGTAGGCTCGTCCAGTATGAGGAGGTTGATGCTCTCGTCCATGAGCATACACAGCCGCAGGCGGCTCAGCTCGCCGCCGGACAGGACGGACACGGGCTTGAATACGTCCTCCCCGGTGAACTGATACGCCGCCAGACGGTTCCGCGCCGACTGGGGCGTGATGTCCAGCTCATAGAGCATGGTGTCCAGCATACTGCGCTCCGGGTGGGCGAAGTGGATGACCTGCGGCAGATACGCCGCCTTGACCGACGGCCCCAGACGTATGCTTCCGCTGTCGGGGCGGTCATAGCCGGTGAGCATATTCAAAAGCGTGGTCTTGCCGGTGCCGTTCTCGCCCAGCAGCGCGATGCGCTCCCCGCCCTCGCAGCGGAGGTACACATCCTCGAACAGCTTCTTCTCGCCGAACGCCTTGGACACGCCCTTGATCTGCATGACCTCGTCGCCCTTGAACTCCCGGCTCTGGAACCGCGCCTCCAGACGGCGCGCCTTGGTGGGCTTGGCGGTGGTACGCATACGCTCAATGCGCTTTTCCATGGAGAACGCCCGCTTGTGGAGGGCGTCGTTGCCCATGAACGCCCACAGGTGCATCTGCTCGGCGGCTTTTTCCAGCTGCTGGATCTTCGCCTGCTCCTTCAGATACTGCTTCATCCGCTCCTGATAGCGGCGTTCCTTCTCAATGGCGTAAAAGCTGTAATTCCCGCTGTAAAGCTCCGCCTTACCGTCCTGTATCTCGATGATACGGGTCACGGTGCGGTCCAGGAAGTAGCGGTCGTGGCTGATGGTCACCACGGTGCCGCGGAACTTGCGGAGGTACTCCTCCAGCCACTCCGTGGCCTGTAAGTCCAGATGGTTCGTGGGCTCGTCCAGCAGCAGGATGTCCGTGTCCTCCAGAATGAGCCGCCCCAGATTCACCCGCGTCTTTTCGCCGCCGGAGAGACAGTCAAAGGGGCGGGTACGCATTTCATCGGAGATGCTCAGACCGTTGGCGACCTTGTTCACCGCCGTCTCCGTGTCCCAGCCGCCCAAGCCCTCGAACCGGGCGTTCAGCTCCCCGTACCGGCGGAGCGTCGCCTCGTCGCTGTCGCCCCGCTCCATGCGGAGCGTCAGCGCGTCCATCTCGTCCTTCAGCCGGAACATCCGGGAGAAGGCGGTTTGCAGCACATCCTCCACCGTATAGCCCGCCGGGTAGACGGGGATCTGGGAGATCAGCCCCAGACGGCGTCCGGCGGCGATCTGTACCTCGCCCTCGTCCGCCTCCAGCTCGCCGGTGAGCATACGGAACACGGTGGTCTTGCCGGCGCCGTTGCGCCCCAGCAGTCCTACCCGCTCGCCGCTGTCCACCTGAAAGGTCAGTCCGTCCAGTATTCTTTTTTCCAGATCAAAGGACTTCACCAGCCCCGAAACGCGAATATCGACCATTTACTGCTTTTCTAATTCCTTTACGATAGTCTCAAAATGCATGGCGCGGGACGCCTTCACCAGCACGGCGGTGCCGGGGGTGAACAGCTCCCGGATGGCGGGCATCGCCGCCTCCACCGTGGGGAACCACAGTGCGTCGGGATTCGTCTCGGTCAAAGACTTCATCTTCTCCCCCACCGCCACGGTGGTGACGGACAGCTGCCGCGTCAGCGCGCCCATGTCCCGGTGCGCCTGCGCTGTCAGCTCCCCCAGCTCCCCCATGTCGCCCAGCACCGCCAAGCGGCTTCTCTGGCGGCTGGTGGAGAGCATCCGTATCCCCTCCGCCATGGACTGTGGGTTGGCGTTGTAGCAGTCGTCAATGACCAGCCGCTCCCCCGCCATGCGGATAATGTGCATCCGGCTGCCCACCGGGGCGTAGTCCGCCACGCCGGCGGCGATCTCCTCCCCTGTCAGCCCCAGCCGTTCGCCGATGGCGGCAGCCATCGCCATGGGGTAGAGCATATACCCGCCGGGTGCCGATACCGACAGGCGGTACACGTTCTTCCCGGTGGTCACGGTGCACGCCACGCCCTCCAGTCCGCGATCCTCCACGTCGGTCACGCGGACGTCGCAGTGCGCGCCCACGCCGCAGCGCAGGACGGTCTGGGGCAGCGTGACGGTATTCAGCAGCTCGTCGTCGCCGTTGAGCACGGCGATACCGCCGGGGGCGAGGTTCTCGAAGATCTCGCACTTCGCCTGCAATATCCCCTGCCGTGTGTTGCCGAGATTCTCAATGTGGGCGTCGCCCACGTTGGTGATCACGGCGATGTCGGGCCGCACCATCTCGCCCAGATACCGTATCTCGCCGAAGTGGTTCATGCCTGTTTCAATGACCGCCGCCTCGTGCTCCGCCGTCAGGCGCAGCAGCGTCAGCGGCGCGCCGATGTCGTTGTTCAGATTCCCCTCGGTCCTGAGGGTGCGATACCGGCGGGAGAGGACGCAGGCGATCATCTCCTTGGTGGTGGTCTTTCCGGCGGAGCCGGTGACCTGCACCACGGGAATACGGAACTGCCCGCGATACCACGACGCCAGTGCCCGCAGGGCAAGGCGCGTGTCGGGCACCTGCACGTAGAGCTTACCCGGCAGCAGCGTCTCCGGCGTTTTAGCGGTCAAACAGCCCGCCGCCCCGCTCTGCAACGCCTTATCCACGTAGTCGTGCCCGTCGAAACGCTCCCCCACCAGTGGGATGAACAGCATCCCCTCTCCCGCGCGGCGGCTGTCGGTGGTGACGCCGGTGACGGGCGCACCGCATTGTAACAGCGTCCCGCCCACGGCGGCGCATATCTCCTGTGGAAACAGCCGTCTCATGTACGCGCCGCCTTCCGCGCCGCCAGAGACAGCTCCACGATCTTCTCGCACAGATCTCCGTAGGAATAGCCCACCTGCGCCGCCTCCTGGGGCACAAGGCTGGTGGGGGTCATGCCCGGCAGCGTGTTGATCTCCAGACACCACGCCTGCCCGTTCTCATCCAGAATAAAGTCGGCGCGGGAGTATACGTCCAGCCCCAGCCCCCGGTGGAGCGTCAGAGCCATCTCGCCCACCTGCCGCCATTCCTCGTCGGTGATGGGGGCGGGGCACAACTCCACCGCGGCGTCCTTCTGGTACTTGCTCACATAGTCGAAATACGCCCCCTTGGGGATGATCTCCACGGCGGGGAGATACGTGTCCCCCAGCACGGCGATCTGGATTTCGCGCCCCTTGATCTTCTTCTCCACCACCACGTGGTCGCCGTAGCGCAGCAGACTGCGGAGAGCCGTCTCCAGCTGCGCCTTGGTGTCGGGCAGCTCCACGCCGATGGAGCTGCCGCCGTTGACGATCTTTACGGCGCAGGGCACCTCCAGCTCCTCCACCAGACGGGGGATGTCCGCCTCGGTGTAGTGCACGTCATGCCACGGCGCGGTGCGGACGCCCAGAGAGTCCATCATGCGCTTGGTGACGGATTTATCCATCGCCATGCCGCTGCCCAGATAGCCGGAGCCGGTATAGGGCACGCCCAGCAGATCCAGCGTTGCCTGAATACGCCCGTCCTCGCCGCAGCTGCCGTGGAGTGCCAGAAACACCGCGTCCGCCATGCGGCACACGGTCAGCACGTCCTTGCCCAGCATACTGCTGCTCTTGTCCTTACGGCTGCGGCGCACGGCGTCCAGATCCGGCTCCACCCTCTCCACGCGGCTCTGTCCGCACAGACCGTCCGGCGCGTCGAAAATATCCTCCAGCCGCCCCTCGTAGCTCTCAAGCCCAAGGAACATATCCACCAGCACCGCCTTGTGCCCCTTCTCCCGCAGAGCCTTACACACGCCGGTGCCGCTGGTGAGAGCCACCTGACGCTCGGTGGACAGACCGCCCGCCAATACCACGATTTTCATAAGCGTTCCCTCGCTTTCGGACGGCGCGGGGTCAAAATGACCCCATGCCCCCATGATTTGATAGATTATTATAGCACAGTCCCACTGGGAATACAACCAAAAACCAAAACGGCACCCCTCCGGGGTGCCGTTTGTCTCTTATCGCAGCCATTCCGGCTTCGCCCTGCCGTGGACGCCGGAGACCATCCCCATGGCGGCAAACAGCATCACCAGCGACGAGCCGCCGTAGCTGATAAACGGCAGCGTCAGCCCGATAACGGGCATGACGAACAGGCACATACCCACGTTGATGATGACCTGGAAGATAATGACGCTTGCCACGCCGATGCAGACGCAGCTCTCCAGCTGCGTCCGGGCGTGCCGCGCCACGTAGACGCACCGCAGGATAATGGCGGTCAGCAGCAGCAGCGTCAGCACGCAGCCCACCATCCCCAGCTCCTCGCCGATCACGGAGAAGATGAAGTCCGTGTGGCGGTGGGGCAGGCTGGAGGGGTTCTCGCTCTGGGTCTGTACCCCGTGGAACAGCCCCTGCCCGAAGATCTTGCCGCCGCCCAGCGTCAGAAGGCTGCGGGTCTGCTGCCAGCCGGTGTCCAGCGGGTCGAAGCTGTGGTCAAACAGGACGATGAACCTCTTTTTCATGTAGTTCTCCATGAGGTTCAGATCCCACATGGCGTAGAACAGCAGTCCGCCCCCGCCGAGACCGATCAGAAACCACCGGAGAGCCACCCCCGCCACGAAGCACATACAGCCGAACACGAACAGGAACACCAGCGCGCTGCCCATGTCCGAGGAGATCTTGTAGTACAGCACGAATATAATGCCGAAGTGCACCGCCAGCATGGCGATGGACGTCACGGAGCGCAGGTCGCGGTTCTCCTTCAGCCACGACAGCTGCTTCGCCAGCACGAGGATGAACGTGATCTTCACGATCTCCGCCGGCTGGATATTCACCGGCAGGAACGGAAATTCCAGCCATGCGCGGTTTCCGGTGTTCCCCGCCACGCCGAAGGGCGTCAGCAGCAGAAGGATAAACGCCACACCCACGAGGAATATCCACTTCCAGTATTTGACAAGCTCGTTCAGGTCGATCTGGGACACCACGAGGTACAGCACCGCGCCGATGAGCAGCGACGCCCCCTGCACCAGCACGTAGCGGCCGGTGTGGGTATACCGGGTGGCACTGGCGATCATCAGCAGCCCGAACAGAGACGTGCCGCCGCACAGCGTCAGCAGCAGCAGATCGGACTGCCGCAGCACGTCTCTGCACGTCTCCCGTATACGGCGCAGCATGGCGGCACCTCCCTTCTCGTTTCTCCGAATAAGTGTACCACAAGATGTTTTCCGTGTAAACCGCCGTTTTGCTCTTTTCTTTTTCCTCCCGCCATGCTATAATAAGTCGATTTGAGTTACGGGAGGTGCGTCCATGGAATATCTGTCCCACAGTCCGGAGGAAACGGAGCAGCTGGGCGAGCAGCTGGGCAGGACGCTCCGCCCCGGCAGCGTGGTGGCGTACCGCGGCGATCTGGGCATGGGTAAGACCGCCTTTACCCGCGGGCTGGCGCGCGGTCTGGGCTGCACCTGCCGCGTTACCAGCCCCACATTCACCATCGTCAATGAATACAGCGGCGCGCTGCCCCTGTTCCACTTCGATATGTACCGGCTGGACAGCTCCGACGACCTGTTCGACATCGGCTGGGAGGACTATCTCTCCCGGGGCGGCGTGTGCGCCGTGGAGTGGTCGGAGCGCGTGGAGGACGCCCTGCCGGAGGACGCCCTCTGGGTCAGCTTCGCACGGGGCGATGGCGAAAACGACCGTATCATCACCGTCACGGGAGGCGAGACACCTTGAAAATTCTGGCTTTGGAGACCTCCGCCAAGAGCGTGTCCGTCGCCGTAACGGAGGACGGCGCGCTGCTGTCTCAGGCGTACCAGAACCGTGGGCTGACCCACAGCGTCACCCTGATGCCCCTGCTGGACGGTATGCTCCGCACAGCGGGGCTTTCCATGGACGACATGGACGCCGTGGCGGTGGCCTGCGGCCCCGGCAGCTTCACCGGCATACGCATCGGCATCTCCGCCGCCAAGGGTCTGGCGTGGGCGCGGGAGCTGCCCTGCTGCGGCGTCTCCACGCTGGAGGCGATGGCGTTCGGCGTCACCGACTTTGAGGGCATCGTCGCCGGTGCCATGGACGCACGGCGGCAGCAGATATACAACGCCTTTTTCCGCTGCGAAAACGGCAGCGTCACCCGGCTGTGCGCGGATCGCGCCGTTTCCGTGGAGCAGGCGGCGCAGGAGCTGTCCGCTCTGCCGGAGCCGAAGCTCATCGTGGGCGACGGCGCGGAGCTGCTGTACCGCCAGCTGCGGGAGAGCGGCGTCCCCTGCCGCCTTGCCTCCCCCCTGCACCGCCTCCAGAACGCCGCCGG
>OLOS01001393.1_pt1 | contig 19949 bp, 17 predicted proteins | sample 1672631 | NCBI WGS metagenome assembly OLOS01 (sample SAMEA3136707, study PRJEB25190) | human gut metagenome | biome: human gut; feature: human-associated habitat; material: faeces | place: Austria | collected 2013 | reverse complement strand
AACTGAAATCGGCGGACAGCGGGCAGCGGCAGGTGGATGGGGCAGGGCAGCCCGTCGGTTTGTCTCAATCTGTAACAGTTACTCAGCAAAACCGGGTCTTACTGTTACAGATCGAGATATTCCTCTCGACCCATCCTCAACAATCTAGATCTGTAACATCTAGACCCACTTTTGACCCCTACCTGTTACAGATTGAGACAAACCAAACCCGCCTGCCGGAAAATCTCAATCTGTAACAACAACTCGGCAAAATCCGTCCCTCGTGTTACAGATTTAGACAAACCGTCTGGGCGGGAACTCAACATCTCAATCTGTAACACCTAGCCGTCCAAATCGGGTCTAGATGTTACAGATCGAGATCTTGTTTGAGAGGTTGAGAATTGGACCGAAAGCACGGTCCCGAAATAACAAAAAAGCTCGCCGGCTAGGCCGACGAGCTGCAAGTTCTTGGTCGCGGGGGCAGGATTTGAACCTACGACCTCCGGGTTATGAGAGCCCTCGGACGTAGAATCCCACGGTAACAGAGGAAAGTCAAGGTAGCATCTACCTGCGAAAATGGTAGCGGGAAGTAGTTCTAGGGAGCCTGTGGTAATTCACGGCAGCCGATGAGTTGCCACAGAAATTGCCACAGGCTCTGCCACAACGACCAAGGACTACGACCATGCATAATGAAAACAATCGGCAAGCCAGGACGCGCGGACGAGTACTCAGGATTGACGTCCGCGTGACACATCGCGAGTATCAGCGCATCAAATCCCGCGCTCGCAAGGCAGGCATCGGCATGTCCGCCTATATGCGCTTCCGCGCGCTTAACGACCCTAAGGGCGTGTGCACGATCAACGTTGACGCCGACGAACTGAAGAAGGCTTACGCGAATCTCAAGCGCGCGGGCTCGAACATCAACCAATGCGCACGCGCCTTGAACACCTACGGCCAGAAGGGCTGCTCAGAAGAGCGCGTGTCCGCCGCCATACAGCGCGTGTCCGCCGCAGCTGACGCGGTTGCCGCAGCCCTCGTGGTCGTTCGAAACGGGGAGGTGGTTGCGTGAAGCCTCTCATTCCCTCCCTCATAGCCGCTCTTGCTCTCACGCTCTTCATCTCTCCCGCTTACGCGCAGGTTGCGGACAGCCTTATCTCGGGCGTAGGCATGCCAACAGCTATTCCGTGGTTCGACGTTGCGGCGATTCCGACGTGGTGGCTTTCTGGTTCGTTCGCCGACTGCCCGGTGGGGGTCTTTGCCATCTTCATCTTCTCCCTGCTCTCCTCCCTCCTGTTCTTTCTCACGGACGCCGCGAGCAGGCGTGCCAATGACGGCGGCGTTCTCGGCGAGGCGCGTGTGAAGACGGGCGCGGAGGTCATACGCGGCTCCGAGACGTGGGATGGTAAGAGCGAGCCGAAGTCGCGGGGCTATGTGTACGGCTTCACCAAAGGCCGCTATCTCTATGAGTCGAAGCGCCATGTGCTCACATGTGGCCAAACCGGATCAGGAAAGACAAGGTTCCAGAACATCCCGACGCTCGACCTCCTCACCTTTGGAGAGGGCGGAGACAACGTTATAGTCTCAGACGTTAAAAATGAACTGATCGAGCTATGCGGAGACGCCATAGCCGCGCGAGGATACGCAGTCCTGCTGCTCGATACCCAGCATCCCGCGCGGGGTTCGCGCTTCAACCCCCTTAAGCTCGTGTGCGATTACGCCGACAAAGGCGACGAGCAAAATGCCCAACAGGCGGCGGAGGACGTAGCTTCGGCGATAGTGCCCGAAGAGCGTGCTGGGCAGAGTTCACATTGGATCACCAGCGCACGCGGAATCCTCGCCTCCGTCTTGCTGCTCGTAGCCTTTTCAACCGAATGCCCGCACGAAGCGCGCCACATGGCGACCGTATGCCGCATCATCAACGAGGGCACCGAGGGCGATGGCGACGATCCCGCCATAGCGCTCAAGTCGCTCCTCCGCTCCCTGCCCTATGACCATCCCGCGCGCCCCTTCGCATCGCAGTTCCTCAGCAGTGGCGGCAACGAAATGCGCAGCATCCTTTCGACGCTCAAGGTTCACCTCCGAATGTTCTCCTCTCGGGGCATCGCATGGCTCACCTCGGCGAGCGATATCGATCCGAAGAGGATCCTCTCCGAGAAGACGGCGCTCTTCCTCCATGTCATGGATGAGGGGAGCCCCTATAACGCGCTGTTCACAATCCTATTCGATCAGATCTACAAGGCATCCTACTTGGTCGCTGACGAGAACGGCGGCGCGCTTCCGCGTCGCCTCGATATCCTCGGCGATGAGTGGGGTAACCTTCCCACCGTCCAGCCACTGCCTTCCCTCCTTTCGCTCGCCCGCTCGCTGGGGATCACGTGGATAGGCAGCGTTCAGAACATCGCGCAGCTTAATAAGTACGGGGAGCGCGATGGCCGCAAGAAGATACTGGCGAACTGCTCGGTGAAGGTCGCGCTGAAGCTCGGGGAAGCTGAGGATAGGCAGTACTTCACGGAGCTTGTGGGTAAGACCACCCGCCATGTCATGGGAACGAGCTCTAGCAAGGGCGCGTCTTCATCGAGCTCGCGAAGCTACTCGGAGCATGCGGATGATGTTATACGGCAGTTCGAATGGGTGACGAGGAGCCCCGACAAGGACGGCGCGATCGTCGTGAAGCAGGCAGAGAACGGGCTAGACAAGAGCCGTGCGGGCGTTTTCTGCACCCCTCTCGTCGACTGCACGAAGACCCCGACGCGGGGGCATTTCGGCCTCGGCACTCCCGAGCACGAGCGCGAGAAACGGCGCGCCTACCAGAAACGCCTTGACGAGGCCGCTGCGCAACGCGACATGACGGTGATGACGTGGTGCCCTGAGTGGCCTGAAACCGGAAATCCGGAAGGGCAACAGGTTAGCGATGAATGGAGCGCTTTCGTTGACAGTCGTTAAACAGGTAACCGTGAAGAGCAGGAGCCATCTCAAGCGGTTGGAGTCCTACCTCGACTGGGACAGGGGCAAAGTGCTGGATCACGGCACGCAGAACCTCACGAGGACGGAAAGCGCCCGCTCCTGCATGCGCGAGATGGACGCGACGCGTGAAGCATATGGCCACAACCGGCCGGGCAAGGCGAATTGCGCCTGCCGTTACCTCGAACACCAGTGCCTCGCATTCAATCCGGACGAGTGCGACGTCAACGGCGGCGTAATGACGCCATTGCGGTGTATGGAGTATGCTCGCGACTACGTTGCCGCCCGGTATCCCAATCAAGAATGTTTCTGGGTGCTCCATAAGGAACGCTGCAAGACGGATGGCGTAGAGCGATACGCGGTGCACGTCGCCATCAACCGAACCGACCTTGAAACGGGCAGGCGCTTGGACGAGGGAGGGGTCAGGGCGGCGGCGAGGGCTCGCGTGAAGACGGTCCGCGAGCTTGACGAGCGGTACGGTCTTCGCCAGCTCGAACGCGGGTCAAATGCCAAGAAGCATGCACGCCAGCCGTCCCGTGCGGAACGCGAGTGGCAGCGACGCGACAGGTCGCATCGCTCCGAGAATGACCGGGTTCGTGAGAGAATCGCCGTACGCGCGGACGAGGTGTCGAAGCTTCCTTCCTGCGACAACAGACCACGCGAGCTTGCGCGCAGGCTCGCGCAGGACGGCATAACGATGACGCTATCAAAGGGCGGCGACACGCAATTCAGATACAAATCGCAGAGTCTCAAGCGAAGCGATAAGGGCGTAGAGCGGCGCATCAACGGATCGACGCTCGGTGGGGCGAGGAGCCGTTCGGGGAGAACGATGCGGTTCGACCTCGGCAGCATCCGAACGGCGATAGCGCTCGCCCGCGTATTCGAGCGCATCGCCGAAGATGCGACGGATGACGGCCGAGGGGGATGATGGACGGTGGTCCATTCGCCGAATCCAGTGTAGGGGCATCCTTAATCCCTATCCCAACGATTGGCGTCTGTCCATCGGTAGCTTGAATCCCGGTTGCGGCGTGGGTCCTTTTCCCACTTCTCCGCAAACCGTCTGCTCATCTCCCGATCCAGCTTCTTCATTTCCGGGGTCTTCTCCCCATTGCCACCGTAGCCGTCGCGAGCCCATTCCTGCCTGCGGCGCTCGTACTCATCCGAGAGCTCTCCATCCGACCCGTTCTCAATCAGATCGTCGAACTCGTTGCGAAACAAGTTACTGAACCATCCCATCAGAGACCTCCGTTCACCCGGTGTGCAAAATCGAGGGTACCCGGAACTGGCGGCGTAATTCAAGCAGCGAGGCCCTGCAATCGACAGCAAGCCGATTGCCGTCATGGGCGGGAGCGAGCCGTAGCGAGCGGTACGCTCCTTCCCCGTGACGGCAGGAGCGGGGCAAGATGATTCGTTTGGGGGACCGGAGGAACGACGGTTGTCCGGACGAATCCGTATCTTGCAAGCACGGTGCGCTGCATCGGGCTTGTGAGCGGATGCACAGTGATGGCGAATACGTGCAGCCATCGAACGGAGCTGGAGCGAGAACCCGCAGCGTGCGATACGGCGGAATGATGGCGAACCGCTGAGCCATCGAATGCAGCCGTTCGCGGGGTGCGGGTGGCGTGAGCGAAACGCATTCGGAAGGCGAGCCATTGAGCCTTTCGGACGCGCGAAGCGAGAGGGAGGGCGCGGAGGAGGCGAACCGTTGAGCCTCCGCAGCGCCCAACCAGGCGGAGGGCTCGCTTGCGAGCCCGGAGCACCGCGCCATCGGCGCGGCATTCCGTGCAAGCCTCAGCCGTGGGCGCAGCGCAGACGCGGAGATTCAGTTGGCACGATAAGTCGCCGGGACGGGCTCGATGCCCGCCACGGCGACGGTGGGGCGCCTCTATCCGAAACGGCACCCCTTTGCGAGGCTACGCGACGGTCTCTGCGCGGGCGCTGCCGTATGCCTTCTTGAGCGAGCTCGATACGAGTCCGAGCGCGAGACAGCGCGCCACGACATCGACCGTCTCCGGACTTTCGGCGAATAGCTCGATACCGTAGCCCGCCATGCTCGCCTCTGCGATGAAATCATCATCGAATATAAGATCTCGCGCGTTCTCCGCTGCCTTGAATGCGTTGAACGTGTACGAGCCTGATCCGTTGCCCGTAACCGCATCATCGACGAACAGCGCATCGTGCATGACCTCCCACGTGCTATACCAGCCCGCCTCCTCTTCGATGACCTCCCGAGCGTCCCTCTCTACCTGTTCCATGTAATCCCTGAACGTCATAGTTTCCGCTTCCCTTCCGGGGCTCCGTTGCCCCATCCTCTCTGCTTGCTGGCAGAAGCTTTGGCGCTGTTTGCCGCGCCTTGGCTTCTGCTCCCGCAGATGCCGCCCGGAGCGAAGCGGGGTCAAGGGATGTCCATGGCAACCTCCACCAATCGCAGCGCAGCGGAGATTTGTATGAGGTTCCGTGGACGCCCTTGAGGCCGTGCGGCGCAGGGCAACCCCTCCAGCCTCAAGTTGGCTTATCGTCATTTCCAATTTTGCAAACGGCGTTTTAGCCCGACAAAGACTGAGGAGACTCGTATGGACCTCGATAAAGCCTCGCAGGAAATCTGTCGTCTTATGCTTCCTTACTTAGATGCGGGACAAAGCAAGAAGCTTCGACGGGTGCTCTCCCATTGCCTGTTTGACGAGAAATCGCTTGCGGGCTGCGGAGAACAGGCCAGCGACAACTCATACGTTGACAATTTCATCGACGCAAAACGCTTAGAGGGCTGCTCTGAGAGAACCTTGTCCTACTACACATCGACTTTGGAAAAACTGGTCAGTTCATCCGATGTCCCAATCTGCGAGCGAGATACCGAGGACGTTCGCTCATATCTTGCTACATACCAGAAGCGCGTAGGCATCAGCAAGACGACCGTAGACAACATCAGGCGCATCATCTCAAGTTTCTATTCATGGCTTGAGGATGAGGATCTGGTCTTGAAGAGCCCTGTTAGAAGAATAAAGAAGGTCAAAGCTCCGGTCACGATCAAAGAGGTCTACAGTGAGGAGACCATCGAGATTCTTCGCGAGAATTGCGGATCGATGCGAAACCTCGCGCTCATCGACCTGCTTCGCTCCACTGGCATGCGTGTCGGAGAACTTGTTTCACTAAACCGCTCCGCAATCGATACGACGCGGATGGAGTGCGTTGTGAGAGGGAAGGGGGACAAGGAGCGTGTTGTCTATTTTGACGCGAAAACGAAACTCCATATTGAGCAATACTTGGACACCCGTGACGATTCCAATGACGCGCTGTTTGTTGCGCACAAATACCCCCACAACAGGCTGCAAGTCGGTGGAGTCGAAGCCCTTCTGAGAAAGCTCGGGCGAGACCTTGGCGTCGGGCGCGTGCATCCCCATAAATTCAGAAGGACGCTGGCAACGAAGGCGATTGACAAGGGGATGCCGATCGAGCAAGTACAGGTCCTGCTCGGACATAAAAAGATTGACACGACTTTGCGATACGCTTTGGTTGACCAGCGCAATGTCAAGGCGTCGCATCGGCGCTACCTAACGTAAATTTCGATTTGTCGACCTGGGCGACGAAGTCGGCGAACTCCTGCTGACGTTCTTTTGAAGCCACCTTGATTGGCAAGCTACACAGATCGTCAAAGTCGAGGGCGCTTGTACTTACGCTCCTGACCCCAGCCAATAGTCGCCGCTCATGCGACCTTATTGCCCAAAGAAGGTAATTAGCGCCGAACTCCTCATTTGGAGTGAATGCTTTGATATCTTGGTTAATGGCCACGGTCTTGTTGCATATTGCAGTAGAGACCTTTCGTTGAAGAAGAGCGCTTCTGGTAACCACCAGCACCGAATTCTGGGGAATTAGCTTCACTCCAGCCTCCTCCAATGCCGTATCGCTTAGCCAAAGAGACCCGGATGACACGGAGTCACCTTTTACATCTCCCGATTTAATGAAAGGAACGTTTCCTCCGTAATACTCCGGATGCTTCATTGAAGGCGTTTTTCCTCCGCAAATCGATGCACAGCAATCTCTAAGAGCTACGACCTCACCATCACCTTGCAAAGCAAACATCTCGACAAATTGTGATTTGATGACGTCATCGCAGATCGAGAGTAGTTGCTTGTAATGATTTCTCGTATCTTGCGCTGTCCAGAGCAGATCGGCAAGCTTCTCTTGTTGGTCACGTGCGGGGAGGTTGAATTCGAACTGTGCGAGGCTTTGCCACTTGACACGGGGCGACAGGGAGCCTGCGGAGTTGGAAACGGCATGCTTGAACAGGGCCTCGTTTTGGATAATGAACGGCAGGAGTCTGGGCGAGAGGGTTTCCCTCGCCTCGATGACTGTGATGTCTCCTGAGCATACACCGTCAAACGGTGCGACCACTGCTTTGCGGAGGTAGGCACGCCTCCTACCGAAGAGCACCTGCCCACGGGAGAACGACTTCGTAAACGTGTTTTCTCTGTCTTCGTTCCAGCGGCTCAGCTCGATTTCATCTGGATCGAGATGCTCAAGCCCCACGGAAGGACATGCTGCGCCCTCCGGTGCTCGCTGCTTCACTTCACGGGCGACGTCGCCCAAGCTGACGCGGGGCATGCTACTCACCATCGCTTTCACGGAGGGTTGTGGCAACGGAGCTTAGCAGGCTCATGGCTTCGAGCGAAGCGCTTCGCCAATCGTTTACCAATGACCTTACGCTGCGATCATCTTCCATCGATTCATCGCTGCTTTTCTTGACATACAACGGAATCGATAGCGAGAAGCCGTTGGACTCGATCTGCTCCAGTCCGGCATATGCCGAGAAGCCATCGATGCATTCGTCTGACCTATATGCGCTGAGGATTTTCTCAATGTGCTGGTCTTCGAGATAGCTCTGCGCGTTCTTCCTTGTTACCTCAGCGGTCGCATCGATAAAAAGGATCTTTCCGCGCCGGGACTCGGATTTCACGCTACGGCACACGAGAACGCACGCCTCCATGGGCGAGTTGAAGAAGAGGTTCGCCCCGAGTCCGATGACCGCTTCAACCAGATCGCTCTTCACGAGCTTTTCGCGCATGCTCGACTCCTCGTTGCGGAACAGTATCCCGTGAGGGAGGAGAATGGCGCAGCGGCCCGACTGCGGATTCATGCTCTTGAGGATGTGCTGGATGAATGCGTAGTCAGCGCGACCCTGCGGCGGCGTGCCGAGGAAGTTGCGCCCGTAGGGGTCGGAGGCGAATGCCTCGCGGTCCCACTGCTTGATGGAATATGGCGGATTGGCGAGCACCATGTCAAAGGTCCTCAGCCTGTTCCCCGTGAGGAAGGCTGGGTGGCGGAGCGTATCGTCGTTGACGATCTCGAAGTCCTCTATTCCGTGAAGGAACAGGTTCATGCGAGCAATTGCGGAGGAGAGCTGGTTGATCTCCTGCCCGTATGCGTGAACGTTCCTCCATTCCTCTTCATGTTGCTTTAGGTGCGAGATAGCCGAGATGAGCATTCCGGCGCTGCCGCAAGTCGGGTCGTAGATGGATTCCCCGGGCCTAGGTTGCAACATCTCCGTCATGAGGTGCACGACGGTACGGTTGGTGTAGAACTCCTGGGCGGTGTGTCCGGAGTCGTCGGCAAACTTCTTAATCAGGTACTCATAGCCCTGGCCCAGTTCGTCCTCAGGGCAGTTGGCAATTGAGAGGGTCTTCGTTCCAAAGTGCTCGATGAGGTCCTTGAGCAGACGGTCCGGGAGGCGCCTCTTGTTGGTCCATGCCGCATCGCCGAAGATGCCGCGCAGCTTCGCGTCGTTTGCGGCTTCGATGGAGCGGAACGCGGCGACAATCGCCTTGCCGACGTTTTCCGAGACCTCGCGGACGTCTTTCCAGTGAGCACCGTCCGGAATGGCAAAGCTGTGGTTCTCGGGAAGCGCGGCAAAGTCCTCGTCGCCCCCAGAGAGCTCGATCGCCTCGGCGGTTTCCTCGTCGTAGACATCGGAGATTCGCTTGAAGAAGAGCAGGGGGAAGATATATTGCTTGTAGGAGCCGGCGTCGACGTGGGTGCGCAGCAGTACGGCAGCGTTCCACAGATAGGAGTTGAGCTCATCCTGCGGGATCCTATTCTCCATCGGTATAGCCCCCCTTCTTGAGCAGTTCGAGCAGGCGGTCCTCAGACTTTCTAGTCTCCTCCAGAAGATCGTAGAAGCGTTTCCGCGTCTCCGCCGGCGGCTCGACCTCCTCACGACGTCTTTCGACATAGCTGCTTGCGGAGAGGACGTAGTCCTCCTGTCTTACGTCTTCGAGAGTCGCTATCGCGCACTTCTCGACAACGGGCTCGTATGTGCGATAGAGGTCGAGCATCTCTTGGGCGTTCTCCTCGGAGATGACGTTCTGTGCCCTTTGCGCGGTGAAAATCTTGCTCCCGTCGATGATGCAGATGCGCCCCTTGTGCGCCTCCGGCTTCTCGTTTCGAAGGAAGAGTATGCAGGCGGAGACTCCGGTGCTGTAGAAAACGCCGCTCGCAAGAGCGATAACAGCCTCGATCTTATCTGATTCGACCAACCGCTTGCGGATTGCCCCCTCCTTGCCTCCATGGAAGAGTGCCCCTTGAGGGAGGACTACGGCGCAGCGACCGCTATGCTCGTCCATCGAGCAAACCATGTGCTGCACCCAAGCGAAGTCGGCGGATTTATTGGTTGGGACGCCCCAAATGTTGCGCCCCCAAGGGTCAGAGGAGAACTCCTCGGAACCCCAGTTCTTGAGGGAGAACGGAGGGTTTGCAATCACACAGTCGAAAGTCTTGAGCTTCCCCGCTTCATGAAAAGCCGGGTCGCGGAGGGTGTCTCCCTGGGCGATGCGGAAATCCTTGGCACCGTGTAAGTAAAGGTTCATGCGCGCTATGGCGGACGTGCTGAGGTTCTGCTCCTGCCCAAACAGCTTGCCATAGGAGAGCCTTGAATTATGCATCTGGCGCACTGCCTCGATAAGCATGCCGCCGGTGCCGCAGGCGGGGTCGTAGACGGTTTCTCCGGGCTTGGGCGCAAGCAGGGTGACCATGAGCTTCACGATCTCGCGCGGGGTGTAGAACTCCCCGGCGCTCTTTTTCTGCATGTCGGCAAACTTTTTGATCAGGAACTCGTAGGCGTCGCCCATCATATCGGCGCTATAGTTCCCGTTACCGAACCTCTTTGCCGAAAAGTGCTCCACTAGGTCTTTAAGTCGCTCGTCCGAGAGCTTGCCCTTGTCGGTCCAGCTCGCGTCATCGAAGCTGCTGAACAAGCCTCCCAATGTGTCTGGATTGGCACGCTCGATGCCGACCATCGCATCGACAATCGCCTTGCCAACGTTGGCGCTTGTGTTCCGGACGTCTTCCCAATGACAACCTTCCGGAACCTCGAAGCTGTGATTCTCCGGCAGGGAGGCGAAATCGGAGTCGCCGAACTCAGCTATGAGCTCGGCGGTCTCCTCGTCGTAGACGTCGGAGATTCGCTTGAAGAAGAGCAGCGGGGTCACATAGCTCTTGTATTCATCCTGATTGATAGGCCCGCGTAGGATGTTGCATGCTTCGAGCAGGTGGTTACCTAGCTCGGATTTGCTGAGTGTTTCGTCTGACATCGTTATGCCTTGCAGGTCAAAGTGAATTACCAACGAGATTGATTATAGCGCCGTCCATGCCACGCTAGATCTCCTGCTATCGGCGTGCGATGGCTGCTCCAACAACCGGTAAATCACAATTTGTCTGCCGGAGGTGTGCGGCATGACGAGATATCTTTTGGGCGATCTCATTCGCAACTGCAAAGAGAAAGTCGATCGCGATAACAACCCCTATGAGTATTTTGTCGCCGGGGATCATATGGAGACGGAACGCCCCAGGCTAACCATGCGAGGACGCTTCGATGAGGCGGACGTAGGCCCTGCCTTCATTAGGCTTTTCAGGCCCGGCCAGGTTCTTTATGGCTCGAGGCGTACCTATCTCAAAAAAGTTTCCGTAGCGGACTTTGAGGGTGTGACGTCCAACGTGACTTTTGTTCTCGAAACGAAAGACGAGGAGGTGCTGCCTCAGGGGCTTCTTCCCTTCTTGCTGTTGTCCGACCGCTTCACAAGTTATTCCATTGGCAAGTCGAAGGGTTCAACCAACCCGTACGTTCTATTCTCGGATCTCGCAGATTTTGAGATTGACCTTCCCGGGCCTGTAAGAGTTGCCGAGATTGCCGACGTCATGTGCGCTGCCGAGCAGGTTAAGGAGCATTATCGGAGTCTGCTCGCAGTCTGCGACGACGTCGTCAAATCACAATTTGTCGAAATGTTTGGGGATGAGAAATGGGGTTTCAAGCCCCTATCGGAGTGCGTTGATTCCATTGATACCGGTAAAAGTATGAATTGCGGAGAAGGCCCACGAGGAGTTGGTGGTTTTGGGGTCCTTAAGCTGAGCGCGCTATCGTCAGGTACTTTTGCCGCCTCCGAAAACAAAGTGATTTCTAAAGACAACTTCATGTCCATAAAAGAGGTCGAAAAGGGTGACCTCTTGTTTGCACGCAAAAATACGCCTGAGCTAGTTGGCACAACCGTTTATGTTCCAAACGAAGTGAAGGGCCTTATGTTTCCCGATCTCGTCTTTCGTATGAAACCGAAGGATGTCAACGCGCTGTATTTACTTGCGTACATGAGAAGTGACCGTGGCCTCGATTTAATTCAAGGCATGGCCCACGGATCGGCAAAATCCATGGTCAACATCCCTAAAACTCAGCTGGCAAGGCTGCCGGTTCCGGTTCCTCCGCTCGAGCTCCAGCAGGAGTTCGCCGACTTCGTCGCCCAGGTCGACAAATCGAAATTTGCCATACAAAAGGCACTCGACGAGCTGAACGCAACGACTAAGAAAATCCTCAACCAAGAACTTGGACTCTGAGATGTTTAACGAAGGCACGCTCGAACAGATGGGCATCGACGCCCTCGCTAAGATCGGATGGAATTACGTTCCCGCCGAAGAGCTCCCCCGACGGCACACGGACGTCATGGTCGAGCCGATGGTCAAGAGCGCGCTCGTTCGCCTCAACCCGGAAATCGCAGAGGATCCCGACCGCGCCGACGAGATCATCTACCGTCTGAGAGCCCTCATCCAATCTACAAGTGCGCACAATCTGGTGTCGACGAACGAGAGGTTTAAGAAGCTCGTCTTCGAAGAGAACTCCTTCCCTTACGGAGAGAATGGCAGGATGGTGCCCATCCGCTTCTTCGGTACCGCCATAGATGGCGACCTCGACAAGAACGAGTATGTGGTGACCAACCAGTACGTCTACCCGCAGGAGCAGGGCGGAAAGCGCCTTGATATGGTCCTTCTCGTCAACGGATTCCCCCTCGTTGTCGGGGAGTTCAAGACGCCTGTGCGCGACTCGATCACCTGGCTCGATGGCGCGGGCGACATCGCCGATTACGAAAAGAGCATCCCCCAGATGTTCGCCTGCAACGTCCTCAGCTTCGCGAGTGAGGGCAAATGCTACCGCTACGGCTCCGTGAACATGCCTATCGAGATGTGGGGGCCTTGGCACGAAGGCGAAAACAGGTCCGAGGGCACTTTCATAGACGTGCAGAGGAGCATGACGTCCATGCTCAGCCCCGCGAACGTGATGGACATCTTCCAGTTCTTCACGCTGTTCTCTACCGACAAGAAGCATCGCCGAATCAAGATCATCTGTCGCTACCAGCAGTTCGAAGGGGCGAATCTTATCGTCAGCCGCGTCCGAGCGGGCTATCCCAAGAAGGGTCTGATCTGGCACTTCCAAGGTTCGGGGAAATCCCTGCTTATGGTTTTCGCGGCACAGAAGCTGAGGATGGTGCCAGAGCTCAAGAACCCGACCGTTGTCATAGTTGACGATCGGATCGACTTGGAGACGCAGATTACGGGAACCTTCAACGCATCCGATATTCCCAACATGGCAAGCGCTGGCAGCAAGGAAGAGCTCGAGTCCTTCTTCAGGGGCGACATGCGCAAGATACTCATCACGACGATCTTCAAGTTCGGCGAGGTAACCGAAGCCCTTAATGAGCGCAGCAACATCATCCTCATGGTCGATGAGGCGCACCGCACCCAAGAGGGAGACCTCGGAGAGAAAATGCGGATCGCGCTGCCGAACGCGTTCTTCTTCGGCCTAACCGGCACGCCGATCAACCGGACCGACAAGAACACGTTTCACACCTTCGGTGCGCCTGAAGACAAATCCGGTTACATGAGCCGCTATTCCTTCGCCGACTCCATCCGAGACCACGCGACCCTGCCGCTCCACTTCGAGACGGTCCCTGTCGAACTCCATGTTAATCAGGAGATCGTTGACTCCGCTTTCGCCGAGATGACCAAGGAGCTAAGCAAGGAGGACAAAGCCGAGCTCACCCGCAGGGTTAAGATTGAGGCCGTGATGAAGGCTCCCGACCGCATCCGGAAGGTCTGCGAGCACATCGCCCATCATTTCAAAACCAAGGTGGAGCCGGATGGGTTCAAGGCGCAAGTTGTCTGCTACGACCGAGAGTGCTGCCTGCTCTACAAGAAGGAGCTTGACCAGCTCCTCGGGGTAGACGCCTCGACGATAGTCATGGATACGAACAACGACAAAGAGGGCCGGTACAAGGCTTATAGGCGGGATCGCGATGCCGAGGAGAAGCTTCTCGACCGTTTCAGAAACCCGGATGATCCCCTCAAGATTCTCATCGTCACAGCAAAGCTGCTGACGGGCTTCGATGCCCCTATCCTTCAGACGCAGTATCTCGACAAGCCCCTGCGCGATCATACGCTTCTACAGGCAATCTGCCGCACGAACCGAGTTTATAACGACAAGAAGTCCTTTGGCCTCATCGTCGACTATATCGGTCTATTTGACAACGTAGCCAAATCGCTGCACTTCGACGAGAAAGAGGTGCAGACGGTAATCACCAATATCGAGGAGGTGAAGAAGGAGCTTCCTCGCCTCATCCACACCTGCTTGTCATACTTTCCGGGCATCACCAGCCGCGATACGGATTGGGAGACGCTGCTCAGAGCCCAACAGTGCCTGCCCTCGACGAAGGTCAAAGATGCGTTCGGTGCCGACTTCTCAGTACTCAACCGCGTATGGGAAGCGTTGTCGCCAGATCCGTGCCTCGCCCCATACAAGCGCGACTTCATATGGCTCTCGCAGATTTACGAATCCGTGAGACCCGTGGACAACCGTGGAAAGCTCATATGGGCGTCGCTCGGCCCCAAAACAATCGAGCTCGTGCATCAGAACATTACTGTCGAAGGAGTTCATGACGACGGAGACATCCTTGAGCTCTCGGAAGAGATAATCGAGCACTTCATCAACGATGGCAAGAAGGTCGAGCATGTCACCAGAAAACTGGAGATAGATCTTGTCGCACGCATACGAAAGCACGACAAGAACGGAAAGTTCCAAAAGCTGGGAGAACGCCTAGAGGACCTGCGCGAACGACACGAGCAGGGGCTGATCAACAGCGTGGAATTTCTTAAGATGCTCATCGACCTTGCCAAAGAAGCAAGGGCAGCGGAGAGGGAGGTCGTCCCCGAGGAAGAGGAGGACAAGGGCAAGGCGGCGCTAACCGAACTCTTCAACGGTGTGAAAAACAGAGAGACGCCGATAATCGTTCAGAACGTGGTAAACGATATCGACGAGATTGTGAAAGTCACTCGCTTTGAGGGGTGGCAAGCGACAACGGCGGGAGTCAAAGAGATTAAGAAGCAGCTTCGGACGATTCTTTGGATGCGGTACAAGCTGAAGGACCAAGACCTTTTCGATAAGGCATACGCTTACGTAGAGATGTATTACTGAGGATGTGGCGCGATGAACTTTGCTCCAGCGCAATGTTGACTTGCCATTTCGTGATGGCGTTGTAAAACTTGAGCTCGCGCCCTCTTTCATTCCGCAGAATGAGAGCATGGAGAATATGCTGATGGTAGCTACCGCTCCCGTATCGAACCGATGGCGATAGTCGAGGAGGTTTATTCGACCTTCAGCCGTACGTTATAGCCCCTCTTCCTCAGCTTATGTGCAGTGCATTCACGATGGCGGCCGTCGGCGGGACCATGCGTAAGATACCTCTGATCTCCAGAAATCAACCGCCATGCAAGGTAGGCGCAATAGGGCTCTTCGTATTCATGCCTATGAACGTGCGGGTCTACACCTTCTTTCAGCTCTGCGTCGCTCCATGATTCGACGGGGCATATCCCATTCATGAGCAGCGAGCATTCATATGTATCGAAATCGAACCCCTCTTCAGCTTTCGTGTGCTCCGGTCCCTCCCTACGGGTGCCGCCGGCACACGGTTTATCGAATGCATCAAGCAGCTGCCTTAATCTGGTCAGCGCGTTAATCATGGCTATGTCCTTTGCTTTGCGCGCTCTGGATGCCGCTTAGGCTGACACAGTTTAGTTTTTCGGCAGATGGAACTACCAGCAAGTCCACTAGGTCCGTTCGGACCCTATCGGTAACGCGACGTTTGAGGGAGCTCCATTCCAGCTCCGAGGTGACGATTGTATAGCCGCACGCCGTGCGAGACCTCTCCCTCAGGATTTCCTCCAACGCGGGTGAGCCCTTTGGGCGCTCGACAAGCTCGTCGAGTCCATGCAGCACGAGAATATCCGCGTTCTTTACACCCGCAAGCAACGCAGAGCGGGAGTCTGCCCCGTATAGGGGTAGGGAAAAGACCTTATCAATAAGCTCCGGCACATCGATGAATGTCCTCGTCGCATTCCACCTATTCGATGCTTTGCGAGTGGCAAGCGCCGCAGCCATTGCCCCCCGATACCTATCGCCCCCTCCAACAAGAATGAGACCGGCCGCACCGTTTTCGAGGGCAGGGAGAACACCAGAGCCTCTTTTCAGAATTCCCACGGCAGCCTCTTCATAGCGCTGTGGGAGATGCTTCATCGGCACTCCTAGAAGCTTTAGATCTTCAAGGGTCGCAGCCCCTTTCATCGCCTTCAGCTTGAGCCTGTCGATCGATCCCTCGGGAGACGATTCGCCCATCCTTGCTCGCAGTTCTTCGAGCTCATTCTTGCTGATTTTATTCTTCACGTTAATTATGCCCACGACATACTCCTACGGGTCGAGAAGGACTGCCTTGGCAGATTCGTTGTTCGGGAGATTCTTGTTTTCCATCCGTTCTTTATGCGCATCTTGGGAGATGCAGCGCTGCGTCCCGTGCGAAGCGGACCGGCATCTGGGAAGATGCGGCGTCTGCTTCTCGGGAGAGGCGCTGTCGCTTGCCTCGTCGGCATGATGTATCTCGGCGGATGCGGCATCGTTAAGGTTCCACAGGTCGAGTAGGAGAAGGTGTCTGCGGCTGCCAATCGTTGCGATGGCACCCTTCTTGCGAAGCGAGGTCAGGGCCTTTCGCACATTGTTTGGGGCTATGCCGGTGTCAGCCGCAATCTGCCCATCGCTTCCCGAGACCAGGACTATTCGTCCGTTGTCATCGATTGCTTGATAACACATGAGGTTCATGAGGACGGCGCGCTCGTAGAGGCTTAGGCCGGCAGCTTTGCATCGTGCGGAGAAATCGCAGGGGATGCGGGCGTATCGCTTTCCTTCTGGCGGGCTGAAGACCTTTGGGGCGGGAATGCTGGTCATTGCTTACATCTCCTGGGCATCTAGGAATTCGTCTACCCAAGCACGGCGAATGCGATAGTAGCGCCCGCATCGAATGGCTCGAATCTTCCCCTCGCGGATGTATGCACATACAGTCTTTGGGTGCAGACCGAGAAATTCGGCGACTTCACGCACGTCCATGACATCGCGAGTTAATTGCGTGCCCGTCTCATGGTTTGCCACGAATTACCTCATTTCAGAAAAAATACTTTCTCATTTTTGCTATAATAACATTTGTCAGACAGTTGATGAGTACTTTTCAAAAATTAAGGTAACCGATGGATATGTATAAGGATAAAGACCGCGCGATAACCAGGTTTGCTCTGCCTATCGCCCAGTTTCAAGCTGATGCCGAACCACGCGGGGTTCCCGTCTATGAGGTCAGCGCGAAGACGGCGGAGCTCAATGGCCAAAGCTTCATCTATTTCGTCGGCACCAAGAAAGTCAAGACCGTGAGTGTCGAATCTCTGCCCTCCGAGCTGTTCGGCACCGATCTGCAGAAGTGCGATACGACGGATACCGACAGCCTTCTTGAATTTAGCGGAAAGTACGGGTTCCTCCCATCGCCTCTTTACGATGGTGCGGCAAGTCTAGTTCGCTTCCGCAACAGAGGCCGCCTGCGTCCTTATGCAAAGACAGAGTTCAATCGCTATGAGAACCAGCCGGATAACGCCGCCCTATCCCTGCTTCTCAACCGCCCGGTATCGCTCTACGAATCTCTTACTTTGGATATGAAAGACGAGGCGCCCCGAGCGCTTACGGAGCACGCCCGAATGATCGAGGTTAAGAACCCTCGGGTTCACGAGGTTATTTCCAAGGCGGAGTTGGCGCAGGCAATTCGTGCTATCCAATGTGCAACTGCCGTGGCTTCCCTATACGACTACATGGCGCAGGCGACAACTGGCGGCAGCGCCGAGCAAATGAGCGAGCTGTTGAACGATTCCTCCCAGCTGAATCAGCGTGGGGCGGACTACTTCCTCCATCACGACGATCTCATCGTAAGGGGTTACAAACTCGTCTCGTTCGAGGAGCGCCTTGCCAACGATGATGAATTTGCCAAGCTGGCTTCCGAAACGCAGTGCGATGCGGAAGCTGCTTACAACATCGCCCTCGCGGATGCCTACCGCGCTTGCGCGCAAGATGCGCTGAACTACCTGTCAACAGCCGATCGCGTGTATCGCGCAGCTGAATATGTCCCCGGGACAGCCCTTGCTGAAATCGGTGACATCTTTGCCGCCAAACTTGAATCGATAAAGGATGGGCGTAGCGGTAACGAGGAGCTTGGAACGTTCGGGGAGATCGTGACCGCACAGTTCGCCCGCTGCTTTGTATCGAAAACACCGTGGCGACGCTGCCAATACTGCGGGCGCGTCTTCAAGAAGTATCGAGAAGAGGGTTTCCACAAGAACATTCGAGAGACGAAGTTCTGCAAGAAGTCCTGCAACGTCATGTATATCCAGCACCAGAAGCGCGAGCAATCCTAATTTGGTTTCTTCTCGCATTCGCGGGTTGAAATAGAACCAATTCACGACGAACGCACGAAAGGAGGTGAAAACATGAAATCAGTCAGCAAAGGCTCCGAACCGATCAAGCGAGGCAAGGATTCTTGGTTCTCCCGGTTCAACGTCACCGACGAGCTGGGCAACACGAAGCGCGTGGGCAAGACCGTGCGCTGCCGCACCAAGACCGAGGCAAAGCGCCTGTTCGACGAGATCCGCATGGATCTGATGGCTTCTGACGCACCCATCATCAAGGAGGACATCACGCTCGGCGAGTACCTGAAAAGCCATCTCGAATACCTCCACGACGTGAAGCATCTGAGCCCCAACACGCTGCGCGGCTACCGCGACATCGTGAAGACGCGCTGGGTTCCCCGGCTCGGCGCGGTGCGTCTCAAGGACATCAAGCCCTACATGATCGAAGACCAGCTCGCATGGATGCGCAAGTCCGGAGGCGAGGGCGGCAAGCCCCTATCGGGCAACACGTGCCAAAAGGCGCTTTCGTTCCTCAAGACCGCACTCAAACGCGCACAGATGCTCGAATACATCCCGGGCAACCCCTGCGATGCAGTAGACGCGCCCTCTCGCGAAAGAAAGGAGGTCAGGGTCATAGACGAGAAGGAGGTGCAGCGCATGAAGATTGCCCTTCTTGGGCATCCCGACGTGCGCTTCGCGGCAGCTGTGAGCCTGACCCTCGATACCGGAATGCGCCGTGGCGAGGTTTGCGCCCTGCGGTGGCAGGATATCAACCTCGAAGCGGGCATCGTGCATGTGCGTCATGCGCTTGCCGAGGCGAAATCGAGTGACACCTACAACGGTGAGACCATCGACGTGAAAACCCCGAAGAGCAGCCGCTCGAACCGGGACATAACTATCCCCGAGGGGACGGCAACCATGCTTGCCCAGTACAAGCAGCTGCAAAGGTACCGACTGCTCTACAACGACATCGGGCAAGGCGAGGAAACTCCCGTGTTTTGCAGTGACCTTGGCGAACTGTACCGCCCCTCGAAGCTCACGAGCGACTTCTCCCGCTTCACGCAGCAGAAGCGCTTCGACGTGACGTTCCATGGACTTCGGCACACGCATGCCTCTCTGCTCCTAAAACAGGGGGTGCCGATACAGTACGTGTCCATGAGACTCGGGCACGAGAGCATCGAGATTACGTACAAGACGTACAGTCACTTCCTGCCGGGAGACGACGGCGGCTCGGCCGACGCTTGGAGCAAGCTTGCGGCGCTGCCCTGCGCAGTGCCAACCATGCTTCCCGCTGCCTGATATCTTCTGTTTGCCATGGTTCACTGCCACAACATTGCCACAAGGGCGAAAACCCGTTGCCACAACAAGAAAAAGGCCACCGGATTGAACCGATGACCTTAGTGTTCTTGGTCGCGGGGGCAGGATTTGAACCTACGACCTCCGGGTTATGAGCCCGGCGAGCTACCAGACTGCTCCACCCCGCAATGTCTGGACGCCTCATGTGCGCAAGAAAGAATATTACGTGGGAGTTCGGTAAACGGCAAGGAAAATCTCGTAGAGCATAATTCCTTCATATTTAAACCCCTCAGCCCCTATCACCGTAAACGAATCGCAGCCGAGCGCCGTCGACGGCACGTATACAATGGTGCGCGTCCTTTTATGCCAACACCGGGAGTAGACATGCTGCTCGCTATCGATATGGGAAATACGCAGACGGCCATGGGCCTGTTTGACGGAGACGAGCTGGTGCAGTCGTGGCGCATGCCCACCGACCGCTCTTATACCGCCGACGAGATCCATGTGCGCCTGATGGGTTTCTTTAAGATGTACGGCCTTTCGCTCGACGCGGTCGACGCGATCGCCTTTGCCGGCGTGGTGCCGCAGCTCTCGCGCGAATGGCACGCCGTGGCCGACCGCATTGCCGCGGACGCCATCGT
>OLOS01001389.1_pt1 | contig 20060 bp, 17 predicted proteins | sample 1672631 | NCBI WGS metagenome assembly OLOS01 (sample SAMEA3136707, study PRJEB25190) | human gut metagenome | biome: human gut; feature: human-associated habitat; material: faeces | place: Austria | collected 2013 | reverse complement strand
CAATGCTGAGTAGGATTGCAAATAGTTTTTTCTTCATAATAGTTCCTCCATTTTTAATTTTCAGAACGTACCGTATATACTGTTTCTATTTTAATCATATACGAAGTCCAGCCCAAAATCAACCTATTTTCCTTTCTTCTTTCTTAAATTTTACGTTATTATTCACAACAAGAATTAAAAATCCGCATTCCCGGTGTTTGCGGAAATGCGGATTTAATTTCTATGAATTTATACGGTTTAACTATGGTTTAAAACGCATTATCCCATACCGCTGCCGCCGCAGGTCGCAAACGGAATCATCGTCTTGCCGGCAAAATCAGAACTTTCCGCCGCCACCGCCGTGGGTCGTGCCGGAGGATGACGTGTGCGTTGCAGAGCCGCCGGAAGAATCGTTGTCCTTCGGCTTTGCCGTGCGGTTCACGTGCGAGTAGAGGAACACGTCGTTTGCATACGCCACGTTCATGCTGCCGGGGCGCACATAATCCGACGCTGCCGCCTTACGGCGCACGGTTTTGAGCTGCCCGCGCATAAAGCCCGTCACAACGAGCGCCGCGACGAGACCGATAGCAAGCGAAACCAAAATCGCCGGGCCCCACGGGAAATTCCCCACGGTGCTCTCCTCGTACGCCTCACCTTCCTCGTAGTAACCGCTCTGCACGCCCGAGATGTAGTTGTCGCACATATCGGCATACGTTGAAAACGCGTCATAATAGTAGCCGCCGCTGAGGTCGCTCAAAAACGCATCCTCCATATTGCCGCGCCGCGCATCCGTAATGGCCGTAATGGCGCTGCCCGTCGTCGTTATGTACCAGTCGCGCTCTTCCATGCTGATGAGCAGCAGAACGCCGTCCGGGTTATACTTATACGAATTATAATCGTAAAAATCGTCCGCATATTCACGCGGTGTCTTGTCGCCGATGGAGTCTTCCGTCACAACGGCAACGTCCACGCTCAGCCGGTCGCTGATCTCATCCAGCTTCGCGAGCAGATTACTTTCTTCCTCGCCCGTCAAAAGGTCCGCGTTGTCGATCAGGTGCGGCGTGTAGTCCTCCGCCGTATCGGCAAACGCCGGAACAGACACAACGACACATAAAAGAACGGCGAAAAATACCGATAAAAGCTTTTTATTCATTCTCCGCACCCCCCTTAGAACAGCCAGAACAGGAAATAGGCAATCAGCGCAATCACGCCGAAGCCTGCCGTAAGCCCGCCAAGCCACTTAAAGTACAGCCCGTTATCCACCGGCAGGTCGCCGACGAATTTGCCGGTCTGCCCGTTCATCGCAAAGAGGTACTTTTTGCCCTTCCACGTCGTGTTCAAAAGCCACACGGGGTAAAGCGCGTACTTTGCCTTGCCGTTGTGCAGACGAATGGCGGAATTCTCCGTCGTGACGGAGTGATACCCCTTCACCGTAGAAGCGAATGCGTCTTCCGTGGAGCGCTTAATGCGCTCGTTGGCGCGGTCGATGCTCTGCTCGGCCGTCACATCGTACTTGTCCGCAAGGTAGCCCGCGAGATACGCCGTTTTAAAATCCACCGCGTCCTCAAACTTGAACGGCTCAATGGATTCCATCAAATCGTCCGGCATCTTGGAGGAACCGTCCACCGGCACGCGGTCAAAGCCAATATCACCGCTGCGGCCTATCGAGTAGTAGCTTGTTTCCGTGTAATCGTAATCGCTGTCGCTCCAGGTGCGCACACGCGTCGCTTTATAGCGAATATCCGCATCGGCATCGGCATCAAACAACCAAAACGGCACGTAAACGCCCTTGATCTCATCGATATGGTTCTCTTTTTTGAAAATCTTCGGCAGCAGCTTTTTGCCCTTATAATGCCGCTGCAAGGCTTCCTTTGCCGCCTTTTTGTCGATCTTGAACGGAATCACGTAATCGGGCTTCAAAGCGCCGCTCATCTGCCCCATCATCACGACCGGGTTGCCGCAGTACGGGCAGGAGGTCGCCGCCGTGTTTTCATCACAGACGATCTCTCCGCCGCAGGAGTTGCACACGTAACTGCGCAGCGTGCTTTCTTCGCCCTGCTCCCACGCGCCGCCGGCCGTGGTCTCCCAGTCCATTTCGTCGGGCTTTGCGTTTTGTACTTCTTCCTCGTGCGCGGTAAACGCTTCGGTGTCAAACTCCGTGTCGCAGTACGGGCACTTTATCTTCTGAATTTTACTGTCAAATTCCACAGCGCCGCCGCAGCAAGGACATTTGTATTCTTTAATTGCCGCCATTTGCTCTCATCTCCTCACAGTTCAACGCAGGTCGCAACCTTTAGGCACGGTCATTTTCATCAAACGGATCGCCGCACTGCGGGCAGAACTTCGGCGGGTGCGCGGGGTCTTCCGGCTCCCAGCCGCACTTGTCACAGCGGTACTTTGGTAAGCCCTCCGGCTTTTTCGCGCCGCAGTTTGCACAGAAATTGCCCTTGTTCACTTTGCCGCAGGAGCAGGTCCAGCCGTCGTTATCCGGCTTCTTTGCCCCGCAGTTCGGGCAGAAATTGCCGTTGACCACCGTGCCGCACGCGCACTTCCAGCTGTCCGCAGCCTGCGCCGCCTGCTGCTGACCCATGCCGTACAGCGCCTGTGCGTTCATGCCGCCCGCATTCATAGTCATATTTACGCCCATAAAGCCGTTCATAGCACCGGCAGAGTTGCCCGCGGCCGTTTTCATCGCGTCCGACTGTGCGCCGACGAGCGTGGCCGCCGCCATAGTCGGGTCGCGCATCATCGCCGTGCGCTGTGCCTGCTTGATCATCTCGGCGTCCTCGTCCGGCAGTGTCACAGAGCCAAGCGCAATGCTGACGACCGTCAAGCCGCGCAGCTCGCCCCATTTCGCGGAAAGCGCCGTATTCATGGCGTCTTCCAGCTCCGTGTTGTGTGCCACAATCTGGTTCGGACGCAAACCGAGGTCGGAAAGCTTGCCGAACGCCGGCTGCAAAGCGCTGATGAACTCGTGTTTCAGCTGGCTGTCCAATTCGTCGCGGGTATACTCCTGTTCCACATTGCCGCACACATTCGTGTAGAACAAAAGCGGGTCCGCAATGCGGTACGAATATACGCCGGAGCAGCGGACGGAAACGTCCACGTCCAGCCCGATCTTGTTATCGACCACACGGAACGGAATGGGGTTCGGCGTGCCGAATTTATTGTCGATGAGTTCCTTTGTATTAAAATAATATACGCGCTGATCTTTGCCGGTGTCGCCGCCATACGTAAAACGCTTGCCAATCTGCGCAAAGGTATTTTTAATGCCCGCACTGAGAGAGCCGGAGAAAACAGAAGGCTCGCTCGAAGCGTCATAGGTGAATTCGCCCGGCTCCGCGCAAAGCTCCACCACTCTGCCCTGCTCCACGATCATCATGCACTGGCCGTCCGCCACCGCAATGCCGGAGCCGCTCGTGATGATGTTGTCACTGCCGCGCGTATTGGAGGAACGCCCGCTCGTGCGCTTTACACCCTTTGTGACAAGCACCTCTTTCGGCATCGATTCACAATAGAAAAATTCTTTCCACTGATCCGCCATAACACCGCCCGCGGCGCCGACAGCTGCCTTAATAAGACCCATAAATAATTGCTCCTTTTCAATGGTTTCCGCACGTTATATTCCGCCCGGTGTTTATACTCTAAGTTTAGCACAGAATTTTGCTGTTTTCAATGAATTTCGACAGCACACTCAACAAATATTTGCGCTTTCCTCTGAATTCAGGGAAGCATCCATGATGGAAACCCATTTTTCAATTTTGAACCTGTGCCCAGAAAACCGGGTGCATATCCGTCTGCGCGGCTCTTTTTTAATTAAATTTGCTTTGCCTCTTCGCCGAGCGTGAATTCATAGTGCATCTCAAGCGCGGCAAACAGCTTTTGCATCACTTCGTTTGCAATGGCACGGATGTCGAGGCTCGCAATCAGTGCCATAACCTCCCGCTGTTTTTCCTCCGGCACACAATAAATGCGCAGTGTCAACTGCAAAAAGCGCTCTAACTTGCGTTCCAGCGTAAAATACACGTCGCACGGACGCGCCATATATCCGCGCATAATCGCCGCCGAACCGATGTCCGACTCATAAAAATCGCTCACACTGTACCCGGGCATATACGCGCCGAAAATACGGTGCAGCATCTCGGCCGTCATCCTGTGGATGATTTCCAAATTTTCCGGCAGCGTGTACGCCTCCACGTAAATTTGGCGCAGGTTCTCGTTCAGCTCTGCCAGCGTCAGCTGAATCGCCGTCTCCACCGCGTAGAGCTTTACGGGGTCTGTCTCCCCCTGCACAATCTGCCCCGCGATAGTAAACTGATTTTGAAACATGAACTCGGTCAGCTCGGTAAGCACACCGGCTTTCGTGCGGTACAAATTATAAAACGTGCCCGCGGAAACATCCGCTTCCGTCAAAATCTGCTTCGGCGGCGTATGCTTAAACCCCTGCTCCAAAAACAGACGCACACAGGTAGAAAGAATTCGCTTGCGCGAGGCCTCCTTTTCGTTGCGATTTGCCATTTATACCCCTCTTTTCCCTGTTTTAGAATTGATTCTAATACTCCCAAATGAGTATACCACAACAAAAAGAAAAATCAAGTGTCGGTACACGAAAAAAGGGCAGCTCTTCGCCGCCCTTAACGAATATTTGTCTTTACCGCACGGGTTATATGTTCCGTAAGATCGCTTTTTTCAGCGTTTCGGCATTCAGCGGCTTCGAGAGATGCTCCGTCATACCGGCTTTGCGGCTGCGCTCCACATCTTCCGAAAACGCGTTCGCTGTCATCGCGATGATCGGCACCGTTTTCGCATCCGGCCGGTCCAGCGCACGAATGCGCTGCACCGCCTCAAGGCCGTCCATCACCGGCATCATGATGTCCATTAAGATCACGCCGATCTCGCCCGGCGCGGAGTTTCGGAAGGCCTCCACGGCTTCTTTGCCGTTCCACGCCTGCATCGTTTCGGCACCCATGTCTTCCAGGAAGAATTCCGCAATCTCCATGTTGAGTTCGTTGTCTTCGGCCAGCAGCACTTTCAGCCCGTGCAGAGCCGTTTCGTCCGCCGCGCCATTCGCCGCCGCCTGCGCAAAGGGATGCTTGTCGATTTCAAACGGCAGCGTCACCGTAAACGCAGAGCCTTCGCCGAGCACGCTTTCCACCGTGATGGTGCCGTTCATCTTCTCGATGAGCTCCTTCACGATAGACATGCCGAGTCCCGTGCCCTGATACTGCGTGCGGGCGTCCTGCTTTTCCTGTGTAAACGGCTCAAAAAGCTCGTTGTTCACAAAACCTTCGCTCATACCGATGCCCGTATCACGTATTGTAAAACGGAATGTCGCCGTGTTTTCGTCACAGGCAATCTCCTCCGCATGCGTTTCAATCGTGCCGTTTTCTTTATTGTATTTTGCCGCGTTGCTGAACAGATTCAATAAGATCTGCCGCAGATGCAGCGGGCTGCCGATAAGCTTTGCGTGCGCAAACGAAATCTTGCTGTAGGTATACACAATACTCGTTTTTGCCACCTGCGCTTCGTTCAGTGCGCGGACGTTCTTCATCAAATCGTCAAGGTCAAACGGCACATGCTCCGGCTCCATATGGCCGGATTCCAGCTTGCTCATATCCAAAACATCGTTGATGAGCGACAGCAGGTGCTCGGAGGAAACATGGATCTTTTCAAGGCAGTCGTCCACACGCTCATGATCTTCACGGTTTTTCTTGATAATCTCCAGCATACCCATCACACCGTTGATCGGCGTGCGGATATCGTGGCTCATGCGGGAAAGGAACTCCGTCTTCGCTTTATTCGCCAGCGTTGCTTCGTCCACCTCAGCCCGCAAGCGCTCGTGCTCCTTCTGCTCCTGTGCATGGAACTCCGTGGTGTTTTTCAGCAGCACAAGGCTGTGGATCATCGGCTTTTCCTCGCTGCTCTTCGCATCGTATACGCGTGAAGACATCATCAGCGCCGTTTTCTGTATCCAGCGTGTCTCGCTGCCGGATACGCGCTCACAGTATTCCACCGTCACCTGTTTTTCTCCGCTCGCATAGCGCTCCAGAAGCTTTTCGGCCGTGTCGATCAACCGGTAGCTGCCCATCGTTTCGGGCAAAATCAGCATAGAATGACGGTGGCAATATTCGCCGTACGGACACGGTGCTTTCAAGTCCTCAATAAAGATGTCTGCGCCGCGTTCACGACGGAAATCGCGCTCCACCAGATCATCCGTCAGATTCACGGAGTATACCGCATCCGCAGTCTCCAGCATCGCATCCACGTAACTGTCGTTTTCCAAAATAGACTGCTTCAGCTGCTCGTAATACTGCGTCAGTTGCTGCTTGGCGTCCGTCTCCGGCTGCACACTGTCGATCGTCTCAAACGCCAGCAAGAAATGGTGCAGCGTGCCGTCCGGGTCTGCATCCACAAAAATCGCCGTCAGTCGCCCATAGTCGGCACTGTTCTCGCCGAAAATCTTGTGCTGCAATTCCACCACGCGGTTCTTTTCGGAAAGCGCCTCGCACAGCGCCGTCAGCTGTAATTTGCTGCGCACCGCCTTGCGGTCTTCCTGCGCCACGCGTTCTTCTGCAATCTGCTCCACCGCGCCGGAATAACTGCCGTCCGCCGCAAGGAAAAACGCCTCGCTTGCACGAATCACCCTGTAAGCGTCCTGCCTTGCGTCGCAGTACAGGCAATCGGAAAAGTTGCTGCCGTATTTTTTCATGCTTTTCAGCAGCCTGCGATCCAGCTTCTTTTCGGCCAATGCTTCCTCGCGCTTCACGTGGTTTTTGTTGATATACATGTTTTTGTCTGCGAGGATATACAAATCGCGCATCGTGCAGTTTTCGTTCTCGTCGGAGACCGAAATGCCAACCGCGTAGCTCACCGGAAAATCGGGGTTCGTCGCATTGTACGTGTCCACACGGTCGCGGATGAGCTGTAAGCATCGCTGCATTTCTTCCTTGTCCGCGCCGTCCATAATGGCGATGAATTCGTCGCCGCCCGCACGACCCACAAAGTAATGCGCCGGCACCGCCTCACGCACCAGCTCCGCAAAAATGCGGATGTACGCGTCACCCTTTTCGTGGCCCATGCTGTTGTTGATGCGTCTCAAATTGTTGAGGTCAAAGCTGCAAACACCCACGGGCATCGTGATCATCTCCGGCGCGCTCAATAGCTCCTCACATTTATTTTTGTTCGGCAGCCCCGTCGCTTCGTCCACGTACACCTTTTTCTGCAAAGCGTGGTTCATGGCGGTGTAGTGCAGCGCCTTGATAAACTCATAACCGATCAGCATCATCAAAACTACGATATCCGCCGTGATGTACCGCTCCAAAACCGCCAAAGAGGACGCGCGCATTTGCGAATATTTCTCCGCAAGGCCTGTCGCCTCATCGCAAATGTCGAAAAACTTTTCGCTTTTGTCGATGATGTCGGTTTTCTCAAAGCCCTTTTCGCGCACAAGATAAATCTCCTGCTTCAGGCTTTCAAAGCAAGAAGCCAACTCTTCCATTTTCGTCTGAAATTTCTTGTCGTCCAATCGCACAAGGGTAAGCTCGTCATCGCCGAAGCGCAGACCGTTGATAAACGATTCCACGCTCTCCATCATCCCGTCCTCCGCTTGACCCGCAATCTCCATTTTGACAAGGCGTTGCGTTTCGCCGCGCACAAGGCCCGCATAGTTCACCACGCGCGCCGTGCCCTGAATGCCCGAGACCAGCACCATCATCCAAACGATCAGCGCCGCCAAAACCACGGCCAGCACGCCGATGGCCGCCTGCACGGCATTCGATATTTTCTTGTTTTCCCTCATATTCTTCACCGTTTCGAATCGTTTGGAGTTATACATTGCCGGATCCTTTCCCAAAATCTTACGGTTCATTATAGCACATTCATGTTCCGTCTTCAACACAAAAAAAGGCCCGACCTTTGTGCATCAAACTGCCAAAGGTCGGACTGCTGTTTACTTTACGCGCCGCACCGGCCGCACGTATTTCCAAAAGCGCTTTTCACCATTTCGGCATACTCCTTTTTCACGTTTTCCGGCTCCGTGATTCGGATTTTCCCACCGTAGCCGAATACCCAGCGGTAAAAGACAGGGCTTGCCGCCGTCTCTGTTTCCACGGTAAATGCGTCGTCGCCAAAGGCCTTTGTTTCCACATCCTCGCCGAATGCGTCCACCACCGCATTCATCATCGCGTTGTCACACAAAAGCGTCACGCGCTCACGGCGGCTGTCATACATGCTTGTCATCGTACGGATATGCCGCATCAACTCCTCTTTTTCGGGCCGCGGCTCCGCGTCCTCATCTAAAATCTCCGGGCAACGGTCAATGCGGTCCACGCGGAAGCTCACAAGCTTTTCGTGCTTGTCGGAATACCCCACAACGTAATATTCATCTGTATTCCAAACAAGCTTATATGGGCTGAAAACATACGGCTTCCCGTCGTTTTTCAGTACACGGTTCTTGCCCGGACCGTAATGAAAATAGTAAAACGCAATTTTCTTCCGCTTCGCAATAGCCGCGTTGATCGTGTCTGCAATGTAGTAAATGCTCTCATTGCAGGATTTCCCGTTGTTCGCGCAAAATCCCTCCTGCAAAGCCTCGGCCTCATAAACGCTCGTCAGCCGGCAAAGCTTTTCAATCAGCTCCTCGCTTTTCTTTTCGGTGATGAATCCCGCAGATTCCACCGCGTCCGCAAGCAGCTTCAATTCCGGCATCTCAAATAAGCGGCTCGCAAAGTAATAGCGGTTCTGCGTCGTCTTGTGCGTGTAAATATCAAAGCCGCAGTCCGCAAGCTGCTTGATGTTCTTGCCGACGGTCGTGCGGTGCACCGTAACGCCGCATTCCTTTTGGAGCTTATCCATAATGTTCTTCGTGGAAAGCTCGTGGTTTTCGTCGCTGTATGTGTTCAGAATTTTCAAAAGCGAGATCGTCCGCAGCTCGGCGTTGTCCTCCGCCTTCGGTGTCTTATTCGTCTTTGCCATAAAGCAGCACTCCTTTGCGCTCGTTCTGCTTTTATTATAGCGGACGAACCCCCACCGCACAAGCCCGGAAACCGTCAGGTGTCGCTTTTTCGCTCACTGCGGCTTCGTGATAAGCTCTGTCACCGCTTCGCCGTAAGACGGCACAAACGAAAAATTCTGCTGATACTCCTTCGCGTTCCATGCAATGTTCGGCATGTATATCCCTCACTTTTCCGCTAAAATGCGTTCGATCTCATCTAATGTGTCGGCAAAATAAATGCCCTCTTGCCGCTCCTTGGTCGAAAGCCCCATCTCGATCATATGGCCTAAAAGCGTCTTCAGCCCATCGTAATATCCGTTCAGATTATAAAGAATGCACGGCGCGTCTAAATGCTTCAGCGATACCTTCGACATCACTTCCGCAATTTCCTCCAGCGTGCCCGTGCCGCCCGGGAACGCGATAAACGCGTCGCCGAGCTCAATCATTTTCGTCTTTCTGTCCGTCATGTCCTTTGTCACAATAAGCTCCGTCAGCCCGTCGTGCTGCAGCTCGGAGTCCACAAAAAACTGCGGCTCCACGCCGGTCACTTTGCCGCCGTTTTGCAGCACGCTTTCGGCGATCGACCCCATTAGCCCGCATTTTGAGCCGCCGTAAATGAGGTCATGCCCGTTTTCGCCGATCCACTTGCCGAGCGCCTCCACCGCCTCTTGCAGCTTGGGGTCATTGCCTGCGTTCGCACCGAGATAAACCGTAATATTCATCTTCATCCCCGCCTTTCTTTTCCCTTATCATACAAGAATTCGCCGAAGATTTCAACCGCTTCACTCCACTCGGTGCAAAACATGCGCATAAAAAGCGGCGGCGCAAAGCCTACGCTCCACGCCGCCGTTTTGGGATATATAAATCAGGAGAGCGCCTGCCCGCATTCCGAGCAGAATTTACTGCCCGGCTTTACCGGCGCGCCGCAGCCCGGACACACCGTTTGTAGCTTTGCGCCGCAAGCGCTGCAAAACCTCGCGTTTGCAAAGATCTGCGCCCCGCACTGCGGACAGACTGCCCCCGCCGGAGCTGTCGGCGCCGCATTTACGGGTACGCCCGCCGTCCGGAAGCTCGTTGGCTCGCCCATCGTGCAGCGGTACACCACCTCAAAAATCTCGCTCGGCAGCTTTTTCTGCTTATACGCACCGATGCCCGCCGTTACCGCCAGCGGCCACAGCAGAAAAAGCCCCACGGCGCCCGCGCCCAGCTTGTCCGCCCACTTGCCCTCGCCGAGCGTCACATTGAGCTGCGTGCCGTTTACCGTGAGCTCCACCGTCGTCGCCAGCTTCATGCCGGAAAGCGTGCGCAGCGTATCGGCCTGCGCCGCCTGAATGAGGTACCCGTTCGGCGTCGCCACGCTCTGCACCTCCATGCCCTTTTCGCCGCGCAAAAACGTCGTCACAGCCTCCAAAACCTGCTCTGCAGTCACTTGGTTCAGTTCAAATACTCTCGACTCTTTCATGTCGTTCCCCCATTTCTATTTCGCTTCGCGCAGCGCCTTCCAAAGCGCCGCATCATTTTCCAGTTGATAAGCGTCTTCTTCATACAGCAGGTTCCGCTGCTCAAACCGTATCATACACGTCGTGCCGTCTGTTTTCACAAACGTCAAACTCTGCTCGCTGTCCGTTGCACGCATGTCCGTTCTTTCGCCGATTTTCACCTCGCAAAGTGCGTCAAAAATCGTTTGCATCGCCGCCTTGTCCGTGATGCGGCAGGAAACGGGCGTGTCCATCGTGTAGCGATATTCCATGCAGTTCATCTCGTTCACGTCAAATGTCTTTGCGAAATTCTCTGCTTCGCCGCCGCAAAACGCAAACACCTCGCCGGCTTCGCTTCTTTCCGCCGTCTTTCCTCCGCAGCCCGCAAGCAGCACGCACAAAACGACCAGCGCACACAGCAAAATAAAACCGCATCGCTTCATTTCCCCGCCCCCTTTTCTATCCCCTATCCTACCAAACGACCGTAACCGAAAAAAGCGTTTTCCCGGTTTGGTCATTGACATGCCGGAAAATGTCAAAACCCAATGCGTTCGCTTATGGCGGTTTCGGTCGAAGCGTGGTATAATCGCCTTAAATCAAGCATACGGAGGGAACCCGCATGAAATTTTGTGACCGTCTCAATTTATATATCGAAACACTCGGCTGCTCCGCCAAAACGCTTTCCGCCGCCTCCGGCATATCGGATGCCGCCATCAGCCGCTACCGCTCCGGCGAGCGCGAACCCGGCAGGGACAGCGAACAGCTTCTGCGGCTCGCACAGGGCATCTGTGCCATCGCCGCCGAAAGCGATTATTCTCCCGGCTTCTCGGAGGGCGAAGTTCTCTGCACCCTCCGCGCTTCCCTGCACACCGAAAAATCCGATTTTGACAGCGCCGTTCAAAACCTCAAAAACCTGCTCACCGCATTCGGCATCAGCTACGCAGAGCTTTCCCGCGCCATGAATTTCGACGCATCCTACCTCTCCCGCGTCTGCTCCGGACAGAGAAAACCCGCAAACACAGAGGAATTCATCACGCAGGTCTGCCGCTATGTCACAAGGCGATGCCTGAAAAACGACCAAAAAGAAGCCCTCTGCGCGCTCGTCGGTACACCCGCAGAGCAACCTGCAAAGCCCGAGCAATACACAGCGCTCCTCATGGAGTGGCTGTGCGCCGCAAAGCAGCGCGATGCCGAGTCCGTCTCCAAATTTCTCGCGCATCTCGATACCTTCGACCTCAATGAATATATCGAAGCCATTCATTTTGGGGAGATTAAGGTGCCTTCGCTCCCGTTCCGACTCCCTGCCTCGCGCAATTACTACGGCATAGAGGAAATGAAGCAGGGCGAGCTCGATTTTTTCAAGGCGACCGCGCTTTCCAAATCCGCCGCCCCCGTTTTCATGTGCAGCGATATGCCCATGGCCGATATGGCGGAAGATCTCGACTTCGGTAAAAAATGGATGTTCGGCATCGCCGTCGCGCTCCGAAAAGGACTGCATCTCGATATAATCCACAACATAGACCGCCCGTTTGAAGAAATGATGCTCGGGTTAGAGAGCTGGATCCCCATTTACATGACGGGGCAGGTCTCGCCGTACTACTTAAAAGGCGTGCAGAACACCGTCTACTGCCACTTTCATTACGTCTCCGGTGCCGCCGCGCTCACCGGCGAGTGCATAAACGGCTTTCACGAAGACGGCCATTACCATTTCACGAATAACCGTGAAGAGGTGCAGCACAGCCGCCGCATCGCAGACCACCTGCTGCAAAAAGCGCAGCCTTTAATGGAAATTTATAAAGCCCCACAGGCCGATCTGTTCCGCGCATTCCTCAAAAACGACGCAGCCACCGTCGGCGCACGGCAAAACATTCTCTCCGTTCCGCCGCTTTATACCATGCCGGAAGATCTGCTCGGACGCATTCTAAAGCGCAGCGGCATGTCGGCAGCAGACGCAGAAAGCATCAACGCCACACTCAAACAGCAAACGGAAAATATCGAGCAAATTCTCACTGCAAACACCGTCATCGACGAGCTCCCGCATGTAAGCGAAGAAGCGTTCCGGGCAAGCCCCCTCACGCTCTCGCTTTCAAACGCATTCATCGAAAACACCGTCACGTACACCTATGAAGAATACACAGCGCACCTTAAAGCCACCAAAATATTCGCTGAACAGCACCTAAACTACACCGTCCGTTTTGCGGAGAAACCCGCGTTCCGCAATATCCAAATTCAAATCCACGAAAACGAGTGGGTCATGCTGTCCAAAAGCAAAGCCCCCGCCATCCATTTCGTCATTCGCCACAGTAAAATGCTCAGCGCCTTCCAAAACATGATCTTGCCTTACGTTGAGGATTAACCGCCACCCGCGTCAACGGTGGTTAAAAGTTTTGCAACATTCGCGGCGCTAATCGCCGTTTACTGCCGAATATATTCGCAAAAATCATTCACAACACGCTCCATCATTTCGCTATTCCGGCGCGAAACCTCGGCCGCGTTTTCCGCCTGCATGTTTCCCTGCCGTATCGCTTCCTGGATGTACTCGTCCGTAAATGTAAAGCTCGTCAAAGACTGTATCAAGATCGGCGCCACCGTCTCAAATTTTCCCTCCGGCGCAAGGATGCCGAAAATGTTCGAGGCACTGCGCGAGGGCGTCACGTCCACACCGTTGATTTCATAGCCGCCCGCGTCTAAAATGCTGCCCTCAAACATACCTGTGCAGGCCGCCCCTGTTTCCGATGTGAGGCTCGCTAAGATCGAAGCTTCCGAAACCGCATAGCTTGCAAGCGGCGTCGTAATGGGCGTTTCGCTCAAAGCTGTCATGTTTTGAATTTTTGCAAATGCAAAACTCTGGGGCATCATGCTGTCGTAAGCGTCTTGGTAATCGTCCATCGCGTTTAAGCACCCCGCAAGCGTCGGGTCCTCCAGCACCGGCAAATATGTCAGCGGGTCATTGCTCGTGCTCATCGATTGATACTGCGCCTTCGCTTCCGCACTCTTAAAGTACGGGCCAAGCTCACCGTAATAGAAGATCTGCATATCCGGGTCATTCGGGTCCCACGCGCGGATGGAATAGCCCGCGTATTCGCCGCCGGTCACAATCTGCCACCCCTGCGGCAGCTGCATCGTGAACACCCCGCCGTCGTAATCAACCAACGTGTACGTCGCTTCAGGTGTCGGTTCTGCCGTCGGCTCCGGGGTCACGGTCACTTCCGGCTCGGGCGTCACTTCAGGCTCCGTCTGCGCATTTGAAGCTTCGGAGAACGCTTCCGTTTTTGATTCCGCCGTCTCCTCGTCCGGGTCTATCCCCGCTGCCTCAAACACCGTGTCCGTGCCGAGCGCATCATATGTCTTGCCGCCTAATACAACACACCCGTCCTCACGCAGCGTAAAGCTCATTTTGCTGCCGCTTGCGTCCGCAAATGTAAAAATATACCGCGTGTATTTGTCGTCCGTCTTTACAACTTCGCCGAGCGTCACATCTTTCAACGCGCCAAAAATTTCTTCCGCTTGCTTTGCGTTCCGCACCGTTTTCGGTTCCGCCGCAAAGCTTCCTTTTTCTTCGTAAATCGTCAGGCTTTCCGCCGCAAATTTTCCCGCGCCGCTCACTCGGTCAAACAGCGCGTTTTTCGCGCCGCAGCCCGCAAAATTCAAAAGCAATACAAGCGTCAGCACAGCCGCCGTCATTCGTTTCGTTCGTGTCATGTTTGTCTCCTCAGTAGTTTAATCCCTGAATGTTCAGTACCGGCGCCAAATCGCAATCCACCACATACACCATGCCGCCGGATTGCTGCGCCTCCTGCTCCTTGTTATACAAGTAGTTCGCCCATTCCTCCGCGCTCAGTGGCTGAATGAGCGACTGCAGCGCGTCCTGCGTCGCCGTAAACGGCAGCATCGTCGTCTCAATAAGGAAGTATTGCCCGGAGCCGCTCCACGTTTCCACCGCCGTCTGCGCGTGTCCCGGCGTGAACACAATCATCGCGTGCATGCTTGCGGATTCCAGCACGCTCGCCATTAAAACCGCCGTTTCGATGCAAATTCCGGAGCCGTTCTCTAAAACTGCGTCGGGCATCAAAACGCGCTGGCTCGCACTGAACGAATACGGCCCCATGTTGTAGCGTACGCCCATGTTGCTGATGGCGCTCTGTATCGCCGCCACCTGATAATACGTGATGTACGCGCCTTGGTCGGACGTAAAGCCGTACGCCGGCTGATACCCCGGCAGCATACCGTATTCCGTGCCGAAGCTTTGCTCCAGCCACGATACCGCATTACGGCGCACCTGCAAAATGCCGTCCGTTTCCGGCGTCATCCACGCCAAGATGTTGTCGTTCTGGATGATGCCGAATTCGTCGCTGTAATTTTTATAATCATATACGCTGTGCAGCTCAATGTTCTTCGTCTCCTGAATAATCGCCTCGCCCGTGATCGTGTTTTCCACACACAGCGTCATCTGCGTGTCCTTCGTCGTTGAAAGGTCGGGCATATCGGTGAGCACCGGCGGCTTGATCATCAAATACGTCATCTCCGGCGTCAGTGTCACTTTCTGCTCATATTTCTGCGTAAAGCCCGCAATTTCCGCCGTCACCATCACGTCGGTGTAGCCCTTGTCCGTATATAAAAGCAGGTTGATCGCCGAGTCCATCGAGGGGTACAAATTCGGAAAGATCTCCTCCACGGTCGAGTAGTCCGAGAACACGATCGGCGCCTGCGCGTCATACGCGCCAACATCTTTGCCGCCCTCGCAGGCCGCCAGAATCTCATCCGCATACGCGTCAAGGTTCTCATCGAGCAAAAACGCGGCGTGGTTATATTCGCGGCTGTATAAATCGAACATCGTCTCCTCGTGCCGCCCGGAAGTAATGCCCACGCGCGAGATAAGCTGGTTTGCGGAATACAGTCTCAAAACGTCCGACCATGCAAGGCCCCACGAGCGCGATTCCATGTATTTCGTCATCACATCAAGGTTCGCAACGTATTTCGGCCACAGATCATTGAGCCACTCCGGCGTATCCAACGTACTGAGCGCCGTTTTCACATTGCCCGCCGCCTCGTAAACGGAAATGAGATATGCCTGCTCGTCGCTGCGGTCGCCGACCGTAGCCGTTACAAGCGGCTGCAAAGCGTCATACTGCGCCGTGTAAAATATCAGCGCCTCCTGAATGCCGCCGATTACCTCAAGTGCGTCCTCAAAGTAAGCCTTCTGCTCCGCTTCCACAGCCTTGCCTTTTTCGGTCTTCGGCGCGTCGCAGCGCTCGAGACTCTGCATCTGCTGCCGCACCGCGCCCACCGCGTCGTTAAGCGCGTTTAGTTTCTCCGTGCACAAAGTATAATACTCGTCCAGCACGTCAAAGCCCTCTGCATTCACAGAATTCTCATACATAATGCTGCTCTGCCCGGAAAGCTCGTCCGCCGCAGCTTCCACGTCCTTTAAAATGCTCTGCGTCTCCGTCACGGCCGCCGCCACCTGCTCCAAATACGCCTTGTCCTGCTGCGCCATGCCGCATCCTGCAAACGATGTGCACAACAGCATCACCGCCAAAATAAAGCTTACCGCCCGTTTCCCATTTTTCATACGCGTCCCCCTTTTGCTCTGCAGAATTATTCTTTGGTTCTATTATAACGAAAAGGTATGCCGCGTTTGAACCCGCTTTCCCGCCCTGTCCGTGACAAACCCGGAAACGAAAAGCTCCCGCAGCCAAAGCCGCAGAATCTTTTCACACTGTTTTACCTTTATAAATTTGCATTTTTCAGCAAACTCGCATATAGGATAGCAGCAATTCCCGCCGTACAAATGGTAGTCATCCATGAAGTTTTGGTTTTATCTTGTAGTTTGCGAATATCCGTATAAATAGAAAAAGCCCTTTGAGAAAGGGATTTCTCCTCTCTCAAAGGGCAAGTTGACAAATGGTAATTTGTTAATTAGAATTGCTCTCAAAGCAACAATTATCTTAACATTCCCAATCTGATCACAAGGAGGAGTTATCATGAGAACAAATCTGAAAATTACCGAGGGCATTTTCCCTATGCCGGTTCTGATGGTTGCGACTTATAACGAGGACGTCAGCGTGAATGTGATGAACGCCGCATGGGGCACCATGCAGGAGCGGGACTCCGTTGTTCTGAACCTCACCGAAACCCACAAAACCGTGCAGAACATCAAAGCTCGGGGCGCATTTACCGTCAGCATTGCCGATGCCGCCCACATCTTTTGCCGTTTTTTCTCCATTATCATCACCCGTTTAAGTAATAAAGAGAAAGAATGACAATATACTGCAACCATAAAATACAAAAATATGAAAAAGAAGGTTTTTCTATGTGGACTTTCTCGAAACGAGGATTTCTAACTTTGATCGCTCTAATATGGATCGCAATTCTTGGAGTAATATCCCCAGCTTGGTTTTCCATAGGGGTTGTACTGGTCACCGGAACTAGTAAAGGAATAGGTGTTAGCCTTGGAAGCGAGGGGAACTTATATTTTTGTGCCGGAGTAGTTATTTTAGTATTAGGTTTAGTTATATTTACTATAAACTTGTCGTTCCGGTTTTTGGGGATGGAATCGTTGAAGCAATTAGAAACGCCATTCAAAGCGCATATCAAATTCAAGAGAAAGCCAATAACTGCTATAGAGAAGCTCAAAGAACACTTGTGAACTCTGTCGGTTCGATTTCGGTGCCAGCCGAATCAGTTTCAGTGAGAAATATTTCTACCTCATTCTATACTACAGGTCGCCTTGATGCGGAATATTATCAGCCTAAATACGATGCGCTTTTTACTGTCTTATCTACAATAAAGACAAAAAAGCTTGGTGGAGCGCACGGTATTGTCAACATAGAAAAGTCCATAGATCCAGGCAGTGAAGTATATGTGGAAGATGGCATTCCATTCGTCCGCGTCAGCGACGTAAGCAAATTTGAAATATCAGAGCCTGAAGTTAAGCTGCGCAACGATATTTTGCCAAATCCGGAAGTTCTATTCCCGCAGAAAGATACGATTCTGCTTTCAAAGGATGGAAGCGTTGGCATAGCTTATAAAACTGAATCTACTATGCCGGTAATCACCTCTGGAGCATTGTTACACTTGACAGTCCGCAATAAAGCAGAAGTGCTTCCTGATTATCTGACTTTGGTGTTAAACTCGCCTATCGTGCAGCTTCAGGCAGAGCGGGATTCCAACGGCGCTATCATCCAACATTGGAAACCTTCAGAGATTGAAAACGTCATTATTCCTGTTTTGGATATGGATATTCAAAAGGAAATTGCTACCAAAGTTCAAGAATCCTTTGCACTTCGTAAGCAGTCCAAGCAGCTGCTTGAGTATGCTAAGCAGGCGGTTGAAATGGCTATTGAGCAAGGCGAAGATGTGGCAATGGAGTGGTTGAAAGACAAGGTGAACTAAGCGTATGAAGACAGAAAAGAAATACGAACAATGGAAAGCCATCACCGAATCTGACTTTGTTACGCTGTTTATTAAAACATGGTTCACTTACATAGCTTCTTTGCGCGAGCTGAATCCGGATGTAAAGGTTTTTACAGACGAAGGAATGCCGCGGGGTGATAAACCTTTTTTGAATGCTTTCAAAGATGGTATTATGCCGATTGTTCAAAAGCAGCTTCCTGTAGAATCAGTAGCGCAGGAATTGTTTCAGATGTACCCGGTCAGCATGAGAAAGGTTATGGATGTTTTTCCGCAATACTTTTTCCAAACCTTTTTTCGGATCAATGAATCGTTCAATTACACGGATAAGACACTCGACGTAGACTCAGACGGGAAACTCAAAGAACGATACGAAGCGCATCTGCACATTGTTGATCGGTATTGTTTGAAATTCTATTTGGGTGTATCCGGCCGTTTCCGTACAACCAATTATAATGAACAAATCAAGAGAGAAATTGATTTGCGACCCATTATTGAAGCAGTTGTATCCAGGCATAGATTTCAGAATCCATATGTCAATGAGATTCAATTTATGCGTGATTTTTACAACGGCATTATGAGTGAAGTATCCGGAATTCTACGACATTATTTGGACAATACACTGCCGTCAAAAGGATATAATCAAACTGTAAATGGGAAAATCAGAGATGCCTGCCTGCGGTTAAACTCGGCGCTTAATGTGAAATTTGACTACAACTATAAATACCCCCACGAAGTAGGAGCATTAGATGATCCGAATTCCTATGCGATAGTCTATCAGCTTCCATTTAATGGTTTTGGTCGGATTGAACCGGATAATATTTATTCCGCAAATGAGGGTGTATATTCACAGCTGATAGCAACAAAAGGCGTTGACTGGTTCGCAAGTTATGTGTATTCACTCAGAAATGCACTATTCCACGAGATTATCACTCCGCTTGATGAAGAATGGCAAACCATCTTCAAATCGGCATATTTGGTGTTGAAACAGGTGTCGGATGTTTGTATTGCAACAATCAACAGAATCATAGAATTTCCCCAATCCCAAGAAAATGCTGTTTTTGACTATGTAACCGCCCACCATGATAATGTGTTTTCTGCTCTGGCTGATTCTGTAGAGTTACTTGATTATCCCAAAATGACATTAAACAACTGGAAAATCGACCATGGGAAAACCATTTTGAAGGGCTGGTTCCTTGCAAAGCTAAAACTTCAAAACGGCACAGCCGAAGACATTAAAGCAGGTGCAGGCAGCATTGAGGAAGTTGACAAGGGCTTTGATTTTGAGGTAACGTTGAATGACGATTTTTCAATTGCGCATGACAGTGAAAGCAATACAGATCGTATTTCAATTCAACTTCAAGGGGCATAGCGGTATTTGATTCAAAAAAAGACGGCGAGGATTCATTCCCCACCGCCAGTAATGTATTATGAGTAGATTAAATTATTATTGACAATTTCCATTGCCGTTTCCTGTACTGAGTTCATTCGCTGTACCCAAAGCATCTGATCTTCCGCTTTTAGCGTTTCCGTGATGTCTTCCTTTTTAGCAAGTCCTTCTACCAGCCGAAGGAACAATTCCTCAGCTTGCTCGTTCAGATCGGCAAGGTAACTGTTGAGCTTTCCGCTGAGAAGCAGGCTGTTATACAGCCCTTGACGATTCTCGCGAGTATACCGAAGATGCCGCTGTCCCCATACGCCGATAGGCTGCTGTTCTTCCTCGGGGATCGTCAGGCAAGGAATGTAATAATCGCCTTGCAGTTCATACCAAAGACCGTTGTTTTCGTCATAAATGTACTTGTCCATATTCAAAATCCTCCGTATAATTAGTTCGCGTATACGCCACAGTTTCTCGGCTGCCACATGTTGTTATATTGTTTTACCAGATTTTCCTTCCCTTGCTTTTGCCCTTATGAGGCGTTGAGGGCAAGGGTAACGCCATGTGAAACCGTATAACGGCAATGGGTGAGCAAACTGCGAAAAATCCTTTGTTTTCAAGGATTTCGGAGGATTTTATTAACGGCTTATAACAGCCGCTAACAGGTTAAGATTTCGATAGATTCAAATTCCGATTTGTCTCTTACAAGCAAAAGTATTATACCACATCTTTACGAATTTTTCTACCACTTCGACTATACTCGCAACTTAATGACTTCTTGAATACTTGCCGAAAAAGAAAAACTGCCATCGGTTTGACA
>OLOS01001388.1_pt1 | contig 20069 bp, 37 predicted proteins | sample 1672631 | NCBI WGS metagenome assembly OLOS01 (sample SAMEA3136707, study PRJEB25190) | human gut metagenome | biome: human gut; feature: human-associated habitat; material: faeces | place: Austria | collected 2013 | reverse complement strand
TACCTTGGCGGAGGTGGACGACGTCTGCCAAAGAGTGGACGGCGACTTCAAAAAGCTTATTCGCACCGCGGCAAGAGTTCTTGCGGCGGAATAATTGCCGAGTGAATAAAACAGGAGGAAAGAATAATGCTCTTTAAGGACATTACTTACATCGACGAAAATTTCAACGCCGTGGAGCATGCCTATGTCGGCACGAAGAACGGCGTAATCGACTATATCTCCACCGAAAAGACAGATTGGGGCTACGGCGAGGTGTACGACGGCAGGGGAAAGGTGCTTATTCCCGGTTTGGTGAACAACCACACCCACGCCGCCATGACTCTTATGCGCGGCTACGGAGAGGATTTACCCCTTCAGCGCTGGCTGACCGAAAAAATCTTCCCCTTTGAGGCGCAGTGGGACGAAAACAGCATTTATTGGGCGGGTATGCTCGCCATGGCGGAAATGATGGCCTGCGGCACGACCTCCTTTACCGATATGTATTTCTTTGACAGGATTGCCGCAAAGGTAGTCAAGGAATCCGGCATGAAATGCAATTTTAGCAACCCTCCCGTGGGAACAGACGGAACCTCCCTCAAAAAGATGGATTATTTCAAGGACACCTACGAGGAAATTCAGAAATACTGCCGCACCAAGGGCAGATTCGTTCACGAGTTCGGACTTCATGCGGAGTATTCCTCCTGCGAATCCCTTGTAAGAGAAACCGCGGCGTTCGCCAAGGAGAATAATCTTCGTATCCACGCACATTTGTCAGAAACGAAGCTTGAGCACGAGGAGTGCAAGCAGCGCCACGGAATGACTCCGGCTCTCTATTTCGAAAAATGCGGCCTTTACGAGAACCCCACCAACCTTGCACATTGTGTTTGGGTGGAGGACGAGGATATTGAGTGCCTTGCAAGGAACCATGTCAGCGTTACGCACTGCCCCTCCAGCAATATGAAGCTTGGCTCCGGCTTTGCTCCTATCAGAAAAATGCTTGACGCAGGCATCAATGTCGCACTCGGTACAGACGGCGCCTCAAGCAACAACAACCTCAATATGTTCGAGGAGATGCCCCTTGCTGCCATGATAGCAAGGGGCAGCTCCGGTAATGCAGGCGAGGTTTCTCCTAAGGAGATTTTCAAAATGGCGACGGTGAACGGCGCAATTTCTCAGGGCAGAACCGATACCGGCGTTATCAAAAAGGGCAACAAGGCCGACCTTGCGGTGGTGGACTTCAACCGTCCGCACCTTGTTCCCTGCTTCGACGTGCTGGCGAACCTTGTTTTCTCCGCACAGGGCAGCGATGTTGTGCTCACCATGGTTGACGGCGACGTAATTTACCGTGACGGCAAGTACAAAACCATAGACATTAACAAGGTTTACGATAAGATAAGCTATTATCTTCCCAAAATAATCGAAAAAATCTAAACGGCAAACACAATCTTCCGTGACCGGAAAGTTCGGCTTTCCGGTCACGGCTTTTGAAGCGCGGAGGGCTTTAATGACCAGAAAAAAACAGAACTTCCTCCAGGGGGCGCTTATTTTAAGCGTTGCCGCAATTATAGTAAAAATCATCGGCGCTGTTTACAAAATTCCGCTGATGAACATCTTCGGCGGCGAAGGCTTTGGCTATTACAACACGGCCTATCAGATATTCACGCCGCTTTATACCATAGCCACGGCGGGCATACCCATTGCCGTTGCACGAATGGTTTCGGAATGCGTTACCATGGGGCGTTATCGTGATGTGCGCAGGATTTTTCAGATTTCCATGACCTGCTTTGTGGTCACGGGCACTGTGGGCAGCGTTATTATGCTGTTCGGCAGCAAGTTCCTTGCGGGAACGGTGTGTAACAACCCCGGCGCATTCCTTTCGGTAATTATGCTTTCGCCGGCAGTGTTCTTCCTTTGCATGACAAGCGCTTACCGCGGGTATTACCAAGGCTTACGCAATATGTACCCCACGGCGATATCTCAGGTTATTGAAGCGGTTGTAAAGGTGGGCGTGGGTCTGACCCTGACGCTGCTCGTTTACAACTGGGGCATAAAGGTTTACGAAGAAAAGGGCAGCTTTTACGGTATTGATCTTGGCATTTCCACCGAAAGTCTGACTGCGCAAAGCGCCGTTGCGCCGATTGCGGCGGCAGCCGCCATCTGCGGTGTAATGATTTCCACCATGGTGGGAATGTTATATATGATGCTGCATTATCGCCTTAAGGGCGACGGAATCACCCAATCGGAGCTTATGGACGCACCGGAGGCAACCTCCAAGCGGGTGCTGCTCAAAACGCTCATAAGCATTTCCGTCCCGATTTGCTTGGCGACCCTTTCAACGAACATTACAAACTTAATTGACCTTGTTTCGATTATCAACCGCATTGATTATGCGCTGCGCCTTGACCACGCAACGGTTATGGCAATGTACGAAGGGCTTTTGCCCGAGGGACTTGACGCCGCGGGCATTCCGAACTACCTGTACGGAGTTTATTCCGGCATGCCTGTGACCATGTTCAACCTTGTTCCGACCATTGCAATGACCTTCGGAACGGCGGCTTTACCCAACGTTGCAGTGGCTTGGACGTCACACAACCGTCACAGAATCAAATACTCAATCGACACAGTTCTGCGGTTGACCACTTTGGTGGCAGTTCCGGCGGGTTTTGGACTTTCAGTTCTGGCAAAGCCGATTTTGACACTGCTTTACCCCAAACGCCTGACCGAAGTTGAGATCGCGGCACCCATGCTGGAGGTTATGGGCATAACCGTAATCTTCGTCTGCGTGTGCGCCTCCTGCCACAGCGTTTTGCAGGGAATAGGCAAAGAACGGCTGCCGCTGTTCTTTATGCTTGGCGGTGCAACGGTCAAGCTTCTGATGAACTTTATTCTTGTGGCGGTGCCTTCTTTTAATATAAAAGCGGCGCCATATGGCTCGCTTATGTGCTACATTCTGATTATGGCTGCGGACATTTTGGCAATCAACCATTTCGGCGGAATACGAATCAACATTTACGCCATATTCATAAAGCCGATTTTCGCCGGCGGGCTTTGTGCGCTGGGGGCAAAGCTGGGCTATTGGCTGGGACAGATTCTGAAGCTTTCATCTAATATTTCCACCGTTATTGCAATACTTATTGCGGCGGTAATCTATGTGTTTGCGGTGCTTTTGACCCGCACAATCACAAAAAAAGATTTTTTAATGCTTCCAAAAGGCGAAAAAATCGCAGAAATACTTGAAAAATTACACTTATTACGATAAAATAATAGGAGGCTGTTTTTATGCAGGCTGATTTTGGCAAAAAGGAAAAATACACGGTAGACGACCTTGTTAAAATTATGTCATTGCTGAGAAGTGAAAACGGCTGCCCGTGGGACAGGGAACAGACCCACGCTTCCATTCGCTCAAACTTTATTGAGGAAACCTATGAAGCGGTGGAGGCCATTGACGAGGATAGCCCGGCGAAGCTCAAGGAGGAACTGGGCGATGTTCTGCTTCAGGTGGTGTTCCATGCCCAGATGGAAAAAGAAAAAGGCAATTTTGATTTCAACGATGTCTGCGACGGCATTTGCAAAAAGCTTATTGTGCGGCACCCGCATGTTTTCGGCAATGAAAAAGCGGATTCCGCCGAAAAGGTGCTGGACAGATGGGAAGAAATCAAGAATGAAACCAAGGAACAGACCGGCAGCGCCACTTTGGACGCGGTGCCGAAGCAGCTGCCCGCGCTTATGCGCTGTGCAAAGCTTCAGCACCGGGCGGAAAAAGCGGGCGGATTCTCCCACAGCCTGGTGTGGTCTTTGGGCAAGCTGGATGAAGAGGTTGCGGAGCTGAAGGAAGCGGTGCGTTCCAACGACATTGTAAAATGCTGCAAGGAGATGGGTGACGTGCTGTTTTCTGCGGTGAACACCGCGCGAACCCTTGATATTGAGCCGGAGCAGTGCCTTACTGCGGCTTCCGACAAGTTTATCAAGCGGTTCAAAAAGGCGGAAAGCCTTGCCGCGGAGTCCGGCAAAAAACTCTCCGAAATAAAAGGAGAGGAACTCAATTCCCTTTGGCTGGAGGCCAAAAATGTTTAACAAATTAAAAAGCGGCAAAGCCGCAGATTACAAAACGGAGGTATTTTTAAAATGACCAAATCTGATCTTATCGCAGCAGTAGCAACCAAAGTAGGTTCTTCCAAGAAGGACAGCGAAAAAGCAGTTAACGCTGTTATCGAATCCATCACCGAGGCTCTTGCCAGCGGCGAATCCGTACAGCTCGTAGGCTTCGGCACCTTCGAAGTTAAAGACCGCGCTGCAAGAAAAGGCGTAAACCCTAGAACCAAAGAGGAAATCACCATTGAAGCTTCCAAGCTCCCGTCCTTCAAAGCCGGCAAAGCTCTTAAAGAAGCTGTTTCCAAATAATCATTTTGTGATTTTTCCCCTGTCGCTTTGGCAGGGGCTTTTTAATACCTCAGAAAGAAAGGGAAAGAATATGCGACTTGATAAATACCTGAAGGTGACGCGCCTTATCAAGCGCCGCACTATTGCGAACGAGGCCTGCGATGCGGGCAGGGTTTTGGTGAACGGCAAGGTCGCACGCGCTTCCTACGAAGTGAAGGAGGATGACGTGATTGAAATTCAGCTTGGGCAGCGCCCGCTGAAAGTGCAGGTTGTTTCCGTCACGGAATCCCCGCGCAAGGAAGAGGCTGCGCAGAATTACAAGGTGATAGAATGAAAGCAAAAGGACGGCATTAAAATGCCGTCCTTTTATATATGCACACATTGAAAGCCCGGATAGGATATGCTACAATAATTATATAAACGGATGCTGCTTAAGACGGCAAAAATTAAGAAAGAGAAAATCGCTTTATGAATTTTATTGAAAGCGATGAAGAAAGGGAAAGGAGATTTTTATGGAGACAACTGCAACCCAATCCAAAGTGAATACTTGGATGAGACAAGTAGAGCAGGATTGTATCGCTCTTGGTTGGACATTGAGCTACGGGACGGGGAGCGGCGTAATTATATCTCCGAAGCTTTGCGAAAAACTAAAACAGGCGGAGGAAAAGAAGCGGAAAAGCAAAAGTGATGAGGAAAAAGAGCGGTGAGCACCGATTCTGTTGCTTGACAAACCCATTGGGGAATGCTACAATATATTTAACCAAAAGGTTAAATGAAAGGGCGGCGAAGCAGTGAGCATACAAAATACGATGAAAACGCTTGCCGACCCGACGCGCCGAGCCGTGTTAAACCTGCTGAAAAGCGGCGCGCTTTCTGCGGGGGACATAGCGGGTCATTTCGATATGAGTATGGCGGCGGTGTCGAAGCACCTTTCCGTGCTCAAAGAGGCGGATTTGGTGCGCATACGGCGCGACGGAAAGTATATTTATTATGAGCTGAACGCTTCGGTGCTTGATGAGGCACTGCTTTGGCTGAAAGACTTGAGAGGAGAATGAGCATGAAAAAGCTTTATGCGGCAATGGCTGTGCTTGTGGCAATTTCGGTAGTGGGTACCGCGGTGCTCATAGTCTTTATGCCGGATACCGTTCCGGCGCACTACAACTTTGCGGGAGAAATCGATCGCTGGGGCAGCAAATACGAGAACTTTGCTTTTCCGGCAATAGCTGTGCTCATTGGGGCGCTGATAATGTTTTTGGCGAAGAATCCAAATGATGCGGTGCCGAAAAAGGCGCTGCTTTGGACAGGAATATGCTCGCTTTTGCTGATTGATGTTACGGGATTCTATTTCATGCTCAAAGGTTTTTCTGCTGCGCAGGAAACGAGCACGAATGTGGCTGATAACGTAATAAAGCTCACGAACATCGGAGTCGGAACGATGCTCATCATCCTTGGCAACCTTATGCCTAAGGTGAAACGCAACGGACTTTTCGGGCTGCGAACGAGCTGGAGCATGGAGAATGACGAAATCTGGAACAGAAGCCAGCGCTTCGGCGGAAAGGCAGCTGTTATATGCGGATTTGCAATGGTGCTCATGACGGTGCTCGTGCCGTGGGAGTGGTGCATTGCGGTGCTCATGGTGTTTACAATGGCTTTTGTGGCGGCAAGTGTCACCGCTTCGCGCAAATACTATAACGAGTACATGGAGAAGAACAAGAACATATAATATATTTACAATTATATATAAAAAGTGCGCCGCTATGCTGCGGTAGTGCTCAAAGTCTTCGCGGTAGTCGGCTTCGTCGCTTTCGGCGCGGCGGTCGCCGTATTGGAGCATAACGGAGTGGGCGTTCATCTCATAGAGAGAGGCAAAAGCCTTGTAGTAGTCCTCGGCGTCAAGCGGAGCGCCCTTTGCACTGTCCACCAGTATATGACGGGGTTGTGGTAGTAGGTAAGTTGGTCGGCAAGTCCGGCGAAAAAGCCGCCTGCCTTGATGTATTCCTGTTTGTTAATTACAAAGCTGCTCATTGAAAAAATCCTCCCGGTTATATATTGACTTTGCCTTTCGGCGGGGGTATAATTTAGGCGACTGGACGGCGGCAAGACCGCCCAGCCGAAGAACTTGTTATGCTTTGTGGGCGGCAAGTTCTTTTTTTATGCGCCTTTACTCATAAGGTGTTCGATTTTGGCTTCTGCTTCGTCAATAGTTTTGCTTGCTTTGAGTATTTCAAGCACCATTTGCAGCAGCTTCACGAACTGGAAATCGGTCATTTCGTCCATGCAGTCTCCTTTCCGGCTCTTGCCAGCCTATGTAGGGCGGTTTCCCGCGATGGCGAAAAATTTTTACTGTTTGCCATTAACAAAAACTACTGCGAAGAATCGGCAGCAAAATTCAGAGGAAAAAAATCAGGCAGAAATAATTTCGCAAAAATTCTTGGAAATTTTAAAACACCCGGAACGGTGTATTGAAAAGCTTGAAGAAAAATTGTAAAATAGGAAGTACAGGTTGATGGTTTTTTGCAGAAAACACCCGGATGAGTGGCTTTGAAAAAGCAGAAAACACCCGGTTTGGTGTGTGAAATAGTTTGCGGCAAAAAAATATCGAAAAAATCTGAAAAATATGCGGAAAAACGCTTGACAAAGCGTGTTTGTTTATATATAATAATACCTGCGTGACTGCACAGGCGGATGCTTCGGCATATCCCCGGAGCGTCCGCAAGATATGCGTTGAAGCGGGAGGTTGCCGTCTGTGTGACGGGTAATTTCCGCCGAGTATGTCCGATTTTAAACCGGGCGACAAGAAATACTGCACACCCGCGTGTTGCCGTTTCAGTGATGAGCTGCTTCGGCAGGGGTCTTGTTGTTAAAGCACTGCTGCGCTTTATGTGTGGCTGTGTGCGTCCGGAGATACCTATGCGCTTTTTTCTCTATATTATATAAAGAAACTGCGGCAGAGGGATTTCCGTTTTTTAATGATGAGGCGGGAAACACCCGGAAGCGTTGTGTTTCACAGAGTCGCACCCCATTGCGTGTCATTGGGAATCAAACAAGGAGGCGATTTTAGTGGCAGTCAAAGAAAAAATCAGGATCAGACTCAAAAGCTATGATCACCAGCTCGTAGATCAGGCAGCAGAGAAGATTGTTGAAACCGCAAAGCGCACCGGCGCTCGCGTTTCAGGTCCTATTCCGCTCCCGACCGAGAAAGAGATTGTAACTATCCTGCGCGCCGTCCACAAATATAAGGACAGCCGTGAACAGTTTGAGCTCCGCACCCACAAAAGACTCATAGACATCCTGAGACCTTCCAACAAAACTGTTGAAGCTCTCACCGGTCTTGAGCTTCCTGCCGGCGTTGAAATCGAAATCAAGTTCTGATTGAACGAGAAAGACGAAGACGACAAACAGCAGGTCATGTCGGCAAAAGCCGACCAATAACCGAAGGAGGCAGAAAAATGAAAAAAGCAATCGTGGGCAAAAAGCTTGGTATGACCCAGCTTTTTGACAAGGCGGGAAAGGTTATTCCCGTAACGGTCGTTGAGGCCGGCCCCTGCGTCGTTGTTCAGAAGAAAACTGTTGACAACGACGGTTATGAATCCGTTCAGCTCGGATACGGCGAGGTAACCGAAAAACACCTCACCAAAGCACTTAAAGGACATTTCGCAAAAGCGGATGTCGCCGCGAAGAAGTATCTCCGCGAGTTCAGACTTGATGATTGCTCCATTCTCAACGTTGGCGACATCGTAAAAGCAGACGCTTTTGAAGTCGGCGAAAAAGTTGACGTTGTTGCAAAGAGCAAAGGTCATGGTTATGCAGGTACCATCAAACGCTATGGTTTCGGCCGTCTGCGTGAGACTCACGGTTCCGGTCCCGTAGGACGCCACATCGGTTCTTTGGGCGCTTGCTCCGATCCTTCCAGAGTTATGAAGGGCAAGAAGCTTCCCGGACACATGGGCGTTGTACGTACCACCGTTCAGAACCTTGAAGTTGTCAAGATCGACCCTGAAAACAACCTCATCGCTATCAAGGGCGCAATTCCCGGACCTAAAGGCGCAGTCGTAAGTATTCAGGCCGCTGTTAAGAAACAGAAGATCAAGAACACCGCTGCACAGTCCATCAGTAAGAACCCGCAGAAAGCATCTGCACGTAAATGATAAAGGAGGAAAAGACACATGTTGGATCTTAAAGTTTTGAACATGAACGGCGAAGAAGTCGGTACTCTTTCCCTCTCTGAAGCCGTTTTCGGCGTTGAGCCGAACACTGTTGCCATGCACGCTGCAGTAATCAACCATCTTGCAAATCGTCGTCACGGTACTCAGTCCACCAAGACCAGAACCGAAGTTTCCGGCGGCGGACGCAAGCCTTGGAAACAGAAGGGCACCGGCCACGCACGTCAGGGCTCTATCAGAGCTCCGCAGTGGACTCACGGCGGCGTAGCACTTGGCCCCAAGCCCCGCAAGTATCGCTTTACCCTCAACAAGAAGGTTCGCCGCGCAGCACTTCTTTCCGCACTCAGCTGCAAAGTTGCCGCAGGCGAAATGATCGTTCTCGATTCTCTTGAGCTTGCAGAAATCAAGACCAAAGCAATGGTCAAGACTCTTGCAAATGTAAAAGCAGACGGCAAAACCCTTATCGTTATGCCTTCCGTCAATGAGAACGTTATCAGAAGCGCACACAACATTCCCGGCGTAAAAACCGCTCTTACCAATACGTTGAACGTATATGACATCCTCAACCATGACTACTTCGTAGTTACCAAAGAGGCTGTTGAGAAAATCGAGGAGGTGTATTCCAAATGATGAAAACCGCACAGGACATCATCATCGCTCCGGTTATCACCGAAGCTTCCATGGCAGCTATTGCTCAGAAAAAATACACTTTCCGTGTTATGAAAAAAGTTAACAAGCAGGAAATTGCCGCTGCAGTCGAAGAGCTTTTCGGCGTAAAAGTCGCAAAGGTAAACACCATCAATGTCCGCGGACGTTCCAAGAGAATGGGTCTTCACTCCGGCAAAACTGCTGACTGGAAGAAAGCGATCGTAACCCTTAAGGCAGATTCCAAGGGCATCGAGTTCTTCGAGAGTATGCTGTAAGGAGGACGAAATAGATGGCTATTAAGTTCTATAACCCCACTACTCCCGGTCGTCGCGATATGTCCACCATTGATTATTCTGGACTGTCTAAGGTAGCCCCGGAACGCAGCCTTCTGGAACCCATGAAGAAGCATTCCGGTCGTAACTCCTACGGCCGCATTACCGTTCGTCATCGCGGCGGCGGCAACAGAACCAAATATCGTGTAATCGATTTCAAACGCGGTAAAGTCGGCGTTTCTGCTGAGGTTAAATCCATCGAGTACGACCCCAACCGTTCCGCTCACATCGCTCTTGTTCAGTATGAAGACGGCGAGAAGAGATACATTGTTGCTCCTCACGGACTCAAGGTCGGTGACAAGGTTGTTTCCGGTCCGGAAGCAGACATCATCGCAGGCAACGCTCTTCCCCTTGCCAACATCCCCGTTGGTACCTTCATCCACAACATTGAGCTTTACCCCGGAAAAGGCGCACAGCTTGCTCGTTCCGCAGGCGTTATGGCACAGCTTATGGCGAAAGAGAACAAGTACGCGCTTGTACGTCTTCCCAGCGGCGAGCTTCGCAACATTCCCAGCGAATGCTACGCAGTTGTCGGTCAGGTAAGCAACATCGACCATGCTAACGTAAGCTACGGCAAAGCAGGTCGTGTTCGCCACATGGGTTGGAGACCTACCGTCCGTGGTTCCGTTATGAACCCCTGTGACCATCCTCACGGCGGTGGTGAAGGCAAATCTCCTATCGGTCGTCCGGGTCCTGTAACCCCTTGGGGCAAACCTGCTCTTGGTTATAAGACCAGAAACAAACATCAGCGTTCCGATAAGTTTATCGTAAGACGCCGCAACGGCAAATAATCTGGAAGGAGGCAAACAGGAACAATGAGTAGAAGTATTAAAAAAGGACCTTTCGTACAGCCCGTTCTTCTTGCAAGAGTTCGTGAGATGAACAAAGCCGGAGAAAAGAGAGTTCTTAAAACCTGGAGCCGTTCGTCCACGATTTTCCCTGATTTCGTGGGACACACCTTTGCGGTGCACGACGGACGCAAGCATGTTCCGGTATATGTAACAGAAGATATGGTCGGACACAAACTCGGTGAGTTTGCACCTACCAGAACCTTCAGAGGACACGCCGGTTCTAAGAAAACTAACAACGGTAAATAAGGCCGAGAGGAGGATTTCAAATGGAAGCAAGGGCTTATTTGAGATATGCCCGCATCTCGCCGCGTAAAGTACAGATCGTTCTTGATCAGATCAGAAACAAACCTGTCGATTACGCAATGGCAGTGCTTAAAAACACCCCTAAAGCGGCCTGTGAGCCGCTTGAGAAGCTCCTGAAATCGGCTATCGCCAACGGAGAGAACAATCACGGCATGAGCAAAGACGCAATGTACGTCTCTGAATGCTTTGTAACTCCCGGCCCGACGATGAAACGAATTCAGCCCAAGGATCACGGAAAAGCATATCGTATTCTTAAGAGATCTTCTCACATCACCATGGTTCTCAAAGAGAAAGACTAATCGGAGGAGGTAAACAATGGGACAAAAGGTTAATCCCCACGGCTTCAGAGTGGGCGTAATAAAAGATTGGGATTCCCGCTGGTTTGCCAAGGACGAAGTCTTCGGCGATATCCTTGTGGAAGATTACAATCTTCGTAAATTCCTTAAACAGAAACTTTACGCAGCCGGCGTACCGAAAATTGAAATTGAACGCACCGGCGACAACAAGGTGAGAATCCACATTCACTGCGCAAAACCCGGTATGGTCATTGGCCGTCAGGGCGCAGAGATTGAAAAACTTCGCGCAGAGTGCGAAGAACTGCTCAATAAGGGCAAAGAAGAAAAAGTTCAGGTTTTCCTCAACATTGTTGAAGTTAAACAGCCTGACAAGAACGCACAGCTTGTTGCAGAGAATATTGCTGCACAGCTCGAGCGCAGAATCTCTTTCCGCCGTGCAATGAAACAGGCTATCGGCCGTTCCATGAAGCTTGGCGTAAGAGGTATCAAAACCAAATGCTCCGGTCGTCTCGGCGGCGCCGAAATCGCCAGAGTTGAAGAATATCACGAGGGTACTATTCCGCTGCAGACCATCCGTGCCGACATCGACTACGGTTTTGCAGAAGCTGCCACCACTTATGGCCGCATCGGCGTAAAGGTCTGGATTTACAACGGCGACGTTCTTACCGACGTTAAAAAACAGCCCTCCCGCAAGGAAGGAGGAAGAAAATAATGCTTCTTCCGAAGAGAGTTAAATACCGTCGTGTCCAGAGAGGACGCATGAAGGGTACCGCACATAGAGGTAACTTCGTTTCCAACGGCGAATACGGCCTTATGGCTCTTGAACCCTGCTGGCTGAAAGCCAACCAGATCGAGGCAGCACGTATCGCAATGACCCGTTACATCAAACGTGGCGGTCAGGTATGGATTAAAGTATTCCCGGACAAACCTGTAACTCAGAAACCCGCCGAGACCCGTATGGGCTCCGGTAAAGGTGCTCCTGAATATTGGGCAGCCGTTGTTAAACCCGGCCGCGTAATGTTCGAAATCGCAGGCATTCCGGAAGATGTAGCAAAGGAAGCTATGCGTCTTGCCGCGCACAAGCTGCCTATCAAATGTAAATTCGTTAAAAGGGAAGAAAAGGGGGTTGACGAGCAATGAAAGCAGCAGAAGTTCGCGCCATGAATAAAGCGGATCTCGAGAAAAAACTTTCTGAGCTCAAAGCCGAGCTTTTCAACCTGAGATTCCAGCACGCCATCAACCAGCTTGACAATCCGATCCGTCTTAACGAAGTCAAAAAAGACATCGCAAGAGTTAAGACCGTCCTTCGTGAGCTTGAGCTGAAGGCAGAGCAGTAATTGAAGGGAGGATAAAGCTGTGAACGAAGAAAGAAATCTTAGAAAAACCAGAGTCGGTATCGTAGTAAGCGACAAGATGGACAAAACCGTCGTCGTTAAAGTCGAAGACCGTGTTCAGCACCCCCTTTACAAGAAAATTATTAAGAGAACCGTAAGATTCAAAGCGCATGACGAGAATAACGAGTGCGGAATCGGCGATCGCGTAGAGATCATGGAAACCAGACCTCTGTCTAAAGACAAACACTGGAGAGTTTCCGAGATTATCGAGAAGGCCAAATAATAAGAGTCGGACGGAAAGGAGGAACTATCTGTGATACAGATGCAATCTCATCTGAAGGCAGCTGATAACACCGGTGCAAAAGAGCTTATGTGCATTCGTGTTCTCGGCGGTACCAGAAGAAAATATGCTAACATCGGCGACGTTGTAGTAGCCAGTGTTAAGAAAGCGGCACCGGGCGGCATGGTCAAAAAAGGCGAAGTCGTTAAAGCCGTTATCGTCCGCTCGGCCAAAGGTCTCCGTCGTGATGACGGCAGCTACATCCGTTTTGATGAAAACGCTGCAGTTATTATCAAGGAAGACAAAAACCCGCGTGGAACCCGTATCTTTGGACCGGTAGCTCGTGAGCTCCGCGACAAAGATTATCTCAAAATCCTGAGCCTTGCGCCCGAAGTTCTTTAAGGAGGAAAAATGATGAATAAAGTTCATGTAAAAACCGGCGACAAAGTCATCATCCTCTCCGGCAGAGATAAAGGCAAAGAGGGTAAGGTCCTTGAAGTCAGCCCTTCCGAAGGCAAAGTCATCGTTGAAGGCTGCAATATTGCCACCAAACATGCAAAACCCAGAAAAATGGGCGAGCAGGGTGGACTTCTCAAGGTTGAAACCGCCATCTATGCCAGCAAAGTGATGCTTGTCTGCCCCAAATGCGGCAAACCCACCAGACTGGCCCATCAGGTTCTTGCAGACGGCAGCAAAAAGCGCCTTTGCAAAGCCTGCGGCGCGACTTTTTGAGTGAGGAGGAAAAAACATGACCAGATTAAGTGAATACTACAAAAGTGATGTAGCACCTGCTCTTATGAAAGAATTCAATTATAAGAGCGTCATGCAGATCCCGAAGCTCGATAAGATCGTTGTCAACGTCGGCGCAGGAGACTGCAAAGATAACAGTAAAGCAATGGACGCAATCCTTGCTGACCTTGGCACCATTACCGGTCAGAAGGCCGTCACCTGCAAGGCTAAAAAATCCGTTGCAAACTTCAAACTTCGTGAAGGCATGGTCATCGGCGCGAAGGTAACCCTTCGTGGCGCAAAGATGTATGAATTCATGGACAGACTCTTTAACATCGCTCTTCCGCGTGTTAGAGACTTCCGTGGAATCAATCCCAACGCCTTTGACGGACGCGGCAACTACAGCCTCGGTCTTAAAGAACAGCTGATTTTCCCGGAAATCGACTATGATAAGATCGACAAGGTCCGCGGCATGGACATCTGCTTCGTAACTACGGCGCAGACCGATGAAGAAGCCCGCGAGCTGCTCAAACTTATGGGCGCTCCGTTTGAGAAGTAAGATAGGAGGATTTAATCAATGGCAAAAACGTCAATGAAGGTCAAGCAGAAAGCAGAGCCGAAGTTCTCCACCAGAGCTTACACTCGTTGCAAAATCTGTGGCAGACCCCACGCCTATCTTCGCAAATTCGGCATCTGCCGTATCTGCTTCAGGGAACTTGCTTACAAGGGTGAGATTCCTGGCGTGAAGAAGGCAAGCTGGTAATTAAGAGAACAAAGGAGGTTTGAGGAATGCATATCACCGATACAGTCGCTGACTTGCTGACCCGCATCAGAAACGCGAATTCCGCAAAGCACGATACGGTAGACGTTCCCGCGTCCAACATGAAAAAAGCGATAGCCCAGATCCTTCTTGATGAGGGTTACATCAAAGGATATCAGGTTGTCGAGGACGGCAAACAGGGAATGCTCCATATCACGCTTAAATACGGCGCAAATAAAACCCCGGTGATCACAGGCCTTCGCAGGGTTTCTAAACCCGGCCTGCGCATCTACACAAACGTTGAGGAAATGCCCAAAGTTCTTAAAGGCCTTGGTATTGCCATTCTTTCCACCAATAAGGGAATCATGACTGACAAACAGGCACGTAAAGAGAACGTTGGCGGCGAAGTCCTTGCGTTCATTTGGTAAGAAGGAGGGAAACTGAATGTCTCGTATCGGTAAAAAACCGATTGCTATACCGGCAGGCATAGATGTCAAAATCGACGGAAATGTTGTAACGGTAAAGGGCGGCAATGTCACCCTTGAACAGAGCTTTCGTCCGGAGATAAAAATCGAGGTCGAAAACGGCGAGATCATCGTGTCCCGCCCGGATGATACTAAAGAAATGAGAAGCCTTCACGGCCTTACCAGAACCTTGGTTTCCAACATGGTTACCGGCGTTCACACCGGATTTTCCAAAGAGCTGGAGATCAACGGCGTTGGTTATAAAGCCGCAAAAGATGGCAAAAATCTTGTTATGAACCTTGGTTATTCCCATCAGGTAATTATTCCTGAACCCCAGGGTATGACCATCGAGGTTCCTGCTCCCACCAAGATCATCGTTAAAGGCCCCGACAAACAGAAGGTCGGTCAGCTTGCAGCGGAGATCCGTGAGAAACGCCCGCCGGAACCCTATAAGGGCAAAGGCATCAAATACGTCGGTGAGACCATAATCCGCAAGGAAGGCAAAGCCGGCAAAGGTAAAAAGTAAGAAGGAGTGAAAAAACATGGTATCTAAAGCTGATAAAAATGCGGCCCGTGTTAAAAGACACTTCCGTGTTCGTAACAAAATCAGCGGAACCCCTGAGCGCCCGCGTCTTAATGTTTTCCGCTCCGCTAAACACATCTATGCACAGATTATCGATGATATAAACGGAGTTACCCTTGCAGCAGCTTCTTCCACTGAGAAATCTTTCGAGAACTACGGCGGAAACAAAGAGGCAGCTAAAGAGATCGGCAAACTCGTAGCAGAGAGAGCCGTTGCAAAGGGCATTACCACTGTTGTTTTTGACCGCAGCGGTTATCTCTATCACGGACGTGTCAAAGAACTTGCTGAAGGAGCCCGCGAGGGTGGACTTCAATTCTGATAAGGAGGGATACAGTTGGCTTTAATCGACGCTTCTAAACTTGATCTTGCTGAAAAAGTTGTAGCTATCAACCGCGTATCCAAAACCGTCAAAGGCGGACGCATTATGAAGTTCAGCGCCCTTGTAGTTGTTGGCGACCAGAACGGCACCATCGGCTTCGGCATTGGTAAATCCTCTGAAGTTCCTGACGCAATCCGCAAAGGTATTGAAGACGCAAAGAAAAATCTTCACCACATCACCCTTAGAGGAACCACCATTCCTCATGAGGTTGTAGGTAAATTCGGAGCAGGCGAAGTTCTTATGAAACCGGCTCCCAAAGGTACCGGCGTTATCGCCGGCGGCGCTGTCCGTGATGTCATGGAAGTTGCCGGCATTCGTGACGTTCGTACTAAATGCATCAGATCCAACAATCCTTGCAACGTTGTTTCTGCCACTATGCAGGGGCTGCTTTCTCTTCGCGATGCGGAGCAGGTTGCAGCAATGCGCGGCAAAACCGTTGAGGAAATCCTGGGCTAAGGAGGAAATAGAATATGGCACAGCTTAAAATTAAACTGACCAAGGGCTTCATCCACAAAAAAGATGACCAGATTGCTACCGCTATTTCCCTTGGCCTTCGCAAGATCGGTGCGGAAACCATCCAGCCCGACAATGCAGCTACCCGCGGCAAAATCGCAAAGATAGCTCACATGGTCGAGGTCACCGAAATATAAACAAGGAGGAGCACCCAATATGAAACTTTATGAACTTGCTCCGGCACCCGGCGCCAACGTCGACGTTTATCGTAAGGGCAGAGGCCACGGTTCCGGTAACGGCAAAACTTCCGGTAAAGGTCATAAGGGCCAGAAAGCTCGCTCCGGCGGTTCCATCCGTCCCGGATTCGAAGGCGGCCAGATGCCTCTCCAGAGACAGATCCCGAAACGTGGATTTGTTAACATTTTTGCCACCAGATATGCAGTTATCAATGTAGAAGACCTCGAGGTTTTCGAAAACGGTGCTGTTGTTGACGAACAGGCCCTTGTAGAAGCAGGCCTGCTCAAAAAGACTCTTGACGGAGTCAAGGTTCTCGGCAGAGGCGAGCTTACTAAAAAGCTTACCGTTAATGTAGCCGCTTTCTCTGAGTCTGCTAAGCAGAAAATCGAGGAGGTCGGCGGAAAGGCCGAGGTGAAGTAAGGATGTTTAGTGTCTTCAAAAACGCTTGGAAGATAGAAGATCTTAGAGAAAAAATTCTCTACACCCTGCTCATCATCGTTATTTTCCGTGTTGGTTCAGCGATTTCGGTCCCATTCCTTGATACAAGCGCTCTTTCCGCTTTGATGAATGCAAACTCCGGTAACCTTATCGGTTATCTGAATATGCTCACCGGCGGCGTGCTTTCTCAGGCGACCATCTTCTCGCTTTCCATCTCTCCCTACATTACGGCTTCCATTGTTATTCAGCTTCTCGCTGTTGCAATTCCTGCACTTGAGAAGATGTCTAAAGAGGGTCCCGAAGGCAGAAAGAAGCTCAATAAGATCACCAGATACACCACCGTGGGTCTTGGTCTTATTCAGGCTTATGCCTACTATGTAACCCTCAAGAGCTATAATGCAATCGAAAAATTCGATAATAAGTGGGAAAACGCTCTTGTAGTAGTAACCATCCTCTTCATGTTTACTGCCGGTGCCATGCTTACCATGTGGCTTGGCGAAAGAATTGATGAAAAAGGTATCGGAAACGGCATTTCCATGCTTCTGTTTGCAGGTATCGTTTCCGGTGGTCCTAGACTTGTAACCACTCTTTGGGCATACCTCACCAGCGGTCAGACCAAGTATTATTTCTTCGTTCCCGCTCTTATCATCATCTTCCTTCTCCTCATCGCTTTCATCGTTCTTATGAACGACGCAGAGCGCCGCATTCCCGTTCAGTACGCAAAGCGCGTTGTTGGACGTAAGCAGTACGGCGGTCAGTCCAGCCACATTCCGATTAAGGTTGCCATGGCAGGCGTTCTTCCGATAATCTTCGCAAGCTCCCTGCTCGCAATTCCTGCAACCGTAAAGGCTTTTGTGACTGTTAAAGAGGGCAGCTTCTGGGATGGATTCTTCAATCTGTTTGAATCCACTTCCTGGTTCTACTCCGTTCTTTACTTCATTCTTATCGTTGTATTCAGCTATTTCTATATATCTATTCAGTACAATCCCGTTGAAATGGCGAACAACCTTCAGAAGAACAACGGTGCAATCCCCGGTATTCGTCCCGGTCGTCCGACCAGCGACTTTATCAGCAGAGTAATCACCAAGATTACCTTCATCGGAGCACTGTTCCTCGGCGTTATCGCCCTTCTCCCGAACATTCTCGGAGCCGCTTCCGGCATCGGCAATGTGGGTATCGGCGGTACTACCATCATCATTGTTGTAAGCGTTGCGCTTGAGACTGCAAGAAACCTTGAATCTCAGATGATGATGCGCCATTACAAAGGATTTCTTGACTAATCAGGGAGGTATCATCCATGAATCTTGTTCTTCTTGGAGCTCCGGGCGCCGGAAAAGGCACCCAGGCGGAGATTCTTAAAGAAAAGCTTGCAATTCCGACCGTCAGCACAGGCAACATTCTTCGCGAAGCTGTGAAGAATGAAACCAAGCTTGGTCTTGAAGCAAAAGGATACATGGACTCCGGCAAACTTGTTCCGGATGCTCTTGTTATCTCCATTATAAAGGAGCGTCTTGCCGAGGATGATTGCAAAAACGGCTTCATCCTTGACGGATTCCCCCGCACCATTCCTCAGGCGGAAGCCCTTGAGGAAAGCGGCGTTGTGATTGACAGAGCGGTTGAAATCGCAGTAAGCGACGAAGCCATTCTTGCTCGTCTTTCCGGAAGAAGAGTCTGCATCAAATGTGGCGCTCCTTACCACATTGTAAGTTGTCCGCCTCCTGCTGATAACATCTGCCCGAAATGCGGCGGAGAGATTATCACCAGAAAGGATGACCTTCCCGAAACCATTAAGTCTCGTTTGGAAGTTTATCACAGCCAGACCGAGCCTATAAAAGGTTTCTATGAAGAAAGAGGCAAGCTGTCAGTAGTGCCCGGCGAAGGTGGCATTGAAAACACCTCCCGTGCCATACTGGAAGCTTTGGGGGTCTAAATCATGGTAATCGTGAAAACTGCCGCCGAGATTAAGAAGCTGCGTGAAGCCGGAAGGCTTTCCGCGTTGGCTTTGAAGGCGGGCGGCGAAGCTGTTGTTCCCGGTATCACCACCGGAGAGATTGACAGAATAATTCATGATTTTATTGTGAAAAATGGGGCAACCCCTTCGTTTTTGAATTTGTACGGTTTTCCTGCCAGCGCATGCATTTCCGTAAACGACGAGCTTATCCACGGTATCCCCGGCAATCGGGTGATACAGGAGGGCGATATAGTCACCATTGATGTGGGTGCATGCCTGGATGGTTACCACGGCGACAACGCTGCGACCTTCGCGGCGGGAACGCCTTCCGAGGAAGCCCGGCGGCTGATGGATGTCACCAGAGAGAGCCTTTTCAAAGGTATCGAGATGGCAACAGCGGGCAATCGGATAGGCGACATTTCAAACGCCGTGCAGACTTACTGCGAAGAACGCGGATATTCCGTAGTTCGTGAATACGTGGGTCACGGAGTGGGCCGCAAGGTTCACGAGGACCCGGAGGTGCCGAACTATGGCAAAGCCGGTCACGGAGTGAGACTTGTAAACGGAATGGTCATCGCAATAGAGCCGATGATTAACGCCGGAACAAGGTTCGTTGTTCAGGATAATCCCAACGGATGGACGGTAAGAACCAAAGACGGAAAGCTGTGCGCACATTTTGAGAATACCATCGCAATAACTCCGAACGGTCCGCTCATCTTGACCGATCCGAATTGAGGTGAATGGATGCTCGGACAGATAGTATTATCAAAAGCCGGCAAAGACAGCGGAAGCTTTTATGTAATTGTGTCTGAGGAGGATGATTTTGCGTATATTGCCGACGGCAGACTTCGCAAGGTAGAAAAACCGAAGCGCAAGCGCAAAAAGCATCTTGCACCCACCAAAACGGTGCTTTCGCCGCAGGATTATGAAACCGATTCACGGCTTCGCGCCGCATTGTCGAAATTCAACAAAACAAACGAGGGAGGAATATAAGCTTGTCCAAGGAAGACGTTATCGAAATTGAGGGTACTGTGGTTGAAGCATTGCCCAGCGCCCAGTTCAAGGTCGAGCTGCCCAACGGCCACCAAATTTTAGCCCATATTTCCGGAAAGCTTCGTATGAACTTCATCCGTATTCTTCCGGGAGATAAGGTGACGGTCGAAATGTCGCCGTATGATCTCACCAAAGGGCGCATAACATGGCGATCCAAGTGATAGGAGGTATATAAATGAAAGTCAGACCTTCCGTAAAACCTATTTGCGAAAAATGCAAGATCATCAAACGTAAAGGCCGTCTGATGGTTATCTGCTCCAATCCTAAACACAAACAGCGTCAGGGCTGATTATAAAAAAACGGAGGTGCAACAAAGTCTATGGCTCGTATAGCTGGTATTGACCTGCCGAAGAATAAGAGAATTGAGATTGCTCTCACTTATATCTACGGTATCGGCCGCACAACCGCTACTAAGATCGTTGAAGAGACCGGTGTGGATCCTTCCATCCGCGTCAA
>OLOS01001382.1_pt1 | contig 20130 bp, 18 predicted proteins | sample 1672631 | NCBI WGS metagenome assembly OLOS01 (sample SAMEA3136707, study PRJEB25190) | human gut metagenome | biome: human gut; feature: human-associated habitat; material: faeces | place: Austria | collected 2013 | reverse complement strand
AGCACACGAGGAACTTCTGACTGAACAGGTCGATGGTTTCGGCAATGGCCTTGAGGCACCAGTCGCAGAAAGCGTCCGCGCCCGCGGCGCGGCCATTGTCCCACGCAAAAATCATGTTCGCCACGACGTTGCCGATGTCATAGCCCATCGGGCCGTAGAAGGCGAATTCCGGATCGAACACGCGGGTGGAATCCTGCTTGACGAAGATGGAACCGGTGTGCAGGTCGCCGTGGATGAGCGCCTGCGCGTTGTTCATAAATTCAAACTTGATCTTGGCGACGGCCAGCTTGAGTGCCTCGTCCTCGTAGAGCTCCTTCTTCACGAAGTCGGCAATGGGCGGGAAGACGTTGTTGCGGTGGTTGCAGTCGTTATACGGCTCGGTCAACACCAGATCCTCGGTGATTTCGCACAGCTCGGGGTTGATAAAGCTCTTGACCATGGCCTTCTTTTCCTTGTGCTCCATGGCCACGTCGGTGGTCTTGAGCAGGGTGTTGACCATGTAGGTCGAAATATCCTCCGCAAAGCGCGGGAAGGTTTCATGGCGCATGAGCGCATAGCGCATCAGGGCGTGGTCGGAAAGATCTTCCATCGCGCAGGCGCACATCACGGTATCATAGCCATAGATTTTGGGCACCAGACCGGGCGCGTACTTATCCTGAATCTGGAGAATTTCGCTCTCGATGCGGTTCCGGTCGGTGGATACCTTCATCTCGGCGGAAATGCGAAGCGACACGCCGGCCTGCTTAACGATGATGGACTTGCCGGTGGCTTCCTCGATGACGCGGAAGACGTAGTTCAGGTTGCCGTCGCCGATTTCCTTGACGGTCAGCACGGCTTCAGGCGCGAAGAAATCGGGGTACTTGGCCTTGACGTATTCGATGACGTCGGCTTCCTTCATCAGAAAATAGGTGTCGAAACGAGACATAATGCTGGACTTCCTTTCTATCTTGTTTTTTTATCGTTTCCAAAGGAGCAATCATCGGAACTCGATGCTCCGGTAATCCATGGGGTCGATCTCGCGCAGGGCGCGCAGCTCATCCGACGTGGGGGGCGGCGTCTGCTCGATGGAAAAATAGCGGATGGGGAAGCCGGTGTTAGCCGCCACTTCCTCAATCGAGGAGGTCGGGTGAACGGATTTCAGAATCAGCTCGCCTTCGTGCATGGTGAAGACGCACAGCGGGGTGACAATGTCGGATACGTTACCCCGCGCGGTGACGAAATCCACCTTTCCGGTGAAGGTGCGCTTATCGTGCTTGGTGCGCCAGATGATCGCGCGCCGTGCCGTCGGAATGAGCACCGCGCTGCCCGCGCCGCCCGGAAGGCGAACCTTGGGCTTGTGGTAATCGCCGATGACGGAGGCATTGACATGGCCGAGCGCGTCAAACTGCACGCCGCTGAGAAATGCGACATCCAGCCCGCCGCGCATGCTCAAATCAAAAACCTCCATCAGCGGGAACTTTGCGCAGGCGCTTTCCCACAGCTCGCCGCCCGCGCTGGTGTATTCCCGCAGGGCAGGTTTGACGGGATCAACGCCGCCGGGAATGTTCAGATGCACGGCGTTAGGCGCGTGCGTCTTTTTTGCCAGCAGCGTGGCGATCATGGGCATGTGGGAGGATACGCCATGGAATACCGTGTCGCCGTCGCCGATCAGTCGGGACATCGCGACGACCATCATGTCGCAGGGTCTGATCATGGCTCTTTCCTCCCCTGAACAAAATCGAGAAGCGCTTCCCTGCTGTCAAGAGCAAGGAATGCACGAATCAGCGAATCATTCGGCTCGTAATAGCCGTAACAGGCGCAGGGGGACGCGCCGCGTGGGACATGCACGACAGCCGCAGTCATAAAGTGCGGGATATCCGCCTTTTGTTCGCTTGCCGAAAACCAGCCGTCGCCCACGATGCGCTCAGCGGTGACGATCACTTTTTTGGCCGCACGGGAGAGCAGCACGTCCTCATACAGCGGGCCTTCAAAGCTTGCGTTGCCTTGTGCATCAGCCACCTGCGCATGGACAATGGCGAAGTCCGGCCGGATGGCTTGCACCGCCGCCAACGTTTCGCCCGTAAAGGGATCAGTCACATTGGCAAAGTAGTTGTTGACCCGCCGAAGGTCGCTGACCTTCAGCCCGCGCACCGGCATGAACGGTATGCCGTAGCTGGCGGCGCGCAGGGCGGAAATGACAGTGTAGCAGGCGTGCTCATTGGCGCGAACCAGCCCCTTTTGCACCGAGGCGCGGTAGCGCTGCGCCAGCCCGTATTGGCTTTCGTAGCTGACAAAACCCGCGTCCACAACGTCGGCGCAGCCGCCCAGACACAGCGCATCCACATCCATCGCGCCCGCCGTCTTGACGACGCGCAGGTTTTTCCGCCCCTGACGGATCAGCTCGAAGACGGCCGCCATGGGCGCGCGGTTGAGCGTGTTGCCGCCCAGCCCCACGCAGTCTCCGTCGTGAACGAGGGAAATCGCTTCGGTGAGCGTACAGAGTTTGTTCATATGCACCTCACTTGGCGGCGTTTGCGGCGATGTGAACCGCGTCCCATACGCCTGAAAAGGGCGGCGCATAGGCGAGGTCCACCATGCCCAGTTCGTCCGTCGTCATGCCCGCATGAATCGCCACAGCGAAGATATCGACGCGCATCACCGCGCCCTTTTCGCCTGCCACGCAGGCACCCAGAAGACGGCGAGTGCGGGTATCATAGATGAGTTTGATGACCAGTTTGGTGGGGGCGGGGTAATACGCGGGATGATCGTTGGCTGTGACGAGCTTCGTGCTGTAGTCGATGCCCAACCGCGCCGCGTCCTTTTCGCTCATGCCGGTGCGCCCCATTTCAAACCCGCAGACCTTGATGGCGGCGGTGCCCAGCGCGCCGACGAATTTCTCGTGCGCCCCGGCCATGTTGCCACCGGCGATGCGCCCGCATTTGTTGGCGTAAGTGCCCAGCGGAATGAAGTAATCCTCCTCCATCAGCCGGTGATAGACAACGGCACAGTCGCCCGCGGCGTAGATATGTTCCAGCGACGTGCGCATCTCTCGATCCACGAGTATCGCGCCGTTGCGCGCCATGCGGATGCCCGTATCGCGCAGAAAATCCGTCGCGGGCACCACGCCTACGGACATGAGGATCATGTCGCAGCCAAAATCGCCCTGACTGGTGCGCACGATGCGCTCGCTGCCGCCGTCGGCGATTTCCTGCACACGGCAGCCCACGCGCACGCGCACGCCGTTTTTCTCCAACTCCTGCGCCGCCAGCTCGGAAAACTCCGGCTCAAAGGAGGCGAGCAGGCGCGGCTCCGCCTCGATGAGCGTGACCTCCTTGCCCAGATGCAGCAGCGCCTCGGCCATCTCCAGCCCGATGTATCCGCCGCCGACCACGGCCACGCGGGTGACGTCGCGCAGGCGGAGAATCTCATGCAGGAGCAGGCCGTCCTCCATCGTCTTGAGGTAGAAGACGGCGGGCGAATCCGCGCCGGGGATTTTGGGGTTGACGCTGTTGCAGCCGGTCGCAACCATGAGCACATCGTAATCATCTTCAAAGACGGCGCCCGTATCCAGATTTCGAACTGTTACGGTCTTCCTTTCGGGATCGACCCGCGTGACCTCGTGGAACAGATGCGTCTCGATGCGCATCTCTTTGTAGACGGCCTGCGTCCGGGCGATCAGTTTCGCGGGATCGTCGTTGAAGCCGCCCACATAATAAGGAAGGCCGCATGCGCCGTAGGATAGGAAGCCGCCGCGCTCATACACCACAATCTGTGCGTCCGGCTTGACGCGCCGGAGCTTGGAGGCGGCGGACATTCCGGCTGCCACGCCGCCGATGACGATGGCTTTCATATCGCATGCACCTCGGTTTCACGTTTTTAAGCGGAGTTCGCCGGTCTTTCGCGTCAGCGAATCCCCTTCAGGCGTTCGAGCACCGCGCGCGTAATCGCTTCCAGCTCGGCCTCATCGTTGGCGGCGCTTCCGCCCGCGCAGCCACAGGAGGAAGGCGCGGCTTCCTGCGCGCCGTAGGTCTTCAGCGTGCGGGGCTCGCTCTGCACAGGGTTGTGTCCGGCAACCACGTCCGTGGTGTTGGTGGGGCGCGCGGTGCAGGCGGGGATGCCGCCGCTGCTGATGCCCATGCGGCGGCGGATCTCCACCAGCTCGCCGACCTGATCGCAGCTCAGCACGTTGGCCTTGCCGATGATGTTGCCGGTATACATGATGACCATGGCGTAATGCTCGGTTGATTCAAGGCGATACCACGCTTCCATCAAATCCTTGCCCCATGCCAGCGCGCCGTGGTTGGCGAGCAGCAGCGCGTTGTAATCCTTACAATAAGGCGCGACGCTGTCGGGGATGCCCTGAGAGCCGGGGGTTTCGTAGTGAACGCAGGGCACTGTGCCCAGATTGACCAGCGCCTCGGGATAGATGGCGCGATCCAGACTCATGCCGGCGATGGCGAAGGATGTGCTGATGGGCGGATGGGCGTGGCACACGCCGCCGACATCGGGGTTTTCATTGTAGACGCGCAAATGCATCTTGACCTCGCTGGAAGGGCCGCGCTCGCCCTGAGAGATCACCGTGCCGTCCAGCCGGAGCTTGACGAGCATGTCCTCCGTCATAAAGCCCTTGGATACGCCGGTGGGCGTGGTCCAGATGGTGTTTTCATCCACCTTGCAGCTGATATTGCCGTCGTTGGCGGCAACGAAGTTCTTTGCATACATTCTGCGGCCGATTTCAACGATCAGTTTTTTTGCCTCGGCGTCCGTGGGGTAGCGTCTGTTTTCCATAAATCTGTCACCTGCTCCTTGCGTTCTGCGCCGCAAATTTGTTTAGTTTTTGTTTAATGAACGGTTCAGTTGTTTACCACTTACTATTATATGGCCATTGTTTAGCAATGTCAACAGGAACGGCGATGATTTTTAGCACATTTGACAGGGTGCGTTTGAGGCCGACTAAACATCTGACGATCTGACCATTCAAAAAACCTTGACATATCTAAAAAATTCCGTTTTTGTTCACAGCTAAACAACTAAACTTAATACAGCATAATTTTATTTGAACAATGCTTGACAAATCAGTGTACAAGGATTATACTAAATGCAACAAAAGGGCACGGAGATTGCCCTGAAAAATTGAACAGGAGGGTTACCATGAAAAAGATCCTCGCTATCGTTCTGGCTCTGATGCTGGCGCTGACCATGTGCGCGGGCGCCGTCGCGGAGACCGAGAACCCTGTCGCCGGCAAGAAGGTCGCTTACGTGATGCTGCTGCCTTCCGCCACCATCTTCCAGATGTGGAAGGATTCCTGCGCCGACCTGTGCAAGGCGCTGGACGTCGATTTCGACTTTTTCTTCTGCAACGGCGATTTCAACGCCTGGATGGACACCATCAACAGCTGCGCAGCCGCAGGGTATGACGGCCTGCTCATCTCCCACGGCAATCAGGACGGCTCTTACGTCTTCCTGAAGGAAGTGGCCGAGAAGTACCCGGAAATGAAGATCGTGTGCTTCGATACCCAGTTCTACACGGACGGCGAATACCAGAAGATTCCGGGCATCACGCAGATGTTCCAGCAGGATAAGAGTCTGGTCACCGTTCTGCTCGACGACATGATCGCCAAGTTCGGCGAGGGCGCCCGCCTGATTAAGGTCTGGCGCGGCCCCAACTACAACAGCCCGTTTGACCGCCGCGAGGTCGGCTGGCAGGAATACGAGGCTGCCGGCAAGATCAAGACCGTCGGCGAAATCCAGCCGCTGCAGGACAGCGTTGACTCCGCCAACGCCGTGACCGCCGCGTATCTGCAATCCATCAACCGTGAAGACGTGGACGGCATCATCGCTTACTACGATCTCTACGGCCAGGGCGTTTACAAGGCGATCGAAGAGAACGCCATGTTTAACGGCACCGAGGGCGCCGCGCTGCCGATGGGCTCCGTCGACATCGATCAGGTTGACGTGACCAACATGCAGAACCGCCCCGACCTGTGGGCTGCGGCCGGCACCACCGACTGGACCATGAACGGCGAAATCGGCATGCGTATCCTCATGCTCGAAATGGCCGGCGAATATGATAAGATCTATGATCCTGCCACCAAGACCTACGGCGTGGACGTGGTCGAAGTTCCGGGCACCGCCATCAAGGCTGAGGCGCTGCGCGAAGATCACACCGTCGAGAATCTGGCCGACGTGGCCGGCGAGACCTACGGCAACCTCGGCTATCTGTCCGTGGCTGACTGGATGCCCGCCGAACTGATTCACTAAGTTCCGGTAAGCACGTCAAAAAACCATTCTGAGCAATGTTTCTTGACAAAGAAGCGTCGGAGTCTTTGCTCCGGCGCTTCTTCTTCGAAAAGAACCCCTGAAAAATCTTCGAACCCGTCTTTTGAAATCAATCTTTTGAAATCAATCTTCGAAAAGAAACTGCCTCGGGCAGAAATAGAGAAGAGGGAAATCCATGGACAAGCTGACTCTTGGAACCCGGAATGTTTCCATCGAATTTCCCGGTGTGAAGGCGTTGACCGATGTAAACTTCGAAGTCAGCACCGGCGAAATCCGGGCGCTCGTGGGCGCGAACGGAGCGGGCAAATCCACTCTGATGAAGGTCTTTGCGGGCGCAAACCCCGACTATACCGGCGAGGTCTATCTCAACGACAAGGTTGTGGAGCTGCGAACGCCCATGGCCGCGAAAAAGCTGGGCATCCAGATCGTGTATCAGGAAGTGGATATGGCGCTGGTGCCGACGCTCTCCGTCGCCGAAAACGTGATGCTCAACGATATGGTCATGTCCGCAAAGGGCAAGCCCCTGATGAACTGGGCTCAATTGCGCACCGACGCCAAACGGGTGCTGGAGAAGCTCCATATCGACGTCAACGTTCGCACGCTGGTGCAGGACCTCTCCCTCGCGCAGAAGCAGATGGTTCTCATCGCCCGCGCCATAGCCAACGAATGTAATTTCCTGATTTTGGACGAGCCAACCGCGCCCCTGAGCGACACGGAAACCGCGGAGCTCTTCCGGCTGGTCAAGCACCTTCAGGAAACCGAGAATATCGCCATCATCTTCATTTCCCACCGAATCCATGAAATTCTCCAAATCTGCGAGAAATATACCGTCATGCGCAACGGCGTGATCGTGGATACCTCCCCGGTGACCAAAGAGACCACCTCGCGTGAAATCGTCGAAAAAATGCTGGGACGCACCTTTGAAGAGCAATTCCACAAAGAAAAGGTGCAGATCGGCGAAAAGGTCTTTGAGGTCAAGAACCTCTGCGGCGCAGACGGCAAGGTCGAAGACGTATCCTTCTATGTGCGCAAGGGCGAGATTGTCGGCATCGCTGGTTTGGTCGGCGCAGGCAAATCCGAGCTGTGCAAAACCATCTTCGGCGCGTATGAGCGCACCTCTGGCAGCGTACTGCTGGGCGGTCGCGAGCTGAAGATCAACAACCCCTCTCAGGCGGTGAAAAACGGAATCGCGCTGGTTCCTGAAGAGCGCCGCAAAGAGGGCGTGCTGGTCAACGAAAACGTCACCCTCAACCTGTCTGCTGCTGCACTGAGCAAGTTCTGCAACGGTTCTTTCGTCAGCAAAGCCAAAACGGAAAAGAACGCGCATGAATACGTGGAGGGGCTGGATATCAAAACGCCTTCCATCAAGCAGCATGTCAAAAATCTTTCCGGCGGCAATCAGCAGAAGGTCGCCGTAGGCAAATGGCTGGCGGCAGACTGCGACGTTTACATCTTCGACGAGCCCACCAAGGGCGTTGACGTGGGCGCCAAGCAGGATATCTTCCGCCTGATTAACGACATTACCCTGCGCGGCAACAGCGTAATTTACGCATCCTGCGAAAACGCCGAGCTGCTTTCCATCACCGACCGCATCTACGTGCTCTTTGACGGGCGCGTGATGGCCGAATTGGAGACAGCCAAGACCGACGAGGATGAAATCATGCATTACGCTGTCGGCAGCACAACCAAGTACGCCCGCTAAGGGCGATCACAGGAGGGTGTTACTATGCAAACGACCCCAAAACCGATCTCGACGAAATCCCCGCGGAAGACCAAGAACGCCGCGCGCTTCTTGCTGGATTGGGCAGCCGTCATCGCGCTGGCGCTGTGCTTCATCGTCTTCACGCTCATCAAGGGCAGCCGCTTCATGTCGTTCAACAACATGATCAACATCCTGCGCGCTATGTCCATCACCACTGTGTTCGCCATCGCCGCTACGGTTACCATGGCGCCGGACGGCTTTGATATGTCTGCCTGTACGCTGGCAAGCTGCTCGGCCTATGTGTTCGTGAGCATGTATCTGTGGTACGGCCTGCCGCTGTTCGCGTGCGTGCTGATTACCATCGCCGTGACGCTGGTCATGTACCAGCTGACCATGTTCCTCATCCTCGTCTGCAAGATTCCGGATATGCTGGCGACCTGCGCGCTGATGTTCGTGCATCAGGGGCTGGGTCAGTGGTATATCGGCGGCGGCGCGGTTTCCACCGGCATGCGCACGCCCGCAGGCGCACAGCCCGCGCGCATCAAGCTGGAGCCCTCTTTCAGCGCCATCGGCAAAGAGCCTTGGCTGATCATCATCATGCTGGTCTGCGTGCTCATCGCGCACATCTTCCTCGAATATACTAAACACGGCCGCTTCATCTACGCCATGGGCGGCAACAAGCAGGCGGCCAAGCTGAGCGGCATCAACGTCAAGGCTTACCGCTATCTGGCCGGCATGATTACCGCGGTGTTCGTCGCCATCGGCGGCATCCTCGTTGCCTCCCGCGGCAGCTCCGCGCAGGTCATGTGCTGCGATAACTACCTGATGCAGTCGTTGGCAGCCGTGTTCGTCGGCCGCTCGGTCGGCGGCGCGGAAAGACCCAACGCGCTGGGCACCCTGATCGGCGCGATGATGGTTTCCACGCTGGAAAACGGCCTGACCATCTGCGCGGTACCGTTCTATGTGCTGCCCGCCGTCAAGGGCGCGGTGCTCGCGCTGGCGCTGGTTGCAGCCTACGCCACCAAGAAGGAACAGTGATGGACGGCTTGAACCGTTATCACCGGTTCGAGATGATCCAGCTGCTGTTTCAAACAGAACAGACACAGGACCGGAACGGGAAGTAAAGCCCGGACTGGTTCTGTTTCATCTATGCCGCAAACCCCAGATCGCATCTGCCACAGAGAACCCTGTCACAATTCCGGTCACTATATATTCAGGAGGAATGCCTGCATGAAGATTCTCAACTACGGTTCCATGAATATAGACAACGTCTATCAGGTTGAGCACATGATTCGTCCGGGCGAAACGCAAATGGCAATCGCCAAGAACGTGTTCGCCGGTGGAAAAGGGCTTAACCAGTCCATCGCCATCGCCAAAGCGGGCGGCACGGTGTATCACGCCGGCGTAGTCGGTGAAGACGGCGCCATCCTGATGGATACGCTGGCAAAGCACGGCGTGGATACGCGCTATGTTAAGCACGCAGCCGGTCCTTCCGGGCACACCGTCATTCAGGTAGACTCAAGCGGACAAAACAGCATCATCGTCTTTGCCGGAGAAAACATGCGCGTTCTGGATGAAGATATTGAGCGTGTGCTTTCCGAATTCAATAAAGGCGATTTGCTCATCCTGCAAAATGAGCTGGATCATTCGCCTGCCATCATGCGCATGGCTTCCGAGCGCGGCATGACAATCATCTTCAACCCCTCTCCCGTAAACAGTACGCTGAACAGCTATCCGCTCGCATGCGTCGATTGGTTTCTGCTCAACGAAATCGAGGGCAAAGCACTCACACAGGAGACCGAACCCAAGCGGATTCTCGCAGTGCTGAGAGCACTTTATCCCAACGCAGGCATCGTGCTGACGCTGGGCGAAGACGGCGCATACTGCATGCGCGGAGACGAGATTCTCTATCAGCCCGCCTTTCCGGTTCAGCCGGTCGATACCACCGCCGCAGGCGATACCTTTACGGGTTATTTCGTCACAGGGCTTTCCCACGACGAAGATTTATCCAAGGTGATGGAGCGAGCCGCCAAGGCTGCCGCTATCGCTGTAAGCCGCGCCGGCGCCGCAGAGAGCATTCCCTACGCTAATGAGGTGTACCCCCCCAAAGGCTTCAAGCGCCGTCTCATGCGACGAATTTGCGCCATTCCCTATACGTCAAAAAGGCTCAGCTAACGCTGGGTTCAGCTTGTTGACATAAGCAAACTTGGCTTGAATAGCGAAAAGAAAATGAGCAAATCTGAAATTTTGTACAAATTCGTATAACGGGCGCGCAATGTGTATAAAGACGCGGTTGTCTTGCTGAGTTATCCTGAAAAATCCTTTGGAGAAGCTCAGGCACTTCGAGTGTTTATATCGGCTCATACAGAGCTTACCTCACTGGAAATTCTCAATATCTACGCAAAACGCTGGAATATTGAAGTATTCTTCCGAAACTGTAAGCAGAAGCTCGCCTTCGACAAATGCCAGCTTCGCAAAAAACAGGGCATTACGAGGATGTGGCTCATTCTTTCGTTTATCTACTTTCTGTGCTGCACCGTTTCCAGACGTGTCGGCTCGTTCGATGAAGGATACAATTATTTCAGAAATTGTGTTTTACAAGAGATTTTTGCTCAAAATGCTTTCTCGATGTAAATAGGGGCATTTGTGCACTTTTCGGGATTTGCTCATTTATAGCATGAAGCGGAGCTACCGTTTGGTCGATGACCCAAGAGAAAATATGTAAACCATGTGCTTGCACAAAGTGTAAACCATGTTGCTCTTGACAAGTTTTACCCCCCTACTATTAGCGAGAACCCCGCTTTTGTTTTCTCATATTGTATCAACCTCGGTGGGATTAGCCAAGAAAGAGACTTTGAGAAATCAGAGTCTCTTTTGCTATGCAAGGGAAATAGGACGAGAAGGGATTTGAACCGGTCGGACCGACGAGCGGCGAGCGCGGTCACGGATGCGCCTGCCGATGGGACGAAAGCGGCTTCGCCATCGCCCGCCCGCCCAGCTCGACGAGCAGCTTGGGAAAGCCCATGCCGATGAGAATGCCCAGCGCAATTGCGCCTGCGAGGGCGAGCGTCTGCATGCCGCGCAGGGTGAACGCCTCCATGTTGCGGGAGACGAGCGCATACGCCGTGTGATAGATGCCCGCGCCGGGGACGAGCGGGAAGATGCCCGTGACGATGAACACGGTGGAGGGCATTTTCAGCGCGATGGATAGCATGCGCGAGAGCAGCGTCAGCACGATGGCGGCCAGCGTCGTCGCCAGAAACAGCCCCATCGGCGCGGCGAGCAGATAGCAGCCCCAGGCGACCGCGCCGCAGACGGCGCAGGCGAGGTAGCTCCTGCGCGGCGCATGAAAGAGAATGGCGAACGAGAACACACCGAGGAACGCGGAGAGAACCTGACCCATCATAGCGCAATGCCTCCCATAAAGCCCAGCAGCATCGCGCCGCCGCATACGCCCAGCGCGATGCACACGGCGGTCAGAATGGCGCTGATGCAGTGAATCACGCCGGAGAGATAGTCGCCGTTGAAAAACTCGCGGATGGACGTGGTGACCGTCACGCCCGGCACCATCGGCACAATGCCGCCGATGACGACCCACGACGCATTGAGCGCCGGGAAGCACGCCGCCAGAAGCCCGCTGAGCAGCGTGACCAGCACGCTGCCCCAGATATACGGCATGAAGGCGGAATGCCGTTTTTGGGCGGCGAACAGGTAGATTTGCAGCAGGAGCCCGATGGGGAACGCCGCGACGCTGTCCAGCAGCGCCCCGCCGAACAGATAGCAGAAGCTCGCCGCGCCCAGCGCGCAGGCGAAGATGTGCGTGATCGGCCTTTCGGGGGTGAGCGTTTCAACGCGGGTCAGCGCGGCCTCGGCCTCGTCCATCGACCACTTGCCCGCGCAGATTTCGCGGGAGACGGCGTTCACCGCGTCGATGCGGCTCAGGTTCACGCCGCCCAGCGGCACATGGCGCACGAGGCTCAGCGCGTGGTCTGTGCCCTCGCCCTCGGTGGCGAAAATGCCGTTGGAGATGACGTAGACGTTGTGATCCGTCACGCCGTAGGCGCAGAGGATTCGGATCATCGTCTCCTGCACGCGGAAGATTTCGGCGCCGTTTTTGAGCAGGATGCAGCCGGCGTGACCGGCGAGCTCCAGCGCCTTGCGATGCTTATCCATAATGGCCTCCCGAAAATGGTATGAGACGATTATAGCATAAAGAAAAAGCACGGGGAAGAAAATCCTCATGCTTTTTTGATTTCAGTTACTGCGCGAACTGGCTCTGGTAGAGCGTCGCGTAGAAGCCGCCCCTGGCGAGCAGCGATTCGTGATTGCCCTGCTCGATCACGTGGCCGTCCTTCATAACCAGAATCACATCCGCGCTCTGGATGGTGGACAGGCGGTGCGCGACGATGAAGCTCGTGCGCCCCTGCATCATCCGCGCGAAGGCCTCCTGAATTTTCAGCTCGGTGCGCGTGTCGATGGAGGACGTCGCTTCGTCGAGAATCAGCATCGGCGGCAGGCAGAGCATCACGCGGGCGATGCACAGGAGCTGCTTCTGCCCCTGCGAGAGCTGGCCGCCCGATTCGCTGATGACTGTGTTGTAGCCGTCCGGCAGGCGTTTGATGAAGCTGTGCGCGTGGCTGGCCTTGGCGGCGGCGATGATTTCCTCATCCGTCGCGTCCGGCTTGCCCATGGCGATGTTCTCGCGGATGGTTCCGGCGGAGAGCCACGTATCCTGCAAAACCATGCCGATGTTTTCGCGCAGGCTGCGGCGCGTCAGGCGGCGCGTCTCGTGGCCGTCCACGCGGATTTCACCGGAATCCACGTCGTAAAAGCGCATCAGCAGGTTAATCATCGTCGTCTTGCCGCAGCCGGTCGGGCCGACGATGGCGACGCGCTGGCCGGGCTGAACGTGCAGCGTGAAATCCTCGATCAGCTTACGATCCGGGGCGTAGGAGAAATACACGTGGTCGATGGACACCGCGCCGTCGGGACGGTCGATCTGCTCCGCGTCTGCCGGGTCGGGCGTCTGCGCGGGCTCGTCGATCAATTCAAAGACGCGCCCCGCGCAGGCCAGCGCGTTTTGCAGCTCCGTCACCACGCCGGAGATTTCGTTGAACGGCTTGGTGTACTGGTTGGCGTAGGAGAGGAAGCTCGACAGCCCGCCGATGGTCAGGCGGCCGTTGACGGCAGCCAGCGCGCCCGCAAAGCCGACCGCCGCGTACACCAGCGAATTGACGAAGCGCGTGCAGGGGTTGGTCAGGGAGGAGAAGAACGTCGCCTTGAGCGAGCAGTCGCGCAGGCGCTCGTTCACCTCGTCGAACGCGGCAAGGGTCTGCGCCTCGTGGCCGAAGGCCTGAACGAGCTTCTGCTCGCCGATGGCCTCGTCGATGAGCGCGGTCTGTTCGCCGCGCGTCACGGATTGCAGGCGGAACATCGCATACGTCCGCTTGGCGATGAAGTTGGCGACCAGCAGCGAGAGCGGCGTGATGAGCACGACCAGCAGCGTGATCGGCGCGCTTAACGTCAGCATGAAGCCCAGTGTGCCCAGAATCGTCATCACGCCGGAAAAGAGCTGGGTGAAGCCCATCAGCAGGCCGTCCGCGAACGTGTCCACATCGGCGATCATGCGGCTGACGGTGTCGCCGGTCGGGTGCGCGTCGAGGTAGGAAAGCGGCAGGTTCTGGATGTGCGCGAAGGCGTCGCGGCGGATGTCACGCACGGTGTCGTAGGTGATGCGGTTATGCAGCGCGTTCATCAGCCACTGTGCCGCCGCCGTGACGACGATGCAGACGGCGATGGTCAGCAGAATCGGCTTCAGCGCGGCGAAATTCACCGCGTTCGGGCCGACGATGCAATCCACCGCGCGGCCGACGAGAATCGGCACATACAGCGTCAGCGCGACGCTGATCAGGCACAGCGCCAGCGAGAGCACGACCAGCGAAACGTGCGGCCCGATGTAGCGGAGCACGCGGCGCATGACCGCGCCCTGCGAGGCGAGGGAGGGCTTTTTCTTGTCGTTGGCCATTTAATTTCCCTCCTTTTTGAACTGGGAGGCATAGATCTCCTGATAGACCGGGCAGGCGGCGAGCAGCTCGTCGTGCGTGCCCATGCCCGCAACGCGGCCGTCGTCCAGCACGATGATCCGGTCGGCGAAGCGCACGGAGGCCGCGCGCTGGGAGACGATGAACGTCGTCGGCGGGTTTTCCATCTGGCGGATGGCGCGGCGCAGGTTGGCGTCCGTCGCGTAATCCAGCGCGGAGGCGCTGTCATCCAAAATCAGGATTTCCGGCTTGCGCACGAGCGCGCGCGCAATCGTCAGGCGCTGGCGCTGGCCGCCGGAGAAATTGCGGCCGCCCTGCTCCACCGGCTCGTCAAGCCCCTGCGACTTGGCGGAAACCACGTCGAGCGCCTGCGCGACCTTGAGCGCGTCGCGCAGGTCGGCTTCGGTGGCGTCGGCATTGCCCCAGAGCAGGTTGCTGCGAATCGTGCCCTTGAAGAGCATGGCCTTTTGCGGCACAACGCCGATGCGGCGGCGCAGCTCGTCCTTGCGGATGTCGCGCACGTCCATGCCGTCCACCAGCACCCGGCCGCTCGTCACGTCATAAAAGCGGGGAATGAGGTTGACCAGCGTGCTCTTGCCGCTGCCCGTGCCGCCGATCACGCCGATGGTCGCACCGGGCGCGGCGGTGAAGCTCACGCCGGAGACGGATTCCGCGCCCGCGCCGGAATAGCTCATGGAAACGCCGTCGAAGACGACGCTGCCGCGCGGCGCGTCGATGGCCGGCGTCTTTTCGCCGTCCTTCTGCGTGGCGGATGGCGAGGACGGCGGCTACGCGGTCGCCGCAGGCCGCAGCCTTCGTCAGCGTGATGATCAGATTCGCCATCTTAATCAGCTCGACGAGAATCTGGCTCATGTAATTATACAGCGCGACGACCTGCCCCTGCGACAGCGCGCCCATCTGCACGCGCACCGCGCCGGTGTGAATCAGCACGATCACCGCCGCGTTGATGACCACGTAGGTCGCCGGGTTCATCATCGCGGAGATGCGGCCGACGGTAAGCTGCATGCGGGTGAGGAGCTGAAGCTTGCGCTCAAACTTCGCGCGCTCCGCGTCCTCCTTGCAGAAGGCGCGAACCACGCGAACGCCCGTCAGATTTTCGCGGGTCGTCGCGGTCACGCTGTCCAGCTGCCCCTGCACGCGGCGATACATCGGGATGGTCGCCAGCATGATGGAAAACACGATGACGCACAGCACGGCGATCACGCCCGCGAAAATCAGCGCGCATTTCGTGTCGATGGTGAACGCCATGACCATTGCGCCGAAGACGACGAAGGGCGAACGCAGCAGCAGGCGCAGGCACATGTTCACGCCGGTCTGCACCTGATTGATGTCGCTGTTCATGCGGGTGATGAGCGTGGAGGTGCCGACGGTATCCAGCTCGGTATAGCTCAGCGTCTGGATATGTGCCATGAGCACGTGGCGCAGCTTGGCGGAAAAGCCGATGGCCGCCTTGGCGGAGAAATACTGCGCGGTGACGGAACTGAGCAGCCCCACGCCGCCGAGCACGACCAGCCACAGGCACATGCGCACGATGAAGCCCGTATCGCCCGAGGGGATGCCCCGGTCGATGATCGCCGCTATAATCAGCGGGACGATCAGCTCAAAGGAGGCTTCCAGCAGCTTGAACAGCGGCGCGAGCACACATTCCAGCCGGAAATCCCGAATATAAACAAGCAGTTTTTTCAAAAAACATCCACCTTCTCTGCAATAAAAATGGAGCAACCAAAACAGATACATTATAGGATGAATTACGCGATTTGGCAAGAAAAAACGAGCGGAGCCTGCGCGCAGGGGCGGGCTCTGCTCCAGAAAAAACAGCGGTTTTCACGGCGGTGGTTTGAAGTTGTCAGACCTTTGATAAAAAAGAAACCAAGATAAGATGATTTTTTTAGCAGGAATTTTCTCGGAACAGACCGAATATACACCGGGATAACGACGCAATGGAGGAAGAACAAATGGCTTACAATTACGATATTCCGTTTCATGTGGACCTGACGGATCGCGTCGCGCTGGTGACGGGCGGCAACGGCGGCATCGGCGGCATGTTCTGCCGGGCGCTGGCGGCCTGCGGCGCGACGGTGATCGTGCTGGGGCGCAATCTGGAGCGCTGCCGGATGGTTGCGGACGAAATCAACGCGGGCGGCGGCAGGGCGGACGCGATCACCGGCGATGTGACCGATGAGGCGGCGATGCTGCGCGTGAAGGAAGAAATCGCGCAGAAATACGGACGGCTGAACATCCTGATTAACGCGGCGGGCGGCGCGGTCAAGAGCGCGATGGTTCCGCAGGATCAGATGGCCGATCCGGGCGAGAAGACGTTCTTCGACGTCGGCGCGGACGACATCCAGAAGGAATTTGACCTGAATATGCGCGGCACGTGGCTGCCCAGCAAGGTGATGACCCCGCTGCTGATCGGCCAGCAGGGCGCATGTGTGCTCAACGTCTCCTCGATGAGCGCGTTCACCCCGCTGACGCGCATCCCCGGCTATTCTGGCGCGAAGGCGGGCGTTTCCAACTTCACCCAGTGGCTGGCGACGTATCTGGCGCGTTCCGGCGTTCGTGTGAACGCGATTGCGCCGGGCTTCTTTATGACCGAGCAGAACCACGCGCTCCAGTTCAACCCGGACGGCACGCCGACCCCGCGCTGCGCGCATATCGTGGACGGCACGCCGATGCGCCGCTACGGCGAGCTCAAGGAGCTGATCGGCGCGATGCTCTTCCTCGTCGATGAGCGCGCGGCCAGCTTCGTGACCGGCATTGTGCTGCCCGTGGACGGCGGATACAGCGCGTTCTCGGGGGTGTAAACCTGCGCGGCCAGAAGCTGCAAGAATTCGCAGGTAAAATAGATAGAGTTTGAAAAAGCCCCGACATTCAGATGAATGTCGCAGACTGTAGACAAAAAGCTATTCTCCCCCCGAAGGGGGGAGAATAGCCCTTTCCGCAAATGAAAGAATAGCTGAATTTCTTGATTTTGCTATTCAAGCCAAGTTTGCTTATGTCAACAAGGGGCTGTCTCAAAATGACCAAACAAGGTCACAAGAGGCAGCCCCATTAGCATTTTTTTAGCCAAGAGCGCATTCGCACTTCGCTTTATTTTACTGCTCGCCAAATGTAGAGACAACCGCCTCTGCATCTTTTGCATTACATGTAGTAGTCAGCGAACAGACGGTCATACCATCAATCCAGACAAAGCGGTTCTTCTCCATATTCGAACTCCTGTATACCCGGATGCCGCCAATTTCTATCAACTCGCCGTCCTTATTCTGTTCCAGCGCCAGGTTTGCCGCCTCTATGGAACGGCTGGTTTCTATGTATCTCGACTACGCTGAAGAACAAGCTGAGCGCAAAATCCCAATGAGTATGCAGGACTGGTCAGCTCGACTGGATGGCTTTCTGGAGTTTAATGGACGCGAGTTGCTAATTGGTCCGGGGAAAATCAGTGCTGAACAGGCAAAACTCCATGCCGAAACCGAATTTGAAAAATATCGAATCGTACAGGACAAGTTGTTTGAAAGCGATTTCGATAGGTTCCTTGCGGAAAACGAAATCAGATAAGAGTTTTCGCCCCCAGGTAAACTTAATTTGGAGACCAACACAATGATCTGTGCGCCTTAGCGAATCGCACGATAGCCCTCCTACCAGCAATGTGAAGCAATTGAGATGCGTTATATTCTCTACCCTGGTGCATAGTCTTTTCACTGAGTGGTCGGCAGAATGGTTATTATCGGAGTTTGCCAGCCGGAGCATAGCTACTAACAAATTGACGCTTGCATGCTCGATAAACGTTCATCTATTTCTGAAATAAAAACGATTTTGTGTTTTGTCCAGATCAATCAAACTTCACCATTGCTGATGGAGAGAGAATGACCGTGTGCATAAAGGAGTCTGATATTCAGAATTCTGTGTATTTGTATGAAGATCAATCGAATTCTTTGTACGGATGTTATGAAAAGTGTAAATAATAACTAAATTTGGAATAGAACGGTCTGGTATTTCGTTTAATAAACACTGGAGACTATGCCCTTCGAGACGCCGGATTGGCTCTCATCGCGTTTTGTTTTCAGATGCTCATTACGAACACCCGATGAAAAGGAGACCATTCTATGAAGAGGATTCGTTTTGCCAGCTGCTTGATGGTGCTGTTCTTGCTTGTTTTGAACTTGGAAATTGCATTGGGCCAAGAACAATCCGGAATAGATGCTATTCCCCAAGACTTCGCCGATCATAGCATTGGCGCAGAGAATGCAGATGGTGGCTATGTTGTAAATCTGGAGGTTGATGGCGGGTTTCTAGCCTTAACCATTCCAGCAGATTATCAGTATCAACCTGTTGAACTAACAGAAATTGAACGCTATCCGTTCACATATACTTTTACTAATGAGAAAACAAAAACTTCGTTTTTGGTGCAAAGCTCTTTACATACTCAAAAAGATCAAAACCATCTTCTAAAGAAACTATATGACAGAAGCAATAAGTTCATTGTTGTTTCTGATGGTTTCTTGATTGGTGAGCATACATATCTTATTTATACGAAAGAACAAGCTACATATGGATATGGATTTCTTATTCGTACAGATGATGGATATAGCTATCAGTTCCATTACATTCTCCCGTATGATACCATTCAAGATGAAATACCAGTAGAAGCTATCTCTATTCTATCAACTTTGGAAATTCAAGAATCCTCGGAGTATACTGATTGAGGTTCGAGTAGAGAATAGGCATGCCCATCGGGGCATGCCTACCTTGATTATTTTTGAGTTATGCGATAACAGCATTGCTCTGGCAGTCAAGCAGGATATGATTGCCATTCATCAGTTCGACATCGCGATGGAGAACATAGCGGCCATTTTTCTCGATATAGACATGGTCAGTGGCCTTGATTTCTTCAGAGGTGTCCGCAGTCTGGCGAGCAGCAGTAAGGGCCTGAGTTTCTGCGACAGAGAGTTCGGGGGTGACCTGAATCATCTTGGTCGCAAGAGCCGGGGTTACATTTCGCCACTTGTTAGACACAGAATGCAGACCGTTTGCGTCGCTGGTGATGACAATGCAGTTTTGAGCCAGCGGGATTCCGTTGTAGTGATTGATGAACTGTGTTGCGTGGCCGATGATTGTGTGTTCACCCTCAGTGCCATCACCTTTTGGCTTACGGATATTTGTTTTTGACGATTATACACCTCGTTTTATGTAATATCAATCATATAAGGAAAAAACATCCGCCTTTTTCGAGACGGATGTTAAAGCGATGCGCGAAGTCCAGAAACCTCAGGTTTCTGGCGGGGGGATGAGGGCAGCGCCCTCAAATCATCAGGTCTGCGCCGCGCCGTCCACCGAGAGAATTTCGCCCGTGACGTAGCTGGCCAGATCGCTGGCGAGGAACAGGAACGCATTGGCGACTTCCTGCGGCTCGCCCATGCGCTGGAGGGGAATCGGCGCGCAGATGCGCTTGACCATGTCCTCCGGCAGGTTGGCGACCATGTCCGTGCGGGTCACGCCGGGGGCGACCGCGTTCACGCGGATGTTGTCGCGCCCCAGCTCGCGCGCGAGGCTGCGGGTCAGGCCGTTGACGGCGAATTTGCTGGTCGGATAGCCCACGCCGGAGGGCTGGCCGTAGATGCTGACCATCGAGCTGGTGTTGATGATCGCGCCGCCGCCCTGCGCCTTCATAATCGGCGCGACGGCGCGGCAGCCGTTGAACACGGCCGTCACGTTCAAATCCATGATGTTTTTGAACGCGGCCGGGTCATACTGGTAGAGCGGCTCGCGCGCGGAAATGCCCGCGTTGTTCACCAGAATGTCGATGCGGCCAAAGGCCTCGGTGACCTTCGCCATGGCGGCTTCCACCGCGGCGTAATCGGTCAGGTCGGGCGCAAGACCCATGACGTCCCAATCCGGGTTTTCGGTCTTGAGCTTGGCCAGCGCCTTGTCCACCGTGGTCTCGTTGCGGTCGATGGTGATGAGCTTGACATTTTCGCCCGACACCGTCAAAAAGGCGATGGGGGTGATGGTCAGCGCGCCGCCGCCGCACAGCGTCACCTGCGCGCCGTCCTTGCACTTGATGACGGCGTTTTCCGCCTCGGTGTTGTCGGGATAGCTGTCGTCATTGTT
>OLOS01001381.1_pt1 | contig 20132 bp, 19 predicted proteins | sample 1672631 | NCBI WGS metagenome assembly OLOS01 (sample SAMEA3136707, study PRJEB25190) | human gut metagenome | biome: human gut; feature: human-associated habitat; material: faeces | place: Austria | collected 2013 | reverse complement strand
AATGAGCATAGTGATTATGAAACGTATAAAACAAGACTGCTGAGTAAGCAGAATGATTTAGAGAAGAAGGTAGAGCAGCAGCTTAGTTTGAACAACGGGCTACAGCGACTGCAAAAGCAGGCGCTTGCTCAGGGGCTTCAGCTGAGCAAGCTTCAGATGGAGGGTAAACCTGTTGCTTTGCAGAATGGCTTACAAATGCAGACATTAAATGTTAGTACTGTTGGTGAGTTTTATTCATTGCTGCGTTGGCTGCGACAAGTGGAACGCAATGGCTGCAAGGTAAAGGAGCTGCGCTTGCAGAGCATAATGGAGACAAAAGATGTGCTGAAAATAGATATCTTTCTTGAATTTTACTTTGCGAACTAAAACTTTCAATTAGCCTACGCTAATTTTAACTTGACAAAATCCACATCTTATAAGATAATGTCATAGTAAAGTTAGACTAGGCTAATTTAATTTCAAAGATAGCACTAGCTAATATTGTAAAGGGAGTTGCGTATGAAAAAATATATCTTACTCGTATTTGTCGTAATCATAGCCCTGGCAGGCTACTTCCTGCTGGCAAGAGGCCAGCACAAGCTCGCAGCCAACGCCGCCGTCAGCGTAACCGACAGCACCGGCGCCAAGGTACACATCCCCGCGGAGCCCAAAAGAATCGTCTTTCTCAATGCCTCCAATCTGGAAATCTTCACCTCCATCGGTGGCAAGGCAGTTGGCAGACCTACCAGCACTTCATATCCCGACGATATCAAGGAAAGCATTAAGGACATCCCCGAAGTAGGCATGATTCACGCGCCGAATCTGGAAAAAATCATGAGCCTGAAGCCTGACCTGGTTGTAGGCACGAACGTACCCTTCCACGTAATGCTGCGCAAGCCTCTGGAAATGGCCGGCGTGCCGCTTTACCTGAACATGATAAACTCCTATGAGGACGTGCTGAAAAGCATAGACGACTTCGGCCGCTTTGCCGGCAGAGAAAAGGAAGCTGCCGCCAAGCGTGCGCAGATAGAAAAGGAATATGCTGCGCTGACGCAGGACGTACAGAAGGGCAGAGGTCCGAAGGTGCTGATTATCTTCGGCTCGCCGGACAGCTTCAACATGTCCACCCAAAAGAGCTTTGGCGGTGATCTGGCAGAGCGTTTGGGTGCCGTAAATATTGCGGACAAGGCCGAAAACGTGAAGGACAGCAGCTACATTCCGCTGAGTATGGAATTCGTAGCCAAGGAAAATCCCGACATCGTGATGCTGATTACCATGGGCGGCAGCAAGGAAATTCTGGTGAAGCTGCGCGCCAATATGCGTGACAACGCCATCTGGCATGACGTGAACGCCGTGAAGAATAACCGTGTGTACCAGCTGCCGCCGAGCCTGTTTACCGTTAACCCCGGCACGCACACTATCGACGCGATGAAGATTATGAAAGAATATATGTATGGAGAAGGTAAATAATGAGTAATGATGCCAAAACAAAAGAAAAAGTGCGCATAGCAGTGTTCTTCGGCCTGTGCATCCTGCTCGTCGCAGGCATCTTCATGAGCATCGGCAGCGGTACAGTGAGCCTTTCGGTGAGCGAAACATGGGCGGCGCTTCTGGGCGAAGCAGATGCGGACACCGACCGCATTGTGAATCTCATCCGCCTGCCCCGTACGATAGTGACCGTGCTGGTGGGTGCTAACCTGGCTTTGGCAGGCTGTACCCTGCAGGGCGTGCTGCACAACCCGCTGGCAGACCCCGGTATCATAGGCGTGAGTGCCGGTGCGGGCCTGTTTGCGATGGTGATAATGCTGCTTTTTCCGGAGCAATCCGCTATGGTGCCGCTGGCAGCCTTCGTCGGCGCCGTGCTTTCCACGGGCATTGTCTTTTTCCTGGCTTGGGAAAAGGGCATTAACCCGCTGCGCATGATTCTGGCGGGCGTGGCGGTTGCCACTTTCTTCGGTGGTGGTATGGCGGCGCTGAACGTATTTTACAGCGACAGAATCCAAGGCACGGTTATGTGGATGGCCGGCGGTTTTCAGGGGCGCAGCTGGGGGCATGTGGAAATGCTTTTGCCTTATAGCGCCATTGGCATTATAGGTACGATTTTGTGTGCGCGTTCCCTAAATGCGTTGCAGTTAGGTGATGAATTGGCCAAGAGTCTGGGCGTACGCGTTATGCGCATGCGCACTATTTTGATCTTTCTTTCCGCGCTGCTGGCGGCGGTTTCCGTAAGCGTGGCAGGCATGCTGGGCTTTGTGGGCCTCATAGTGCCGCACATCATGCGCCTGTTAATCGGCAGCGACCACGAATACCTGCTGCCCTGTGCGGCGATTGCCGGCGGTGCGGTGGTAACTCTGGCTGATACGGCGGCAAGAACGCTTTTCAGTCCGCTGGAAATCCCAGTGGGCATCTTCATGTCCTTCATCGGCGGTCCGTTCTTCTTGTATCTGCTGAAACGGAGGATGCGTTAAGCTATGAATATCCCTACATTACATACACAAAAAATTACCCTGTGCTACGGCGAGCATACGATAATCAGGAACCTGACGCTGGATATTTCCCAGCCGGAGATTGTGACGATTATCGGGCCGAACGGCAGCGGCAAATCAACGCTGCTGAAGGCGTTATGTCGTTTGCTGGAGCCTGCGAGCGGTGCGGTTTATCTCGACAGCAAGGACATCAACAAAATGTCCACGGAAGAGGTGGCGCGCACACTGGCGGTGATGGCGCAAAGCGCGAACGCTCCCGGCGGCACGACGGTGGAGGAGCTGGTGTGCTACGGACGAATGCCGTACCGCAAGTTCTTCGACGGCCTCAATCAGGAGGACCGCCTGGCGATTGAAGAAGCACTGGAGTTTACGGAGCTGGGACCGCTGCGTACGCGCCTGGTGCATACCCTGAGCGGGGGCGAACGTCAACGCGCGTGGCTGGCCATGGCGCTGGCGCAGAAGCCAAAGATTCTGCTGCTCGATGAGCCTACGACATATCTTGATGTGCATCATCAGCTGGAGCTGATGGAGCTGGTTGTGCGATTGCACAACGAGATGGGACTGACGGTTATCATGGTGCTGCACGATTTGAACCATGCGGCGCGCTACAGTGAGCGATTGATTGCGCTGAAAAAGGGCACGATCATGGCAGACGGACCTACGGACGAGGTGTTCACGCAGTCTGTGATTGAAGAGCTTTATGATGTGAAGGCTGTGATCATGCGTGTGGAGGCCAACGGAACGCAGTACCCAGTGTGCTTTCCGTATAGTGTAGAGGAGCATGATTAATAATGAATAAATTCATGAAAACAATCGCTCTTAGCATGGCAATGCTGTGCCTGGGCGCAGGTGCCGCAGGTGCGGCGCAGTTCAGCGATGCGCAGAGCGGTAAAAATTTAACAGCAGCGCAGCTGGCAAGCAAGCTGCAAAAGTATGATGTAGTCTTCTTTGGTGAATATCATGACCAAAGTGAAATACACCAATATGAATTAGAGCTTTTGAAGGCAATGTATAAGGCAAAAGGCGCAAAACTGGCCTTATCCATGGAAATGTTTGAGGTAGATAACCAAAGTAAGTTAAATAACTTTTTGGCAGGTACTTTGAGCGAGGAGGATTTCCTGGCTGCAAGCCGTCCCTGGCCTAATTATCGTACGGATTATGCTCCGCTGGTAAATTTTGCCAAAGAAAAGAAAATGCCCGTTATTGCCGCTAACGTACCGCGCTTTTTGGCAGCGCACGTAGCGAAAAACAACGCTTCGACGGAGGGCGTGGAGGCGCAGTATCAGCAATGGCTGCCCAAGCATACATATGCTCCCGAGGGCGCGTATAAGGATAAATTCTATGCGCAGATGAGCTCCCCGGCAGCTCCGATGAAAATGCCGCCGCAGCGCCTAGCTGCCGTGTATGCGGCGCAATGCCTGAAGGATGACAAGATGGCCGAGAGCATTGCTGCATTTGCCGACGCACATCAGAATATGCAGATTTTGCATATCAACGGTTGCTTCCATTCCGACGCGCATCTGGGAACAGCGCAAAAGCTGGAAGCTTTGCGTCCTGAGCTCAAGGTTGCCGTAATCACACCGCTGGAGCGCAAACAGAAGGGCGAAAAGCCTGCGGGTGATTTTGTCGTTTGGTTCGACAGAAAATAAATTCTTCCGATATTTTTTTATCCGTGGGTTAGCGGTCGCTGACCTTGCGGGTGTGAAATATACCATAAAAACAAGCAGAAAAAAGAGGTGCATTATGAGAAATTTAAACAAAAAGAAAATAGCCTTACTCACAGCCTGCGTTGTGAGCGCAGTCGGCCATATGGCATTTGCTGCTGAGGCAGATAATTACGATGAATACAGCGGTGCGGATTACGTTGTGACCGCTACCAAGACACAGCTGGAGAAAAAAGAGGTTCCGCAAAGCGTTGAGGTTATCATCCAAGAGGATATCAAAAATACTGCTGCTTATAACGTGCGCGATGCCTTGCGTTTTGCAACTAACATTGATGTGCAAGAGGTTGGCATGACCGGCAATGTGGTTATGGTTCGCGGTATGGAAAGCAAGCATACGTTGATTTTGGTTGACGGTCGTCGTATGGCTGCCGAAAACACCGGTTCTACAATGAATGCCTATGAGCTGAGCCGTATCAATCTTGCAGATGTAGAACGCATTGAAGTTATTCGTGGCAATGGTTCTGCTTTGTATGGTAGCGATGCTATGGGTGGTGTTATTAACATCATTACAAAGAAAGCCAACCAAGAGCATGCAAGTATCGGTGCTCATACCGGCACTAAAGAAATGGGTACAAACTTCTATTATTCTTCCGGACGTCAAGGCAAAGTAAGTGTAAAAGCCAGCGGCGGTATTGAAGATGTCCGTAAAGAGGTTAGCGGCTATTACAATAAAACCAAAGGTTATGATACTAGCAGCTCCAATATGTATGGACCTCGCCGTTTCTTAAATCTTGGTTTTGATTATGCCTTTGATGCTAACCGTGGTCTTGCTTTAGATTTGAATTTTATGCGTGAACAGTTCACCAGTAATAGCAGTGAAGGCACTGACAAAGGTGTTTATAATTATGATAACAACCGTTCCGATTATGCTTTGACCTATTATGGCAAGGATAATAAAAACGATTATAATCTGCGTATGTATTACAATACATTAAAGAAAAGCAACGTAACAAACGAAAATAATGCTATTACCGATTTTGACCATACCTCGTATGATACTTTGGTGTTTGAAGGCAAAAACAGCATGAAGCTGAATGATAAAAACACTATGACTTATGGCGCTGAATGGACTACGACCAATATGCGTGGTACACGTTTCGGCGGTGGCGGTGATAACAAATATAGCGAAACCTTTGCAGGTATCACTAAAGCAGGTTCTGAAAAGGATGTAGATACTTATGCTGCTTATCTGCAGGATGAATGGAAAATTACTGATAAATGGCTGCTTATTCCTGCTGTGCGTTTTGACCATCACAATGCCTTCGGCAGTCATACATCTCCTAAAATCGGTACTACCTATAGCTTCAGCGATAATAGCCGCTTTAAGGTCAACTATGGCAAGAGCTTCCGTGCGCCGACAGTATATGAATTGTACTCTACCATGGATAAACGCATGGGCATGATGAATGTTCAGGTATTAGGTAATCCTGATTTAAAACCTGAGAAAGCAACTAATTTCGACATCGGTTTTGAAGCAGAGCAAGGTAAATGGTCCGGCAAATTAGGTTATTATCATAATGAAATAGATAATCTTATTGATTCCGATATGTTCTACCGTGGCTATGTTCCCGGTGTCGGCATGGTTGTCAAGAGCAAATACTACAATGTAGGCGAAGCGGAAATCAGTGGTGCAGAAGCAGAGGTTGGTTACAATTTCAATGATAATTGGAATGTTAAGGCTACTTATAACTACACGGATGCTAAGGATAAAACCACTAATGCTCGTCTGAATAACAGAGCAAGACAAAACGGTGTTGTCCAATTAAGTTATACTGATAATGCAGAATTGCCGTTTACCGCAACTTTGTGGTCTAAGTGGTATGTAGATTATCTGTACAAGGTTTCCAAAAATGTTAATACCTATACCTTTAACACGTTTAACTTTGTTGCAGACAAGCAAATTACTAAAAACCTGCATGTTTATGCCGGTGTAGACAATATCTTTGACAAGACCTTACCCTATGATGAAAATCATAGCTATACTATCGACGGCCGCACCTGGCGTGTAGGCGCAGAGATGACCTTTTAATTAGAGTTTTGATTCCATAATATACAGCATACTGCTCCTTTCTGTACTTTGGGGAGCAGTATGCACCTCCTGTAAAAGTACGACAGCATTTGTAGATTTGTGAGGAAAATATGCAGGCAATAACAGATTTAATAATGTACTTTCAGAAGGGCGGACTGGTTATGTGGCCGTTGCTCGCCTGTTCTATAACTGTGATAGCAATCGCCATTGAGCGGTTTATATATTATAAGAGCGTGGACAGCGGCGCAGCCTTTGCCTACCACTATTGTGCTGCCGTGCGCAGCGGTGATTTTGCTGTGGCGACGGAGCTGGCGCGCAAGGGCAGCGGTCAGTGCGCGCAGATGCTTGCCGATGTGGCGGCAATTGCAGGCGGTAAGGCAGAAAAGAGCGCCTTCCTCGAAAGTCGTGCCGGCATTTTTATGGCGACGCTGCGTGATAAGCTGGATTACCTGGGCATTATCGTAACGATGTCCCCGCTTCTGGGACTGCTGGGTACTATTGTGGGCATGATCGGTGCCTTCAGCATTTTCAACGTAGAAGCGGGTGCGCCGATGGCGATTACCGGCGGCATCGGTGAAGCGCTGATTGCAACGGCGACGGGCTTGTGCGTGGCTATTCTTTCACTGTGCGCACATTCCTATTTCGCTCACCGTATGGACAATATGATTACGGATATGGAGCAGTGCTTCAGCGCGCTGCTGGAGGCTGAAACAAGGAGAGGAAAATCATGAAGCTGCGAGATGTGCGTAACAGGAAAACGCCGCCGCTGATGATTATCCCGATGATTGATATTATGTTCTTCCTGCTGGTCTTTTTTATGCTGAGCACGATGTATATGATTGACCTGAAAACGATTCCGGTGAAGCTGCCGCAGGCTAAAAATGCGGCGACGGATACTACGACAACCTTCGCCGTAACGATGAAGGCCGACGGCAGCATTTATCTGGGCGATGCCCAAACAGATGCGGAGGCCTTGGCGCTGCAGGCAGGTCTGGAGCAGAAGAAGAACAAAAACTTCGCCGTTGTCATCCGTGCGGAAAAGGCGCTGGAGTACGGCGAGGTGATTAAGCTGGTAGATAAGCTGAAGGGTGCAGGCGTAGCACGCTTCGGCCTGGCGACGGATGGCGGTAAGTAACTATGAAGCAGATAGAAAAGCTGCAGGCGAAGGCACGTCATCGCTTTGGCTTTTGCGGTTCACTGATATTACATTTTATATTGTTCGTCGCACTGGCGTTTTCGGGCGTTTTTGCCATGCAGCCGCCGGTTGCGGATGCTGACACTGTTGTGTTCTTTGATGCCGGCGGCGGAGGAGGCGGTGGCGGCGATGAAGCTGTCGCTGATGCTGCCGACGATGGCGAGGAGCAGGTGGAGGAAGTCGTGGAAGAAGAAACGATTACTCTGCCTGATGGCAAGATAGAGCATAAGCAGGTTGTGAAGCATGTAGTGAAGCATGTGCCTGCAGGTGCAAAAAAAGGCAGCGGCAGTGGCAGCGGCGGCGGTCACGGAACAGGCCATGGCACAGGCACTGGCAGCGGTATTGGTGCAGGCAGCGGCAGTGGCAGCGGCGGCGGTCACGGTGCGGGACACGGCAGCGGCATCGGCGATGGAGCAGGCCCCGGCATTGCGCGCAATCCCAAGGTGCCTCCGCGCGTATCTTCAACTGCGGCTCCGGTTTATCCGCAGGCACTGCGTGATGCGGGAATCGGCGGGCGCGTTGTCGTGCGTGGCGTTATAGGAACTGACGGGCGCGTAGAAAGCGCCGAAGTAGTGCGCTCCAGCGGCAACAGCACTCTGGACAACAACGCCCTCAGCGCCTTCTATAAATGGCGCTTCAGTGCTGCCAAAAACGACGCCGGCCAAAAAGTACGCTGCTACTTCGTACAAGGCTTCCCGTTTGTAATTGAATATAGATAATAGGCTTTATAATAAGGAGTTTTCACTTAAACTACGCTCAAACTATCGTAAAGCATGATAGTCTTTGCTTCGCTCAAACAAACAGCACACCACCATTGGCGCTGCGCAGACCGGAACGGACGACGGGCTCGCCAGAACCACGATGTCAAGCGAACTGCGCAAGCAACGGACAGGCACAGGAATTTTTCGCTGGAGCGTTGATGCAACCTGCGGATGAACGTCATGCAAAAATCAGCGACGTGAAAAATTCTGCGAATCTAGTCGCCGGAATCCGGCGGAGCAGCACATAAGGGCGTTTTTTGGATACTTTTTGCCGCCCTGGGCAAAAGTATCAATAATGCAAGCCATACTTACGAGTGAAAAATAACTTAAAACACATAACGAATTTTTAGGAGGAATAACCATGAAAACCTTAGAAGGAAAACTCACCGCCAAAAACATGAAAATCGCCATCGTCGTAGCCCGCTTCAACGAATTCATCACCAGCAAACTCCTCAGTGGCTGCATCGACTGCCTGATCCGCCACGAAGCAGCTGACGAAGACCTCACCGTAGCCTGGGTACCGGGCGCCTTCGAAATCCCCATGGCAGCAAAAAAACTCGCAGAAAGCGGCAAATATGACGCAGTAATCTGCTTAGGTGCAGTAATCCGCGGCGCAACCCCGCACTTTGACTATGTATGCGCCGAAGCCTCCAAAGGCATCGCTCAGGTAAGCATGCAAACCGGCGTACCCGTAGCCTTCGGCGTACTCACCACCGAAAACATTCAGCAGGCTGTAGAACGTGCAGGCACCAAGGCCGGCAACAAGGGCGTAGACTGCGCAATGACCGCAATGGAAATGGTAAATCTCTTCAAAGAAATGTAACATTTTCACCGCTTGCCTTTTTGACTATTATGATTTATAATTGACATTGTGGAAGAGCTGATAACAGGCTGTTCCCCATGCATGAAATTTGCAAGCCCGCTAGCAGTAGTTTAGTGGGCTTGTTTTATTAAGCAAGTAAAATTTTTGCCGTAAGGCAGGATTGTGAGGCAGATATTATGGAAGATGTTTTGACAAAGGCTACGGCCGACGGTGTACGTATTTATGCATTATGCACCACCAATCTGGTGCAGGAGGCAGCTAAAAAGCACGGCTGCTCCCATCTGGCAAGCGCTGCTCTGGGACGTGCGATGAACGGCGCGCTGCTGCTGGCCGCAACAATGAAGGATAACGAGCGCATCAGCCTGCGTCTGAAGGGCGACGGCCCTTTGGGCGAGGTAGTAGCAGATGCCGAAGGCAGCACAGTGCGCGGTTATGTAGAAAACCCCGATGCATTTTTGCCCCTGAAAAATGGCAAGCTGGATGTCGGCGGCGGCATCGGCGAGGGTAATATTATCGTAACGCGTTATCTGCAGAATGCAGAGCCCTTCACCGGCTACTGCGAGCTGCAGGACGGCGAAATCGCCAGCGACCTGACCAAATACCTCTATGTATCCGAACAGACACCGACAAGCGTTGCTCTGGGCGTACTGGTTGACAAGGACGGCAACGTAACCGCATCCGGCGGCTTCTTCATTCAGGCTATGCCGGGCTGCACCGACGAGGTTCTGGAAAAGCTGGAAAACAACGTTAACCTGACTCCGTATGTAACCCAGCTGCTGGAAATCGGGTATACTCCGCAAAAGATGATAGAAATTCTCGGCCGCGGTCTGGACGTTGATATTAAAGAAACCATTCCCCTGAGCTTCAAATGCCGCTGCAGCCGTGAGCGCATTTTGGCGGCATTGGGCAGCCTTGATGTAAAATCCCTTGAGGAGCTGGCGCAGGACAAAACAACAGAAGCTCACTGCGAATTCTGCAACAGCACCTATGAATATACTCAGGATGAAATCAAGCACCTGCTGGAAGAAAAGGAAAAGCAGGCACAGCTGGAAGCTGCTAAACAGAATATCAAATAACAAAACTTTTCTTGACAAATGAAACTTTTGTTTGTATAATAAAGGCAGTGAATCGATGAATTTTAATTTATATATTAGGAGGCAAGCAGATGGACGCAGATAAAAAGAAAGCCTTAGACATGGCGATGCACCAGATTGAAAAGGATTTTGGCAAGGGCAGCATTATGATGCTGGGCGAAGCAAGTTCCAAGATGAATATTGAGGTTATTCCTACAGGTGCTTTATCCTTAGATATTGCTCTTGGTGTCGGTGGTATTCCGCGTGGACGTGTTATTGAGATTTACGGTCCTGAATCTTCCGGTAAAACTACTGTTGCATTGCATATGATTGCTGAAGCTCAGAAAATGGGCGGCTATGCAGCATTTATCGATGCGGAGCATGCACTTGATCCGGAATATGCCCGTCATCTTGGTGTAGATATTGATGATCTGTTGATTTCTCAGCCGGATAATGGTGAGCAGGCATTGGAAATTGCTGACGCCTTGGTACGCAGCGGCGCTATTGATATTATCGTTATTGACTCCGTTGCCGCTTTGGTTCCGCGTGCAGAAATCGAAGGCGAGATGGGTGATTCCCATGTTGGCCTGCAGGCACGTCTGATGAGCCAGGCTCTGCGTAAGCTGACAGGTCTGATTTCCAAATCCAAATGTGCTACTATTTTCATCAACCAGATCCGTGAAAAGGTTGGCGTTATGTTCGGTAATCCGGAAACAACTACCGGTGGCCGCGCACTGAAATTCTACTCTACCGTCCGTATGGATGTACGTCGTATCGACACGCTGAAAAACGGTAACGATGTAATTGGCAGCCGCACCCGCGTTAAGGTTGTTAAGAACAAGGTAGCACCTCCGTTCAGACAGGCTGAGTTCGATATTATGTATGGCAAAGGCATTTCTCATGAAGGCTGCCTTGTTGATCTTGGTGCAGACCTTGAAATTATCAACAAGAGCGGTGCCTGGTATTCCTATGGCGATATCCGTTTAGGTCAGGGCAAGGAAAAGGTTAAAGACTATTTGCGCGAAAATCCGGAAATTGCCAACGAAATTGAAGCTAAAATCCGCGCAGTGACGATTGCCAAGAGCGATAATAAGGAAGCAGCTGAGGAGCCGTTGCAGGATGTGGAGTCGATCTTTAAGGAATAAGAAAAAAGAAGAAGGCTTTACCAGCGCGCAGCAGGTTTATGACTGCGCGCTGGATTTATTGTCCTACCGTGATTACAGCAATAAGGATATGCTGGAGCGCTTACAGCGCAAGGGCGCAACTAAGGCGCAGGCGCTGGAGGCGGTGGCCAAGCTGGAGGATTACGGTCTGCTGAACGAGGAACGTTACGCCCAAAGGGTGTACGAAGCCTGGCTGGCCAAGCGCTACTATGGCAGGCAGCATCTGCAGCTGGAGCTGACCAAGCGTGGCATACGCCCGGACGTGGCTGCAGAAATTATGGAACGCTTTACGCCTGACATTGAAGAGCAGCAGGCGGAGAACGCGGCACAGCTTTTCGTGCAGCGCAATCAGCGCAAGCTAACAGCAGAAACTGACAACAAAAAAATATATGCGGCTGCAGGACGCTTTATGGCGGCCCGTGGCTTTTCATCAAGATATGTGCACATTATATTGGGTGAATTGCATTTTTCAGACAATATATAGCGGTTAAACTTGACAATTTTGTTAAATATACACTATAATGTAGTTATCCAATCGTGTTAATATCAACGATTTTCACGAGGCGACGCGTAAAGCGGTTGCCTTATTTTTTGCCCTATTTCAGAATAGATAATACAGTGATTTATTATAGATTCAACGGAATAAGGACATCTATAGCAGACGCAAGCAGGCGCCTGCTGTTACTGTGCAAAAAAATCTTGGAAAAATCTAATTTTAGGAGGTGAGGACGATTTTAGAAATTATCGGTACAGCTGTTGTCGTTGGTCTGGCTGGCGGTGCAGTAGGTTATCTGGTTCGCAAAAATGTTGCTGAAGGTAAAATTGCTACTGCAGAAGAGCAGGCTATCCGTATTGTACAGGATGCGGAGCAGACCGGCGAAGCAAAACGCAAAGAAATCATGATGGAGGCTAAAGAAGAAATCCATCGTCTTCGTTCCGATATGGAGCGTGAAAATAAAGACAGACGTAATGACCTGCAGCGTCAGGAACGTCGTCTGCTGCAAAAAGAAGAAAATCTGGACCGTAAAATCGAATCCTTCGAACGCAAAGAAGAAAAGCTGGCTTCCAAGGAACAGCGCCTGAACGCTGCTCAGGAGAAGGCTGAGGCAATGCTGGAAAAACGTCAGGTTGAACTGGAGCGTATTTCCGGACTGACCAGTGACGAAGCAAAGCAGGAGCTGCTGCAATCCCTCGAGGACGAGGTTAAGCATGAATCTGCTATGATGGTTAAGGATCTGGAGCAACAGGCAAAAGATGAAGCGGACCGCAAGGCAAGAGAAATTATTTCCCTGGCAATTCAGCGTTGTGCAGCAGACCATGTAGCGGAAACAACCGTTTCCGTAGTAGGCCTGCCTAACGATGAAATGAAGGGCCGCATTATCGGTCGTGAAGGCCGTAACATCCGTACTCTGGAAACATTGACCGGCATCGATTTGATTATCGATGATACTCCGGAGGCTGTTATTATTTCCGGCTTCGATCCGGTACGCCGCGAGGTTGCCCGTATCGCTCTGGAAAAATTGATTAATGATGGTCGTATTCATCCGTCCCGCATTGAGGAAATGGTTGAAAAGGCACAAAAAGAGGTTGAGCAGAAGATTAAGGAAGCCGGCGAACAGGCTACCTTTGCAGTTGGTGTGCATGGCCTGCATCCCGAACTGATTAAGCTGCTGGGCCGCCTGAAATATCGTACCAGCTATGGTCAGAATGTCCTGAACCATTCTGTTGAGGTTGCCAACCTTGCAGGTGTAATGGCTTCTGAGCTTGGTGTTGACGTTGTTCTGGCTAAGCGTGCCGGCCTGCTGCATGATATTGGCAAGGCCATCGACCATGAAATGGAAGGCTCTCACGTTGAAATCGGCGGCGAAATCGCCAAGAAGTTCCGTGAGTCCGACTTGATTGTCAATGCTATTCTGGCGCATCATGGTGACTGCGAGCCTAAGAGTGTTGAAGCTGTTCTGGTATCTGCTGCTGACGCAGTATCTGCTGCCCGCCCGGGTGCAAGACGCGAAACTCTGGAAAGCTACCTGAAGCGCTTAACTCGATTGGAAGAAATTTCTGAGTCCTTTGAGGGCGTTGAAAAATGCTATGCCGTACAGGCTGGCCGCGAAATCCGCATTATGGTTAAGCCGGATGTTATCGATGATGCTTCCGCTGTGCTTCTGGCACGCGATGTCTCCAAGAAGATTGAAGCTGAAATGGAATATCCAGGTCAGATCAAGGTTGTTATTATCCGCGAAACCCGTGCTGTTGATTACGCAAAATAACGAAATTCCTGAAAGAGCTGCTTAGGCAGCTCTTTTTTTGTGCCTTAGCAGGATTATAGGAATTGCTGTCGAATATATATACTTGGAATTTTTTTGACAGGTGCGCCGGTTGAGGCCGGTGCTGAAAAGGGAATGCCGGTGAGAATCCGGAGCAGTCCCGCTACTGTAAGCGGAGCCCAGGCAATTATGTCACTGACGCAAGTTGGGAAGGCGCTGAGGGCGATGAAGCTAAGCCAGGAGACCTGCCTGTTACGAAGCTCGGAGCCTACGGGAGATAGGCTGGCTTTGGTATGCGTAAATATAGAATTTTTGGCTGCATCTGCATTTTGTGAATCTCCCGCAAGGGAGCTTTTTTCATATATGCATAAAATGAAAAGCATGCAGCTTACAAAAACGAAGGGAGGTTGAAATATGCCTGGAAAAATCATTATGGTTACCGGCGGAGCCCGCAGTGGCAAAAGCGAATTTGCAGAACGCTATGTATTGCATTATTCTCCCAAATGCGATTACGTTGCTACGGCAGAAATCTTAGATGAGGAAATGGCGGAGCGCGTGCGTCTGCACCGTCAGCGCCGTGATGCGCGTTGGATTAATCACGAAGCGCCTTATCATGCGGAGCGCACGCTTGAAGCTCTGTCTGCGGAAACAGGAGCGGTTCTGTTTGATTGCCTGACTGTTTATATGTGTAATCTGATTTACGGCAAGGAAGCGCCGGAGGGTGAATTCCTTGAGCGCTGTCAGGTAGTATTTGACGAAATTGACAAGGTGCTGGCAGCAGCACGTAATTGCGGCAAAATCGTTGTCTTTGTTACGAACGAGGTGGGCAGCGGTATTGTGCCGGATAATCAGATGGCGCGTGAATACCGTGACCTTGCCGGCTGGGTTAACCAGCGTGTGGCGAAGGAGGCTGACCACGTTTATTATTGTGTAGCTGGTCAGGCCGTTGACGTAAAAAAATTGGCTTTTAAATTTGAGGATGAAGGAGAATAACGACTGATATGGAAAAAATCATGATACCTGCCCTGGATGAAGAACGTATGCAGGAAGTGCGGGCAGGCTACGCTAAGATAGACAAGCCGGCAGCCAACTTGGGCAAGCTGGAGGATATGGTTGTAGACCTTGCAGGTATGCTCGGCAAGGATTTACCGGATAAATTAAAGACGGCGATGGTTCTGATGTGCGGTGATCACGGTATTGCCAAATACGGTGTCAGCGCTTATCCGCAGGAGGTTACGCGCCAGATGATTAACGGCTATATGCGCGGTACTGCCGGAGCCACCGTGCTGGCACGTCATGCGCACGCCGATGTTTTCGTCTGCGATGTAGGCACTGCCTTTGATTTGAGCGATTTGCCCAAGGTTTATCAAAAAAAGGTAGCCTGGGGAACAAATGACTTCACCCAGGGAGCGGCGATGACGCGCGAGCAGGCGGAAAAGGCTATTGCCGTTGGCATGGAAATGGCTGATATGTGCATCGACCAAGGCTACAATATGCTTTATACCGGTGAAATGGGTATCGGCAATACAACCTCTACCTCCGCTATTGCCAGCGCGTTTCTGGGACTGGACCCGCAGCTGACTGTCGGCCGTGGCAGTGGTATTAATGACGAACGCATGAAGATTAAGCGTCAGGTTGTTATCGACGGCCTGGCTAAAAATATGCCGAAGCAGGGTGATGCGATGGACATTCTCTGCAAGGTAGGCGGCTATGACCACGCAGGTCTGGCCGGTGTAATTATCGGCGCAGCCCGCCGCCGCGTACCGACAATGGTTGACGGTGTCAACGCTACTGCTGCAGCACTGCTGGCCTACGGCCTCTATCCGCAGTGCCGCGATTATATGCTCTGCTCGCATCTGAGCAGCGATATTTCTCATAAGAAAATGCTGGAGCTGCTGCAGCTTTCGCCGATTGTGGATGCCGGTATGCGCCTGGGTGAGGGCACCGGTGCCTCCTTGGCTATTGTTGTGCTGCAGGCAGCGATGGACGTGTATAATCATTTAAGCAGGTGATGTGATGCGTGATTTTGTAACTTGTCTGGAATTTTTGACCAGAATCCGCTTTTCCAACCGCACTGATTGGCATGATGACGATTTCAGCCGCAGCGTGCCGTACTTCCCTTTGGTCGGCCTGGTAATGGGCGTTTTTATGGGTGCGGTAAATTACGGCCTGTATTATCTGCACACACCTGATTTAATGCGTGCAGTGATGCTGGTGCTGGCGGAGCTGATTATTATCGGTGCGTTGATGTATGACGGCTTTATGGATACCTCCGACGGTGTTTTCAGCGCCCGTGACCGCGAGCGTATGCTGGAAATCATGAAGGACAGCCACGTAGGCTCTAATGCCGTTATCGCACTTGTCTGCCTCGTGCTGCTGAAGGTGGCTGCCTATACTACGCTGCCGCCTGTAAAGCTGTCGTTTGCTTTGGTTGCCGTTTTCGTAGCAACGCGCACCTTTATGGTTACCTACATCGTCAACTACAAGTATGCACGCAAAACCGGTATCGGTCATATGTTTAAGGCCTATGCCAAGCCGATGTACACCTATATTGCCTTTGCGCTCTGCCTGGTGCTTGTTGCAGCCTGCGGTTTGCCGTATCTGTATACGGCAATAGCGGCCTTCGTTATCTGCCAGGGCATTGCGCATTTCCTCAGCGGTCAGCTGGGCGGCCTTACCGGTGATACCTACGGCTTTTTGACGGAATGCGGCGTGGTGGTTTACCTGATGCTCGCAACCTATATAATTTGATATATCTCCCAAGCAATATTTTGCTGAGTACTGGAAGAGATAGAAAGGAAAAATGCTATGCATATAGAAGAAATAATCCAAAAGATTGTGCCTGCGGACAGAGGCTGTATGAAGCTGGCGCAGACACGCTTTGATAATCTGATCAAGCCGGTTGGCAGTCTGGCCAAGCTGGAAGAAATGACCTCGCGCTATTGCGGTATCAAGGGCATCTATGAAAAAGATGATTTAGATTATCCTAAACGCGATTTGCTGGTGTGGTGCGGTATTGAAGAGGCTGCCCAGGCCGAAAAAATTATGCACGCCAAATGGCCGGTGAACGTGCTGGCTGCAGAAACTGGTGCGAAGGCTGTGGCTCTGCTCGTAACCTCGGAGGAGGAGGCTGACGCTCTGGAGGAGGGCGCTGCTCTGGTGCAGGAGCTGGTGCACGAGAAGGGACTGGAGCTGTTGGGCTTCGGTTGCCTTTCCAATCCTGACAATGAGATGGTACGCACTGCTATGGCCGGCGCTCTGCTGCAGGCTGCAGCTATGAAGGTGCCCGTAATGCTGGACGGTGTTGCTGTCTGCAAGGCTGCCAAAAAGGCAGCGGATATGGCACCTGACGTGCTGGATTACTGCTTTGCCGGTCACGTTTCCGCAGAGCCGGGAGCGGAAGAATGCCTGCAGGAGCTGGGGCTTACGGCACCGCTGCGCCTGAACATTCCCGATGGCGCCGGTGAGGGCGCTGCTGTCTGCTTTACGCTGTTCAACGCCGGCATTAAGGCCTACAAGGAAATGGAAACCTTTGAGGAAGCAGGCGTACATGCCGAGATGAAGGAATTTTCTTTAGCAGAGCAATCTAAAAAAGGGGCGAAGGCTTAATGGGTAGAATATATTTAATCCGTCACGGTGAAACGGACAGCAACAAGGGACACCGCTTTCAGGGACGCATCAACATGCCGCTGAACGCCAAAGGTCTGGAGCAGTCCGAGAAGCTGGCTGCCTATATGCGGCATCTGCCGGTTGATAAAATTTACTGCAGCTCAATGCTGCGTGCCTGCATGACGGCAGCACCGCTGGCTATGAGTAAAAATATGTCCTATCAGCCGCTGGATTTGCTGCAAGAGGTAAGCTTCGGTGCCTGGGAGGGCCTGGAGTATGCGGAAATCAGCCGCCGCTGGCCTAAGGAGATGGATGATTTCCTGACGCGTCCGGGCGAATGGATTCCGCCGCAGGGCGAAAGCTTTCATGATGTAGCGCGTCGCTGTCAGGCGGCCTTTGACTATATCTTCGAGCGTGAAGGCCACGAGAAGAATATCGCGATTGTATCGCATGGCGGTATTATCCGCGTGCAGCTGTGCCTGCTTTTGGGTATACCGCTGAATAATCTGTGGAAGCTGAGTGTGCATAATGTTTCTGTCAGCACGCTGAATGACTGGCAGGGCAATATTATTGCGGAAACCATTAATGACGCTCACTTTGCCAGAGAGCAGGGAAAATCTGTAAACTGGCTGCATAAATAAAAAGTCATAATTCAAAACCGCGCAGAGCTGAAAAGCTGTCGCGGTTTTTTTGCGGCGCGTATATTGAAACAGAAAAATCTGATACTTGCTGATATAAAGTTTACTGTATTTAACCGTCATACCAACGGAATTGCATTTTCGGCAAATACTGTAAGCAAGCGGGTTTGATAAGCTAAAATATATGTGAAAAGTTTCTTATTAAAGAATTTACGCATTTTTGATAAACTAAGATTGACTTTTGCAGGCGCTTACTATATACTGTAAGTGGTGTATCTCAGTGGTCCGTTTAAGTTCCTAACTTCTTCTATCATAGATGACATGGGGAAGCCAAGGTAAACATCTTAATGCGTTCTTTGGGGTATGTTCTATCTATGATTAGGAGTGATTAAACAATGAAAGAAGACAAGACTTTAACCTGCTGCGAGTGCGGCAACGAATTCGTATTCACCGCTTCCGAGCAAGAGTTCTACGAAGAAAAAGGCTTCACTAACGAACCGCGCCGTTGCCCGGCTTGCCGTCAAGCACGCAAACAACGCATGGGCGTACAAAACGACCGTCCGCAACGCGAAATGTTCCCCGCAGTTTGCGCTGAATGCGGTAAAGAGACCATGGTACCGTTCAAACCCAGCGATCGTCCGGTTTACTGCCGCGAATGCTTCAACGCACGTAAACACTAATTAGACGCTTGAAGTAACAAATTCAGGTACAGCTTAGGCTGTACCTGTTTTTTATTAGCCAATCATAGAAAAAACGAAAGTTATTTTACATAAAAGTGCTTATATGCTATACTTTTTACAATATCAATTATTCGAAGCAAGGGAGCTTTATGGCACGTATTATAGACAGTGATTTTCTGCACCGCGCGCTGCTGCATTTTTATGGCTACAGCAGCTTCCGCACAGGGCAGGAAGAAATTATAAGTGAAATATTACATGGACAGCCTGTTTTAGCAGTGCTGCCTACGGGTGCAGGCAAGAGCATCTGCTTTCAGCTGCCTTCGCTGCTGCTGAAGGGCGTGACGCTGGTCATCTCACCGTTGATATCGCTGATGAAGGATCAGGCGGAGGCGCTGACGGCTCGCGGTATTCCGGCCGCTTATCTTGACAGCAGCATGAGCAGCAACGAATACGGCAGAGTTTTGCACGCTGCGCTCAACAAGCAATGCAAGTTTTTGTACGTGGCGCCGGAGCGATTGGTCAACCAGCAGTTTATTGATTTCGCCCGCAAGGCTTATATTACCATGGTGGCAGTGGACGAGGCGCACTGCGTATCGCAATGGGGACACAGCTTCCGCAAGGAGTATTATAATATCCCCGATTTTATTCAGGCCTTGCCGACGAAGCCGCTGGTGGCAGCCTTTACTGCGACGGCTACGCCGGATGTGCGCCGTGATATTATCAAGCGCCTGGGCATTCCGGAGGCTAAAATTGTGGTGACGGGCTTTGACAGGCCTAACCTGCATTTTGCCGTGCAGCGCACGCAGGATAAGGAGCGCTCGCTGCTGGAGTTTATGCGTAAGCATAAAAAGGATTGCGGCGTTGTTTACTGTGCTACGCGCAATAAGGTGGAAAGCGTGACGCAGCTTTTGCGTCGGCAGGGCTTCAGCGCCTTGCGCTATCATGCGGGCCTGACACCGGAGGAGCGGCGTGAAAATCAGAATGCCTTCGTCGGCGGCAGTGTACCGCTGATTGTAGCAACAAATGCTTTTGGTATGGGTATTGATAAGCCTGATGTGCGCTTTGTGGTGCATTATAATATGCCCAAGGATATCGAAAGCTACTATCAGGAGGCAGGACGCGCAGGGCGTGACGGCCTGCCTGCGGAATGTCTGCTGCTTTATGATAAGGCGGATATTGCGGTCAATACCTATCTTATCGGGCATGACCAGCCGGATCTGACCTGGAAGGAGCACGAGCTGCAGCTGCTGAGTAAAATGACCAATTATTGCAATACGTCCATGTGCCTGCGCAAGGTACTGCTGGAATATTTCGGAGAAAAAACAACGTCGCAGTGCAACAATTGCGGCAACTGCGACGTGAATAAGAACGCTTCGTGGCGTAAGTTTTTGAAGTTTTAATTTTTAGTCGATATCAATAGTATTGCCCGGTTTTACAATGAGCACCTTGCTGTCGGTTTCGTCCTCAACAGCTGCCTTGAAGGCTTCCACATCCTGAGCGATGGGCGGCCAGGTGTTGTAATGTACGGGAATAACGTATTTTGCCTGCAGCAGCTTGCATGCGATAAGTGCATCATTGGGGTCCATAGTGAAGTTGCCGCCGATAGGAAGCACTGCGTATTCAAAAGCATCGAGCTTGGGCAGCAGCTGCATATCGCTGAAGAGTGCGGTGTCACCGGCGAAGTACAGCTTAGTGCCGTAAAAATCAA
>OLOS01001373.1_pt1 | contig 20222 bp, 18 predicted proteins | sample 1672631 | NCBI WGS metagenome assembly OLOS01 (sample SAMEA3136707, study PRJEB25190) | human gut metagenome | biome: human gut; feature: human-associated habitat; material: faeces | place: Austria | collected 2013 | reverse complement strand
CGCCTGCTTCTGGTCCGCCGCATCCTTCCTGCTCCCCTTCGACGGAGTTCTGGTGCTTTCCTACTCCTACGGCTACTTCAAAACCACGGATATGCTTAAATGCGGCGTTCTGCCCTACCTTATCCTCATTCCGGGAACCGCCTTCCTTATCCCTGCAATCTGCCGCCTGTTCGGCATCGGCTAAGCCGCAAACGCCCCGCCGTTTATATATAAATAATCATTCACTTACTTATCGAAAGGAGAAATTTCTTTGGGCATTGCAAGTTTTAACGAATTAGAGAAAAAAGTAATCGACTCCAAAAGAAAATTCCGCGTCGCCGTTGCAAACGCATGCGACAGTCACTCCATCGAAGCTATTATGCTTGCCGTGGATAAGGGCTTTGCGGAGCCTGTTCTGGTCGGCGACAAGGATGCTATCGTAAAAATCCTTGGCGAAATGGGCAGAACCGTTCCGGAAGAGAACATCTATGACCGCCCCGATGTAACCGAAGCGGTTGCAAAGGCTGTCGAGCTTGTCAGAGAGGGCAAAGCAGACTTCCTCATGAAAGGCAAGCTTGATACCTCCGCACTGCTGAAGGGCGTTGTAAAATCCGGCACCGGCCTTAACGACGGCAACCTGATGAGCGCGCTTTTCATCGCGGCAATTCCCGGCTGCCGCAAGCTTGTTGCGGTTGTTGACGGCGGTATGCTCACCTACCCCAGCCTTGAACAGAAAAAAGCCCTTATCAACAACACCGTGCATGCGTTCCACTGCCTTGGCTGCGAAAACCCGAAGGTCGGCGTGCTTGCCTGTATCGAAAAGGTCAACCCCAAAATGCCCGAAACCGTCGAGGCTGCCGAGCTTAAACGCATGAACGAGGAAGGCGAAATCACCGGCTGCTTCGTGGAAGGGCCTATCTCCTACGACTGCGCCATGAGCCCCGCCTCCGCAAAAAAGAAAAACTTCAACAGCCCCGCCGCCGGCGACTGCGACATTCTCATTGCGCCGAACATCCACGCCGCAAACATCCTTTCCAAAGCGCTTACCGTAACCTGCAAAGCCGAATCCGCCGGCTGTATCATCGGCGCAAAATGCCCGGTTGTTATCTCCAGCCGCGGTTCTTCCCCCGAAGAAAAATGCAACTCCATAATGCTTGCCGCCGCAGTTGTTCTGGGCGAATAATCTAAGAAAAGGAGCGATATTTTGAGCTATAAACTTCTTATTCTCAACCTTGGCGGAACTTCCTCCAAAGTTTCCATCTACGAAGACGAAACTCTTATCGTAACAAAGTCCCTGCTCCACTCCGCAAAGGATATGGAGGAGCATCCTCTCTCCAAAGACCAGGTGCAGTACAGAAAAGACATTGTTAAGGACTTTCTGGCAATGAACGGCTACACCGTGGACGATTTTGACGCAATGGTGCTTCGCGCGCCGCCCTTCCGCGTCAAAAAAGGCGGTACTTACCTTGTTGAAGGCAAATGCCGCGAGATTATTATGGACTATTATCATCCGGATGACCCGCCGATTCACGGAAACAGAATCGTTCTTCCCGTTATCGACGCTCTGCTTGAGGGCAGAAAGACCCCCATCTACCTTGTTGACCCGGATATGGTGGACGAGTTCCCCGAAATTGCCCATGTTTCCGGCATTCCCGGCATCGCCCGCAACCCCAGTATCCATTATCTTAACCAAAAAGCCGTTGCCCGCAAATACGCTTCCGACATCGGCAAAAAATACGAAGAGCTTCGCCTTATCGTCTGCCACATGGGCGGCGGCATGAGCATCGGTGCTCACGAATACGGCCGTGCCATCGACTCCAATGAGGGCAGCGAGGGCTGGGGTCCTTTCTCTGCCGACCGCGCAGGCACCGTTGCCACCGGAACTATGCTTCACATTTGCTATGACCTCGGTCTGACCAAAGAGGAAGCGCACAAAATGGTTCGCGGCAATGCCGGACTGAAGGGTCTGCTCGGAACCGTCGACCTTCGCGAAGTCGAAAAACGTATTGACGAAGGCGACAAAAAGGCGGAGCTTGTTTTCAGCGCCCTTGCGTTCCAGCTTGCGAAGGAAATCGGCAGCTGCTACGCGGTTCTCTGCGGCAAGGTTGACGCTATCCTCTTCACCGGCGGCATGGCAAACAGTAAGCGCCTGATTGCCGAAATCAAAAAGTACGTCGGCAGCTTTGCTCCCTTTGCGCTTTACCCCGGCGAGATGGAGCAGGAAGCTCTTGCTCTCGGCACCCTCCGTGTGCTTCGCGGCGAGGAAAAGCCGGTAATTATGGAATAAAAAAATTAAAGACAAATCATATGAACTATGATATTATTTAATGGAGGTATAACAATGGCTAATGAAAAAGTTGACGCTCTTGTGGCAAAAGCAAGAGCCGCACAGGCAATCGCTGCAAATTACACTCAGGAACAGGTTGACGACATGGTTAAAGTAGTCGCCCACAAGGTTTGGGACGACAGAGAGAATCTTGCCAAAATCGCACACGAGGATACCGGCAAAGGCACCTATGACTTCAAAATGGCAAAGCTTCGCGGAACCATTTCCGGCACTTATATGTACCTCAAAGGCAGAAAATCCGTCGGTCTTATCGAGCATGACGAAGAAAAGAAGCTTTGGAAGTACGCAAAACCCGTCGGCGTTCTTGCCTGCATCTGCCCTGTAACCAACCCCGCCGCAACTCCTATCGGCAACGGCCTTAATGTCCTCAAAACCAGAAACGCTATGATTGTTTCTCCTCATCCCGGTGCAAAGGGCGCAACCCAATATACCGTTGACGTGATGCGCGAGGCTCTTAAAGAGCACGGCTATCCCGAAGACCTTATCCAGATGGTTCCCGCTCCTACCATGCAGGACACCACCGACCTTATGTCCGCCGTTGACCTTATTGTTGCTACCGGCGGTCCCAGCATCGTAAAGGCTGCACTTTCCAGCGGCAAACCCTCCCTCGGCGTTGGCGCAGGCAATGCACAGTGCATCATCGACGAAGGATTCGATGATGTTAAATCCGTTGTTGACCAGATTATCCCCACCCGTATGATCGACTTCGGTATGCCCTGCACCGGCGAACAGACCCTGCATTGCCCCGCTTCCAAAGCTGAAGAAGTTATTGCAGAGTACAAAGCAAACGGCGCTTATTATATCGACGACCCGGAACAGCTCCAGAAGCTGCGCGAAACCATCTTCATAGGCGGCGCTATCAACCGTGCCGTTGTTGGTCAGCGTGCTCACAAGGTCTGCGAGCTTGCCGGAATCGAAATTCCGGAGGATACCACCATTCTGCTGCTTAAAGTCGATGCCTGCGGCAAAGACGATGTTCTTGCAAAAGAAATTCTCTTCCCCACCACCAGACTTTATGTTTACGATAAATTCGAGGAAGCCCTTGAGAGAGCAAAAACCAACCTCCTTATGGAAGGTGCAGGACACTCCAGCTGCCTTTGGAGCAACAACCCCGAGCACATTAACCTTGCCGCTCTTACCCTTCCCGCAGGCCGCGTAATGGTAAATCAGCCTGCAACCTGCGGCAGCGGCCGTCAGAACAACGGTCTGCCCCAGACTGTTTCCCTCGGCTGCGGCTATTGGGGCGGCAACAGCGTTTACGAGAATGTAAACTACAAGCAGATGATGAACTTCACCTTTGTTTCCGAGCTTATCACCGACAGAAAAGTCCTCACCCCCGAAGAGATTATGGCAGACTGATTTTTCAGTCACCGCCGCATGAAATGACATAAAAAAGAGCATATCGGCGGAGCGTACAATTTCCACAAACGAAATTTGAATACGTCTTTCCATCGATATGCTCTTTTCAGATAGGCACAAATCAAAGAATTGTAAAGGAGTTGCCAGTTATGGACGATACGTTAAGAAACGGCATTTTATCTGTAATATCGAATTACAGCAAACAAACCGGCTTTGCCTGCGTGTTCTGCCCAACCTATAACGAACCGCAGGAACGGGACAGCATCGCAAAATCGAACTGCAACCTTTGCAATCTTATACAGAGCAGCCCGGAGGGAGGGCTTGCCTGCGTAAAGCAGCGCAAAGCAGTGGTTGAGCGTTCCTTTAAGGAATATAATTACCAAATAGTCAACTGCCACGCCGGGCTTATTGAATGGGTCGTGCCTGTTTTCTATACCGGCATCCCGGTTGGGTATTTTGCCTCCGGGTTCGTGTTCACCGATGAACTGAACATTCTCAAAATTGAAAAACGCCAAAACATTTTTGTAAACCGCTTTCATTTAACTCCCATAGAAACGGAAGCGGCACTTACAAATCAAATGGTCGCGCCGAAGGAAGACATTGTTCCTTTGGCGGAGCTGCTTTTCTCCCTTGCGCGGCTGAACATTCCTTCCGGACGCAGTACCGCCCGAAAAGAAATTCCGCAAAACGAAATTGCCGCGAACAAATCCATTGCGCCGGACGCTGCCGCAGGCGGCGATCTGCCTGATTCCGTTCCGCTTTCCTATTACATCTGCAATGACAAAATGAGCAAAAAGCAGCTTGAAACATTTTGGAAAGGCGTCGAAACCCTTGCAAACGACGTTTTTATGAACTCCATGTCCGGCAATTTTGCAAAAAGCCAACGCAAATTTATAGAAATAATGCAGCTTGCCTATAACGAAACCAGCGTACAATACGCCAAAGTTGCCGCGGAAATGCTGCTGCATATAATCTACCTAAAGTTCTACAACAAGGACCTTTACGACACTCGTTTTTACCGCCTTAATTTTGAAATGGCGAATAAGCTTATGGCAGCAAGCAGCATTGAGGAGGTCGAAAGCATTTCTGACGAAGCGTTCCGCTCCATTTTCCTTTTCTTCAATGTCGAGGGCAACCACGGCGAGCGCAAAACCATTTCGCCGCTCATCATAAAGTACCTTGAGGAAAACTACAAAAACGAAATTAAGATAAGCAACATCGAAAAAATCACATATATGACCTCCGCCTACGCAAGTAGGCTGTTCAAAAAAGAAACCAGTCTTACCACCAAGACCTGCCTTATAAACATCCGCATGAAGCACGCCCAAGAGCTGCTGCTCAACACCGATATGCCCATCAAGGACATTGCCGCAGAGGTCGGCTACACGGACATCCGCGGATTTTACAAAATGTTCTCGCAGCATTTCGGCATAACCTGCTCCGAAATGCGCGAAAACCGCGTGGAGGGCGTAAAGCAGCCATAAGAAGCATTCTCACTCCCTACAACATATCAAAGCCATCGGTTGAACCGGTGGGGGTTCTTGCCTCTAAAGAGCCAGCAAAGCGGAGGAACACAATTTTGCGTTCCTCCGCTTTTTATTACTTTGCCCTATCTCAAAGTCCTATTCTGTTCATGAATATATCGTAGCTGTTCACGCTTTCCTCATCCGCTTTTGCCAACTGCTTCAAACTGCGAAGCCTTTTCGGAACGAGCTTTATATTCACAAAAAAGCGCAAAATCCACGCCGCAGGAAGCAGCCAGCGCCGTCCTTTTAGAAAAGTATAGCGCTGCTCAATTTCATCCGCAGACGGAAACAACATTCTCAAAAGCAATTTCCCTTTTGCGGAATTTTTCTCGTCAGCATTACGAAGCTCCACCACCGAATGATCGCGTATGTGACCGAAAAGGTCGGAATCCAGCGTATACTCGAGCAGCATGCTCAAAGCCTCCTCATCCGCCTCCGGAAGTGAGCACGAGGTTTCCACTCCGAGCCAGTCGCGGCACGCATTCATTACAGTATGAAAAAATTCTGTCAGTTTCAGTATTTCAAGCTCTTCCGCTATGCCTGCCCAGTCAAGCTCGACATCATATTTTTGAATTTGCAGCGCAATATCAACGTACATCCGCAATCCTGCTCCGCCGCCGTACAAATGCTTTGCCAAATGGCAGACGGTGTAAATAAAATGGAAGTTTTTGTCCGGTGCAAAGCGCAGCCCCTCGTCCGGCACGGCGTGCTGCCACCCATTGCAGAAATATTTCTGCAAATCCGCTCTGCCGTCAAGGTTGCCATCCATCAGGTTGGTGTGGATCTCATAATACTCCGCACCTTTTATATAGGAAAATGTCGGTTCCCAGTCGTGCTCAACCGCATATCCAAGCGACTTCATAAGCTCGTGCGTTCTTTGGCGGTCATGGGGGTGAATCAGTATGTCAATGTCGCCGAAGGTGCGCATTTCCGGCGCAGGCCAAAGTCGCCGCAGGTAGTAACCCTTCACCGGCATATGCTCAATTCCGTTTGCGGAAAGCGTTGCCGAAAGCTCCTCAAAATCCGCGATGCGGTTCACGCTTCCCACAACGGCGGCATAAAAGACCGAGTCCAGCCTTTTTGCAAGCGCGGCATCTCCGCAGAAAATTTTCCACTTTTTATTTTCATATGCCAGCACCGGCAGCATATTTTGCTGCGCGGCGCAGTGCCAAAGCTCCGTGGCAGCCCATTCGCCACAGCTCTCGGGTTGCTCCCCGCTTATAAAGCTCCGCGCCAGTGCAATAAATTGAGAATTTAACATAGTGTGTCCTTATTTGAGGTGCAAAATGAGCAGACCTTTGTTCCAAGCGCGTTTTACAAAACGTGCCGCCGCCTGCAAAGCAAAAATTACACCATATTTTATATCAATCAGCAGCAAACATGTGCTCCCGCCGCCATTTTCAAGGCAATTCAACTCCTTGATTTGCTTTTTATACAGCTCCGCACGCGTAAAGCGTGTTCCCCAGTGCAACAAATCGGTTTTTATAGTTCCGTCCTTTGTCTTTGCCTCGCCTTTAGGAAAGTTCAACCGCATTTTGCCCTCATACTCCCAGTAGCACAAAATCGCCTGCAAATCATGCGGAATCGGCTTGCAGTGGTTCACTGCCATGGAAAGCGCCACGACAGGTTCATCTCCCGGCGTGGCAAATTTGCCCCTGAATTTGTATTCCGTATATTCTTCGGCGAACCTTTTTGCATCGTCCAAAACCAGCTTTGCCTTTTCGGTTTTGCGTATGTAATATATTCCGCCGTGCAAGCCCACAACATAATCCACTTTTGCCCGAAGCTCGCCAAGATTTTCGTATTCAAACCAGCCGGTTTTGTCATCAAGAGGCAAAACCCTTCCGAAGCAGCAAAAATCATCCGCTTCTTCAAACAGCCCAAACAACCTGTTCAAATCGCCGTATGCAATACAGTCTGAATCAATGAAAATGTTTATGTCATAAGGCAACCTATCGAACACCTCAAGCTTGTCAAGGTAGCTTCTGTGCGCATTAGGAATTATCCTCACGTCATCAAACCCACTGGTGTACTCGTTTTCACGGTCACAAAGGATCGCAAACGGCAGCGGATTTTTGGTAAAATGCCTGTATGAACGCAAAAGATTGTGCGCCATTTTGTAGTACTGCTCATCGCCTGTGGCGATGGTGAAAAAGCCGTGTATCATAATTATTTCCGCCTAAGGTTGTTCTACAACCGGGGTGTTTAAACGTATATTTCCCCAATGCATATAGTCCCATTCTATATCGGATTTTTCAACAAACATTTTTCTAAACCCGAGTCCTACTACCCAATCTATGTTTTTGCATGTTCCAAACTCATTTTTAGAAAAAAGCACAAAATTTGAAGAATAATCTCCCGGCAGCAAATTGCTAATATTGAATTTAAGTATAAGGCTCTGTTCTCCTAAATTATTACCAATGGGCAATTTTTCAGAAATTGATGTTCCCACAATCGTTCCTGCCAGTGTTTTAATTTCCATTCTAAATTCAATATTGTCATATACCTTTTTACATCTTGTGGTTAGTTTAATAACCAGTTCATCATCTTTGAAGTTACACGAAGTACAGCGCACTCCTTCTAATGTGCAGTACTCTGCTGCCTGTATTCTAATGCCGTCATCGGTAATCCAACCCGGGCGTTTGCGGTCTGAGCAATCTATAAATGGAGCATTATCAGATTTAACATCTTCATATATCTCTATCGCCTTCTCCACATCGCCGTCAAACACGAGTTTGCCGTGGTCGAGCACGATGCAGCGGGTGCAAAGCTGGCGGATGGTGTTCATATTATGGCTGACATAAAGGACTGTTCTGCCTTCGGAGTTCGCCGCATCACCCATTTTGCCGAGGCATTTCTGCTGGAACTTCATGTCGCCGACGGCGAGCACCTCGTCCATAATCATTATCTCGCTGTCAAGGTGCGCCGCCACCGCAAAGGCAAGCTTGACATACATTCCGCTGGAATAACGTTTTACAGGCGTGTCGATGAACTTTTCCATCTCGGCAAATTCAACTATTTGGTCGAACTTTCTGTCGATTTCCGCCTTCGTCATACCAAGGATCGCACCGTTCATGTAAACATTCTCGCGGCCGGTCAGCTCCGGGTGAAAGCCCGTGCCCACTTCAAGCATGGACGCGACCCTGCCGTTATATGAAATCGTTCCCTTCGTCGGCGCGGTAACGCGCGAAAGCAGCTTCAGCAGCGTGGATTTTCCCGCACCGTTATGTCCGATTATGCCAAGGGCTTCGCCTTTTTTCACGGTGAACGAAATATCGTCAAGTGCCAAAAAACGTTCGCCCGTATGCGCGGCAGCGTCGGAGCCGATTTTGCTGTTCGGATCTTCCTTGCCCTTTATACGCGCCATCCAACTCTGCAAATCGCCGCGGAGCGTTCCGCCGCCAATGGCGCCAAGGCGGTATTCTTTTGATATATGATCAATTTTTATTGCAATTTCATCCATATATCCACCTCAAACCGTATCCATAAATGTTTTTTCAACATGGCTGAACAGCACAACGCCGATAAAAAGCAGCACCAAAGTCGTTCCCCAGCTGATAAAATAGAAATTCCACTCTATTATACCCGTTCCGAGATAGGCATAGCGAAACAGATTCACGACCGGCGAAATCGGATTGCACATATACAGCGCGTGCCATTTTCCACCGGGCGCGAACGCGCCGAAGCGGAACATATCGTATGCAATGGGCGAAGCGTACATCCAAAGCTGCGTTCCGAAGCCCACAAGCATTGCAAGGTCACGGTACTTTGTCGTCAGTGCCGAAATTATAATTCCGCACCCAAGGCTGAGCATCGCAAGCTGAAGCACCGCAAGCGGAGTCATCAAAATCCACAGATTCGGACGAACGCCCTGATTTGTGATCGCATAATAAACTAAGAACAGAACCATAAAAGTATACTGTATCGCAAGGCTGATAAGCTCGGAAAATACAGTCGAAATCGACATTACCAGGCGCGGAAAATACACCTTCCCCATGGTTGCACTGTTCGCGACGAAGGTGTTCGCCGTCTGCGTAAGGCAATTTGAAAAGTACGTCCACAAAATCGTTCCCGAAAGGTAAAATATGAATGACGGCACATTGCCCGGCGCAAGCCCCGCTATGTTGCCAAACACCAGCGTAAACACAACAGTTGTCAATAGCGGCTGAATTATCGCCCACGCCGGCCCAAGGATTGTTTGTTTATACTTTGAAACGAAGTTTCTTTTTACGAAAAGAAAAATCAAATCGCGGTAAGCAAAAACTTCTTTAAGATGCAGATCAAACCAGCCGTTTTTAGGCTTTATGACCGTTGTGAAATGTTGGTTGTCCATAATCTCTCCTTCGTACTCAAAATAGAGAATAGAGCCTTTGCATTATACGCTCATTTGCAGCGTCAAAATCCTGATGCTCAAGCGCTTTTTTGAATTTTTCGCGCAGCTCCGAATGCTCGATGAGCACGCGAATGCCACCTGCGATGCTCGAAGCATCCGTGTCGCAGAGCATGCCGTCACAGCCGTCGTTTATCTGTTCGCGCGCGGCATTTTTTGTTGCAAGAATAGGTTTTGCTAAAATCCGTGCTTCCATTACGGTGACGCAATGTCCCTCAAACCGACTTGGCTGAACATATAAATCAGCCATACGAATATACGGATATGGGTTAGACCGCATACCAAGGAGCATAACATATTCTTCAAGGTGGAGCTTCGCAATTTGCTCACGCAGGGCATCTTCCTCCGGGCCGCCGCCGACTATCCACCAGCGTATATTCGTAAATCCGGCGCTAACAAGCTCACCGCAGGCGGAAGCTGCAATATCCATGCCCTTTGCCTCCGAAAGCCGTCCGCAGGAAACTATGTTGAAGCGTTCTTTGGGGAACTTCGTTTCCGGCTCTTCGGTGCTCATGCGCTTTATGCGTTCAATATCTATAAGGTTATTAACTGCAACAATTTTTTCGGCGTACTGCGGGCGGTATTTTTTCAGCTTTTCCGCAAGCAGCTCCGATACCGCAATGATTTTCTCCGCTTTTTTATAGCCGTATGTATCGTGGTATTCGCGGCGCATTGCTCCGTGGTGGTAGAACATCAGGAATTTATCCGCATTAACAGCGCGCACAGCGGTTTCCGCCACGCGATCGCTGTAAATTATCGCCGTGTCGAAATGCTCTTCGCCAAGCTGTTTCTTCACATATGCGGCATAAAGCCGCGCCTCCGGCGCGCGCAGAAAAGCGCAAAGCGCCTTCCATATAAACCGGCGAAGCTTTGTGGCGTGCTGTGGTTCTTCCATCAGGTTGTACATTCTTTTGTACTTATACGCTTCGCCGAATGTAACCGGGTGCTGCCTGTCCGCAACGATAAGTCTGCACTCCGGCGGCATCCTGTCCGCCAAGTCCAAAGAACCCCGCAAAACAAGACAAGTCACATCGTATTTTTCACAGTCAATGCGATTGAGCAAATTCACCAGCGCAGATTCAATACCGCCTATCCACAGTGCTTCTGTAATAAAAATGAGTTTCCTTTTCACTTTTCAAACCCGCTTTTTTCAGGCAAAATCATTTCAAACGCCTTCCGAAGACGCTTAGAAATGCTCGCAAAATCAACATCCTTCTCCGGGTCGTTTATGCAAAGCATATCATGGCTTTGCCCGCAAATAATTCCGCACAGCTCGTCCACCGTATTTTCATCCGCACAGGACACAACATTGTCCGTATTAAACGGTGCAAACCTTCCGCTTGCTGCCTGCCACCAAAGGCACACCCACTGGTTCACATCCTCCGCACTGCGGAAGCGATGCTCCGTTGTACGCCGCAAAAGCTCCGGCTCCGCGTTCCAAACCTCTTCAAATGTACTTTTAAGGTACGCCGCCGGAGCGTGAAGGTTCTTAAATCCCGTAAAGTAGTTTGGGAACAGCTTTTCCGCTGCTAATGTGCGAACATTGTCCTGCCAGCGGTACGCTTTGTTTCTGTATTTATTTCCGAACTTCGCGACCTGCGTTTTTTTGTCAAAGTGAGCGTTTATAACACCGAGATTGTTCACCGCAGCGTGCTGCCAAATTCCGATATTGCCCACAAGCTCGATGGGATATTCTCCGCCATAGGTGCACGGCAGCCCGTCGCGGAAGAAATTTTCCTGTTTCACCGCCCGAATCAGGAACATATCATCGTTGAAATAGACAAAATGCTCCGCAAGCCCCGGTATTCGGTGAATATTCATCTCAATAGCGTGGGAACTGAATGTAGGCAGCGCCTCCGGCGGCATAAAGTCCGAATGCTTCACAAGGTGAAGCTTCGGGTGCTCGGTATTAAGGAATTCCGGCACCTGACCGCAGGTGACAAAGTGAATTTTTCTCACCCACGGAGCGAATCTTTCCACTGCGCGGAACCAGTACGGCAGCAGCCCCCAGTCGCGGAAGCGGTTGGCGGAATTGCTGTCATCCAAAGCTTTCCCCTGATACTTTGCTTTTTCAGCCTGCCATGCAGGGTCGCTTCCGTCCACCCACAAAACCACAAAATCTATATCCATAAGTTAGAAGCTCCTTAAGTAATCTTTTTGCCAATATACGGAACCTTCCGAATAAGATATGTAACAGCGAGGCTTGCAAGGTATATGCAAATCACCCTGACAACCTGAAGCGAACCCGGCATAAGCTCATTTACGATTGCGTGCACGCAGTATACGCCGAAGCCCATTTCCGTCAGGAACGCAAATATCTTCACCGTCTTTTCGGAATACTCAATCCGCGAAAGCCTTTTTATGAAGAACAGATAAATTGCAGATGAGAAAATCACTACATTCGGCTTCATATACTGCTTCACAAAGTCGGTATCGCGAAGCTCCGGTGAAACAAGCGCTTCCGCCGCAACCGTTCCTACCAACATCACAGCACCGACTGCATATATCGCAATTTCCCACCGCTTTGAAATTTTATCCTTGATATGCCACAATAAATATCCAAGCATAAAATAGCCCACATACCCAGTCAGCATATCAAGATTAAATTTTTCCGCAAAGCTCCGAATCACACCGCCGATTTTCGGCAAATATATCAGATATTCAAATGTGACATTCAGCGCTGCAAACAAAATTAAGAAGTAAATCAGCAGTTCGTCATTTTCCGCTATTTTACGCAGAAACGGCGTAATTAAATAAAGCCCTATAAGCGTATAAAGATACCAAAAGTGATACGGTCCTTCAATAAACTGTGACAGCACACCGAATGTATTCAGCCCGTCGTAGCTTCCTGTAAGCTTGTAGTAAACCGTATACACAGCCGACCAAAGCAGAAACGCCACTGCTATATGCGGAACATATTTCGTCAAAATTTTCTTAAGTGAAACATTTCTGCCCGGGTCTAAAAAGAACCTGCCCGAAATCATAAAGAAAACCGGAACGCACCAAACAAGCGCCGCCACTATAACATGCCGCGAAAACGAAATATTCGCTATACTTATATCCGTATGCCCTCCGCTATGTATTGCTATCACCGCAAGGATAGCAAGCAGCCGCAAAATATCAAGTTCTGTTTGGCGCTTTGTGCTTTGCATTTCAGCCTTCCTTTCTGCTTTTGCCGACCAAGAACGGGCAAAACTTATTCACTGTAAATATAAGTGCGGCTTCCACTGCCGCAATCAGCGCAAATGTGCCGATAATCCACAGAATGCTTGCGCTTTTTGGAATTGTGTACAGCACAAGCTGGTGCGTTCCCATAATTGTAAGCGCATTTTCGCCGACAAGGCTCAGTGCCCTGCAATTAAGTACACGGGCAATTCCCATAACAAAGTAAGCTCCGCAAATTCCGCTTATAATATAAAGCAGAGGGCTTTTCAGCGTTCCGTCATAAAAGCTGCTGCCAAGAGAAAACCTGAAGCATACCGCAGAACCGGCAGCCGCGAGCAGGAACGCCGCTCCGACCTTCCACCATGTGAACTTCGTCAGATATTCTTTGAGCAAGCTCCCTGCAAACATAAATACAAAGCCCAGCGCTCCGCGGAAAAGCAGCACCCATACGTGCCCTTCCGGCAAATGCGGCAGTACCGCAAGCAGCAGCACCGAAATTATACTCCAAACAGCTTTATTCGGGTACAAAATATACAAATAGTAAATCATCGCTGCAAGGAACATCGCCGGAAAAAACCAGTTTGCTCCCACGTTGCAGCGAACCGTTGCCGTAAGGTAAAGCCCATCGGCTATTGACACCGCCCCAAGCACAAAGTGCTTGTACAGAATAGCAAGTGTTTCAAAGAAGATATACGGCACAAGCAGGGTGTACGCGCGGTGCAGGAGATATTTGCCAAAGCCGGAATTATGCCATTTTTTACATTTAGGAGTGTTCCGGACAGAATGAAAAATGCCGGCATGTGAAACGAGTCCATAAATTCCTGTGCAAGTGTGTATGGAATAATGTCATACCCGGGGTTTGCACCGTTCAGAATGTGCCCAAGCACAACCATGGCAATCAGTATGGCGCGGGTAGAATCTATGTAAGCAATGCGGGGGTTCATATCATTTATGCACCGCCTTTTGCTTTTTTATATATTCGGCTGCTTTTCACCGCAACCGCAATCCTGTGTCTTAGCTGCGTCTTTTTGTTGTGAATATAAAGCGCAAGCGGTTTCGGCATACAGATTTGCTGATAGTATTTGCTGTTTTTTTGTTCACCCAATATTTGCTTTGCTTCTTTAAGTGAAGCGTAATATAGTCTTTGCGTAAGCAGCATTTTATACAGCTCCAAAATAACGCTTTCTCCGCCAAGATTTTTTGCCGCCGCTTCAAACGGAGCCATATATTTCGTCAAATCGTCTATTCTTTCAAGGCGGCGGAACGCGTTCTTCTCATTTTCCGCCTGTTTATATCTGTATATTGCTTTTGGAACGCAGTAAATATTTTCGCAATGCGCAAGAAGTTCGAGTACAAACAAAAAGTCCTCCATAAGTATCATATCCTTATGAAAAGCTATTTTGTGCTCAACAATTATATCTTTGCGGCAAAACTTGTTCCAAACCGGAGTAAGCGAATTGCATTCATAAAATTCTTTTAAGTGCGATTTAAGCTGTTCGAGCAAAATTGCGCCATCATACGGCGGAACAAGGCTTTCTCTGCGGTAAACTTTGCCCTTGTGGTAAAAGTCAAAGCTCATTCCGAAAATAAGCATATCCGGTTTTTGTTCTTCTGCCACTTTTGCCGCATCCGCAAGGGAGCCTTCGTCCACTGTATCATCTGCATCCACAAACCAAAGATACTCTCCCCGGGCTTCGGCAATCCCGCGATTGCGTGCGGCGGAAACGCCTGCATTTTGCTGATGAACACAGCGTATTTCAGCAAATTTGCCGCTCAATTCGTCGCATAGCGCCGCCGTGCCATCGGTAGAACCATCATCCACAAGAATTATTTCATAGTCATAAAGTCCGGACAACTGAATGCTGCGAACAGTTGATTCAAGCGTGCCGGCACAGTTGTAGGCGGGAATAATTACGCTGAACGTCATTCCTGTACCTCCCAGCAAAAGCGGTAGTTCAAGTAGTTATCAGCCTCATAATCTATCTTTGCACTCAAGTTCGTCTGATAATAATAGAAAAAGGCCAACAGCGCAACGAACAATAGTGCCACAACCCTTTGCCCCTGCGAAAGTGCAATGCGTCTGATTTGGCTTTTTCCGACTAGGGAAATATCCCTTTCCGGATAAAACATCATCGGCAGGTAAAGAATCAGGAACTGGAAATAGTAGTCGGTCAGCCTGCTGAATACATTATCAAATCCGGAAAACATCTGCAATATTGCCGCGGCAATCATAAGGTTGAACAGCTTTGAAAAGTTCTTTCCGGAAAAACCGCGCAAAAACACTCCCGCGGCAATAAGTGCCGCAATCATAATAAAACGTCCGCCGAGACGGTCATTTACCGTGAAAGCGGTTTCATCATAATAAAATTCACTTATGAATGTAACTATTTGATTTCTAAATATAAAAATAAGCACCGCACTGATAACATATGCAGTCATTCTTCGAACGCTCAGCTTGCTCTTTGCAATCCAGTACGCAGGCAAAAATATCAAAGCCGGCGCATGAATACACCCGGCCACCGCTGTCCATAGGACTAACTTCTTCGGATTTTTCTCCATTATTCCTATAAACGCAAACATCAAAACAGCCATTGCCAACGCCTGCTTTATTGCGCTGAACCCGAATACATAGAAGCCGAAGCAGTTCCAAATAAGATAGCTCAGCCACGGCGCGGGGGAATAGCGATATATAACGATTGCTACTGCTATTTCAATGACGATAGCAATAAAAATCAAAAAAATCTGAAAATCTCCGCCCGTAAGAGTAGAAAACAGCTTTTGCAGCCAAAAAAATCCGAAATTTCGCCCTTCGTTAAAAACTTCGTCGCTGAACCACCCTGACTCGGTTATCGTATAGTATCCCCAAGCATATTTCCGCAAATCTCCGGTCAGATACATATACCGCCAGCCGCAAATGAATGTATGCAAAGCCGCCATGAGCGCTATGTATATTCTTTTTTGCTTTCCGTGCTGCGGAAGCAATGCCCCGAAAAGCAAAACTGCCGCAACTACATAGTAGTAAACTCTAACTCCCATTCATTTTCTCCGTGTATTTTTCAATCAAAAATTCTTCCGTATCTCTTGCCAGCTTTACTCCGCTGAAATCCTTTCCGCGCTGTTTTGCCCGCTTTGCATATGCCTGCATAAGCCCCTGCTCGGTCAGCATGCGGCGCACGCCTTCATAAAACGCCTCATCATCATTCGCAGTGACAAGCCCATATTCGCTGTCGCCAAGCAGTTCCCTCATACCGGAAACATCAGTGGTAACAATGGGCTTGCCAAGAATCAAACCTTCCGTTACGAAGGTGCTGAAGCCTTCGTACACAGACGAGCAAACCAGCAAATCCGCCGCATTCATCAAACAGTACGGATTTTCCCGAAAGCCGAGCAGCTTAGCCGACTCCTCTAAATGATTTTCATGAATATAGTTCTCAAGCATGGGGCGTTCCTCGCCCTCGCCGATTATCCAAAGATCGTGGTCAACGCCCTCGTCCAAAAGGCGTCTGTGTGCGGCAAGCGCGCGAATAAAGTTTTTTGGTGCAGACAATCTGCCTACTGCTGCAATGGTCAATTTTCTCTTAGATACATCCGGCGGCAGCGGCTCTGCCGCCTTCGACAAAATTTCTGCATCGTCAACAGTATTGTAAACTACCGCCGTGTGAACTGTACTTCCGTACAATTTCTCAAAGCTCTGCCGGACATTTTCCGACACGCACACTGCGTAGTCATACTTAGCGTAATACTTTTTCGTTGCTGCGGCAAACGCCGCAGAATCACCTATGCGATTCTGCAAATCGCAGTGCACCCACGCCAGCTTCAGCGCGTTTTTGTTCGTCGAACCGGCAATAATTTTCGTTGCACCGCATTCCAAATAGGCAGCCTCGATATCATAATCACCCTTGATATGCAGTGGATAGGTCAACCCAGACGCCGCTTCGGCGCGCATACGAAGTTCGTTGGCGCGGCTTTTCGCCGGATAGCAGTATTTATAGTGAACGCCCGGCGCAAGGTAACTTTCCGCATCCTCGCGGTAAAGCGTTTGTACCGTAATGTCAAATTTGCTTTGATCCATGGCGTTCACGAGATTCCGCAGAACCTTTTCCGCTCCGCCTCCGGAGAGGGATTCGATAAAAAAGATAATCCTAATCACTTTGCTGCCTTTTCTCATAAATCGCATAAACTTTTTGCATAGCTGTATCTGTATCAAATCCGGACTGCCGCATTTGCGCGGCATATTTCTCGGGTGTTTCTCGTTTTGCACTGCAAATCGCGTCTACCCACGCCGATTGGTCGTTCAGCGGCAGCGGTCGAAGCAGGTCTGTCAGGAATACATCCTTTGGCACCTTATCGGATATCACACATGGCAATCCGTTGGATTGCACCTCGATTATGGACAGCGGCATTCCTTCATACAGTGACGGGAAGGCAAAGACATCCATTGCATTCAGGTAATCCGGCATATTACGAACATTTCCTGTCATACGAACATGGTCTTCCAAGTGCAGTTCATGAATCCTTTGTCCAAGCGCAGAGCGATTCTCGCCCTCGCCGAGCAGCAGAAGATATGCCTGCGGCTGCCTTTTCAGAATTTCCGGCATCAAATCCAACAGAAATGCTTGGTTTTTAACCTCAGCAAGATGCCCCGCATGACCAATGATGAACTTGTCATCCAAGCCAAGCCCTTTTCGGAACACTTCGCGCCGTTGTTCATCAAATGCAAAGCCTTGTGTATCAATTCCATTCAAGATCAGCGTTCCCTTCTTCTTAAATGCCTTCTTGCCGTACAGCCGCTCACCCGCTTTTACTCCACAAGCAATATAATCTGTGGCACAAGTAAGGATAAGAAACCGCATAGCCGCTTCGTAAAGTCGCACCTTTATGCTTCTGTGTTCTTCCAACGCCGAATGCGCGTGAGAAACGCGCGCGGGCACCCCATACAGCTTTCCGGCAAGCATTGCCCAGCCGATATTGAACATTGTATGGGCATGAATTACATTATAGTGATATGTGCGAATTAACTTTTTAAGATTTTTCATATAAGCGCAATAGCTGTCGGACGGCTGCGGCAAGTGGAATATCTTGCAGCCGCGTGCTTCAAGCTCCGGCTCATACGCGCCAATATCGTCGCCGAACACAACATAATGAATGATGTACTTTTGTGGGTCAGCATAAAGCCCTATATCCGCCGCAACCTTTTCGGCGCCGCCGATTATGAGTTTTGAAGGAACAATAAGAACCTTTATTTTTTCCAAAGAACTATCCCTTTCGGTGCTGTTTGTAGTTTATCAGCCAATCAATCACCCAGCTTAGCTTCATTTGAACAGGAAGTGCAATTAGCCTGCATTTCCACCCTATCGGTTTGATATTCTCTGCATTGTAAAGCCCACAAATATCCCTGATTTTCTGCCGACGCTGCTTTGATGAATAGTTAAATTTCAGCAGTTCCTTGCTGCTGGAATAGACGCTGCGATATACCATCCACGAAAGCGCTGTTTCGTAGCACCGTGCAGCTTGCGGCGAGTGCTCCTTGAAACGATAAGCCGAATACATTCTGCGGTTGACTTCCATCAACTGCTCTGTCAGGTAAGGGCGGGCTTTGCGGGAAAGCGAGGTATCATTACCAGTATCAATTATATATAATATATCATTTATTGACGCCATCGTTTTTATATTCATTGTGTATTCAAAAAGATATGTTTGATCTTCGCCAATATATAAATCATCTTTGAATTCTAATCGATGTTCATCTATAATATCGTGTTTAAATACTTTATTACACAAAGAGCTAAAAAGGTATTTTTGCAACGCACCCGACACCTGTTTTGCAACGCCTGTTTCCGTGCTTTCGTAAAATTCTCCGGTGCTCCATTCTGCGGATTTATCTCCCAAATTGCAATATCCAAACAGGAGCAAGTCAGGCGAAGTATCCTTTACAGCAGCAGAAATCGCGGCGAAGTAGTTATCTGCTACATAATCATCGCTGTCCACAAACAGAATATATTCACCCTTTGCTTGCTCAAGTCCCAAGTTTCGCGCCGAGGATACTCCGCCGTTTTCTTTTGCAAAATACCGAACACAAGAATATGTATTGGCGTATTCGCGACAGATAGCATCGCTGTCATCGGTGGAGCCGTCATTGATGAGCAGCAGCTCATAATCCGAAAACTGCTGCCCTACAAGGCTGTCCAAACAACGGCGCAAGGTTGCTTCTGCGTTATAAATAGGAATTACTATTGAAAACTTCAAATCAGCCACCAGCGTTTCTCCGAATCTTATTCATTACTTTGCATAAATAGAGCAATGGTAAATATAGGCGGTATTTTACAAGAAAAAAATATACTTTCCAATGTATTGGAAATTGATTCGCATCCCACCCACTATAAGCCTGATTATAGGTTGGAAGCTCACGAATAGTTTTTAGTTCATTTATTTTTTCCTTATTCGTTAGGCTGTTTGATGAAACAACTCTCATAGATAGTCCAATAAAACTTAAGCAAATTCTATTTTTTAATGCAGCTTTAAAATCATTTGAAAGGCTTTTCTCTTCAATAAAACTATCCAAATATCTAAACAGATTAACCCATTTTCCCTTAAAATCTCTTTGATATCCGCGCGTTACCGAGTATGGATTTCCATACCGGTAATGATATAAGGCTTCTGGAACAAAGGTTATTGTATCCGCATAGTAAAAAGCATAAACATTAAAGAGCAAATCTTCCGTCCCTATAAGTTTTGTATCCACAAATTCCTCATGAATCACTTTGCTTTTCTTGTATAATTTGTTCCACACCACGGACAGGTTATCTATTCTTTCCGGATGGGCAATCTTGCCCCCATACGGTCCGATCAGTTGACGAAGTACTGCATTTTTTTCATTTCTATGCCACACAGAAGCATCCATGTTAAATAGTTCAACTTTCCTGCTTGATGTTGAATACTCTCTCACATATGTCCATATCACAATATCCGAAAGAGTAGATTTTGCGGCAAACATTGCTTTTTCACAAGCTTCACGCTCTATCCAGTCATCGCTATCTACAAACATTATGTACTCGCCTTTTGCTCTTCTCATGCCGACATTTCTTGCGTCAGAAAGCCCTTGGTTTTCTTGATGAATCAAAACGATTCTCTTATCAATTGCTGCGTAATGGGACAAGATTTTCTGAGAATCATCTGTACTTCCATCATCAACCAAGATTATTTCGATATTGCAGAATGACTGACTCATAATGCTTTCAATGCATTTACTTAAATACTTTTCTGTGTTATAGACCGGAACAATTATACTAATATCTGGAATTTCCATATGCTTATTCTCTTCCAAAATGTATGATTTTTAATTTACAGCGCCCACTTTTGGATATATAGTTTTGCATCTTCACACACCCTGTATGCTCAAGCCCCAAGTTTCGCGCCGAGGATACTCCGCCGTTTTCTTTTGCAAAATACCGAACAC